>Ga0190275_10000086_pt1 | contig 111769 bp, 105 predicted proteins | sample Popmic550T_FD_133745 | JGI IMG/M metagenome (GOLD analysis project Ga0190275, IMG submission 133745) | Populus adjacent soil microbial communities from riparian zone of Yellowstone River, Montana, USA - 550 T | ecosystem: Environmental > Terrestrial > Soil > Riparian zone > Trees stand... | reverse complement strand
TGTTTCAGCATCCAGCTTTCCGCTTCCCGGGCGAGCGACCAGCTGGACCCTGAAACAAGTTCAGGGTGACGCCGATGTCGGGAAAAAATCCGCGATTCATTCTCAAGCGATCACGCTCTAGCGCTTAGCGGGCAGTGCGCCTCGGCGCTCAGTACGTCCAGCGGTGGGTGATAAGGTCGATCCGACTTTCATCGGCGACAAACACCGGTACGCTGCCGCTGAGAGACTCCCGCCCAGGCTCAGCAACGTCGCCGTCTTGCCGGTGCCCCGCGCACCCGCGAAACGCGGGAGCGATCGGTCTGGCTGAGCGTCAGCCGCTGCGGTTCGTCTCTACCGCCGAGCCCGATGAGGAGGTCAGTTGTTCGACTCACGCTCACCCTCTTTCCCTGCTCAGTGCACGGGAAGGCTGGGGCGGGTGCGAGCTTTAGCGAGCCAAAGCCCTGCCCACGTACAGAAGCGCCTCCGCCAGCACCGAGCTGCCGGAGGCGCTTTCCATCCCGTGACCTCCCCTCCTGCAAAGGAGGGGAGACACCTTATCGTAGAATAGCGACGCCGACGTAGAACGGCGGATCGTTAGCGCGGCGGACCAGCAGCAGCACCGTCTTGCGGCCGGCCGAGCGCGCGGCCGCGAGGGCGGCGGCGGCCTCCTCGGGCGTTCGGGTCGCGCGCTGGTTGATCGACAGAATGATGTCGCCGGGCTGGATGCTCTTGGCGGCGGCGTCGCTGCCCGGATTGACCGAGGCGATGACGACCCCCTTGAGGTTGACGTCCCGAAGCCGGAGCGACCTCGCGATGTCCGGGGTCAAGGTCTGGACGGTTACTCCGAGGCTCTCGCGCGCGGACTTCTGGCTGGTCGACTGCTGCGCTTCGGCCGGCTCGCGGACCGGGGTTTCCTCCTCGATGCCGTTGAGCCGGGCGAGCTCCTCTTCGGTCGGACGCTCGCCGACGGCGACGTTGACCGTCTGGCGCCGCCCGTCGCGGACGATCTCGATCGGGACTCGCGAGCCGATCGGCGTTCGCGACACGAGATAGGCCAGCGATTCGTCCGGGGTCACCGGCCGCCCGCCGACGCTGACGACGACATCGCCCTGCTGAACTCCGGCCCGCGCCGCAGGCCCGCCCGCGGTTACCCCGCGGATCAGCTCGCCCTGGTTCTTGGGAATTCCAAGCGAGGCGGCGATATCCTCGTCGAGCGGCTGCAAGCTCACTCCGATATAGCCGCGCTGCGGCCTCTGGCCCTTGCGCAGCGAATCGATGATCGGAAAGGCCTGCTCCGCGGGAATGGCGAAGCCGATCCCGACATTGCCGCCGGTCGGGGAGATGAGCGCGGTGTTGATCCCGATGACGTTGCCCTGAAGGTCGAACATCGGGCCGCCCGAATTGCCCATGTTAATGCTGGCATCGGTCTGGATGTAGCGGTCGTAGGTGCCGGCGCCGATGTTACGGTGGAGCGCCGAGACGATTCCGGCGGTGACGGTTCCGCCGAGGCCGAACGGATTGCCGATCGCGACCACCCAGTCGCCGACCCTCACCTGCTTGGAATCACCGAAGCGGACGAAGGGCAGGTTATTGCCCTTGATCTTGAGCAGTGCGAGGTCCGACTGCGTGTCACGGCCGACCAGTTCCGCCTCGAACTCCCGGCGGTCGGGCAGGGTCACCGTGATCTGCTCGACGGTGGCGCCGGTGCGGGCGGGCGAGACGACGTGATTGTTGGTGACGACATAGCCGTCGGCCGAAATGATGAAGCCGGAGCCGAGCGAGCCGCCGCGCTGGGTGATCGGCGCGTCGCCGCCGCCGTCGGGGACGGGAACTCCGAACTGGCGGAAGAAATCCTCGAAGCCGGGAGGGACCTGGCGGCTGCGGTTGATCTGGATCGACTGCTTGGTCGAGATGTTGACGACGGCCGGCTGGAGCTTGGCGGCGAGGTCCGCGAAGCTCATCGGAGCGCCGGCACGCGGCGCGGCCGAAGCGATGGTGCCGGGATCGTTCTGGGCGGTCTGGGCGCCGACGGGGCCCACCGTCAGCGTGGCGGCGGCTCCGCCGAGAAGAATGGCGGCCGAAATGCCATAGACGTAACGCACGATTGCATTCTCCTCATTTGCTCCGACCCGACTGGCAGATCGCGCCGAACCTGATCGATTACAATTGTATTTGGTGCTGCTGAACGGGAATTGAATAGCGGACGCGTAACGACGTTCCGATTGCCGATTTCCCGGCCGCTATCGGTTCTTGCCCTTGAACTCCTGCAGATATTGATTGTCGGGCGACATGATGATGGTCGAGCGGCCCTGGTTCTCGCCCGGCGCGAAGGTCGTCTCGTAGCTCTGCATCGCCCGGTAGAAGGCGTAGAAATCCGGATCCTTGCCATAGGCTTCGGCATAGGTCTTCGCGGCTTCGGCATCGGCGTCGGCCTTGATGATCTGCGCCTGCTTGTAGCCTTGGGCCCGGATCGCTCCGGCCTCCTGCTGGCGGGCGGTACGCATCCGCTCATAGGCCGAATCGAGCGGGGTCCCTTCGGGAAGGTCGGCGCGCATGATCCGGACGTCGACGACCTCGGCGCCATATTGGCGGGCGACCCGGTCGAGCGCGCGCTTGATGTTCGCCATCAGCTGCCCGCGCTCCGGGCTCAGCAGGGTGGCGAAGGGCCGCTTGCCGAGCTCGTTGCGGATCGCCGAACCGAGGATCGGCTTCAATTGGTCGCTGACACGTTCCTCGGTCTTGGCCGAGATGTACATCTGAAGCGGATCGACGATCCGGTAGCGGGCGAAGGCGTCGACCTGGAGCCGAAGCTGGTCGGTCGAGAGGACCTGCTGGCGGTCCATCTTGACGCTGAGGATGCGCTTATCGATCCAGACGATCTGCTCCATGAAGGGCAGGCGGACGATCAGCCCGGCGCCGGTGCGGCCGAAATCGACCCCCGGTCGATAGGCATTGATCACCCGGTCCGGATTGCCGAAGCGGACGATCACCGCCTGCTTCGTCTCCGGAACCGTCGCGAAGGTGCTTCCGATGAGGACGAGCAGGACGATCGCGATGAAGGCGAGGGTGATCGGATTGCGAAGCGCCGGGCTCATCGGGCGGCTCCTTCTTGAACCTGGCGCTGGACCTGGGGCAGCGGCAGATAGGGGGTGACTCCGTCGGCCTCGACCACGGTCTTGTCGACCTTGGAAAGGACCCGCTCCATCGTCTCGTAATACATTCGGCGGCGGGTCACTTCGGGGGCAAGCTTGTACTGGGCGTAGACCTTGTCGAACGACGCGGCATCGCCCTGCGCCCGGGCGGTCTGCTGCTGCGCATAGGCGCGCGCCTGGTTGATGTAGGACTGCGCCTCCTGCTGGGCCGCCGACACTTCCTTGAAGGCGTTGTTGACCGTCGCCGGCGGATCCGACTGCTTGATCGCGATACCCTCGATCCGCACTCCGGCGCCGTAGCGGTCGAGCACCTGCTGCATGACCAACGACACGCGCGACTCGATGTCGCTCCGGCCGGCGCCGATGGCGTCGTCGAGCGAGACGGTGGCGAGCACCGCCCGCATCGAGCTCTCCGCAACGTCGTTGATCGTCAATTCGGGATCGTTGATCTGAAAGAGGTAGAGATGCGGATCGCGGATCGTCCACCGGACCGAATATGCGACGTCGATGATGTTCTGGTCCCCGGTGAGGATCAGTTTCTCCTGCGACGCATCGGCCCCGATGTCGCGGGTGCGGATCTGACCGACGTCGACCTTCTGAAGCCGTTCGATCGGAAGCGGCAGGGTCATCGCGATTCCGGAATTCACCGTGCGGCTGTATTTGCCGAACAGGGTAACGACGCCCCGTTCCTGCGGGCCGATGAGATGAAAGCAGGTGAAAAGCAGCCAAAGCAGAACGAACACGCCGAGGCCGTAGAGCCAATAGGGGCGTCCCTCCTGATGCGGGAAGCGGCCGCCGAACTTCTCGCGGCTGCGCCTCAGGAAGTCGTCGATCGAGCTGACGTTGGTGCCGACGCCCGGGGTGCGCCGCTTGCGCGGCGGTTGCCCCCAGGGATTGCGCGGACCGCCGCCGCCCCCGCCACCGTCGCCATCGCCGCCGGAGGGGCCCCAGGGCCCGCCGCGATTTTCGTTCATCATGGCGCCGAGACGCGCCCCCCACCCTAAAAATCTTGCCATGAAGCCTTTATAGGAAGCGGCCGTGCGGAAAAACAGTGGCAAGCCCATCGGCACCCCCTATCTGCGTCGGATGAGCGACGAGACCGAACCGTTGGCGCTAGCCCTCACCTCCGTTGCGGAGGCGGCCGGACGGATCGCCGCCCCGCGGCTGAGGGACGGCGTGGCCAGCCTGGTGCTCGATGTCGGCGGCCTTTCCGATGAGAGGCGCGCCGCCCTCGAGCGGCAGATCCGAGCCGCCTTGGTCCCCGTGCCGGGAATCCGCGAAGTTCGGATCGCGATGACGGCGGACAAGGCGGTGCGGACCATAATCGCCGTCGGCAGCGGCAAGGGCGGAGTCGGCAAGTCGACCGTCGCGGCGAACCTCGCCATCGCGCTCGCCCGCTCGGGCCGAAGGGTCGGACTGGTCGATGCGGACATTTACGGGCCGTCCTTGCCCCGGATCATGGGCAACAGCGATCGCCCCGAGCTCAACGAGAAGAAGATCGTCCCCGTCGACGCCTTCGGGGTGAAGATGCTGTCGATCGGGCAGTTGGTCGAGCCGGGCACCGCCCTGGCCTGGCGTGGCCCGATGATCGCCAGCGCGCTCGGCCAGCTCATGGAAGGCGATTGGGGCGATTGCGAGCTCATGGTCGTCGACCTGCCGCCGGGCACCGGCGACATCCAGATGTCCCTCATCCAGAAGTGGAAGCCCGCCGGTGCGGTCATCGTCTCGACCCCCCAGGACCTCGCCCTGATCGACGCTACCCGCGCCATCGACCTGTTCCGCAAGATGGACGTGCCTCTTCTCGGCCTCGTCGAGAACATGTCGGGTTATGCCTGCCCCCATTGCGGCGAGGTTTCCGACCCGTTCGGCTCCGGCGGCGCCGAGGCGGCGGCCAAGGTCATGTCGATCCCCTTCCTCGGGCGGATTCCGTTGACCTTGTCGATACGCCGGGATTCCGACGCGGGCATTCCTCCGGCCGCGGGAGAGGGCCCCGAGGCAGACGCCTTCGCGGCGATCGCGGCCCGGCTGATGGAGCGGATCGCGGCCCGCTGAGTTAACTCGTCGCCCCAGCGAAGGCTGGGGCCCCGGCGGGTGGAGAACGCCGGCGCCTTTCACCCCCTGGGGTCCCAGCCTTCGCTGGGACGACGGAGAGAATCGATGCCCCTCACCCGCGACCAAGATATTCACGACCTCCTCGCCTCAGCCCGCACGATCGCGATGATCGGCGCCTCCGACCGGCCTGACCGGCCGAGCTACGGAGTCATGAAATTCCTCCAGGATTGGGGCTATCGGGTCATCCCCGTGAACCCGCAGATCACCGGCGAGCATGTCCATGGCGAATATGTCTGGCGCGAGCTGTCGCAGATCGGCGAGCCGATCGACATGGTCGACATCTTCCGCCGCCCTCAGGCCGCCGGCGAGGCGGTCGACGAGGCGATCGCGGCCGGCGCCAAGTCGGTCTGGCTCCAGATCGGAGTGATCAACGAGGAAGCGGCGGCCCGAGCCGAGGCGGCAGGGCTCAAGGTCGTGATGAACCGCTGCCCGAAGATCGACATCCCGCGGCTTAGAGTGCCGCGCGTGGGTTGAGCGTCGTCCCGGCGAAAGCCGGGGCCTCGTCGAGACGGGCCGCGCCTTAATGACCCGAGGTCCCGGCTTTCGCCGGGATGACGACCTTCTTCGCCGCGAACCGGCTTCCCTGAAGCTGCGATCTCGAGCCTCCCAGCAGCCGCACTCGGCGATTGGGGAAATCGACGGAAACCCTGTCGAAAAGCCGAAGCGCGTCCATTCCGAGCAGGAGCGCCGGCCGCTTGGTCAGGCCGAGCTTGGCGAAGGGATGCACGTCCGCGAAGGCGACCGGCATGTCGTTGATGTCGATCCCGCCGAGACGAATCCGCTTCACCCTCGTCTGGTCGGCGGCCATCTCCCCCCCGGTGACGCTCTGCAATATGATCGGCACGGTCGTCCGAAGCCGACCCTTTTTCTCGAGCTTGCGCCGAAGCACGTTGTTGGCGACCGTCGTCTGGGCCCCGGTGTCCAGGATCACCCAGACCTTCTGACCGTCGACCGAGGCATCGACCATCACGAGGTGGCCGAGCCGGTTGCGGGCCGTGACCACGATCGTGTCGGCCGGCCAGGATTCCTCCCGCCGGTGGCTGTTCGTGACCGTCATCTGCTGCCGGACGAAATCGAAGGAAATGCGCTGCGACTGAAGCGAATCGACGCCCAATATACCCTCGGCGCCGATGTAACGCCGCTGAAGCGCGGGCGCGTGGATGTCGCGAACGCTCCTGCCACCCACCTCCAGCGCCGGGATGAGCACGGTCTGGATCTGGCTTACCTCGGTCATGCTGTGCAGCCGCGCCCGTTGGCCCACGCCGAGCCTCAGGTCGCGCGCGAGCTCCTCCGCGATCGACGTCCGTTCGGCGCCTGTATCCACGACGAAGGCAAACGGCCCGCTCTTGCCGATATTGACCGGCACCGTCATCCGCGCCCAGCGGTCCTCCTCGGTGCCCAGGACGGTCCCGCCTTCCTCGGCGAACGTCGGCGGCGGCGGCGGCGGCGCCTGGCCGCTCAGCGGCGCGGTTCCCGCCAAGGCGGCGACGAGGGTCGGAACGAACAGCCGAAGCTTCATGGATCATCCTCCTGGCGCCCTTCTAGCAGGTGCGAGGGCGGAACTGAAACGCCGGCTTCGAAGATCCCCCGTCATCCCGGCGCAAGCCGGGGCCTCGGGGAGACCCGCCGTGACTTCTCGATCCGAGGTCCCGGCTTTCGCCGGGATGACGAATCAGATCAACTCCATGGCCCGGTCCCGCAACCGCTCGACCGCGTCGGAATGGATGGCGGGGGTGGCGACGAGGACTCCGAACGCCTCCCCGCTGGCGCTGTTGAAGGCGAGCGGCTGGCCGAGCGCTCCGCTCACGGTCGCGCCCGCTTCGGAGGCGATCAGGGCCGCGGCCGCGATATCCCACTCGAAGCCCCATCTCAAAGTTGCGACGAGGTCCGCTTCGCCGGCCGCGACGAGGGCGATCCTCAGCGCGATCGAATTGGGCTTCGGGATTGCGAGGAGATCGGAATCGACCTCGGGAAGCAAATCGGTCGGCACCCGCGCCCCGGCAAGAGCGCGCCGGCCGCTGACCCGGAGCCGCTCGCCGTTGCGCCAGGCGCCCAGGCCCTTCTCCGCACTCCAATGCTCGCCCCGCGCGGGCGCGTCGAGCACTCCGATCAGCGGCGTCCGGTCTTCGACCAGGGCCACCGAAACGCACCAGCCGGGGCGGCCGCGCAGATAGTCGCGGGTTCCGTCGATCGGATCGACCACCCACAGCCGGGGCCGTTCGATCCGATCCGAAGCGTCGAGCGTCTCCTCCGACAGCCAGCCGGCCTCGGGGTCCAGCGCGGCCAGCCGCTCGCGCAGGAAGGCATCGACCTCCAGATCGATCTCGCAGACGGGATTGCCCGGCGCCTTTTCCCAGCGTTTGTAGTCCGTATCGCAGCGGGCCGCGGCGATGCTTGCGGCCTCGCGGACGATCGCGGAGACGGCTTCAAGCACCGGCCACCGTCATCCCGTCGATCCGAAGGGTCGGGACATTGCCGGCGTAGCGAAAGCGAAGGTCGTTCGCGGGGACGAGCCTCGCGAACATGTCGAGCAGATTGCCGGCAATGGTGATCTCGCCGACGGGCGGGCCAAGCCTGCCCTTCTCGATGATGAAGCCCGAGGCGCCGCGGCTGTAGTCGCCGGTGACCGGATTGATGCCCTGACCGATCAGCTGGGTGACGTAGATCCCGCGCTCGACGTCCCCGATCAGCTCGTCGACCGTCGCCCGCCCCGGCTCCATGTGAACGTTGGTGGTTCCCACGCCGGGCGCTCCCGAGCTTCGAACGGCATTGGCGGTCGGCGTCCGCTTGAGCTGGCGCGCCGACGCGCTGTCGAGCAGCCAGCCGGTAAGCCGCCCGGAATCGATGAGGTTCATGGGCCGGGTCGGCAGGCCCTCGCCGTCGAACGGCTTCGAGCGCAGGCCGCGAGCACGGTGCGGATCGTCGCGGATCGTGACGTCTTCCGAGAACAGCCGCTCCCCCTCCTTGTCGAGCAGGAAGCTGGTCCCGCGGGTGATCGAAGGACCGGCGATCGCGCTCATGAAATGGCCGAGCAGGCTGTTGCCGATCCGCGGGTCGAACAGCACCGGCATGGTCCCGCTCGCCAGCTTGGTCGGGTGAAGCCGGGCGACGGTGCGTTCGGCGGCCCGGCGGCCAAGCGTCTCGGGATCGTCGAGCTCGGCATAGTGACGAACGCTGTGATAGGCGTAATCGCGCTGCATCTCGCTGCCTTCGCCGGCGATCAGGCTGACCGAGGACGAATAGCCGGTGGTCGAATAGCCGCGGTTGAAGCCATGGCTGGTGGCGAGGGCGAAAAGGCTTCGGCCCGCGCTCACGCCCGCGCCTTCGCTGTTGGTGATCCCGGGGACCCTTCTCCCGGAATCCTCGATCGCCAGCGAAAGCTCCCTCAGCGCGAGCGGGGACGGATCGCCGCCGTCGTCGCCGTCGACGTCGGGGCCGGGCTCCCGCATCAGCATCTCTTCCGGAGCGAGGCCCGACCAGGGATCCTCCGGGGCCTCCCGGGCCATCGCCGCCGCCCGTTCGACGAGCGCGGTAAGCGCCTCGTCGGACAGGTCGGAAGACGAAACGCTCGCCGAGCGACTGCCGACGAAGAGGCGAAGCGAAACCGACTCCGCCTCGCTTCGGGCGACGTCTTCCAGCTCGCCGAGCCGCACCTGAACCGTCGTCGAGGCGTTGGCGGAATAGACGGCGTCGGCGGCGTCGGCGCCCGCCTTCGCGGCACGCTCGACCAGCGCGGCGGCGCGCGCCTCGGCTTCATGGACACTCAGCATCCATGCCACCTAGGGTGGATGGGCTCCGAAATCTAGGAGGTGCCGACGACCAGGCAGGCGAGGAACAGGATCAGTCCGGCCATCCGGTTCGATCGAAACTTCGCAAGCGCGTCGCCGCCGTCGTCCGGGCGGAGCCTCGCCGCCTGCCAGCCGAGGTGTCCGGCCATCGGCAGCAGGGCGATCAGTGCGAGCCCGTCCGGGCGCACCCGCCACAAAGCGATGGCCCAAAGCGCCAGGGCGATCGCGTAGCAGACCGCGACGCCCGACCGCGCATGCCGGCCCAGAGCGAGCGCCGAGGATTTTACCCCGACGAGCGCGTCGTCCTCGCGGTCCTGGAGGGCGTAGATCGTGTCGTAGCCGATCACCCAGAAGATCGAGCCCGCCCACAGGACGAAGGCGGTGAGATCCAGCTCGCCGCGCACCGCCGGCCAGCCGACCAGGGCGCCCCAGGAGAAGACCAGGCCGAGCCAGGCCTGGGGCCACCAGGTGATCCGCTTCATGAAGGGATAGGCCGCGACCGGCGCGAGGCTGGCCAGCGCCACGATCTGGGCCGTCAAGCCAAGCTGCAGGAGCACGACGAGCCCGATCAGGCAGAGCGAAGCGAGCAGTGCCCAGGCCCCCTTCAGGCTCGCCCGGCCGCTGGCCAACGGCCTGAGCCGGGTGCGCTCGACCCTGGCGTCCAGGTCGCGGTCGACGATGTCGTTCCAGACGCAGCCGGCACTGCGCATCGCCCAGGCGCCGAGCGCGAGCCACAGGATCAATGGCACTCCGTTCGGCCCCAGGCCGGCGAGCGCGACGCTCCACGCGCAGGGCCAGAAGAGCAGCCACGCCCCGATCGGACGGTCGAGCCGGATCAGCGAGGCGTAGGGGCGAAACGCTCGCGGCAGGGCGCCGATCAAGCCGCCGCGTTCGCTGTCCGGGACGATATCGGTGTCGATATCGGTGTCGGTATCGGTAGGCACGGCCATTCCGCTCCAATAGAGTTCGGCCTGAGCTTGTCGAAGGCCATTCTTCTCTTGCCCTCGATGAAGGAACGGGCTTCGACAGGCTCAGTCCGAACGCTTTGGAGACAATCACCGCGTGCCCGCAACCCCCGCCTGGCCGCCGTCCAGCCTTCCCCGCCTGTTCGTGGACCAGCCGCTGTCGGAAGGCGCCTTCCTCACCCTCGACGGCGCCCCGGCCAATTATCTCGGCAACGTCCTCCGTCTCGGCCCAGGCGCCGAGGTGAAGCTGTTCGACGACCGCACCGGCGAATGGCTCGCCGAGATCGTCGAGGCCGGGAAGAAACGGATCATTCTCTCCGTCACCCGTCATCTGCGCGGACGCGAGCCGGCCCCGGACCTCTGGCTGCTCTTCGCCCCGATCAAGCGCGGCCGGATCGACTGGCTGGTGGAAAAAGCGGTCGAGCTTGGAGTCGCCCGGCTCGTTCCGGTGCTGACTCGCCGGACGATCGTCGACCGGCTCAATCTCGACCGCTTGCGCGCTCATATCGTTGAAGCCGCCGAGCAATGCGAGCGGACCGCGCTCGCCGAGCTGGCCGAGCCCCGGAAGCTCGCCGCCCTGCTCGCCGACTGGCCCGAGGAGCGAATCCTGTACTTCGCCGACGAGATGGGGGGCGAGAAGCTGACCGCGGAGCCGGGTCCGGCCGCGATCCTGATCGGCCCGGAAGGCGGCTTCACCGACGAGGAGCGGGCAGCGATCCGCGCCTTGCCTCAAACCCGGCCGGTCGGCCTCGGCCCCCGCATTCTCCGCGCCGACACCGCCGCGCTCGCCGCCGTGACCTTGTGGATGGGCTCGGCGGGAGATTGGACTGAGTCATCGCGGGCCTGACCCGGAATGACTCGGACAGTTTCGTTCGGCAACGGGAAGAGGCTGGCGGCGTCAAGCGACCGGAGCTAGAGGGCGGCGATGACGACCCGGACCGAAACCGCCCGAATGGACCCGCCGATCGAGGGCCGGGAAGACCTGCTCGCGCCGTTCGCGCGCGGCGAGAAGCCGGAAAGCGCCTGGCGGATCGGCACCGAGCATGAGAAGTTCGTCTACCGCCGCTCCGATCATCGCGCCCCTTCCTATGACGAGCCGGGCGGAATCCGCGACCTCCTCGACGCTTTGACCGAATTCGGCTGGGAGCCGGTCGAGGAAGGCGGCAAGGTCATCGCCCTGTCCGGCAAGGACGGCAATGTCAGCCTCGAGCCGGCCGGCCAGCTCGAGCTTTCCGGCGCCGCGCTCGAAAACCTCCACCAGACCTGCGCCGAGGCCGGCCGCCATCTCGACCAGGTCAAGCAGGTCGGCGAGAAGCTCGGCCTCGGATTCCTCGGGCTCGGCATGTGGCCCGACAAGAGCCGAGCCGAGCTTCCGCGCATGCCCAAGGGCCGCTACGAGATCATGCTCCGCCACATGCCTCGGGTGGGCAGCCTCGGCCTCGACATGATGCTCAGGACCTGTACCATCCAGGTTAATCTGGACTATAGCGCGGAAGCCGATATGGCTCAGAAGTTCCGGGTCGGGCTTGCCCTTCAACCGCTCGCCACCGCGCTCTTCGCCAATTCGCCCTTCACCGAGGGCAAGCCCAACGGCTTCCTGTCCTTTCGAAGCCATATCTGGTCGGACACCGATCCGCACCGCACGGGAATGCTCCCCTTCGTCTTCGAGGACGGCTTCGGCTACGAGCGCTATATCGACTATGCGCTCGATGTGCCGATGTACTTCGTCTACCGCGACGGCCGCTACATCGATGCCGCCGGATTGTCGTTCAGAGACTTCCTCGACGGCAAGCTTTCGGTCCTGCCCGGCGAGAAGCCGCTCCGCTCCGACTGGACCGACCATCTCTCGACCGCCTTTCCCGAGGTGCGCTTGAAAAGCTTCCTCGAGATGCGCGGCGCCGACGGTGGGCGGTGGAGCAAGATCTGCGCCCTGCCTGCCCTGTGGGTCGGCCTTTTGTACGACCAGTCGGCGCTCGACTCCGCCTGGGACGAGGTCAAGGACTGGTCACTGGACGAACGTCAGCGCCTTCGCGACGAAGTGCCCAGGCTCGGCCTCGCCGCGCGCACTCCAGACGGCGAGCCGCTTCGCGATCTCGCCGCCCGAGTGCTCGCCATCGCCGAGTCCGGCCTCAACGCCCGGGCCCGATTCAATGGCGCCGGCGACAGCGAATCCGGCTTCCTCGATCCCCTGCGCGAAATCGTCAACCGGGGCACGACACCGGCCGAGATGCTGCTCGAACGCTATCATGGCGAGTGGAAGGGCGACGTGAGCCGGATTTACGAGGAAATGAGCTTTTGACTTCGCCGCCGTCATGCTGAACTTGTTCCGGCATCCAGGTCTCCGCTTCCCGGGCGGCTGACCAACTGGACCCTGAAACACGTTCAGGGTGACGAGTGAGGACTCAGATGACCCAGCCCCTTCGCACCCTCTATCCCCCGATCGAGCCCTATGAAACGGGCCGTCTCGACGTCGGCGACGGCCATAGCCTCTATTGGGAGCGCTGCGGCACCGCTGGCGCGAAGCCGGTGGTTTTCCTTCACGGCGGCCCCGGCGCCGGGTGCAGCCCCGACCATCGCCGCCAGTTCGATCCGGCCCGGTACGACATCCTCCTCTTCGACCAGCGCGGCTGCGGCCGTTCCACCCCCCACGCCTCGCTCGAGGCCAATACCACCTGGCATCTGGTCGACGACATCGAGCGGCTCCGCGAGCGGTCCGGCTTCGAGCGCTGGATGGTGTTCGGCGGCTCCTGGGGATCGACCCTCGCTCTGGCTTATGCCGAGACCCATCCGGAGCGGGTCACCGGGCTCATCCTGCGCGGCATCTTCACCTTCCGCCGGACCGAGCTCGACTGGCTCTACCGCTACGGCGCGTCCGAGGTCTTTCCGGACAAATGGCGGGACTTCCTCGCCCCGATACCCGAGACGGAGCGGGACGATCTGGTGGAAGCCTATCGGCGGCGCCTGACCGGGCCGGATCCGTCGACCAAGCTCGCCGCGGCCAAGGCGTGGAGCCAATGGGAGGCGGAGACGGTCACCCTCCTTCCCAGCCCGGCCACGATCGCGGCCCACACGAGCGACGATTTCGCAATCGCCATCGCCCGAATCGAGAACCATTATATGGCCAATCGCGGCTGGCTCGAGGAGGGCCGGTTGATCGCCGACGCGGGCCGGCTGAAGTCGATCCCCGGAGTGATCGTCCAGGGCCGCTACGACATGTGCACCCCGCCCGCCGCCGCCTGGGACCTGCACGAAGCCTGGCCCCAGGCCAGGCTCGAGATCGTCCACGGCGGCCATCTGTTCAGCGAGCCGGAGGTCTTGGACGGACTGGTGAGGGCGAGCGACGAATTCGCCGCCTGATCACCGCCCTGCCGCGAAGCGGTGGGGAGGCAATTATTGCCCCGGCCGATACACCCGCTCGACATGCCCCTCGAGCTGCTCCGGATGGAAATAGACCTCGCGCAAATCCCCCTTCGAATAGCGTAGCGCCTGGTCGTTGAAGTGCGGCGAGCCCGGATGCCCGCTCTCGCCGCCGGCCGTCACCGCCAGCGCCCGAACCTTCGGCCCGAACTCGACGACCGCGACGAAGCTGTTGCCGCTCGTGCCGTACCAGCGCTTCGAGCCGTTCCTCGGCGCCGCCCCGAACGAGGCGAGCGATCCCCAGCGTCCCGAAGTGAAGGCGACCGGAAAGCTGGGCGCGGAGTCCGAGAAGGGTTGGACGATGTCGCCGGTGAGACGCTGGAAGCGGTTCACCTCCCCCCAGGGCGTGTGCCAGCGGCCGAAATCGCGCTTCAGCAGGTCCGATACCGAAGCCAGGGCCTCCAGCTTGCGCCGCGCCGGCAGCGCGTCGATCAGGTCGATGGGCACCATCGGCGCCTGCCCGTCCCTGCGCACCTGGGCCCACAGATGCTCGCCCCAGAACATGGCGAGCGTCGTTTCCACCGAAGCGGCGTCCCAGCGATAATCCCAGGTCCTCAGCATCGCGACCTGGGCTCGCAGGCGGCCTTTGAGCGGGTCCGAATCCGATGTGCTCTCCCAGGCTTTGACAAGCCCGGGGATCAGCCGCGCGAAGGCGGTCTGGTAGGGATCGTAGGCCAGGTCGCGAAGCCCCTCCAGGGTGAGCCGATTTTTCCGCTGCAACAGCCGCACCGCCTGAAGCCCGCGCGGAGTCTCCCCGAACGAGTCCATGTAGCGCGGAAAGTCGCCCGGCTTCGGGCTGTCCGGCCCGGCCGCCGAATAAGGCCAGTTGTTGGTATTCTGGATCCAGCCGCCCCGCGGGTTCAGGACCCGCGGGGCCTCCGACAAGGCGTGCAGGCCGCGCCAGTCGGTGCGCGGATCGCTTCCATCCACCGGCTTGGTGAAGTCGAAGCGGTCGTCGCGCACCGGGATGAAATGCGGATGGTGGTAGGCGACGTTCCCCTTGGAATCGGCGAAGAGGGTGTTGTTAGACGAATTGGCCTTCAGCTCGGCGACCTTGAGAAAATCGTCATGGTCGCGCGACTTGGTCCGGAGGAAGCTCTGCTGGAGCGCCTCGACCGGCTTGTGCATCATCGCGAAGGCGACCCACTTACCGCCTTGCTCCCGAACGATGGGACCGTGGTGGGTTCGGTAGGTCTCGAAGCTCCGGCTCGCCATGCTGCCGTCCGCCTGGCGATAGGCGACGCTGATCGTCTTCGTCTCGACCGGCCGCAATGCGTTGCCGTAGCGGTAGAAGAGGCCGCCGTCCTTTTGCTCCACCGTCTCGACGAATTCGTCGACGACGTCGACGCCGCTCGACGTGTGCATCCAGCCGGCGCGGTCGTTGAAGCCCTGGTAGATGAAGAACTGGCCCCAGGTGGCGGCACCGTAAGCGTTCAGCCCCTCGTCGCTCGCCACCTGTTGCTCGGAGCGGAAGAAGAAGCTGGTATGCGGGTTGATCAGGAGCAAAGCGTGCCCGTCCGCGCTGTTGGAGGGCGCGATGGCGAAGCCGTTGGAGCCGCGCGGTTCCGGGTCGGCCCCGTCGCCCCAGCGAAGGCTGGGGCCCCGTGGGGTGAAGGCTGCGGCGCCTTTCACCCGCTGGGGTCCCAGCCTTCGCTGGGACGGCGAGCGGGTATAGAAAGCCTTCAGCGCCTCCAGGTCGATCCGCTCGATGTCGCCGCCGATGCTGCCCTCGGTGAAGCCCAAGGCCATCCACGGCTCGAAGCGGCGGATCGCGCGCGGGCTCACTTCGGGATGGGTCGCCAGATAATAGTTCAGCCCGTCCGCCCACGAATCCATCAGCCGCTTCAGCCATAGCGGGCTGGCCGCGTAGCGGGTCCTGAGATCGTCCGGGTCCATGTAGAGCTTGGCGCGCAGATCGGCCCAGATCGCCGCCTCCCCATCCGCCTCGGCGGACAAGCCAAGGGCGGTGAGGTAGTTGGCCTCCACCCGGCTGAAATCGTCTTCGGCCTGGGCGTAGATCATCCCGAACACGGCGTCGGAGTCGGTCTTTCCGCGCACATGGGCAATCCCCCAATCGTCCCGCGTGATCGTCACCCGCTCCGCCTGGACACGCCAGCGGGCGAGGTCGGGATCGCCCGGCGGGGTCGAGACGCAGGCGCCGGCGAAGAGCAAAGCGGCGAGCAGGATGAAGCGCATGGCTCGCCGCTACGCCCGGCTTCCCCGCCCGGCAAGCTCTGGCTAAAGCGGCGTCGACGAGGAGGCTTCATGGCGGACGAACGAAGCGAGCAATGGCGGCCGGCAAAGATCCGCCGGGTCGTCGCGGCGAGCATGATCGGAACCACGATCGAATGGTATGATTTCTTCCTCTACGGCTCAGCCGCGGCTCTCATCTTCAACAAGCTGTTCTTCCCCTCCTACGATCCGTTCACGGGGACCCTGTTCGCCTTCGCCACTTACGCGGTGGGCTTCGTCGCCCGGCCGCTCGGCGGGATCGTCTTCGGGCATTTCGGGGACCGGATCGGCCGCAAGCGCCTGCTCATGCTGAGCCTCGTCCTGATGGGGGTCGCGACGGTCCTGATCGGACTGTTGCCCACCTACGCGCAGATCGGCGTGTGGGCGCCTGCCGGCCTCATCGTCCTCCGGCTGGTGCAGGGCTTCGCGGTCGGCGGCGAATGGGGCGGAGCGGTGCTGATGGCCGCCGAGCATGGCGACAGCGCCCGCCGCGGCTTCTGGGCGAGCTGGCCCCAGGCCGGAGTGGCGGCGGGAAGCCTGCTCTCGGCCGGAGTGCTGGCGCTTCTCGCCGGGCTTCAGAGCGAGGCCGACTTCCTCGCCTGGGGCTGGCGGATCCCCTTCCTCCTCTCCGCGATCCTCGTCGTCGTCGGCTGGTATATCCGCAACCGGGTCGAGGAGAGCCCGATGTTCGAAAAGGCGCTCGAGGAGGCGGAGGCCCCGCCCAGGCTTCCGGCGATGGACGTGCTTCGCGAACGGCCCGGAGCGATCGTCCTCGGCGCCGGCCTCAGGGTCGGCGAGAACATCTCTTATTACATCCTCACCGTCTTCTCGCTGACCTTCCTCGTCGACGTCGCCGCCGAGAGCCGCGCCCTGGCGCTCCAGGCCCTTCTGATCGGCGCCGCCGTCCAGTTCTTCGCCATCCCGCTCTTCGCCCGGCTTTCGGACCGGATCGGCCGCCGCCCCGTCTACGCCTTCGGGGGGCTCGGCCTCGCCGCCTTCAGCTTCGCTTTCTTCCCGATGCTGGCGAGCGGCGACACCGCGCTGATAATCCTCGCTATCGTAACGGGCCTCGTCCTTCACAGCGCCATGTACGGCCCCCAGGCCGCCTTCATCACCGAGCTCTTCCCGACCCGGATCCGCTATTCGGGTGTGTCGATCGCCTATCAGCTCACGTCGATCGGCGCCGGCTCCCTCGCCCCGATCGTCGCATTGGGGCTCTACCGCGAATATGATTCCGCTGTGCCGGTCGCGATCTATGTGGGCGCGGCCTGTCTCGCCAGCGGGGTGACGGCCCTGCTGGCAAAGGAAACGAAGGGCGTGGAGCTAAGCGCGATCCGGTGAAGCTTGATTATCGTCATCCCGGCGAACGCCGGGATCTCGGGGAGACCCGCGGAGACTAATCGACCCGAGGTCCCGGCTTTGGCCGGGATGACGAACTACGTCGTCGAAACGATCTCAAGGCGGACCTGGGCGGTTCCGGACCGGATCATCTGGATTTCGCGGGCGGCGCCCAGCGAGACGTCGATCAGGCGCCGGCCGACGAAGGGGCCGCGGTCGTTGACCCGGACGATGACGCTCCGGCCGTTGGCCACGTTGGTCACTCGAAGCTTGGTGCCGAGCGGAAGGGTGCGGTGGGCGGCGGTGAGGCCGTGGGGATCGAAGCGCTCGCCGCTCGCGGTGCGGTTGCCGGCGAGCTCGCGGCCGTAATAGCTGGCCGTGCCCTGCCCGATCGCTTGAAAGACTTTCGCCTCGGCCGCGACCGGGTCGGCGATCCGGATCGATTCGTCGAGCGTCTCGACCACGTCCATCAGGCTTTCGATCCGCTCGCCGGCCGGAGCTTCCGCCGCATGGACGGGCACCGAGCTCGACAGCCCGGCAAGGGCCAGCATGACGGCCGTGCGACTGCCACGGCGGTTCGAACGCGAAATAAACAACATAAGCTTTGAAGCCCCTGCCTCCGGTGGAGGCCGGACTAGCCGGCTAATCTAAACGAGTCCCGGTCGTTACGGCGGCGCGCCGGGATTCCGGGATGAGCTGAGCTTGGTTCCTTCCATCTCGACAACTCGTCGCGCGCCTGCCACGACTCATCGGGTGCGTGAAAAGGAATTACGGCTGGCCCTGATCTGCTACGGCGGAATCAGCCTCGCCGTATACATGCACGGCATCACCAAGGAGGTGTGGCGGCTCGCCCGGGCGAGCCGAGCCATCCACTCCGGCGAGGCCGCGGAACCGGGTTCGGAAGCCGTCTACCATCGGCTCATCGAAGCGATCGCACGCGAATGCGGGCTCGACGTCCGGATCCTGGTCGACATCCTCGCCGGCGCCAGCGCGGGCGGGATCAACGCCGTCTTCCTGGCCGAGGCGATCGCCAGCGGCCGCTCGCTCGAGCCGCTCACCGACCTCTGGCTCGAGACGGCCGACGTCGACCGGCTGATCGATCCGGCCATGAACCGCTTGTCCCGAATGGCCAAGTCGGCGGCCGTACCGCTCGCCTGGGCCTGGTCGTCCCGGCGCGGCGATCTCGAGCGGACCGTGGAGCCCGAGCATCGCGACGAGATACGCGGCAAGCTGGCCAATTTCGTTCGCGCCCGCTGGTTCGCGCCGCCGTTCAGCGGGCCCGGCTTCACCCGCCTCCTGCTCGGGGCGTTCGACGCCATGGCGACCGGCGGGCAGGGCCCGCCGCTCCTCCCGAGCTACCATCCGCTCGACCTGTTCGTCACCGTCACCGACTTTTACGGCTATTCCGAGCCGCTCCGGCTCAACTCGCCGAGCGAGGTGATCGAGCAGGAGCATCGGCTGATCCTCTCCTTCCGGCGGGCCGGATCCGGGCCACTCGCCGATGCCGCCGAGCTTACCTTCGCGGCGCGGGCGACGGCGAGCTTTCCCGGCGCCTTCCCTCCCTTCCAGGTGGCCGAGCTCGATTCGGTGCTCGAGGAGCGGGGCTCCGACTGGCCGGGCCGGAGCGACTTCCTCGCCCGCGCCCTCCCTCGCCGGACGGCGCTCGGAACGGCGGAATCGGCGGTGCTCATCGACGGCTCCGTTCTCGCCAACGCGCCCTTCCGGCCGGCGATCAAGGCGCTCCAGAACCGGCCGGCGCACCGCGAGGTCGACCGCCGCTTCGTCTATATCGATCCCAAGCCGGGCATACGCTCGGTCCGGCTGGGGGCGGGCGGGGGCGACGAGGCGCCCGGCTTCTTCGAGACGATATTGGGCGCCCTTTCGGACATTCCCCGCGAGCAGCCGATCCGCGACAATCTCGAGGCGATCGACCAGCGCTCGTCGACCATCCGCCGACTTCGCCGGATCGTCGAGGCGATGCGGCCCGAGGTCGAGGCGGCGATCGAGCGGGCCTTCGGCTCGACCATCTTCCTTTCCAATCCGACGGCGAAGCGGCTCGCCGCCTGGCGCGCCCGGGCGCAGGGCGTCGCCGCGCGTGAGGCCGGCTACGCTTATGCCGCCTACGGCCATTTCAAGGTCGCCGGGGTGGCCGAGGAGATAGCCGAGCGAATCTTCCGGCTCGGCGGCGGCGGCGACCGCGGTCGCCACGAACGGGTCCGCCAGGCGGTCTGGGGCGAAGTGAGGCGGCTTGGCCTCACCGACGGCGATTCGATGACGAAGAGCGGCGCTCGGCCCGAGGTCGTCCTGTTCCTGAGGAGCTTCGACGCGGCCTTCCGAATCCGGCGGCTGCGCTTTCTGGTCCGCCGGCTCGGCCAGATCGAGGAGCAGGCCGAGCCGCCGCGCGAAGCGATCGCGGCCGCGCGCGGCGAGATCTACCCGCTCATCGGCCGCTACGCCCGCGAGCCCGCCGGCGCCGAGGCCGACGTCTATCGCAATTGCGAGGGACGGCCCGCCGCCGCGCTGGAGGCGCTCGCCGGAGCCCTGTCGCTCAAGGCCGCCGACGACGAGGCCGACGCCCGGCTGGCCGGGGCGCTGGCCGCCTTCCCCAAGCCGGAGCGGCGCATCCTGATCCTCTCCTATCTCGGTTTCCCCTTTTACGACATCGCCACTTTGCCCCTCCTCCAGGGCGAAGGGCTGGACGAATATGACGAGGTCAAGGTCGACCGCATCTCGCCGGAGGACGCGACGGCGATCCGGGCGGGCGGGGTCGGCGCCACGCTCAAGGGGGTCCAGTTCAACAGCTTCGGTGCCTTCTTCAGCCGAGCCTATCGCGAGAACGACTATCTGTGGGGCCGCCTCCACGGCGCCGACCGGCTGATCGACATCACCGTCTCGACCCTGCCCGAAGGCCTGAGCCTGCCCGAGGGGCTGACCGAGCGGCTGAAGAAGGAGGCCTTCCGCGCCATCCTCGCGGAGGAACGCTCCCGACTGCGCGAGATCCAGCCCTTGTTCGATTCGATCGAGCGGGAGCTGGACTAAGTCCCGTCATGCCAGCGAAGGCCGGCATCCCAGGGGGTGAAGCCGCCGAGCTCTTCACCCGCTGGGCCCCAGCCTGCGCTGGGGCGACGAGGGGTGGTTGCGCCGCGCCGCGCGCCGCCATACACCCGTACCCCAAGCCTGGAGGGCACGAATGCAGTTCCTGAAAACCCTCTTCTGGATCGCTCTGACCGTGGTCCTCGTCCTGTTCGCCAAGGCGAATTGGAACGCCGTGACCTTGAGGCTCTGGGGCGGGCTGGAGGCCGACGTGAAATTGCCCATACTGGTCCTCGCCGCTTTCCTGCTCGGCTTCCTTCCGACCTTCATCGTCTACCGGGCGCGGCTGTGGAGCCTGGGGCGCCGGCTCGAGCCCACCGCGGTCAGCGTCGCCCCGGCACGCCCGACCCCCGCCCCGGTCGCCGTCGACAATGGCGAGGTCGGGGGCGAGGTCGGGGGCGAGGTCGGGGGCGAGGGCGGGGGCGAGGGCGGCAGCGAGCGGGTCGCGACCGACTCCAAGGTCTGGCCGACCGCATGAGGAGCCCGATCTTCGTCGCCATCGACACGCCCGACCTCGAGCGGGCCAAGGCGATCGCGACACGGGTCAGGAACCATGTCGGCGGAATCAAGCTCGGCCTCGAATTCTTCTGCGCCAACGGCCGCCACGGCGTCCGCGACATGGCCGAGCTCCACCTGCCGATCTTCCTCGACCTGAAATTTCACGACATCCCCAACACGGTCGGAAAGGCGATCCAGGCGCTTCGCCCGCTCGAGCCGGCGGTGCTCACCGTCCATGCGGCCGGCGGGCGGGCGATGATGGAGGACGCCAAGGCGGCGGCCCCCGCGGGCACGAAGGTGGTCGCCGTGACCGTCCTGACGAGCCTCGATGGCAGCGACCTCGACTCGATCGGCCTCGCGGCGGATCCCCACGCGCAGGTCGAGCGGCTGACCGTCCTGGCCCGGGAAGCCGGGCTCGACGGAGTCGTCTGCTCGGGCAACGAGGTCGCGGCGGCCAAGAAAATATGGCCCGGCGGCTTCTTCGTCGTACCGGGGGTCCGGCCCGCGGACGGCCCTGCCGGCGACCAGAAGCGCGTGATGACCCCGAGAAAGGCGCTGGATGCCGGCGCCTCGATCCTCGTCGTCGGCCGGCCCATCACCCAGGCCGAGGATCCCGATCTGGCGGCAAGGGCGATCGAAGCGACTCTCTAGCCTTGCCTCCCCATCGAAGATGGGGAGGGGACCACCGAAGGTGGTGGAGGGGTGTTGGCAGAAGCCTGCGCCATTACCCCTCCACCAGGCTTCGCCTGGTCCCCCTCCCCATGCTGCGCAGGGGGAGGCAAAGTGTAGACAACCCCCTCCCCACCCTCCTATCCCGCCCCTCTCAGGAGACCCCCGATGAGCTGGCTGAACCGCGTCCGCAACTCCATCCCCTTCCTTCCCAAGAGGGAGACGCCGGAAAATCTCTGGCACAAATGCCGGCAGTGCAACGCGATGATCTTCACCAAGGAATATGAAGAGAATGAGTCGGTGTGCCCGCGCTGCGACCATCACGGCCGGATCGGCCCGAGGGCGCGGTTCGAGAGCCTGTTCGACCCGGGCTATTCGATGCTTCCCCAGCCCCAGGTCCGCGAGGATCCGCTCAAGTTCCGCGATTCCAAGCGCTACGCCGACCGGCTGAAGGCCGCTCGATCCGCGACCGGGGAGAGCGACGCCCTGATCAACGCCCGGGGCACCGTGGAAGGGCATCGAGCGGTCGTCGGGGTCCAGGATTTCGCCTTCATGGGCGGATCGATGGGGATGGCGGTGGGCGCGGCCTTTCTCGACGGCGCCCGAGCCGCCATCGCCGACCATTGCCCCTACATCATCTTCACCGCGGCCGGCGGCGCCCGGATGCAGGAGGGGATCTTGTCGCTGATGCAGATGCCCAAGACGACGGTCGCCATCGCCGAGCTCAAGGAGGAGGGCCTGCCCTATATCGTCGTCCTCACCGACCCGACCACGGGCGGGGTCACCGCCTCCTACGCCATGCTCGGCGACATCCAGATCGCCGAGCCCGGCGCGCTGATCGGCTTCGCCGGCCAGCGAGTCATCGAATCGACCATCCGCGAGAAGCTTCCCGAGGGCTTCCAGCGCGCCGAATATCTGCTCGCCCACGGAATGGTCGACATGGTGGTCCATCGGAAGGCGCTGCGCGAGACCCTTGCGAGGCTGATCGACTATCTGACGCCCGAAGCGAGGGCGGCGGCGTGAATTGCCTCCCCATCGCAAAGCGATGGGGAGGGGGACCACCCGAAGGGTGGTGGAGGGGTAGCTGGCGAGGCCTCGTCGATTACCCCTCCACCATGCTTCGCACGGTCCCCCTCCCCACGCCTTCGGCGTAGGGAGGCAAATCCTGGACCACGCCGTCTCCGGCCATCCCGCCGTCCAGCATCAGCTCGACCGGCTCGCGACCCTGGCCCCGGGCGCCGACATTCTCGGCCTCGAGCGGATTTCCGCCCTTCTCGCCCGCCTCGGCAATCCGCAGGAGCGGCTGCCGCCGGTCTTCCACGTCGCCGGCACCAACGGCAAGGGCTCGACCTGCGCCTTCCTTCGAGCCGCGATCGAGGCGGCGGGGCTGACCGCGCATGTCTATACCAGCCCCCACCTCGTCCGCTTCAACGAGCGAATCCGCTTGGCCGGGCATCTGATCGAGGACGATCTGCTCGCCGCCCTGCTCGAGGAGACTCTCGACTCGGCGCGGGACATGGAGATCAGCTTCTTCGAGGCCACCACCGCGGCCGCCTTCCTCGCTTTTTCGAGGCAGCCCGCGGATGCCTGCATCGTCGAGGTCGGCCTCGGCGGCCGGCTCGACGCGACCAACGTCATAGCCGCCCCGATCGTGTGCGGGATCGCCCAGCTCGGAGTCGACCATCAGCAATTCCTGGGACACCGGATCGAGGATATCGCAGCCGAGAAAGCCGGGATCGCCAAGCGCCTCGTGCCTCTGGTCACCCAGCATTATCCCGAGCGCCTGGCCGACCGGATCGCCCAGGCGGCGTCGGCGGCGGGCGCCGTCTGGCTCCCGCGGGGCGACCGCTGGGACGCGATCGTCTACCGCCGGAAGCTTCATTATCGCGACGAGCGGGGCAGGCTGCAGCTGCCGCTGCCGCGGCTCCAGGGTGCCCACCAGGCGATGAACGCGGCCCTCGCCGTCGCCATGCTTCGAACCCAGCGGGTGCTGACGGTACGCGAGCCGGCCCTTCGCGCGGCGGTCGGCTGGGCCGACTGGCCCGGCCGGCTTCAGCGCCTCGCTCCGGGGCCGCTCGCCGGCCTGCTCGCGCCCGGATCGGAGCTGTGGCTCGACGGCGGCCACAATCCGGCCGCGGCCCGCGCCGTCGCCGATTTCTTCAGGGGCCATGTGCCCGCCGACCGCCCCTTCCACATCATCCTCGGACTGCTCGCCAACAAGGATGTGGCCGGGGTCCTGAAGCCCTTCGCCAGCCGCGCCGCAACGCTTCACGCCGTCCCGGTCCCGGGCCACGCGCACCACGCTCCGGCCGATCTCGCCGCCGCCGCGCGCGGATCCGGGCTGACCGCCATGACCGCCGCCGACGTCGAGGCGGCGCTCGGCTGGATCGCCCGGCACACCGATCGCTCGCGGCCGCCCGTCGTCCTGATCCTCGGCTCGCTCTATCTGGCCGGCGAAGTGCTGAAGGCGAACGGGCAGGCGCCGACGTAATATCTCCCCACGCGAAGCGTGGGGAGGGGGACCAGGCGAAGCCTGGTGGAGGGGTAGTTGCCGCGGCCTCGCCAGCTACCCCTCCACCACCCTTCGGGTGGTCCCCCTCCCCGAGCAAGCTCGGGGAGGATTCAAGCGCCTCTAAGCTCCGCCAGGGTCCGCGCCGCCCAGTCGTACATCTCCGCCTCCTTGCGGCGCTCCATCTTGTCGAGCCGCCGGGCCCGGCGCTCTGTCTCCTCGAGCAGCGGAACCGCTTCGCCGCTCCGGCCTCGGCCGATCAGCAACGCCGCCTGGCGGCATTGCGCCTCGGCACCCGGCATCCGTTCGCCCAGCTCTGCGTAAAGCGCGATGGCCCGGTCCGTCTCGCCAAGCGCCTTGAGGCTTCGGGCGAGGAGCAAGGCGGCACGGTCGTTCTCCGACGGCGACGCCGATTCCGGAAGCGCCTCGATCAGACGCCGGGCCTCGGCGACATTGCCCGCTTCGAGGCAGGCCCGGGCCAGCTTGAAGCGCGCGGTCCGGTCCTTGCCCGGGGTCTTGGCGACCGCCTCGCGATAATGGCGGACGGCCTCTCCCCAATGGCCCGCTTCGGCGAGCGCGTCGGCGAGCGCGCTCCGGTTCGACGCGGTATCGGCGACGTCGACCGCCTCGCGGGCGGCCCGAAGCCCGCGTTCGGGATCGAGCTTGCGGACCGCCGCCGCCTGAACCGCCCTCACTTCGCGCCGCCCGAACAGGCCGGGCAATATCTCGACCACGCAATAAGCGGCGGACCCCGCGATCGGGAGCCCGATGATCGCCCACAGCCACAGGCTGTTGCGGTGGTTGCGAATCAGATGGACCACGCACAGGATCTGGACGAGGATCGTGACGCCGACGAAGATCATCGCGCCGCTTCGGCCTCGCTCGGGGGATCGGCGCGGGCATCGCCCTCCCCTTCCTTGCCGGCATCGCCGATCGCCGCGTCGACCAAGCCCGTCCGCATCATCCACCAGAAAATGAGGATCCCCGGAAGCGCCGCGGCGGTCGTCAGGAGATAATAATTCGGATAGCCCATCGAATCGATCAGCCGTCCCGCCACGGATCCGGTCAGGAAGCGGCCGAGGATCGCCGCCGCGGCCGACAGCATTGCGAATTGGGTCGCGGTGAAGCGAAGGCTGCAGACCGCTGAGAGGAACGCCACGACGGCGACTCCGCCGACTCCGCTGGCGAAATTCTCGAATCCCATCGTGAACGCCATCATCCCCACCGACCGGCCCATCTCGGCCAGGGCGGCGAAGCTCAGGTTGGAAATTCCCATCAGCACCAGGCTGAGGAGGACGGCGCGCTTCATGCCCCAGCGCGCATAGACGATCCCGCCCACGAAAATACCGACCATGAGAGCGCCGAAGCCGACCCAGACGTCGGCGAACAATATCTCTTCCTTCGAAAAGCCTTGGGTCACGAACAGGTCGCGGACCATCAGATTGGCCATCGTGTCGCCGATCTTGTGGACGAGCACGAAGATGAAGACGAGCCAGGCGCCCTGGCGGCGGAAGAACTCCACCCACGGCCCGACGACGTCGCGCTTGACGAGCGTCGCGGGAGGATCGCCGAACCGGTTGGCGTCCGGATTGCCGGGCTTGAAGGCCAGGACGAGCCACAGGCCCGCGACCAGCGCCAGCGCCGCCCAGAATAATTCCAGGCTTCCGATCGCCGCCGCCGCCGGCGGCGCCAGGAGCACCCAGGCGATATGCCCGGTCCAACCCACGTCGTGCGCCCGCCGAATGGTCAGGTCGGCCACCGGATAGATCAGGCCGAAGATCGCGATCCGCAGCAGGATCGTGGAGTCGAGCAGATAGTCGAGGCCGAAGGCCGCGGCGAGGATCAACGGAACCGCGACGAGGAACTTGACAAAGGTCCCCGCCCCGACCCGTTGCGGCCATTCGCGGATCTTGTGCCTCTTGGGCTCCCCCGTCCAGAGCGAGACCAGGACGGCCGAAAGCGCGAGCGGCGCGCAGGCCAGGTATCCGAAGGTCCAGTCGATGCTGGCGGCGCCGGCCAGGGCGACCGTGCTGGCGAGGAAGGCCCCGATCCGCCAGCCATATTGAGACATGCCCGATCCGGTCCCGAGCTGCTCGGGCTCGAGCAACTCGATCCGGAAGGCGTCGATGACGATGTCGTAGGTGGCTCCGGCGAAGCCCAGTATCAAAGCCGCGAGAAGCACCTTCTGGGCGCCCTCGGCGGGATCGGCCCGAGCCAGGAGGATTATCGCTCCGACCACCGCCGCCGCGCACAGCACCAGCCAGGTCCGCCGCTGTCCGAAGCTTCGCGAGAACGGCAGCCGGACCCGGTCGACGATCGGCGCCCAGGCCCATTTGATCGAGTAGATGAGCAGGACGAAGGCGAAGGCGGAGATGGTCTTGCGCTCGATCCCGCCTTCGGACAGCCGCTGGGTCAGGGTCGCGGCGAGCAGGGTGAAGGGCAGGCCGGACGATATGCCGAGGAAGAAGGCGGCCAGCGGCGCCCGTTCCGCATAGGGCCTGATCGCCGCCGGAAGACTGTCGCGCCAGCCACGCGGACTGCTCATATCTTGATCCGTCATGCCGTCCTTGTAACGCGTCCACTCCGCCCCGCTAGAGCCTTCATTCCGCCGACGGCCGGACATTCGGGTAAGGCGCTGCTGTCGGTCCGTCATCCCGGCGCAGGCTGGGATCCCAGTGGTTGAAGGCATCGAGCCTTTCACCCCCTGGGGCCCCAGCCTTCGCTGGGGCGACGGAAGAATTGCCGCTTGCCTTCACGTCGGCCCGGACGCAATTTCCCGCCCCATGGACATGCCCAGCAGCCTTCGCCCCACCGACGGCCAGCTCGCTCTCGCGGGAGTGATCGCGCGCGGCGAGAGCAGCCATGGCGAGGCGATCACCACCGTCCCCGCCTCCGCCTACACCGATCCCGCCAATTTCGAGCGCGAGCAGGCCCTTCTGTTCGGCCGGCTGCCGCAGGTCATCGCTCCGTCGGCGCTTCTTCCGCGCGGCAACATGGCGGTCCCGCACGACGGCTTCGGCCTTCCCCTGCTCCTCGCCCGCGACCGCGAGGGCAAGGCGCGGGTCTTCTACAATGTCTGCAGGCACCGCGGCACGCGACTGCTCGAAGGCGGCGAGGCTTTGTGCGGCCCACGAATCGTCTGCCCCTATCACGCCTGGTCCTATTCGCTCGACGGCGCCTTGGCCGGGATGCCCCGCCCCGACACCTTCCCGGGGCTGGACAGGACACAATATGGCCTGGTCGAGCTTCCGTCGTGCGAGGCGGGCGGGCTGATCTGGTTCGCCCGGGCGGAAGCGGACTTCTCCGACGCCAGGTCGCTCGCGCCCGAGTTCGACGCCTTTGGCCTCGCCGGCCACCACCTCTACCGCCGACGGGTCCACGACGTCGCTTCCAACTGGAAGCTGATCATGGACGCCTTCCTGGAAAGCTATCACGTCCAGCGCCTCCACGCTCCGACCATCGCCAAATTCTTCACCGACGGGGTCACCGCCGCCGACGCTTTGGGCAGCCACCAGCGCTCCGCGGTCGGCCGGATCGACCACCTCGCCGACATCGACCCTATGGACTGGTCCGCCCTCCGAGCCGTGATCACCTTCGCCTATCAGCTCTTCCCGGCGACGATCATGATCATGAGCCCCGATTACGTGAATGTGATGGTTCTGATGCCGCAAGGCGTCGGCCGCACCCTGGTCGAGGATTTCATGCTGATCCCCGAGCCGCCCTCGACCCCGGAGGAGGAGGACCATTGGGCTCGAAGCTGGGCCCTGCTCGACGAGGGGGTCTTCGGCGGCGAGGATTACAGGGCGGCGGCGCTCGGCCAGGAGGGGCTTGCGACGGGGGCGGTGAAGGAATTGACCCTGGGCACCCTGGAGACCGGGATCCGCCACTTCCACGACCAGGTAAACTCGGCTCTGGCATAGCTCGTCGGTCCTATGCCTCCTCGTACAAACTCAACCCTGTCGGCAGCTTCTTCACCTTCTTCCCCGACAGCTTCCGGTCGACCGCCTCCAGCGCCCCTTTGAGCACCTTGTCCGTATAAGGCTTGGCGAGGCAGCCAAGGCCGAGACCCCTCGCCTCGACCGGACAATTGCCGGTAACGAACAGCACCGGCACCCCTCGCGCCCCGGCGGCCCGGGCGACGTCCATCCCGTCGCCGTCGCCGTTGAGCTGGATATCGCTCAGGACGAGGTCGATCTCGGCCTCGCCAAGGACCCGCACCGCGTCGGCCAGCGTGTCGACGGTCGCGACCACGTCATAGCCGCATTCGCGAAGCAGATGCTCACTGTCGAAGGCGACGAGCGGCTCATCCTCGACGATGAGGATCCGTCGGATCGCCCTTTCGCGTTTGCCGAACAACATCTAATGCAAGCCCTCGCCCACCGGGATCGGTTTCTCTTGCGTAACGAGCGCGCCGGGCAACGGTGCCATGGAGGGCGGATCGACTGAGCGCATATTTCCGCCCGTCCGGCTTCTCATCGGGAGAAACACACTGCCCCCGCCCCGTCCCCCAGCCCAGGATACGCCAAGGAGCTCCCAGCGCCGCGGCGCGCAACGCCACGATCGAACGCCAGGCGCGGCGCGCGGCGAACAGAAGCCAAAAGCGCCGCGCGACGATCAGAGGATCGCCAAGCTGCTCGCCCGCGCCGGAATCGCCTCGCGCCGCGAGATCGAGCGGATGATCGCCGAGGGAAGGATCGCGATCGGAGGCAAGGTCGTGGAGACCCCGGCGACCCTCCTGACCTCGCTCCACGGGGTCACGGTCGACGGCAAGCCCGTGAAGGCGCCGGAGGCCGCGCGGCTGTTCCGCTACCATAAACCGGCGGGGCTGCTGACCGCCGAGCGCGACCCCAAGGGCCGCCCGACCATCTACGACCGGCTGCCCCAGGGCCTGCCGCGGGTGATTCCGGTCGGCCGGCTCGACCTCGCCACCGAAGGCCTCCTCCTCCTCACCACCGACGGCGAGCTGAAGCGCCAGCTCGAGCTTCCCTCGTCCGGGGTCGAGCGCACCTACCGGGCCCGGGTCTTCGGCGAGATCAGCCAGGCGCGGCTCGAGGACCTCATCCAGGGCGTCGAGATAGAAGGGATTCGCTACGGCTCGATCGACGCCAATCTCGAGCGAAGGACCGGACGCAACGCCTGGATCGAGCTCAAGCTGACCGAAGGCAAGAATCGCGAGGTCCGCCGGGTGCTCGAGCATCTCGGCCTTCAGGTCTCGAGGCTATTGCGCACGTCCTACGGCCCCTTCCCGCTCGCCGACCTGCCCGTCGGGGCGGTGGACGAGGTGAGGCCGCACGATCTGGTGGCATTCCGGAAGGGGCTGAAGCGCTATAAATCCTCCCCATCGCGAGATGGGGAGGGGGACCATCCGAAGGATGGTGGAGGGGTAGCTGGCAGAAGCCAGCGCCAAAGACCCCTCCATGGACGACCCGCGAGCGGGTCGTCGACGCCTGGTTCCCTTCCCCGGCGGAAGCCGGGGAGGATATAGTCCATGCGCATCATCGCCGGGCAGTGGCGCGGCCGTCCGCTGCTCGCGCCCAAGGGCCAGGACACCCGCCCGACGTCCGACCGGGTCCGCGAGGCGCTCTTCTCGATGCTCGCAAGCCGCCTCGGAAGCTTCGAGGGGCTTCAGGTCGCCGACCTCTTCGCCGGCTCGGGAGCGCTCGGCCTCGAAGCTTTGTCCCGAGGCGCGGCCCATTGCGTCTTCGTCGAGAACGACCGCCGGGCCGCCGATGCGATCCGCTCCAACCTCGCCGCGCTGGGCGCCTCGGGCGAAGTGCTGGCGAGAAACGCTGAGCACGCCGTCCTCCCCGCCCCCGCCGACCTCGCCTTCCTCGACCCGCCTTACGGAAGCGGCCTCGCCCCCGCCGTGCTTGCGAAGCTCGCCATGGCCCCCGGCGGCTGGGTCAGCGTCGAGACCGGCCGCACCGAAACGGTCGCGGCGGAAGGCTATGAGCTCGACTCCGAACGCAAATACGGCAAGGCGAAGATCACGCTGCTGCGCAAGGACCCGTCACCCTGAACCCGCCGACCGGCCTGACGTTGGATGTGGACAACCGCTGGCGCCTACCTCCCGGCGCCCCCGGCGCCAAATTCAAATAGAAGGCACGAAGGCCCAAAGGCACGACGTAGAGTACCCCTTTTTTACGTCGCGCCTTTGTGCCTTCGTGCCTTCTCTCAAAAAATCCAGGGCCTGCCGGCCATACAGGAAATTCGCTCGAGGCGATGACCTCGAATGACGGCCGCTCTGTCCGGATCTAACCCGGATAGCGCTCGAACGCCGGCAGTTCGTGCGCCGTCTTCATCCAGCCGATCCGCTCCGCGACCTGGATCTGAGCCCGTGGCGGAATTTCGTCCGGATCGTCCAGGGTGCAGATCTGAACGTCGATCGTCCCCGGGAATATCACCGCGTTCGTGTAGAACAATGCCGTCCCGCAAGTGCCGCAAAAATGCCGCCGGCCATGCTCCGACGAGGCATAGACCCTGGTCTCTCCTGCCACCTCAAGGCTGTCCTCCGGGACCAGCCCCCAGGCCACCGCGGGCGCTCCGGAATGCCGCCGGCAGTCGGTGCAATGGCACAAAGCCTGATGGATCGCCTCGGTGGGCATTTCGTATCGCACCGCGCCGCAATGGCAGCCGCCTTCAGCCATGACTCGTCCTCTCTTTGTTCCGGAACCGATACGACGTCGGGGAAGGCCGCGCAAGCCAAGCTTCGCTTGCCCCTGCCCCTTATGTTCCCTACCTCGAAAGCCGTGACCCTCCCGCAGCCCCAGACGCCGGAGCCCCCTTATCTTCGCGGGCTGAACGCGCCGCAGCGCGAGGCCGTGCTGACGACGGACGGGCCCGTCCTCGTCTTGGCCGGCGCCGGCACCGGCAAGACCGCGGCTCTGACCGCCCGGCTCGCCCATCTCGTCTACACCCGCCTGGCCTGGCCGTCGGAGATCCTCTCCGTCACCTTCACCAACAAGGCGGCGCGCGAGATGAAGGAGCGGGTCGGCAAGCAGATCGGCGACGCGGTCGAGGGCATGCCCTGGCTCGGCACCTTCCACTCGGTCGCGGCGAAGATGCTGAGGCGCCATGCCGAGCTGGTCGGCCTCCAGTCCAATTTCACCATCCTCGACACCGACGATCAATTGAGGCTCCTGAAGCAGCTCATTTCCGCCAACGACATCGACGAGAAACGCTGGCCGGCGCGGATGCTCGGCGGCCTCATCGATCGCTGGAAGAACCGCGGCTGGACCCCCGACCAGATCGACGCCGCCGAGAGCGAGGCCTATGCCAACGGCAAGGGCGCCGAGCTCTACGCCCGCTACCAGGCGCGGCTGAAGGCCTTGAACGCCTGCGACTTCGGCGATCTCCTGCTCCACATGCTGGTGATCCTGCGCACGAACCGGGACGTTCTCGAACTCTATCAGAAACGCTTCAAATATATCCTGGTCGACGAATATCAGGACACCAACCAGAGCCAGTATCTGTGGCTCCGGCTGCTCGCCCAGGAGCGCAAGAACATCTGCTGCGTCGGCGACGACGACCAGTCGATCTATTCCTGGCGCGGCGCCGAGATCGCCAACATCCTTCGCTTCGAGAAGGATTTTCCCGGCGCCAAGACCGTCCGGCTCGAGCAGAATTACCGCTCGACCCCGCACATCCTCGCCGCCGCCTCGGGCCTCATCGCGCACAATGGCGGCCGCCTCGGCAAGACCTTGTGGACCGAGCATGACGGCGGCGACAAGGTCCAGGTCGTCGGGGTCTGGGACGGGCCGGAGGAAGCGCGGCGGATCGGCGAGGAGATCGAGACCGTCCAGCGCCGCGGCGGCCGGATCGACCAGGTCGCGATCCTGGTCCGGGCCCAGTTCCAGACCCGCGAGTTCGAGGACCGCTTCATCGCCATCGGCCTTCCCTACCGGATCGTCGGCGGCTTCCGATTCTACGAGCGCGCCGAGATCCGGGACGCCCTCGCCTACATGCGCATCATCGCCCAGCCCTCGGACGACCTCGCCTTCGAGCGGATCGTCAACACCCCCAAGCGCGGCCTCGGCGACAAGGCCGTCGCCAAGATCCATTCGCTGGCCCGGGCCGAAAGCGTACCTTTGCTGATGGCGGCGGCGGTCATCCTCGACACCGACGAGCTCACCCCCCAGGCGCGCCGCCAGCTCGGCAACCTGGTCGGCGACTTCGCCCGGTGGCGCGCCCGCCTGAACGAGCTCCCCCACCCGGAGCTGGCGCGCCTGGTCCTCGACGAGAGCGGCTACACGGCCATGCTCCAGGCCGACCGCTCGGCCGAAAGCGCCGGCCGCCTCGAGAATCTCACCGAGCTGACCCGGGCGATGGAGGAATATGAGACATTGGGCGCCTTCCTCGAGCACGTCTCCCTGGTCATGGAGAATGACGCCGAGCGCGACACCGAGAAGGTCACGATCATGACCATCCACGCCGCCAAGGGCCTAGAGTTCGAGACCGTCTTCCTCGCCGGCTGGGAAGAAGGCGTCTTCCCCTCCCAGCGCTCGCTGGACGAAGGCGGCCAGGCCAGCCTCGAGGAGGAACGCCGCCTGGCCTACGTCGCCATCACCCGCGCGCGCCACAAATGCTTCATCTTCCACGCCGCCAACCGCCGGATCTACGGCCAGTGGACGAGCTCCATCCCCAGCCGCTTCATCGCCGAGCTCCCCGACGTCCATGTCGAGCAGGAGCAGACCATGTCGGGCGGCGAGAGCCTCTGGCGCGCGAACTGGTCGGAACGCGCGGACCCCTTCGCCGACGTGGCGCGAGGGAGCGGGCGCGGCCCGGGCTGGCGAAGGGCGGTGACCGGTGGCTTCGAGCGGGTTCCGCCGCGGGTGATGGAGGCGCGGGCGTCAGCGGTCAGCCTCGGCAACCCCGGCCGAACCGACATCGCCGTCGGCCAACGCGTCTTCCACGCCAAGTTCGGCTACGGCCTGGTGGCGGAGATCGAAGGCAACAAGCTCGAGATCGACTTCGAGCATGCGGGAAGGAAGCGGGTGCTGGATAGTTTCGTGGATTTGGCGTGACATCTAGCTGGTATGCGTAACGAGCGTTTCCAATTGCGCGCTCCGAAGATCAGCCCTGCCCGCTCTAAGACGCGACCTCCAGCGCACCGGCAAGTCCAAGCGAGCAGGACTCAAATTCGCACTGCGCACCGAAACGCCAGCCGGTCGCCACTTCGCCAAGGCCTCGACCCTCTATTCAATGGACCAAACGCGCAATGTCGGTCGCCACATTGCGCTTGAGCAGTAGAATGGAGCTTCGGAGCACCGCCAGCATCATCGCCAGAATAGCGCCGATTAGCGCAATCCCCCAGCCCTCGGTGAGCGTCTCCCATTTTGTCGGGTTCACACGAACCTCATTTTTCCAAAGACGCCGAGCAGATCCCTCAACGCTCGCTTTAGCCTCCCTCAGCACGACTTTAAGATCGCCTGCCGCCCAAATCCTGTCGCCCGGCAAAACTTCGACCTTGCGATCTGCGAAGCTGAAGCTTTCGATCCCTTCGGAGACACCAACGAAGCCGGCCGTCATCTCAGGCCGGTTCGCCTCCACGATCGGAATGCCGACTTGTTTGAATTCGCCGTCTTGGACCTTGAACCGCAGCATTTCGTTGCGGGAGGGCGCCGCAGATGGAACACCGGAGGCCTCGGCGATGGTGATCGTCACGGTTGCTGATCCCGCAGCCAGCGGAGAATTTTTGTCCCGCATCGGCCGGCAAGGCAGCTTTGCGCGCCAGTTATACGCCGGCCGCAATCGCAACGGCCGGTCCGCCGTCCTGCCATCGACCTGCAGCTGAAACCGCCGGTTCTTACCGTCGTTGCCAGGCGGCAGAAGAGTTGAAAGCCTAATCTTGATAGTGCCGGTGCCCACGACTTCGACCGCGCCGTCGTTTTGAAGGTAATGCGTAATGCTGGCGGTTTCCGCCTTGCCCGTCGTGTCGGACTTGCTCAGCCCGAAAAACGTCCCGCTGTGTGTGATAAGATTGGCGTTTAGAAGGCCCGAGCCGACGATCTCGGCTTGTGAGAAATCCTTTTCAAATCCGAATTGAAGCTGCTTCGCGTCACGATAGACGAGCGGCGAGGGATGGCGGGGTAGTTTTTCGGACTCGACCCCATAACATCCGTCGTAAAACGCAACGGAGACCATTTCTCCTGGCCCAGGAAATCCGGCTTTCCAATTCCAGCGAGCATCGAAGCCGATGGCCGTCAGTCGGCCGGGCGCGCTGGGGAGTGAGAAAAATCCGTCGAACTCTCCAGGCTCGTGATATCCCTCCGGAGGGAGAATTGACACCTTCGCTCGTTGGTATTCTTTCTCCAGTGGAACTGGCGAAATGTAGCCCTTCGCGGGCAACCGAAGCTGCAGGCGCACATCGACAGGCAGAGGGTGAAAGAAGAAAGTTATTCCGCTCAAAACAGTCGAAAACAGCAGTGCCGCCAAAGCCAGAACGGCGAGGTTGTTCTGCCATGGACGCGGAGCTCCGAACACGGCCTTCGTTAATTCATGGGCAAAGAGAATCAAGACTACAATCGAAATTGCAACCACCCCGCCGCCCAGAAAGTTCGCGGCGATATTTTCTCCCATCAGCGCTGCAGTGGTATCTTTCAAAATAAAATTGTTGATTAGATCGATGATGGTCAGGCCAATCGCCACTCCGGCCCAAGCACGAAAGCCAACATCCCGTGCCTTGCGCCCTTTCATGGCAAAGGTCATGGTGACCGTCGACAGTGCCAACAAGGCAGCCATCTGACCCGAGAAGATCCAAGAATACCAAGACGGGATCTGAACCACGCCTTTTCCGTAAGCAGCCTCGTAGAGTGTTAGGCTTCCGCCTGCGGCAATCGAAAATGCATATCTCTGGAGCTCGCCACCTGGGGAGAGGAGGAGGGTGACTGCCACGAAGACGGGCAGCAGCCTGATCGCTAACATCACGTCGCGCTTCAAAGCGGCAAACAGTCCGTCCATCACAGCACAAGAAAGCCCTTTCGACCCGCAGTTCAAGCGCCGCCGGGGTCAGCGAGTGAAAAGCAGGGAATTAGCCCAGGATGAACAGGCCAGCGCCGCAAAACCCCTCCACCGCGCTTCGCGCGGTCCCCCTCCCCGCCAAATCGCGGGGAGGATTTCCTAGAATACCGCCCTCGCCTCGCCCCCCATCATCTGAGCCCGAACCAAAGGAATGGGCGGCCCGCCGTAGCTCAGGAACTTGTCGTGGAACGGCTTCCACGCTTCCCGCCCGCCCCGAGTCTTCGTCCAATCGTCCCTCAGCTTGCGGATCAGAAGCTTGCCCATCGTGTAGTTGAGATAGGCCGGATCGTACGTCCCTCTCGCGCTCTGCTGCCGGGCATTGCCTTCGTCCTGGTAGCATTGGTCGAGGAACAGCCGGCGCGACTGCTCCTGGGTCATCCGTCCCGTGTGCATCCCGATCGCCGAGAGGTAGCGGCAGTCGCGGAGCAGGGCGTTGGAGATCTGGCCGACATGGGTCTCGAGATCGCGGTCGCGAAGGCCGGCGTCCCACATCATCTCCTCGGTGTAATGGGCGAAGCCTTCGGCGAAGGCATAGCCGACGAAGACCCGGCCGAAGGTGAAAGGCGAGCGGTTGGCGTGGAGGAAGTTGAGGAAATGGCCCGGCCAGACCTCATGGACCGAGGTGAAGAGCAAGGCGGCCTCGCCCTGGACGAAGCCGGCCTGGACCTCGGCCGGCCAGGCGGGATCGGGCGGAGCGATGTAGTAAACGGATGGCAGGCCTTTTTCGTAAGGCCCGGGAATGTCGATATAGGCGAAATTCTGCCGGTTGTAGGGCGGCGATTCCTCGACCTGCGCCTCCTCGGTTCCGGGGATGGAGACGAGGTCCTTCTCCTCGATGAAGCGCTTCAGCCCGGCGAGCTGCGCCCGGGCCGCCTGGACGGCGCCGCCCTTCGGCTTGTTGGCCGACATCTTGTTCATGCAGGCCTGAAGACCGGCGCCGGGCGCATAAGCCGCGCAGGCGGCGCGGAGCGAATCCTGGTTGCGCTTGAGATCCGCCCGACCGATCGCTTCCAGCTCGGCGAGCGGGATGTCGACCATCTCCGTGTCGCGAAGCATCTGCGCGAACTTGTCGGCGCCGAGCGCGAAATCCTGGGTGGCCCTGGGCCTTTGCGCTTCCAGCCAGTCGGCAAGGCCCTGCATCGCCCGAGCCGCCTCCCGCGCCGCCGAATCGAGCTCCGACTGCAAGGCCGGGTCGGCGACCGAGGCGAAGGCCGCCTTCCCGTCCCCGGGATAATATTCGGCGAAGCCGCCGAAGCCCGCCTTGCCGTAGTTGATGAAGCTCAGCGGCAACGGGCTCCTCAGATTGGCCCTTATCTGCCTCGCCGCCCGAGGCACTTCCTTCAGATAGGCGATGAAGGCCCTGAGCCTCGTCTCGGCCGGCGCGTAGGGGCGGGTGACGTAGACCGACGGGTCGAGCCCGTTGCCCATGTAATAAGCCGGGTTTCGGTGCGGCTGGTCGGCCGTCTCCAGCCAGAAGAGGTCGCCCCGGGCCCGGGCGATGAGATAGTCGCGCTCGAAGCGCTCGGTCTTGCTCAGCCGCCGGGCGTCGAACGCCTGAGCGGCCGCGATCGAGGAGCGGAGGAATTCGGCAGTGTTGGCGAGCCCGGTCTCGCTCCAGTCGGGCAATCGCCCGTCGAACGCGTGCTTGCCCTGGCCGACCGCGAAGGCCGGGCTGACCCGGAAATAGCCGTCGATGAAGCTTTGGGAGAAAGTGGGCCAGTCGTAGGGCTGGGCCTGTGCCATGCTCTCCGACGGGCCGGTCGAGGCGCAGCCGCCGAGCAGGAGGGCGGCGGCGGTGCTGGCGGCGAGCAGGGACTTGATCATGGGCATCTCCCGAGTGGCCACCCAGCGTTAGCCTCTTGCCCCGCGGATGACGAGGCCGGCCGTCATCCCGGCGAACGCCGGGACCTCGGGACGAGAAGGCGCGTCGGGTCTCCCCGAGGCCCCGGCTTTCGCCGGGGTGACGGCAAGTGGCATGCCCGTTGCGCCCTTCCCCACTCCCCCCTAAGCGCCCGCCATGGCTTCCGCCGCCCCTCACCCCTTCCGGCCCCCTCACCCCTTCCGGATCGCCAATTTCCGTTACTATTGGACGGCGCGGCTGACGGCGACTCTGGCGCAGTCGGCGATGATGCTGATCATCGGCTGGCAGGTCTACAACATCGCCCGGGAGGACGGCCTGGGAGTCGCCGCCGCCTCGGCCCGGCTCGGCCTGATCGGCCTCATCCAGTTTGCGCCCCTGTTCGCTTTGACTCCGGTCACCGGCTGGGTCGCCGACCGGATCGATCGGCGGCAGATCGCCCGAGCCACCATCGCCCTCCAGGTGCTTTGCGCCGCCGTCCTTGCCTACGCCACCTGGGCGGGAACGGTCGATCTTCTCATCCTCTACTCGGTCGCCTTCCTGCTCGGGATCGCCCGCGCCTTCTCCGGACCGGCACTGGGCGCGCTCGCCCCGAATTTGGTGCCGCGCGAGACCTTGCCGACGGCGATCGCCCTGTCCTCCATCTCGTGGCAGGCGGGGATGGTCGCCGGCCCGGGCCTCGGCGGCTATCTCTTCGCCTGGGTGCCGGAGGCCTCCTATATCGGAGCGGCCCTGCTCTTCGCCGTCTCGCTCCTGTGCCTGATGCTGATCGGGCCGGTGCCCCGCCCCGAGATCGACCGAAGCCGGCACCCGATCCGCCAGATGGTGGACGGCCTCGCCTACGTCCGGACCAACCGGCTGGTGCTCGCCGCAATCACCCTCGATCTCTTCGCCGTCTTCCTCGCCGGAGCGACCGCGCTCCTCCCCGTCTATGCCCGCGACATATTGAAGGTCGGGCCGGAAGGGCTTGCCCAGCTCGGCGCGGCGCCCGCGCTCGGAGCGACCCTGGCGGCGCTCCTCTTCTCCTTCCGGCCGCTCAAGACCAATGTCGGAACCAAGATGATCGGCGCCGTGATCGTCTTCGGGATCGCCACCATCGCCTTCGGACTGTCGACCTGGATGCCGCTCTCGCTCGCCGCCCTGTTCGTCGTCGGAGCGTCCGACATGTTCTCGGTCTACGTCCGCCAGTCGCTGATCCAATTGTCCACGCCCGATTCGATGCGCGGCCGGGTCGGCGCCGTCTCGCAGCTCACCATCTCGGCCTCGAACGAGCTCGGCGAAGCGGAATCGGGCTTCCTCGCCGCTTTGGTCGGCCCCGTCGTCGCGGTGGTCGCCGGCGGGGTCGGAGCGATCGCGGTGACGCTGCTCTGGGTGCGCTGGTTTCCGGAGCTGATCCGGGCGCGGACCTTCGAGACCGGGGAGAATGCGGCGAAGAAGGGCGGGCCGACATAGCGTCGGGCTAAGCCCGACCCCCCGTCCAGATCACCAGGGCATGGCGAACCCCGCTCGTCACCGGGGTCACCCGGTGGATCGCCCGCGACGGGAAGAAGCGCGCCCCGCCGCGCGCCAGGGTCCGGCGCTTGCCGACCGTGTCGGGAATGATCTCGAGGTCGCCGCCCTCATGGTCGCCGAGCGCGGTGAGCTCGACCGACACCGAGACCAGGCGGCGGTCCATGGCGTCGTAGCCGGCGTCGCTGTGCCAGGTGCGGAAGTGGCCGCCTTCGTCGTAGCGGAGAATCTGCAGAGGCTCGGTGAGCGGACCGACGGCCAGGCCGAATGCGTCGCCGGCCTCGGCGAAGAGACGGTCGAGCCTTTCGTAGATCCAGCCCGTCTCCGGCCCGCGCGGGTGGTGGCTGGTCCGGGCCGAGCGGGCGGCCGGATCGACCTGGTCTCCGGCTCCCGCCCACACCGTCGCGGGCACCAGCCCAACCCGCTCGCCCAAGGCGACGAGCGTATCGCATTCGGCCGCGCTGAACGCCTGCGGGACATCGTGGATGATCGCCATCGCACGATGCTAGCGCCCGCCTCGGTGGAGCGGAAGGCCTGCCGCCTATTGCGATTCCTCGAGCTTGCGCAGCCTCTCCTGCTCGTCGCGCGGCGGCTGCGCCATCGGTGCGTCGGCGATGACCGCGATCTCGCCGATCCTGACCGGGCTTCGCGCCTGCAGCGAGTCCGCGGCGGATTCGCGCTCGAGGCCGGAGACCGGCACGAATGCCACCTCCAGGGTCGAAGGATCCAGATCGCCGATCGCCTTGCCGATCGGGAAGACGAACTCGGCCGGGTGGAAATGCTGCCTTCGGTCCCTCAGGCCCGCTCCGAACAGCGCGAACATACCGACGAAGCTCCGCTTGTCGGGCGCGAAACCTTTGCGTCCGACGTGAACCTCCCAGCTGATTCCGGGCTGCACGTCGGCCTCGATATTGCGGATCTGAAGCGCGATATTTCTGCCCGACCCGGCAATTTCCCTCAGCTTCTGGCTCGCCTGCCTGGCTTCGCGCGGCGGCAAGAGTGGGGTTCTGACTGGCGTCCTTTCGAGCACGAGCGCCAGGCGCGTCCGCGAAAGGACGGCGGCCTGCAGGATCGGACCGACCCAGACCAGCGGGCAATATTGGTTCACCTGGGCAGGTTCGCCTTCGTAGGAATAGCTGAGCTGAAGGGCGGCGCGAAGCACGTCGCAACCCTTCATCTGCACGGGCTGGCAGCATTCGTCGAAGAAGGTGTAGGTCTTGTTCCGCCAGGTCGCGTCGCCGACCGGGCTGCTCCGGCCGCCGCCCTGCGCCAGCCACAGGTTCCAGATGCGATCGACCGTGGCATGGTGCGCCCAGAAGATCGGATCCTGAGCCGCGCTCAGCGTCGAGCCCATCTTGCCTCCGACGGCGCCGTGAACGCTTCCGTGCGGCCCGTTGATGGAGCTTTGCGTGCTGAAATAATCCAGCAGGGTCATCGCGTTCGTCACGGATGTCCCGAGGTTGGCGGACAAGGGGTTGCCGGCATTGACCCCGGCGTTGCGGCTGGCCTCGAAGAGCAGGCTCGCAGAGTCGCGGAACGGCGCCGGCAGCGAGCGTTCGGCGGGATTGGCCCAGTCCCAATAGGGAATGGCCCAATCGTACATCTTGGAATGTTTCCTGACGATCCGCTCGAACCAGTAGAGGTACATCCGGTGCCAGGCCCAGAAGAAGGTCGGATCGGTATGGCAGGTGTTCCAGGACGGGAGGTTGGCCGGGTCCGTCGTGCCGTGGATCGCGGCCTGATAGAACCAGCTGCAGGGGTTGTTGTTCGGAAGGGCCCGCATGGCCTGGATCGCCGCACGGTAGCCTTTCAGGATCGGGTCGCTCGCCGCCATGGTGGAAGCGTTGCGCCGCATGGTCGGCCCGACCGCGTAGGCGGCCAGAGCGGGTATTCCGGTGAAGAACTGGGTTCCCCCGACGATCGAGAATGCCGCCCCTGCCTTGAGCAAGTTGCGGCGGTTCATTCTGCTTTCCATAACCATCTCCCCCAAATGAGATACGAAACAGCTAATGTTTACAAGTGAATAGGCTCGCCAGCCGATCAGTTTCCCTTCTTCCCCAAGCTCAACAATTGTTCGAGCACGGCGACGACTCTGCTTGGAAAGCTTGAGTGTGCAAAGAAAGTTTCCAGTCTTGATTCCATACAGGAACAGGAAGACTTGAGCAACTGCGGACGTTCACCGGCAATTTGTAAGAAAATCAACGAGGACTGGTCGGCTAGTCCATCGGAACGAGTCGGGAATGTGGATCGGCAGGATCAGCCGATGCTGGCGCGGACGTCGCGGAATCGGTAGCGAGAGCTTGAAGCGGGGCGGATTGGACCCGATAAGTGAAACCGCACCAAGGAGGCCAGTAATGCGAGCGGGCAGCATATTAGAGACGATCGGTCGAACCCCCCATATCCGGGTCAACCGGCTGTTCGGCGACGCCGAGGTCTGGGTGAAGTCGGAGCGCGCCAATCCCGGCGGATCGATCAAGGACCGGATCGCCTTGTCGATGATCGAGGAAGCCGAGCGCAACGGCGCCCTGAAGCCGAACGGAACGATCGTCGAGCCGACCTCGGGCAATACCGGCATCGGCCTCGCCATGGTCGCCGCGGTCAAGGGCTACAAGCTCATCCTCGTCATGCCGGAGAGCATGAGCCTGGAGCGCCGCCGGCTGATGCTGGCCTACGGCGCGAGCTTCGACCTCACCCCGCGCGAGAAGGGCATGAAGGGCGCGATCGAGCGGGCCAAGGAGCTTCTCGGCGAGATCGAGGACAGCTGGATGCCTCAGCAATTCGAGAATCCCGCCAATATCGAAGTCCACCTGCGCACCACCGCCCAGGAGATACTCGAGGATTTCCGCGATTCCCCGATCGACGTCCTGATCACCGGAGTCGGCACCGGCGGCCACATCACCGCCTGCGCCGAGATCCTGAAGAAGGAATGGCCCGAGCTGAAAGTGTTCGCGGTCGAGCCGACCTTGTCGCCGGTCATCTCCGGCGGCCAGCCGGGGCCGCACCCGATCCAGGGCATCGGCGCCGGCTTCATTCCGGCGAACCTCCACACCGACGTCATCGACGGAGTCATCCAGGTCGATCCGGCCGATGCCAAGGAGATGGCGCGCCGATCCGCCCGCGAGGAAGGCGTTCTGGTCGGCATAAGCTCCGGAGCGAGCCTCGCCGCGGTGCGTCAGAAGCTCGACGAGATCGGCCCGGGCAAGCGTTTCCTCACCTTCAACTACGACACGGGCGAGCGCTACCTTTCGGTGCCGGACTTCCTTCCGGAGGCTTGATCACCCGTCATTGCGAAGCAATCCAGCGGCCTCGGCCTCTGAGCTGGATTGCTTCGCTTCGCTCGCAATGACGGCGCTGCGCCGTAATCTCGATATCTCCACCGCCAATGCCTCCGCCGCCTCGCTTCGAAGGTCGACGATTCGCGGGGCGTTGATCATGGCGGCGCCGGCGGTGTCGATCGCCAGTGTGGCGAGGCCGAGGCGTCGCTGGATCGGGCCACTGCTGAGGCTGAGCGACTGGACCCTTGCTATCGGTATCAGCCAGAGCCGCCGGCGCCACACGCCGCGGCTGACGAACAGCAGGCCGTCGCCGATCGCGTAGCGGTGGAAGCGCCGCTCCAGCGCGGCCGCCGCCGCGAGCAGCGGCAGAAGCGCCAGCAGCGCCGGCGCGAAAGGCTGCCAGTAAGACAGTGTCGCGATCACGATCAGAGCCGGCACACCGGTCCCGGCGACCTTGCGCAGGATGTGACGCCTCGACACCTGGATCAGCTCGGGCGGCGGCGGCAGGCGGAGCGGCGGCACCTCGGCCAGCACGGCCTCGATCTCGCTTCGGGTCGCGAAGGGGGCCGCGCTCTGGTGGCCGCCGCGGTCGGTGCCCGCGCCCAGGGTCTGGAAGGACAGGCCGGACCAGCCGAACAGCCCGCGGACCGGCCCGCCGCTGACCTCGGCGAGCTGCACCCGGCGCCGAGAGATCACCGCCTCCTTGCGGGTGAACAGGCCCTGCTCGCGGCGCAGCCGGTCGCCCTCCAGCGAAAGTCGGAAGCCGAAGTCGCGGGCCAGGGTCTGAAGAACGCCGGCGATCGCTCCGAGCACCGCCGCCACGAGCAGCAAGGCCGCGATCGCGCCGAGGGTCCAGCGGGCGGGCAGGAATTCGTCGACCAGGCCGAGCCAGCGCGCGGGATTGTAAATGTCGAACGGCAGGACGCTGTCGAAGGTCTGGAGGATCGCGAACAGGCCGGCAATGTAGACCAGGGAGAAGTTGAACAGGCCGGACAGGATCACTCGCGGCGGCTCCATGGCGAACAGGATGCTCTGGATCGGTCCTTCCGCCTCGGTGGCACCGGCCGCGGGAGCGATCCCGGCGCAGCCCGCGCGCACCGCTTCGCGCAACCGGTTCGCCTCGGCCAGCGAGACGCTGTCGAGCAGCCCTTCGTCCTTCCCGCCCGCCCCGGTCTCGATCCGGACCTTGGCGAGGCCGAACAGTCGGGCGAGGAAGGTCCGCTCGATGTCGACGTCCTGGACCCGGTCGAACGGAATGCTTCGGCGGTTGCGGTTGAGAACGCCGCTCTCGATGACGATCTCCGCCGCTCCGACGCCATATTTGAAGCGCCGCCACACCAGCCATTTCACCGCCAGCAGGGCGACGGCCAGGCCGGCCGCCAGGTACAATGCGCCGCTCAGGCCCGTCTTCGAAGAAAAGGCCAAAGCCGCCGGCAGGGCCAGCAGGGTCTGCGGCGCCTCCTTGATGAAGCGAAGGGCGATCGTGCCCGGATGGAGACGCCGGTCGGCGCCGTCGCTCATGCCGACTCCTCGCGGATCCGGCTTCGAATTTCGTCGCGAATCTCCTCGGCGGTTGGGCGGGCGAGCCCGGGCAGGACGATCTGGCTGTGGAGCGTGCCCGCGGTATGGAGGACGAGGCTGCAGATGCCGAAGGCGCGCTCGAGCGGGCCCTGGCTGACGTCGATATGCTGGACATGGTCGAGCGGAACCACGGTGTGGACCCGGACCCAGACCCCGCGCCGGACCTGCAGCTCCTCCCCGTCGATTCCATAACCCCAGGCGCGAAAGCGGCGCGGCGGCGCCAGCACCGCCAGATAGACCAGGATCAGCAAGGCCACTCCCAGCAGCAGGCCGGTCGGCATCGGCGTCACCTCGTCGACGAAGACTTCGCCCACGGCGGCGGCCGCCAGCAGGACGAGGCCGGCCATCGCGCCTCGGACCTGCATCAGCCGGAGCAATCCACGGTCCATCGGTGTCGGAGTCAGGATTTCCATAGCGCGATCATAAGGCGCCCGCATGCCGTGCGTCCACCATTCGAGGAACCCCCCTATCGGCGCAGCGTTGAGGCTCCGAAACAAAGCGGAGACATCGCAATGCCTGAGCCAATTCGCGAGCGCGAAACCACAATCGTCACCACCGACGGCGGCGGCGGAGGCGGCGGGACGATCATCGCCGTCGTCCTCCTCATCGCGGTCATCGCCCTCCTTTTCTACCTTTTCGGCGGCCAGCTTCTCGGCGGCGCCGACAAGACGACCGACATCAAGGTCGACGTGACCGCGCCGGCGAAAAGCAGCTGACCCTCGATCGCATCTGCGGAAGGCGCGGTCGGACCTTCCGCCTGGGCATTAGGAGAGTGAAATGACCGACCCCGATCGCGAACGCGACATCCCGCCGGAGACGGTTCGAGAGACCGAGCGCACCACCATCATCCAGACGGACGGCGGTCGCGATCGCGGCGGGGGCGGAGTGATCCTTGCCGTCGTCGTGATCGTGGCGCTGCTCGGCCTGCTCTATTTTATCTTCAGCGGCAATTTCAACAGCGCCGCCGACAGCGTTGGAGTCAACGTCAACGTCGAGTCTCCCAAGGTCGAGTTGCCGAGCGTCGATCTGCCGGACAAGATCGAGCTGAATGTGCCCGACGAGATCAAGGTCAAGACGGACGGCGACGGCAACAAGGCTCGATGAGAGCCAGCCGGGTGAATGGCGGCTGACCGTGTCATTCAGAGATTCCTAAACCGAATCAACGCATAAGCACGGGGTCGATCCTCGGATCGACCCCTCGAGTCGCGTAACGGGGGAGGGGCTGGCGGTCGAAAGATCGCCGGCCCCTGACCTTTTATCCCGTCATCCCGGCGAAAGCCGGTACCTCCGGGAGACCCGCCGAGGCTTCTTGTCCTGAGGTCCCGGCTTTCGCCGGGATGACGGGTGCTGTGGCAGCTCCCAGCGCTATCGATGATATGGATTGGCAGGGCACGGTGCATGCCGCTGAGCGCCGGATTGCGATGCCCTAATCATCGTCGCCCTTCGCGGGCGCGTTGGGATTGTCGCCGGTCTTCTCCTCGCCGAGCCGGCCGTGGCCGTGATAGGGCGTCTCGGTCTGTCCGCCGCTTGCCGCGAAGCCGTCCTTTTTCGCCGTCTTGCCGCTGTGAGGATTGGGATAAGCGCCGCCACCGGAATCGCCGCCGCCCTTCCGTCCGTTGAGCGTGTCATCCTCGTCCATGGCGTGCTCCTCTCGACGGCCTGAATGAGCCGAGGCGCTCGAGGTTCCCGGCTCAATAGGCCGTGCGCATGAGCCGCCGTGCTTCGAACGGAGTGTCCCGGCCGACCCCTACCGGCGCCAGCACCGAGGCGACCGGCCGGCGGCGGGCGGTGGCGAGGCCGGCATGGGTGGCCATTACCGCCGCCTCGGCGATGCTCTTTACCCCGAGCTTGGTCATGACATGGGCCCGGTGCATCTCGACCGTTCGAACGCTGATCCCGAATTCGTGAGCGACCGTCTTGTTGGACAGGCCGCCGAACAGGGCGAGCGAGATGTCGAGCTCGCGGGCGGTCAGCCGGGCCAGCCGATCCTGGGCGACGCGCCGCGCCTGCCCTTGCTCCAGCGACGCTTCGAGAGCGTTCCAGGCGGGAAGAAGGGCGGCGGCAAGCTTGGTCGAACCGACCGGCTTTTCCAGGAAGTCGAGCGCCCCGAGCTTCATCGCCTCGACGGCGACCTCGAACTTGGGCGCGGCGCTCATGGCGATGATCGGCCAGCCGGTCTCGCGCCGGACGAGGGCCGCGAGGATTTCGAGCCCGTCCTCCGAATCCATGTCGAGAAGGATGCAGCCCGGCATCAAATGGCCGAATATCTCGAGGAACTCGCCCCCGCTTCCGAAAGGCCAGGCTTCGGCACCGATCGACGCCAGGTTGATCGTAAGAGACCTCCTGGTCTCGAGGTCGTTATCCACCACATAGACGGTGCGTTGATGTGACATACTCGTCCCCTACGGCCAAATTACGCGGCCACGCAGTGTTAGATGTCTGAGTCGCATGGTTAATTCACAACCTAGGGGAATTACTGTGAACCGGGGGTGACTGGGATTGACCAAGTATCTGGCATTGTGGACCTTTCTCGGCAGCAGTGGCCCGATAATAGGTCCGGAATGATATAATCCATGTTAGTGGGCCCGCCGCTCTTGCGGTGACCGCACCTCGTAGAGTCCATAGCGAATCATGGTATCATTACCGGTGTACAAGTCCGATCTGAGACCTGCCTGCGTTAACCCTTAAGGTCCTGCTCGTACCGGCGATCGCCCGGTGCGTGTTGGCGTTGCTGGGAACGACAGGGCGTGGAAATCGATCACTTATTCAGCGGCAACGCGCTCGGCGCGCTCGACGAAGAAGGCCGAGTCCGTCTTCCGCCTTTCATAATGCGCGAAATGGCGCGCCACGAGGGCGGCGGCCGGGTTCTGTTCGGAGTCCATGAAAGCGACCCGTGCCTGACCGGCTACGGCGCGTCCCTGCGGCCGCGCATGGAGGCGGAGCTGGAACGCCGCCGCCTTCGCGACGAGGCGCTCGGACGGACTCCCGACGAGCATCACGCCCGCGCCCGGCGGGCGTTCGGGCTGGTCGAGGAAGCGCGCTACGACGAGTCCGGGCGGCTGACCCTGCCGCCGCTGGCGAGGCGCCGCGGGGGCCTTGGCCGCCATATCCTGTTCGTCGGCGCCGGGACCCATTTCGAGATCTGGGATCCGTCGCTGGCCATGGCCGAAGGCGACGATGGGCTGCGCTACGTCGCCGAATACCGGCTGGAGAGCGGCGGCGCCGCGACGATCCAAGAGGAGGAAGAGGGATGAGCCTGTTATGCGCGCTGGGCGGCCACGAGGCGGGGGCCGGGGAAGTCTATAATGGCGGTTATTATTTCGCCCGCTGCCGGCGCTGCGAGCGCGACATGATCCGAAGCGGCGCCGCCTGGCAGATGGTGCCGAGCGGCCATCGGGTCGTCTGGAGGAGCGGCCGCAACCAGCATTCCGTCGAGCCGAGCTTCGCCGGGTTCCTGCCCGTCCTCCACCGGGAGGCCAATCTGCCCGCCGTCCAACCCCCCTTCGCCTCGTGGAGCCGCGACATCGTCCGGCTGCGGCGTCCCCCCGCCGCCACCGCCGCGGCTTCGGCCGCGGCGGTGCTCGAGAAGGAGGAGCCGAATTATCCCGGCCTGCTGGTCATCGCCGCTCTGGTCGGGGCCGGCCTCCAGCTGATCTTCAGCCTGGGCTCGGGGCGCGGCGTGGGGTGAGCCTTGGGCAAACCGTCATCCCGGCGAAAGCCGGGACCTCGGGGAGACCCGCCGAGACTTTCCGACCTGAGGTCCCGGCTTTCGCCGGGATGACGGGGAGGGACAGCCGACCCTTGCGCCGCTCGGTATATTCTGCCTTGTCGCGGCCAAGGAGGCGCCGCAGACATGAAGCCGATGGGCGACCAGCATCTGGCCCTGCTCAGGCGCCACATGGTCGAGATCGTCGACCTCCATTTCGATCTTGCCAGCGAGGAGCTCGGCACGGACCGGATCGATCCCCGACTGCGTGCCGCTTTGCTGCGCGTGCCCCGGCATCTGTTCGTCCCGCACCAGCTCGCCGTCGCCGCCTATCAGGACACGCCGCTTCCGATCGGCTTCGACAAGACCATCTCGCAGCCCTTCATCGGCGCCCTGATGCTCGACCTGCTCGGTCTCGAGCCCGGCCAGCATGTGCTCGAGGTCGGCACCGGGCTCGGCTGGCAGGCGGCGGTGATCTCCGCGCTCGGGGCCTTCGTCCGGAGCGTCGAAATCGTCGAGGAATTTGCCGAAGGCGCGCGCCTTCGACTCGCCGCGGAGGATCATGACGTCGACATCAGGATCGGCGATGGCTCCCGCGGCTGGCCCGAGCACGCTCCGTTCGATCGGATCCTCGTCACCGCCGCCGCCCCTGCCCCGCCTCCCGCTTTGGCCGAGCAACTGGCACCGGGCGGCCGGATGGTGATCCCGCTCGGGGGCAAGGACGTCCAGCAGCTCAGCGTGGTGACGAAAGGAGCGGACGGGATCTTGACGGTTCGCGAAGTGCTTCCGGTGCGCTTCACGCAATTGGAGACAGCGGCCTGAACCTCCCGTCATCCCGGCGAATGCCGGGACCTCGGGGAGACCCGCCGAGACTTCTCGCCTTGGGGTCCCGGCTTTCGCCGGGATGACGAGAGGCGGCCCTACCCAAAACCTTCGCGATGCCTTATCTGCGCCGTTCCAACCCCCCGACGCCAGTGCCGCCCGACGCGGCCGAGCGGCCCCCGGAGTCTGAAATGAGCCAAGCGGCCCTCGAGCGGCGTACCTTCGCGATCATCTCGCATCCCGACGCCGGCAAGACGACCCTGACCGAGAAATTGCTCTACGCGGCGGGCGCGATCCACGAGGCCGGCGAGGTCCGGGCCCGCGGCGACCGGCGCCGCGCCCGTTCGGACTGGATGGCCATCGAGCAGCAGCGCGGAATTTCGGTGACCTCGTCGGTGATGACCTTCGAGCGGTCCGGAATCCTGTTCAACCTGCTCGACACGCCCGGGCACCAGGATTTCTCGGAAGACACCTACCGGACCCTGACCGCGGTCGACAGCGCGATCATGGTGATCGACGCCGCCAAGGGCATCGAGGCGCAGACCCGAAAGCTGTTCGAGGTCTGCCGGCTTCGCAACATCCCGATCGTCACCTTCGTCAACAAGGTCGACCGCGAGGGGCTGAGCCCGTTCGAGCTTCTCGACGAGATCGCCGAGACGCTCCAGCTCGACGTCTGCCCGCGCAACTGGCCGGCGGGCATGGGCGGACTCTTCCACGGCCTCTACGACCTCGCCGGCCACAGCCTCCGGCTCGCCGATCGAAGCGACGGGATCGCTCCGGCCGCGAGCGTCCAGCTCAGCGGGCTCGACGATCCGGCGCTCGACGAGGCGCTTCCCGCCGACTCGGTCGAGCGCCTTCGCGAGGAGGCGGGCCTGGCGACGGCCGCCTATCCGCAATGGGATCTCGACGCCTTCCTGGCCGGGGACCTGACCCCGGTCTTCTTCGGCTCGGCGCTTCGCGAATTCGGCACCGGCGACCTGCTCGACGGCCTCGCCGACTTCGCGCCCCCTCCGGGTCCCCAGCCCGCCCGCTCCGGCCCCGTCTCCCCCGACGCCCCTTCTTGCTCCGGCTTCGTCTTCAAGGTCCAGGCGAACATGGACCCCAATCACCGCGACCGGATCGCCTTCTTGCGGATCTGCTCGGGAAGCCTGAAGCGCGGGATGAAGCTCGCCAACCCGCGGCTCGGCAAGTCGATCTCGATCCAGAACCCGATCACCTTCTTCGCCCGCGACCGCGAGCTGGCCGAGCTTGCGCGGCCGGGCGACATCGTCGGGATCCCCAATCACGGCACCTTGCGGGTCGGCGATACCTTGTCGGAAAATGGCGACATCGCCTTCACCGGCCTCCCCGATTTCGCGCCCGAGATCCTGCGCCGGATCCGCCTCGACGATCCGATGAAGTCGAAGCAGATGCGCCGCGGGCTCCAGGACCTCGCCGAGGAGGGCGTCGTCCGAATCTTCAAGCCGGCGATCGGAACGGGCTGGATCGTCGGCGTGGTCGGAGCGCTCCAGCTCGACGTGCTGGCGACCCGGATGGCAGCCGAATACGGCCTCAAGCTCGGCTTCGAGCCGAGCCCGTGGGACATCGCCCGCTGGGTGGAGGCCGCCCCGGCGCAGATGAAGCGCCTCGCCGACACCCATCGCCCGAGCCTGGCCGAGGACGCCGACGGCGAAACGGTCCTGCTCATCCGCAACGATTGGGAGCTCGCCCGCTTCCAGCAGGACTGGCCCGAGGTGAAGTTCGCGGCGGTGAGGGAGCGGCATTAGGCTCTTTGTCCTCACTGCGGCGACGCCGTGGGGAGGGGGACCACCCGAAGGGTGGTGGAGGGGTAATTGACGAAGCCTCTGCCAGTTACCCCTCCACCAGGCTTCGCCTGGTCCCCCTCCCCATCGGCTCCGCCGACGGGGAGGACAAACCCCATGCTTTACCCCTTCTTCACCCTCCCCGACGCATAACGCGCCCTTCGAAAGAGCGGGTGGGACGAATGCTGCGGGTCTATGCCTGTATCACGGGCGAACATGATTTCAGGCTCGTGCTCGTCGCCGGCACGATCTGCCTGCTCGCGGCCTTTACCGCGTTCTCGATCTTCGAGCAGGCGCGGCGGGCGGAAAGGCGGCCTTGGGTCTGGACCGCCCTCGCCGGTTTCGTCGCCGGGACGGGCATCTGGGCGACCCATTTCGTCGCCATGCTCGCCTACCGGCCCAATCTGCCGATCGGCTACGATCTCCCTCTGACCCTGCTCTCGATCGCCGCGGCGGTCATGATCACCGGAGCGGGCTGGACCGTCGCCTTGCGCCGAGGTCCCCTCGGCACGCTCGTCGCCGGCCTCGTGATCGGAGGCGGCATCGGCACCATGCATTATACCGGAATGGCGGCGGTCAAGCTGCCCGGACGCTTCGCCTGGGACGGCAGCCTGGTTCTCGTCTCCGTGATCCTCGGGATCACCCTGAGCGCCGCCGCCTTGGCGGAGCATAGGCGCAGGCCGCAGCTGCTTCCGTGGCGGCCCGCTTTGCTGATCACGCTCGCCATTTGCGGACTTCATTTCACGGCCATGGCCGCGGCCTCCGTCCATCCGGATTCGCGCCTCGAAGTGCCGTCGTCGGCGATCGATTCGAACGTCCTCACCCTGGCCGTAGTCGCGATGGCCCTGGTCATCCTCGCCATCGGCTTCCTGATGGTGCTGTTCGACCGCAAGCTCGCAAGCAACGCGATCGAGGAAGCCCAAAGGCTTCGCACCTTCGCCGACGCCGCCGTCGAAGGGCTGGTCGTGATCGACGGCGAGCGGATCGTCGACGCCAATCGAAGCTTCCTCCGGCTCGCGAGCTTCGACAGCGTCGGAGCGGCGCCGGAGCGGCTCTCCGACCTGCTCATCGAGGTCAATCTCGCCGCCCTCTCCACGGCGTCCGACGCGCCCCCGGTCGAATGCCGGCTGCTTCGCGCCGACGGCGAGAGCCGCGAGGTCGAATTGCTCCTTCGCCCCCTCGCCTGGCGCGGCGCCGACCTTCGGATCCTCGCCGTCCGCGACATTTCCGAGCGCAAGGAGGCGGCCGAGCGGATCGCCCATCTCGCCTTCCACGATTCCTTGACCGGCCTCCCCAACCGCGCCGTCTTCGCCGACCATCTCGCCCGAACCGTCGTCAAGGCCGACGAGAATTGCGAGCCCGTCGCAATCCTCTGCGTCGACCTCGACGGCTTCAAGGCGGTCAACGACATTTACGGCCACCCGGCCGGCGACGCCCTCCTGATCGCGGCCGCTCAGAGGCTCCGGGCGGCGGTGCGCGGGCACGAATTGGTCGCCCGCCTGGGCGGGGACGAATTCGCCGTCGTCCAGGCCGGCGGCGAGCAGCCCGGCCATGGCGGCCTCCTCGCCCAACGGATCGTCGAGGCCTTGTCCGAACCCTTCGCGATCGGCCAGGACGTCGTCCGGATCAGCGCCAGCGTCGGGGTCGCCTTGTTCCCCGCCGACGCCGCCGATCCGGAAAGCCTCGTCAAGAATGCCGACATGGCGCTCTACCGCGCCAAGGCCGACGGCCGAGGCACCGCCCGCTTCTACGAGGCGGCGATGGACGAGGCGCTTCGCCGCCGCCGCCAGCTCGAGGCGGACCTCCGCCAGGCGATCGGCCGAGGCGAGCTTTCCGTCCACTACCAGCCGCTCGCCGACCTCGAGAGCGGCTCGATCCTCGGCTTCGAGGCGCTCCTGCGCTGGGATCATCCCGTGCAGGGCGCCATCGGTCCGGACGTCTTCATCCCGCTCGCCGAGGAAAGCGGGCTGATCCTCAAGCTCGGCGACTGGGTGCTTCGCGAGGCCTGCGCCGAGGCGGCGCGCTGGACCCCGGCCTTGAAGCTGTCGGTCAACCTGTCGCCCGTCCAATTCACCCAGGGCGACCTCGCCGCCGAGGTCGAGGCCATCCTCGCCGGGACCGGCCTCGACCCGAGCCGGCTCGAGCTCGAGGTCACCGAGGGGCTTCTGATCAAGGACGCGGACAAGGCCATCGTCATTCTCGAGCGCCTCAAGTCGCTCGGCGTGCAGATTTCGATGGACGACTTCGGCACGGGCTACTCGTCCTTGAGCTACTTCCGGATGTTTCCCTTCGACAAGGTCAAGATCGACCAGAGCTTCATCCGCGACATGATCGGCAACCCGCAGGCCCGAGCCATCATCCGATCGGTGATCGGCCTCGGCCAGGGCCTCGGAATGCCGGTCGTCGCCGAAGGGGTGGAGACCGCCGAGCAGCTCGACGCGCTCCGCGCCGAAGGCTGCGACCAGGTCCAGGGCTATCTGATCAGCCGGCCCGGCCCGATCTCCCATTTCGAGGGCGTGGTGATGGACCGGGGAGCGGAATCGGGCATGGTGCTGAAGAAGGCGATCTAGCGCCGGCCGCCGTCATCCCGGCGAAGGCCGGGATCCATGAACACCGCCGTTCCGAAATTGCACGCCGCGGTGTTCATGGGTCCCGGCCTTCGCCGGGATGACGGAAGAAGGGCGCACGGGTGCATCCGCTGGAGACGGGGGAAGAAACGGCCGGCGCGTCCTTGCCACGGGCATCCGGGGCTGGACGACTTTGGTCTTTGCTTTCGTGTCGTTAACTCGAAAGCGTCCAGTCTTCATTCGTGAAGAGCCGCCGGGTCCCGTCGCCTTCGCTCTGCGAGGCGCATGGTGGCACCGGCGCCGCCCCTCGGGAGGAGCAGTGCCGCCGTTCGGATGCTGAAGCCAAGCTCTCGCGCTTGTTTTCCGTCCGGGGTCGCTGGCCCCGATTTGGATTGGACTTCGGCCGAAGCCTCGATCCCTTCCTCACGCCCTAAGCCCGGGCGCCGGCTCTTCCACGCTCGAAGCCGCTTCGAATCCTCACGGAGGACAATCGCAGTCACGGCTCTTCGGGTAGACGCGAGCTCAAACGTTCCCGGATGACTTCGCGCCGGCCGCCGGCCTCGGGGCGAACCCCTCGGCCCATTCCCGCCCTCGCCGGTTGATCGAGCCGACTCGGGCAGGGTTCGATATGGCATCGTGGTGAGAACAAGTCAAGAACATTTGTTGGATGGGGTCGTCCTCGTCGCGAAGCCACAGGTGCCGCGCCGTTCAATTTTCAACGCAAAGACGCAAAGACGCAACAATTCCCAGGCGGGGCAGACGATCTTGTGTTCGCCTTCCTAACTCGGGCGTAGCCCCCTCCAAGTCCACTGGCTGAAAGTTCGCAACGCCTCGAAAGCGGCACGGCATCGTTGCGTCGTTGCGTTGAAAAATGATTGGCCCGCGGCCGAGGAGGATCGGCCGGGAAGCGCGCGCACAGATCCGGCCTCCGTTTCGGCGAGAAACGGGATCGAGAAGGAACGATTTCTTCAGGAGACCCGTGGCAGGACGTCGCGGCAGCCCGCGGAGACGTTCATGGCTTCCTCACTTCACCCAACCCGTCCGACGGCCTGTTCCGGCTGCCGCGACGGCGCGGCGCTCGATTTCGACTTTTCGATGGCCTTTCAGCCGATCCTCGACCTCGAGACCGGGGCGCCCTTCGCCTACGAAGCCCTTGCCCGGGGCCTTCGGGGGGAGGGTGCGGCCAGCGTGCTCGACCGGGTCACGCCCGAGAATCGCTATGCGTTCGACCAGAAATGCCGGGTCAAGGCGATCGAGGGCGCCGTCGCGGCCGGGATTTTGGACACGGGCGCCCGGCTGTCGATCAATTTCCTGCCCAATGCGGTCTATTCGCCGCGCGCCTGCATCCAGCTGACCCTGAAGACGGCGGCGGCGATCGGCTTTCCGACGGAGCGGCTGATCTTCGAGTTCACCGAGCAGGAGGAGATGATCGACGCGGGCCACACCGCCGAGATCATCCGGACCTATCGCGAAATGGGCTTCGGAACGGCGCTCGACGATTTCGGCGCCGGCCATGCCGGGCTCGGCCTTCTGGCCCGGTTCCAGCCGGACCTGATCAAGCTCGACATGGAGCTGGTCCGGGACATCGATTCCAGCCTTCCGCGGCGGGTGATCGTCCAGGGGGTGGCGAGCATGTGCCGCACCCTCGAAATCGGCCTGATCGCCGAGGGCGTGGAGACGGCGGCGGAGCTGGAAACGCTCCAGGCCCTCGGCATCCGCTACGCCCAGGGCTACCTCATCGCCCGCCCCGCCTTCGAGGCCCTGCCGCCGGTTTCGACTCCGGCGCGGGCCGTGCGTGCCGCCTAGGCTCGTGCTCAATCAGCTCCCGTAGATTTTTCAAGAAACTATAACGTCATCCCGACGAAGGTCGGGATCCATGAACACGGCGCTTCGACGAAGAGGCGATCCGGTCGAGCCTTTCACAGCAAACTTCCGTGTTCATGGATCCCGGCCTTCGCCGGGATGACGGCACTCGGAATCGAGATGCGATCCTTATTGAGTCCGAACCCTAGAAAGCCTCCGCCGGGAGCGCCATCAGGGTGTCCGACCCCGCCTCGATCTGGCGCCTCAGCGCGCCCGTCTCCGGCATCATGCGCTGGGCGAAGAAGCGGGCGGTGATCAGCTTGGCCTCGTGGAAGGGCTTGTCGCCGCCGCCGTTCGCCAGCGCGGCGCCGCTTGCCTTCGCCATGCGCAACCACATCAGGCCGAGACAGACGATTCCGGTGAGCGTCATGTAGGGATAGGCGGCCGCGCCGGCATGGTTGGCGTTGGTAAGGCCGTTCTGCATCAGCCACAGGGTCGCGGTCTGGAGGTCGCCCACCCCCTTCTCCAAAGCGGCGGCCACTTCGGCGGCCTCCCCCTCACCGGCCTTGGCCTCGGCGATCTCCTCGCCGAGCATCTTCAAAAAGGCCTGGATGGCGCGGCCGCCGTTGGCGCCCAATTTGCGGCCGACGAGGTCGAGCGCCTGGATGCCGTTGGTGCCTTCGTAAATCTGGGCGATCCGGGCGTCGCGGACGAACTGCTCCATGCCCCATTCGCGGATATAGCCGTGCCCGCCGTGAATCTGCTGGGCGTCGACCGCGACCTTGAAGCCCTGGTCGGTCATATAGCCCTTGATCACGGGAGTGAGCAGTCCGAGCAGATCGGACGCGGCCTCGCGCTCCTCCTCGGTCTGGGCCCGGCGGGAGATGTCGACCTGGAGCGCGCCCCACAGGACGAGGGCTCGGGAGGCCTCGTTGAACGCCTTCATCTCCATCAGCATCCGGCGGACGTCGGGATGGACGATGATCGGGTCGGCCTTGGCCTCGGGATCGCGGGCGTCGGGGACGAGGGCGCGGCCCTGGCGGCGGTCCTTCGCATAAGCGACCGCATTCTGGTAGGCGACCTCGCCCTGGGCCAGGCCCTGGAGGCCGACACCGAGCCGGGCCGCGTTCATCATGATGAACATGGCCGCCAGGCCCTTTTCCGACTCGCCGACGAGATAGCCGACCGCATTGTCGTAATTGAGGAGGCAGGTCGAATTGCCGTGGATCCCCATCTTCTCCTCGATCGAGCCGCAGCTGACGCCGTTGCGCGCCCCGAGGCTGCCGTCCTCGTTCACCATGAACTTCGGCACGATGAACAGCGAGATGCCTTTGACGTTGTCCGGGGCGCCAGCGATCTTGGCGAGGACGAGGTGGATGATGTTCTCGGCCAAATCGTGCTCGCCCGAGGAAATGAAGATCTTGGTGCCGCTGATCTTGTAGCTTCCGTCGGCCTGCGGATCCGCCTTGGTTCGAAGCAGGCCGAGGTCGGTGCCGCAATGCGGCTCCGTGAGGTTCATCGTCCCGGTCCATTTGCCGGCGACCATGTTGGGAAGGTATTTCGCCTTTTGGGCGTCGGAGCCCTTGGTGAGGATCGAGGCGACCGCTCCGGCGGTCAGGCCGTGATACATTTCGAACGCCTGGTTGGCGGAAAGCAGATATTCGGTGACGGCGGTGCCGACCGTCTGCGGCAGGCCCTGGCCGCCATATTCCTCCGGCGCCGAAAGCGTCGTCCAGCCGCCCGCCGTAAACTGGTCCCAAGCGTCCTTGAAGCCGGGCGGGGTCGAGACGCTCCCGTCCTCGTGGCGGACGCAGCCATGCTCGTCGCCGATCCGGTTCAAGGGCGCCAGCACCTCCGACGCGAAGCGGCCGCCTTCGGTGAGGATCGCCTCGATCATGTCGGGCGTGGCGTTCTCGAAGCCCGGAAGGTTGGAATAGCGCTCGAGGCCGAGCACCTCTTCCAGGACGTAGCGGGTCTCGCGGACGGGGGCGGTGTAGGTTGGCATCTGACTACCTCGTGGACTGTATTTCGACAAATGAACCCCGTTCGGGCTGAGCTTGTCGAAGCCCTCTCCTTCACCGGGGCCGCGAAAAGAAGGGCTTCGACAGGCTCAGCCCGAACGGAGAAAACCTAGTTCAAATCACGCGCCTAATGCCCCGCCTCATCCGCCGCCTCGACCATGGCGATGAACCGTTCGAGCTCGGCGATGGTGGCGTCGATGTCGGCGCGCTGCTTGGTCATGAGATCGATCCGGCCGCGGCATTTCTCGAGCGTCACCCGGCGCTGCGAGGCGCGGCCGTCGCCGAGATCGTAAAGGTCGATCATCTCGCGAATCTCGGCGAGGCTGAAGCCGACCCTCTTGCCGCGCAATATCCAGGCGAGCCGGGCGCGATCGCGCCAGCCGTAAACCCGCGAGAGGCCCTGGCGGCGGGGCGAGATCAGCCCCTCGTCCTCGTAGAATCGAAGCGCCCTGGGGGTGACCGCGAATTCCTCGCACAGATCGGAGATGGTGTAGAATTTGCCGCCGGACTCGGGCGTCGCGAAGTCCGAATGAAGGGCGTGCGGCATGCCGGGCGGAGTAGTTTACGTTCACGTCAACGTCAAGGATTGCGCGGGGGGGGAGCCGTCATCCCGGCGCAAGCCGGGACCTCGGGTCAGGAAGTCTCGGCGGGTCTCCCCGAGGTCCCGGCTTGCGCCGGGATGACGGGCTAGTCGCAGAGGGGGTCGCCGGCTATGTCCTTGGCCTTCTTGGCGTCCGCTTCGCTCGATCCGGTTTTGGTGAAGCGGGCTCCGCCGAAACCGGCGCGGGCGCCGCAATAATAAGCGCAGCCCAACGGCAGCTTGTCCGGGAGAGTGACGACGCCGTCCTCGAGGCTCGCCTGGATGGTGCAGGTCTCGTCGCCGGTCATCGTCAGGGTTAGCGCCCCGCCCTTGCGGACCGCCCTTCCCGCGCCCGAGCAACTGTGCAGATTGCCGCCCCACACGAGCAGGCCGAACTCGGCGCCATTGCCCTTCTCGACAATGCACATCTGATTTTTCTGAGCTCCCGACCCGCCCTCGTAGAGGCCGGTCAGCCGGGCCCGGACCGCCGTCGAGGACGAAGGGGATTTCTGCGCCGTCGAGGCCGGCGGGCCGCCCGGCCCGGGCGTGGCCTGGTTGCCGGCCGGTGCGTCGTCCCGCCCGCAGCCGGCCAGAAGCAGGAGAAAGAGGAAGGTTTTCTTCATGGCTTTATCTCAGGCAAGATTCGCGACGGGGCAAGCCGTTCCATTATCCACATCAAAATCGTCCGAATGGGGGGACAAAGGCGCATAAGCTTCCTATATGCCGCGGGGGCAAATCGGGCGAGCGAACGGGCGTTTCTCACATGCTGACCACGCATCCTTTCGATGACGACAAGCTCCGGGAGGAGTGCGGGGTCTTCGGAATCTGGGGCTCAGACAGCGCTTCGGCGGTGGCCGCGCTCGGCCTCCACGCCCTCCAGCATCGCGGCCAGGAGGCGGCCGGGATCACCAGCTTCGACGGCCGCAACTTCCATTCGCACCGGGCGATGGGCCATGTCGCCGGCAATTTCGACACGGCCGAGATCATCCGCCGGCTCGCCGGCACCGCCGCGATCGGCCACGTCCGCTATTCGACGGCCGGCGAGACCGCGCTGAGGAACGTCCAGCCTTTGTTCGCCGAGCTCGCCTCCGGCGGCTTCGCGGTCGCCCATAACGGCAACATCTCCAACGCCGTCCGCCTCCGGCGCGACCTCAACCGGCGCGGCTCGATCTTCCAGTCGACGTCCGACACCGAGGTCATCATCCACCTCGTCGCCACCTCGACCTACCGGACCCTGCTCGACCGGCTGATCGACGCCTGCAAGCAGGTGGAAGGCGCCTATTCGCTCATCTGCCTGACCGGCGAGGGCATGATCGCCTGCCGCGATCCGCTCGGGATCCGGCCGCTGGTGATGGGCCGGCTCGGCGATTCCTATATCTTCGCCTCGGAGACCGTGGCCCTCGACGTCGTCGGAGCGACCTACATACGGACGGTCGAGCCGGGCGAGATCGTCATCGTCTCGTCGCAGGGCGTACGCTCGCACCGGCCTTTCCAGGACGTCCGGCCCCGCCCCTGCATCTTCGAGCATATCTATTTCTCGAGGCCCGATTCGGTGCTCGACGGAGCCTCGGTCTACCAGGTCAGGAAGGCGATCGGCGCCGAGCTGGCGCGCGAGAATCCGGTCGAGGCCGATTATGTGGTGCCGGTGCCGGACAGCGGAGTGCCCGCCGCCATCGGCTACGCCCAGGCGAGCGGGATCCCGTTCGAGCTCGGGATCATCCGCTCCCATTATGTCGGCAGGACCTTCATCCAGCCGAGCGACACCGTCCGCCACCTCGGGGTCAAGCTCAAGCACAACGCCAATTCGGCGCTCATCCAGGGCAAGAGGCTGGTCCTGATCGACGATTCGATCGTCCGCGGCACCACCAGCCTCAAGATCGTGCAGATGCTTCGCGAGGCCGGCGCCCGCGAGGTCCATATGCGGATCGCCTCGCCGCCGACCCGGCACAGCTGCTTTTACGGGGTCGACACTCCGGAACGGGCCAAGCTGCTCGCCGCGCAGATGAACGTCGCCCAGATGAACGACTATATCAAGGCGGACAGCCTCGCCTTCGTCTCGATCGACGGCCTCTACCGGGCGCTCGGCGAGGATCTGCGCGACGAAGCCCAGCCGCAATATTGCGACGCCTGCTTCACCGGCGCCTATCCGACCCGGCTGACCGACCAGGAGGATCTCGAGGCGCCCGACCAGCTGGCTCTGCTTGCGGAAAGATACGCTTAGGCGGCGCGTCGCCGCCGTCACCCTGAACTTGTTTCAGGGTCCAGTTTCGAGCATCGCCGACCTTCATCGAACTGGATGCTGAAACAAGTTCGGCACGACGGATAAGGGCTGCAATGATCGATCGTTTCCTCTCCGGCCAGACCGCCCTCGTCACCGGCGCGAGCCGCGGCATCGGCGCGGCCGTCGCCGAGACGCTGGCGGCGGCGGGCGCGCATGTCGTCCTCACCGCCCGAACCGCCGCCGACCTCGAGCAGGTGGAGGAGCGAATCTACCAGGCCGGCGGCACGGCGACCATCGCTCCGCTCGACCTCGTCGAGGCCGACAGCGTCGCCAAGCTCGCGGCCGCGGTGGCGAACCGGTGGGGCAGGCTCGACACCCTGGTCCTCAACGCCGCCACGCTCGGCTCGCTGACCCCGGTCGCCCAGATCGACGGCAACGAATTCAGCCGGGTCCTCACCTTGAACCTGCTGGCGAGCCAGGCGCTGATCGCCGGATTCGATTCCTTGCTGAGGAAAAGCGAGGCGGGACGGCTGATCGCGGTCACCTCCAGCGTCGGCCGCAACCCCCGGGCCTATTGGGGCGCCTACGGCGCGTCCAAGGCGGCGCTCGAGACCCTGGTGCTGAGCTATGCGGAGGAGGTCCGCAACCTGTCTCCCGTCCGAGTCGCCATCGTCGACCCCGGCGCCACCGCCACCGTCATGCGCGCCCGCGCTTTTCCCGGCGAGGACCCGGCCACTCTCAAACCCCCGAGCGCGGTGGCGGAGGCGATGATTGCGCTTCTGGAGCGCGGATTCGAGACGGGGGAAAGGCTGGAGGTTCGGGAATAAGGGAAGGGCTTCGACAAGCTCAGCCCGAACGGATTTGGGACGGCCTTTGAACCCCACCCGTTCGGGCTGAGCCTGTCGAAAGCCCTTCTTCCCTACCCCTTCACCAACGTCACCTGGGCCACGTCGATTCCCCCGCCCCTGAACCCGCCTTCGCAATACATGAGGTAGTAGCGCCACAGGCGGTGGAAGGGTTCGTCGAAGCCGGCCGGGAGCCGGCCTTGCGCCACCGCTTCGTCGTAGCGCGCTCGCCAGCGTCTGAGCGTCTCGGCATAATGGAGGCCGAAGCCGCGCCGGTCCCGCCAGACGAGCCCCGCCTCCCCCGCCAGCGCCTCAAGCCTGGCCTCGCTGATCAGCATCCCGCCGGGGAAGATGTAGGTCTGGATGAAGTCGGCATTGGCCGCATAATCGTCGAACAAAGGCTCGCGGATCGAGATGAACTGGATGGCGGCGCGTCCGCCCGGCTTGAGAAGGCGGGCGATGCTTTCGAGATAGACCGGCCAATAATCCTGGCCGACCGCCTCTACCATCTCGACGCTGGCGACGGCGTCATATTCGCCGCTCGCGTCGCGATAGTCGGTGAGGTGGATCGCGCAGCGCGTCTCGAGGCCCGCGGCTTCGAGCCGGCGCTCGGCATAGGCCTTCTGCTCTTCGGACAAGGTGAGGCCGGCGACCCGGGCCCCGTAATCGCGAGCGGCGACTTCGGCGAGCGAGCCCCAGCCGCAGCCGATGTCGAGCAGGCGCTGGCCCGGCTTCAGGGCGAGCCGGTCGAGCAACAGCCCGAGCTTTCGCGCCTGCGCCGCCTCGAGCGGCTCGCCCGCGCCGGCCGGATCGGCGAAGACCGCGCTCGAATAGGTCATGCCGTCGTCCAGCCAGGCGCGGTAGAAATCGTTGCCGAGATCGTAATGGTGGGAGATATTCTCCCGCGCACGCTTCTTGTCGTTGTCGCGAAAGCGGTGGGCGATGCTGTTGACGAGCCGGAACAGTCCCTTGGCTCGGGCGGTGGCGCCGAGGCTTGTCGCGTTGAGCATGAACAGTTCGAACAGCGGCACCGGATCGGGCGACGACCATTCGCCCAGCTCCCAGCTCTTGTACCAGCCGACCGAGCCCGAGCTGATCAGCCGAGCGAGGGCACGCCAGCTGTGAAGGTGAACGACCGGCCGAGGCCCCGGCCGGCGGCCGCCGAGGATCCGCTTTGAGCCGTCCGGGAGGATCGCCTCGATGGCGCCCTGCTCGAGCCCGCCGTCGATCCGCCCCAGGATCCTCGAGAACCCCCCCGAAAGCAGAGGCGCGAGCAGGCCGCCGCCGGTAGCGAAACGGCGGTCGGCGGCGACGAGATGACGCCCGCGGGGCTGCTGGTTCATGGCGCGCTTGGTGGCGGGGTTGAGCGGGCAGCGCAAGCGTCATCCCGGCGAAAGCCGGGACCTCGGGAGACCCGCCGAGACTTCTCGTCCCGGGGTCCCGGCTTTCGCCGGGATGACGGATCGTCTCCGCATCGTTATCCTCGCGCGGCAATCGGGGGGAACGACATGACTCGGGTGAAACGGACGATGCTGGCGCTGGTGCTCGTCGAGCTGCTGCTCGCCGGCCTGTGGTATTATCTCGCGAGTGCGCCCGGCGCGGGCCCGGAATCGGGACGGGTCATCGGCCAGACGATGGGGACGGCGATGGGCGTGGTGCTCGGCCTCTCCCCGGTTCTCTACCTGCTGGCCAGAAGCAACGACCGCAAGGCGGCCGAGAAGAAGGGGGAGTAACCGTCATCCCGGCGAAAGCCGGGATCCACGAACACCGAACGGTGAATTCTCGACGATCGTGTTCATGGATCCCGGGTCAAGCCCGGGGTGACGGACATTATCGTGCGGCTGTGACAGCGTTGAAGCGCAGCAGCGCTTCGACCAGTTCGTCGGCGTTTCCTACCCCGCAGCTGCTCGACATGATCGACCTTATCGTCCCGCCGCGGAACCAATCGGAATAGAGTTTGCACTCGTTTTCGCCAGCCGCACGCTGCGACCGGACGAACTCGCGAAGCACAAGAGCGTGCGACGTTTCCTTCGCATTGTCGCGACGCAGCCTCTCTTCCAGGGCAGGGACCAGAACAGAGTCGATGTAGAGGTTCGCGACACCGGCCGCGTGGACGAGCGCGGTCGCCATCTCATAGGTGCTGCCGTCGAAGCCCGGATGATGCTCGAAATGTCGTTGGCCACAGCTGAAACGGCCTTCAACCGGCGCGTCTGCTTCCAGCTTCTTCGCATAAAGGGAGGCGCAGTCGGCGAAGGATTTCGGCACAGCGTTGACCGCTACATCGATTTCATCGGGTTTGGCGTCCGGCACCGACATCGCAGCGGCAGCGAGCGCCATCAGCAACCCGGTTGAGCTCATATCAGGTGCGGTTCCTTGGTCACCATCCAGCTCTGGCCCTTGGAAACCAGGGCCTGGAGATCGGGCTTCTTGCCGGCGCTGGCTTCCGTATTCTGGAGGATTACGGCGCTTTCGAAGGTCGGCGCGGGATCCTCGTAAAGGACTCCCAAGGCGGTCGGGAAGGCGCCGGACGGCATCTCGACCAGCATGTGCGCGACCGAGCGGTTCCTCGGATCGTGGACGAGCACTCCGGCGGACTGCCAGTCGCCGCCCTCGACGTCGACGACCTTCAGGGCCAGCGCCTCGCGGTCCAGGGCGATGCCGCGAATCCCGCCGCCGAACAGCATCGGCTCGCCCGCCTTCAGCCAGAGCTGTTGCCCCGAATTCTCCTTGGCGGTGAAGGGCGCGAAGACGTCGTCATTGTAGACGATGCAATTCTGGTAGATCTCGACGAAGCTCGCGCCCTTGTGGGCGTGGGCGGCCTTGAGCACCTCGGGCAGGTTCTTGTGGACGTCGATGGCACGGGCGATGAAGCGCGCGCCCGAGCCGAGAGCGAAGGCGCAGGGGCTCACGGGCCGGTCGACCGATCCGAACGGAGTGGAAGGGCTGCGCGTCCCGGCTCGGCTGGTCGGCGAATATTGACCCTTGGTGAGGCCGTATATCTCGTTGTTGAACAGCAAAATCTGGCAGTCGAGGTTGCGGCGGAGGACATGCATCGTGTGGTTGCCGCCGATCGACAGAGCGTCGCCGTCGCCGGTGATGATCCAGACATCGAGCTCCGGCCGCGCCAGCTTGATCCCGGTGGCGAAGCTGGGCGCCCGGCCGTGGATGGTGTGGAAGCCGTAGGTCTCCATGTAATAAGGGAAGCGCGACGAGCAGCCGATGCCGGAGACGAACACGGTATTTTCGGGCCTCACGCCGAGCTCCGGCATGGTCCGCTGAACCGCCTTCAGAACGGCATAATCGCCGCAGCCCGGGCACCAGCGCACCTCCTGGTCGGTGGCGAAGTCCTTGGCGGTGAGCTTGGTGATCTCGTTCATGCGATCCTCTAAACTTGCCTCCCCATGCGAAGCATGGGGAGGGGGACCATGCGAAGCATGGTGGAGGGGTAAAAGGCTCGGAAGCCGAGGGTTCGAGCGCGATCCGCTAAAGCGGCGCCGATTACCCCTCCACCACCCTTCGGGTGGTCCCCCTCCCCCCGCTTCGCGCGGGGAGGCAAGAGCGGCGGTCCCCTCACGCCAGCGCCTCGTCGATCGCCGCTTCGATCTCGGCGATCTTGAAGGGCTGGCCGGAGACCTTGTTCACCGGCCGGGCGTCGACCAGATACTGGTCGCGGAGCAGGGTCTTCAATTGCCCCTTGTTCATCTCCGGAACGATGATCCGCTCATACGATCCGAGCAGGTCGCCCAGATTCTTCGGAAGCGGCCAGATGTGGCGGATGTGGATGTGGGCGACGTCGAGGCCCCGGCCGCGGGCTCGTCGAACGGCTTGGTGAATCGGGCCGAAGGTCGAGCCCCAGCCCACCACCGCAAGCTTCGCGCCCGCCTCGCCGAGGCAGATTTCCTGGTCGCCGATCGAGTCGGCGACCCCGAGCACCTTGTTCGCCCTGATGTCGGTCATCGCCTGGTGGTTGGCGGGGGCATAGTCGATATGGCCGGTGCCGACATTCTTCTCGATCCCGCCGATCCGATGGGTGAGGCCCGGGCTTCCGGGCCGGATCCAGACCCGGGCGAGCTTGCCGTCCCGGGCATAGGGATTGACCGGTTCACCCTGCGCCGGGGGCTCGGTGTGGAAGGCTACCGGGAAGGGTTCGTACCCCGCCATGTCGGGCACCCGCCAGGGCTCGGCGGCATTGGCGATATAGCCGTCGGTGAGGAGCATGACCGGAGTCATGTACTGGACCGCGATCCGGCACGCCTCGATCGCGCAGTCGAAAGCGTCGGCCGGCGAGCGGGCGGCGATGACGGGAAGCGGAGCGTCGCCGTTGCGGCCGTAGACCGCCTGGTAGAGATCGGATTGCTCGGTCTTGGTGGGGAGTCCGGTCGAGGGCCCGCCACGCTGCGAATTGACGATGACGAGCGGAAGCTCGGCCATGATGGCGAGCCCCATCGCTTCCATCTTGAGCGCGATCCCAGGTCCCGACGAGGAGGTGACCCCGAGGCTTCCGGCATAGGCCGCGCCGATCGCGGAGCCGATGGCGGCGATCTCGTCCTCCGCCTGGAAGGTCGTCACCCCATATTCCTTGAGGCGGGAAAGATGGTGGAGGATCGCCGAGGCGGGCGTGATCGGATAGCCGCCGAAGAACATCGGCAGGCCGGCGAGCTGGGCCCCGGCGACGAGCCCGATCGACACCGCTTCGGCGCCGGTGACGGTCCGATAGAGGCCCGGCTCGGCGGGCGCCGGATCGATGTGGCGCTGCGGGACCTGGCCGCCGATCTCGGCCGTCTCGCCATAAGCGTGGCCGGCGTTCAGAGCGGCGATATTGGCTTCGGCGAGCTCGGCGGCCTTGGCGAATTTGGAGCGGAGCCACTCGACGATCGGCGCCCGGTCGCGGTCGAACATCCAGAGCGCGAGGCCGAGCGTCCACATGTTCTTGCAGCGCAGGGCCTCCTTGTTGCCGAGGCCGAACGGCTTCACCGCGTCGAGGGTCAGCTGCGAGATGTTGAGGCGGATGACCTGCCACCGGCCGAGGCTTTCGTCGTCGAGCGGATTGGCCCCGTAGCCCGCCTTGGCGAGGTTGCGAATCCCGAACTCGCCCTCGTCGGCGATGATCAGCCCGCCGGGCTTCAGATCGTCGACATTGGTCTTGAGCGCGGCCGGGTTCATCGCGATCAGGACGTCGGGGGAATCGCCGGCCGTCTCGATCGCGGCCGAGCCGAAGTTGATCTGGAAGGCGGAGACTCCGAAGGTCGTCCCCTGCGGAGCGCGGATCTCGGCCGGAAAATCGGGGAAGGTGGCGAGGTCGTTGCCGGCGAGGGCCGTCGAGAGCGTGAACTGGCCGCCGGTCAGCTGCATGCCGTCGCCGCTGTCCCCGGCGAAGCGAACGACCACGGCTTCGCACGGCGTGTCGGCGCCGGCTTCCTCGGGGGTCAGATAATGGGTGGCCGTCGCCAATCTGGCTTCCTTTTTCGCGAATTGCCAGAACATCCTAGCCGGGCCGGCCGGGCGCGACAACTCGAAGCGGCACGTGCCTGCCCCGGGGACGCGATGTTGGGAACGGCGACGGCAATTTCCCGTCGTCCCGGCGAAAGCGGGGACCTCAGGACAAGAAGTCTCGGCGGGTCTCGCCGAGATCCCGGCTTTCGGGTTCCCATCACAGTAATACTTTGATGGGGTCCCTCCCGGGACGACGCCACGACGGGCGCTTCAATTGCCGCGGGTCATCCCCCGGAGCCGGCTCTCGGCGTCGTCCAGATCTTCCTGGTTCTGGGCCCACTCCGCCTCGGTCTTGCAGACCTTCTTGGCCGGGATCCGGCTGCTCGTGGTCCTCGTGGTCTTGCAGATTTTCTTCTCTTTGGGCGCTTCGCTCGCCTTTTCCTTGGCGACGGCGGCTCCGCCGGCCAGGAAAGTGAAAGCGATGACGGCGAGCAGGCTCAACTTTCCCATGGCGGGCCTCCATTTCGAAACGGATGGCCGTCGCCGATCCGGCGGCCCGGTTTCACAGGGCGCCCTAACGTTTTACCTTAGTGGATACGGCTCGACAACTTGCAATGGCAGGTTCGCGCCCCGTATTCGATGTTCGTATGTCGGCGGGCCGAACGGTCAATTGCCGCGGGTCATCCCGCGCAGCCGCGAGGCGGCATCGTCCAGATCTTCCTGGCCCGCCATCCGGTCCCATTCGGCCTTCGTTCGGCAGGTCTTCTTGCCGATTCGGCTGGTCGAGGTCGCCTCGCCCTTGCAGATCTTCTTTTCCTTGGCCGCCTTCGCCGGCTTTTCCTGGGCGACGGCGGCTCCGCCGGCCAGCGAAAGGGCGGCGATGGCGGCAAGCAAACTCAGGTTACGCATGAAGGTCTCCGTTTTAGAAAATCGATTAGGGGCTCAGTCCCGGCCGTTTTCCGGCTTGCGGGCGGCGTCGGCCCGGCGCGGATCGTCCTGCGCCGAAACGTCCGAGGGAGACACGACCCGGCAAATGCGCTGGGGGGTGATTCGGCCCGACATCTGCTCGGTCCGGCAGATCTTCTTCGGCTTGGGCTGGCCGGATTGCGCCTTCGCAAAGGCGCCGCCGCCCATCAGCATGGCGCCCGCGAGGACCGCCAGCATGTTGAAATTGCGCATTTTCCCTCCGGCCCCAGTGGTCGGGAGAAATGTCCGAAGCGGATGCAAAAGTCAAGCAGGCTAGGCGTTTAGCTCTGAATTCAAGCAATATCGGTGGCCCGGTTGGCGAATGGCCGCGGGCACCATAAGGGGGTGGCCCAGCCCGGGAGCCACGATGAACCACCCCTACGTACGGCCGGACGTCCGGCTCTTCCTCGATTATTACAACAAGCTGCCGGGTCCCCGCGCCCACGAGGCCGGGCCGAACCAGGCCCGGACGATGATCCTCGCCTCGCGCCACGTCGCCGACGCCGAGGTGGGCGAGTTGGCGGTGATCAGGGACCTTTCCTGCCCCGGGCCGGGCGGTGAGATCCGGCTTCGCCTCTACGACGCGCGCGAGACTCGTGGGGGCGGCCCCCTTCTCCTCTTCTTCCACGGCGGCGGCTTCGTGTTCGGGGATCTCGACACGCACGAGCCCTTCTGCGCGGAGGTGGCCCGGCAGCTCGATCTGCCGGTGCTTGCGGTCGACTATCGCCTCGCGCCCGAGCACCCCTTCCCGGCCGGAGCCGAGGATTGCATCGCCGCCGCCCGCTGGGCCGCCGGCAGCCCTCCCTCGCTCGACCGGGCGGTGACCGGGCTCGTCACCGCCGGCGACAGCGCCGGCGGCAATTTCGCGATCGTCGTCGGCCTCGCCCTGCGCGACGAGCCGGCCGCCGTGCCGGTAATCGCGCAATGGCCGATCTACCCGGCGGCGGATCCCGCCAAGGGCTATCCGTCCTACGAGGATTTCGGCGAAGGCTATTTCCTGAGCCATGACGGAATGAAATGGTTCGACCGCTGCTACGGCCCCGACAAGGCCGACTGGCGCTATTCGCCCTTGCTCAAGAGCCAGGCCGGGATGCCGCCGACCCTCGTCCAGACCGCGAGCCTCGATCCGATCCGCGACCAGGGCCGAGCTTACGCCGCCGCCTGTGCCGAAGCGGGCGTCCCGGTCGTCTTCCGCGAGGCCGAAGGCAATATCCACGGCTACATCAACCTGCGCAAGGCGATCCCGTCCTCCGCCGACGACATCGCGGCGGGAGTCGAGGCTCTGAAGCTGATCCTGAAGGAAGTGGGTGCATGACAGCCGATCCTTCTCCTCCAAGTCACCCTGAACTCGGTTCAGGGTCCAGGGTCGAGCCCGCACTCTCGCAAATCGGTATCGAGGTGCGGAGCCTCGCCCCGACCTGGATGCTGAAACAAGTTCAGCATGACGACGGAGCAAAAGCCCAGTGAACACCCTCCCCTACCGTCCCGCCGCCGGGATCATGCTGATCAACGCCGAGGGCCAAGTCTGGGTCGGCCAGCGCCTCGACAGCATTCTGGAGGCCTGGCAGATGCCCCAGGGCGGCCTCGACGAGGGCGAAGACGCGGCGGAGGGCGCCCTCCGCGAGCTGGAGGAGGAGACCGGCATCAGCCGCGACAAGGTGGAGATCCTCGCCCGGCACGGCGAGGAGCTTTATTACGATCTGCCCGAGGAATTGGCCGGCAAGCTGTGGAAGGGCCGCTGGCGCGGCCAGCGCCAGACCTGGTTCCTGGCCCGCTTCCTCGGCACCGACGCGGACGTCGACATCGCCACCCCCGACCCGGAATTCCGGGCGTGGAGATGGTCGGATCCGGCCGACCTGCCGGCGATGATCGTCCCCTTCAAGAAGAAGCTCTACGAGCAGGTGCTCGAGGCGTTTCGGACGTGGCTGTGACTTCTGCCCGTCATTCCGGCGAAGGCCGGAATCCATGAACTCTGCATCGGTCTAATTTCCACAGGCGGTGTTCATGGATCCCGGATCAAGTCCGGGATGACGAAGATGTGCGAGGGGTTTTGCGCCACCCCATCCCGCGCTAGAGCTTCGCCCATGCGGGGCCTGACCAATGACGAGGCGGCGGCGGTGGAGCGTGTCGCCGGGGAGCCGATGCTGGCGCAGGTCGAGGCCTGGGCGGCGGTGAACAGCGGGTCGCACAATCTCGACGGCCTCGAGCGGGTCGCGGGCCTTCTCGCCGACGCCTTCGCGGCGCTTCCCGGCGAGGCGGTCCTGCGCGAGGCCGCGCCGGTCGATTCGGTGACCGCTTCGGGCGAGCGCCTCGCCGTCCGGCACGGACGCAATTTCCACCTCGCCGTCCGGCAGCAAGCGCCGGTGCAATTGCTCTTCACCGGCCATATGGACACGGTCTTCGCGGCCGATCACCCGTTCCAGGACGTGTTCTGGCGCGAGGAGGGCGTGCTCGGCGGGCCGGGCGTGGCCGACATGAAGGGCGGGCTGGCGGTCCTGCTCGCGGCGTTGAAGGCGGTTGAGGAATCGTCACTTTCCGCCACGTTCGGCTACGAAGTGGTGATCAACTCGGACGAGGAGGTCGGCTCGCCGGGCTCCGCCGCTTTGATCGCCGAGGCGGCCCGCGGCAAAAGAGCGGCGCTGACCTACGAGCCGTCGGCCCTGCCCGACGGGACGTTTGCGGGCGCCCGCCCCGGAAGCGGCAATTTCTCGCTGATCGTGAAGGGCAGGAGCGCCCATGCCGGCCGCAACCCCGAGGACGGGCGCAACGCCTTGCTCGCCGCCGCCGAGCTGGCCCTTCGGCTCGCCGAATCGAAAGCCGAGGGGCTGAGCGTCAACCCGGCCCGGATCGACGGCGGCAGCCCCAACAACGTCGTGCCCGATTATGCAATTCTACGCATAAATATGCGTCCCGCCACCCTCGCCGACCAGGCTCGGGCCCAATCGGCCCTCGACGAGGCGGTAGCGCAAGTCGCCGCGAGCCGAGACGTCCGCATAAATATGCACGGCGGTTGGGGCCGGCCGCCCAAGCCGCTCGATCCGTCGGCCGAGAAACTGTTCGCCTTGGTCGCGCGCTGCGGCGCCGATCTCGGCCAGGCCATCGGCTGGCGCGATTCGGGCGGCGTGTGCGACGGCAACAACATCGCCGCCTGCGGAGTGCCCGTCGTCGACACGATGGGAGTGCGCGGCGGAGCGATCCATTCGAATGCGGAATATCTGATCGTCGAAAGCCTCGCCGAACGCGCCCGACTGTCGGCGCTGACGATCCTTCGGCTGGCGCAGGGGGAGGGTTTGTGAGCTTCAGGGTGCGGCCGGCGCGAAACGCCGATTTCCAGGCGATCTACGAAATGGCCAAGCTGACCGGCGGCGGCTTCACCAACCTGCCCCCCGACAAGGGCGCATTGGTCGCCAAGCTGGAGCGCTCGGAGGCGGCGTTCGCGCACGAGGAGGGCAGCGCCGAGGGCGATCTGTTCGTGTTCGTTCTCGAAAATGCCGAGACCCGGCAGATCCGCGGCACCTGCCAAGTGTTCAGCCGGGTCGGGATGGTCGAGCCTTTCTATTCCTACCGGGTCAGCACTTTCACCCAGACCTCGCCGGAGCTCGGCAAGACCTTCCGCGCCGAAATGCTGACCCTGTGCACCGATTTCGAGGGAAGCTCGGAAGTGGGCGGCCTGTTCCTCCACCCGGCCGAGCGGGCGGGCGGCCTCGGAGTGCTCCTGGCGCGAAGCCGCTATCTGTTCATCAAGCTCCATCGGGCGCGCTTCGCCGACCAGGTGCTGGCGGAGCTTCGAGGCGTGATCGACGAAGCGGGCGGATCGCCTTTCTGGGACGCCATCGCCGGCCGCTTCTTCGGAATGAACTTCCAGGAGGCCGACGCCTTCAACGGCACCCACGGCACCCGATTCATCGCCGACCTGATGCCCAAGACCCCCATCTACACCGCGATGCTTCCGGAAAGCGCCCGGGCGATCATGCGGATACCGCATCCGTCGGGACGCGCGGCGATGCGGATGCTCGAGCAGGAGGGATTTTCCGGCGGCGCCTATGTCGACATTTTCGACGGCGGGCCGACCATGACGGCCGCCACCGATTCGATCCGCACCGTCCGTGAGGCGCTCGAGCTGGTGCTCGAGACGGTGGCGGACGGCGGCAAGAGGATGATGATCGCGGCGGGGGCACGCGGCCGCTTCGCGTCGGGCTACGGCCATGTCGCCATCGCCGAGGACGGCAAGGCGACCCTGGACCGGGCCGCCGCCGAATTGTTGGGCATAAAGCCCGGCGACCGCTTCCTCGCCATCGGGCGCTGAGATGCCGCTCGCCGAGATCAATTTCGACGGGATCATCGGCCCGAGCCACAATTATTCGGGCCTGAGCCTCGGTAACCTTGCGTCGGCAACCAACAAAGGTCTGGTCTCCCACCCGCGCTCGGCGGCGCTTCAAGGGCTGGAGAAGATGCGCCACAATCTGCGCCTCGGGCTGGCGCAGGGGCTGCTTCTTCCCCATCGCCGGCCCGACCGCGCCTGGCTTGCGGAGCTCGGCACCTGCGTCGAGGACGTTCCCGCCTCGCTTCGCCCGGCCGCTTTCTCCGCCTCGGCGATGTGGGCGGCCAATGCCGCGACCGTCTCTCCCGCCCCGGACACGGCCGACGGCCGCTGCCACCTCACCGTCGCCAATCTGAGGACCATGGCCCATCGCAGCCACGAATGGCCCGAGACCCTCGCCCAGCTCCGGCTCGCCTTCGCCGACGAGGCCCGCTTCGCGGTCCATCCGCCGGTTCCCGGCACGTTCGGCGACGAAGGCGCGGCCAACCACATGCGGCTGTGCGCCGGCCATGGCGCGCCCGGGGTCGAAATCTTCGTCTACGGCCTTCGCGGCGGCGCCTTCCCGGTCCGCCAGAATGACGAAGCGAGCCGGGCGGTAGCGCGGCTCCACGGCCTCGATCCCGAGCGCATCCTGTTCGTCGCCCAGTCCGAGGCGGCGATCGCCGCCGGCGCCTTCCACAACGACGTCGTCGCGGTCGCCAACGAAAACCTCCTCTTCGCCCACGAACAGGCGTTCGAGGACCGGCCGGGCTTCCACGCCGAGCTGAAACGCCTGCTTCCCGAGGTGGACATCCTCGAGGTTCCGGCCGGCGCCGTCAGCCTCGAGGACGCGATCCGGAGCTACCTTTTCAACGCCCAGCTGGTCACCCTGCCGGCCGGCGGAATGGCCCTGATCCTCCCCGAGGAAGCGCGCGAGACCCCGAGCGTGTGGACCTGGCTCCAGGCCATGATCGCGGGCAACGGCCCGATCCGGGCGCTGTTCGTCGTCGACGTCCGCCAGTCCATGGCTAATGGCGGCGGGCCGGCGTGCCTCAGGCTTCGGGTGGTCGCGGAGCCGGAGTCGGTGGACCCGCGGTTCAGGGTGGACGAGGCGAAGCTGGATCGGCTGGCGCGCGTGATCGGGGCGGAATGGCCGGAGCGGATCGCGCCGGAGGATCTGCTTGATGCGCGGCTGTGGGCGAGGATGGAGGGCGCGAGGGGGGCGTTGCTTGGCGCGCTCGGGCTGGAGGCGCTGATCTGATTTTGCCTCCCCAGCGCAGCTGGGGAGGGGGACCATGCGAAGCATGGTGGAGGGGTATTTGGCTCCGAATCAGAGGTCCTAGCGCCAGCCGGCAAGGACCTGCGCCGTCTACCCCTCCACCACCCTACGGGTGGTCCCCCTCCCCATCTTCGATGGGGAGGCAAATCACCCCTCCGCGCTCCAGAAGATGTCGATGGGGGATTCGATACCGGCCAACAGCCGCCCGATCGGCGCTGCCGACAGTGGGCCTTCCTTGATCGCCTGCTCGAGCATCGCCCTTTTCTCCGCGCCGGCGATGACGACCATGATCGCCCGGGCCGAGGTCAGCGCCGGGGCGGTCAGGGTGACCCGTTCGACCGGGGCCGTTTCGGGCATCGGATCGGGACGGACGCCCACGGCTCGGCGCTCGCGCGGGCCGGCGACGGCGCGTTCGAGATCGGGGCCGGGGAAGATGCCGGCGGTGTTGCCGGCGGCGCCCATGCCGAGGCAGGCGAGGTCGAGCGGCCAGCCGAGCAGCGACAGCCGGGCGTCGGCGAGCCGGCCCGCTTCCTGCCGATCGCCGAGCGCAGCCTCGTCGACCAGCGAGACCGTCTGCGCGCCCCGGGCGGCGAAATGGCCTTCGAGCTTGCGATAATTGCTGAGCGGGTCGCCGAGCGGGACCAGCCGGTCGTCGGTCGGCATGACCGTCACCTTGGACCAGTCGATCGCCTTCGATTTGGCCAGTTGCGCGAAGATGAGGTCGGAGGTCGAGCCGCCGGGCAAGGCGATCCGGGCGCCCTTATGCGCCTCGATCGCGCTCTCGATGACGAACCCGATATCCCCCGCGGCCTGCGCGGCCATCTCCTTGGCGGTGTCGAACTCCCACCATTCGATCTCGTCAACGTCCATGCTTCAATGTCTCTCTCTCGCGGGGTTGAGCGGCAAGGAACCCGCGCAAGGCGAAACCCGTTCCTGCCGCGACCCACTTAGGGAGACAAACCATGCCTGCCAAATCGAAAGCGCAGCAGAAAGCCGCCGGCGCCGCTTTGTCGGCGAAGCGCGGCGACACGCCCAAGAGCAAGCTCCAGGGCGCCTCGAAGCAGATGGCCGAATCGATGAGCGAGAAGCAGCTCGACGAGCTCGCCTCGACCAAGCGCAAGGGCAAGCCCGAGCGCGTCGGGGACTGACGCTTAGCCCTCCCCTTCCAGGGGAGGGGCTTTGCCATAGTTAGCGCCGCCTTAGCCTCGTCCGTTCATCGTCCGGCAGCCGCGGCAGCCCCATCGGAGCGGCCTAGCAGCGGAGGCGAGAATGAACGCGTTGGTCAAGATTCCGGAGCCGGAAGCGGAGCGGATCGAAGAGCTCCGTCCCCAGGCCCAGATCTGGGCCGAGCCGCGCCACCTGTTCTTCTTCAGGCCGGCCACCCTGCTCGGTGACGGCGGCCATCGTCCGATCGAGATCCTGGCCTTCGCGGAGAGCGGCGCCATCGTCCGAATCGGCGAGCGCCTGCAGGAAGGGGCCCGGCTGACGTTGGAGCTCAACTACCATTATCGCTTCGCAATTCGGGTCGAATGGTCTTCCGACACTCTGGCCGGCCTCGAGTTCAAGGATCGCGAACAGGTTCGGGAGACCCTGGCGGCGCGCGACCGCGGCCATCCCTACCGGGCGCCGCGCCTCGGGCTCGACGCGGAAGTCGTCCTTCGGCTCGGCGAGACCTGCCTCACCGCGCAGGCGCAGGACGTCTCGGAAGGCGGAATCAAGATCGAGCTGGCCGACCCCGGCCACGTCGGGCGCGAGGCGAGCGTGATCGTGCCCGGAATGCCGCCGGTGGCCGGCCGGATCCGGTGGTGCCGCGACGGGCACTCGGGCCTGTCCTTCGAACGCCCCCTCCCCTTCCGGTACCTGCTCGACTGCCTCACCCGGCAGCCGGGGGCGCCGGCGGGGGCTTAGACCGTATCGACACTCGGCACGGCGCAGAAGCTGCAGAGCCCCTCTCCCGCTTTTCGCGGGAGAGGAGAAAGCGTCGGATCGCCGAACGTCGATATAGCCTAGAAGCGACCGTGCCGCTCGATGAGGTGCGCGGTCCAGCGGGTGGTATCCGCCGGAAGCTCGCGGGGATCGAACTCGCGGACCTCTTCCACCTCGAGGCTTCGCCGCGGACGATAGACGACGTCCCTGACGACGAAGAAGGCCGAGCGGCTCTCGGACTCGTCGGAGCCGGGCTGCCCTTCCTCCAGCCGTTCCACCGCCCCGTGCGAGACCAAGCCGATCTCTTCCCTGAGCTCGCGGAGCATGGCCTGCTCGGGCGCTTCTCCCCGCTTGCGGCCGCCGCCGGGCACGCGCCAGCCGGGCGCGTAGGTGAGTCGAACCAGCACCACCTTGCCGCTTTCGGTCAGCGGCACGGCATGGACCCCGGCGCGGCCCAGGCCCGTCATCTTCCGGAGCGCGAGACGGCGGCCGTTGAGGAAGGTGAAGGCGGTGCGGACGATGCGGCGCGAAAGGCTCATCCGTTCAGTCTACCTTGAGGCGGAGAAAGATCATCCCCCCTTTGGGATCGCCCCCATAAGCGGGCTCGAGGGCGCCGGGCACGAAATCGAAGGCCCACAGGCCGCCCAGCCCCAGCCTGGAGCGCGGCGAAACCCGGAAATCCCGGATCGCGCCGAGCGAGGCCTTGCCGACCTCGTAGACCGGCCCGTGATGGCCGCCGGCCCGGGTCAGCTCGTCGGTCTCGATCCGCTCGGCCCGCCCGAACAAGGTCCACCGGCCCAGCGCGACCGCGCTTTCGAGGACGAAGGCGTCCAGATCGTCATGCCCCTTGGTGCGCCGGCCCCAGGCGAGGGTGGTCGACCACCGGCCCTTCTCACCCAGCGGCCGGGTGTGGAGGGCGCTCGCCGACCAGCGGGTCTCGTTCTCCCCGGGCTCGAGCTGCTCGGGAGCGATGAGACGGGCCCAGCTCGCCTGAAGCGACAGCGATCGAAGCGGGTTCCAGGAAAGGCGCGCGGCCGTCGAGTCGAGCGGGCCGGTCTCGATGTCGAAGCGATTCTGATCGGGCTCGCGGCCGTTGAACCGGGACGCCTCCAGCTTGGCATCGCCGACGACCAGGCCCGCGGTGACCACCCCGAAGACGATATGGGTGGAATCGAGCCAATGGTGGCTGATCGGAGCCAAAGGCGAACTCATCGCGGCGACCCGGTGCATGAAGGTCGGAGGACCGAAAGCGGGCTCGCCGGGGAGGCCGGCATAAAGAAATGCGGACGTCCGCTCCGACAGTCGCCGGCTGTAGCTGACCGACAGCTCCATGAAGAGATCGTGCGGATGCTGGCGATCGACGAGGGGATCGACGCCGTTCGCCGATTCCCCCGCGGCGAGCAGCAATGGATAGCCGCGGCGGCCCATCAGCGGATCGGGGCTGAGGCTGGCGCGCAGCTGAAGGATGCCCGAACCGACCGGCCGCCGAGCCATGCCCATCGCCATTCCGGAGACGAAGGCCTTGTCGCCGCCGCGCGGCCCTTCCTGCCGATCGTAGACTCCGAACAGGGCGGCGTGGCCCATCAAGGTCCATTCGCCGGACCCGAAATGCGCTGCGCCATGCGGCGAGGAATCCGGCTGCCACGCGGTGCCCGAGGCTTCCCGACCGATCGGATAGGAGCCGAGCGCTCCGGTCATGGCGTGGCCTCGATCCGGGCCGGGGGTCTCGGCGGCCTCCGCCGGGGCCGCGGCCTCGGGCGCGCCATGGCCTTCATGCTGGCCGAGCGCCGGCGACGCGGCGAGCGCCAGGGCGAACGCCCCGGCGGCAAGCTTCATTTTCATTGTCATACTCCGAAGCGGACAGGAGGCGGCGTCGAGCCGCGGCTTCCCACGCTACTCAGTGGCTGTCGTGGCCCTTATGGGCATCGGACCCGGCCCGATCGCCTTTGTCCTTCTTCTTCATATGCGCCTCGCAACAGGCCATCTTGCGGTCCATCTTCTCGCAGCAGCAGGCCATTTCGGCCTTGGGCGCGGGCGCGGTCTGGCCGTAAGCGGCGGAGGGCAAGGCGACCGCGAACGCGGCCACGGCAAGGTAGGTCTTCATGGTCTGTCTCCTGAATCGATTCAGCGGTGGCAAAGCGTCAGGAGGATCGCGGCGGCGGGGTGGCGGCTTCGGGATGAAGCCCAGGGAGGCTGTAGGCGAGCGGGGCCGGTTCGACCTTTCCGGCGAGCGGCGGCCGGGAGTGAGGTGGGCCTCCCTGGGTGGGGAGGCATCCGGCGCAGGCGACCATGCAGTCGACCGGGGCGGCCGGCGCCTCGTCGGGCGTATCCGAGTCGGCGCAATGGCCGGCGGCGGCCGGCTGGACGTGCGCCATCGCTTCCCCTCCGCCGATCATGGCGAGCGGCGCGAAAAGCAGCGCGAGAAGGAATAGCCACCTGACCAGGCGGGGTGTCGACATGCCCGTGCAGATAGGCTCCCGCCCGTGCGCTTGCAACGCCGGCCGCCTTCCCCCACGCCGCGAGGGCCCGACAAATGGAGGAACGCGATGGGAAGAGCCGTTCGCCGTTCCTCTAGCGGATGATATCGATGTCCGCGCGCGAGGCGAGGGCGTGGACGACGGCCAGCACGGCGGGATCGCCGGTCACCTCGACCGAGGCGACGAGCTTCAAGATTGCGGGATCCACCCGGCTGCCGAAAAGCAGCAACGCCCGATCTTCGTCGAAACGCCGCGATACCCAGATCATCCCTTCGGGCGCGGCGCTCGACTCATGAATTGGCAGAACCCAGGCGCGCGTCTCGGGATAATTTGCCTTGGGCGTGTCGATGAGATGACGCCGCTCGAGGCCCCACCTCATGAGGTCGGCGGAATAAAGCTGCGCCAGTGAAATCTCGCTCTGGAGCTCAAGCGTCGAATAGCGCAGCGGCTCGAGCGCGCTCCAATAGACGGACTTGAACGGCGCGCCTGGTTCGATGTCGTGGAAGATCGTTTCGAACACCGCGCATGAAAGCGAGGTCGCCGCATAGGCCGTCGGCACTTTCGCCCCCCTCAATTCGAAGGGCGCGAACCGCGAGTTGCCCAAGCCGGGATTGAACTGCGTCGGTCCGAACCGGCCGTCATGAATGCGATGAAGCACGGTCCCGGCGGCGAGCTTGCCGACGGTGCATTCGATCGAGGCGGGCGGCGGCGGCACGGCGGCGGCGAGGACGGCGGCGGTCATCCAATGACCGTCTCGCTTTCGTGGCGCCCGGCCTCGGCGAGCGTTTCGGGACTTTCGAGCAGCTCACGCGGCGCCTTGCCTCCCAGCCACCCGTTGGTCGAGACGAACCAGAACGCGACTTCCCACGGGGACATGCGCTTCGGCAGGACGGCGAGCACGGAAGCAATCGAGGGAAGCGGCCTCCCCTCCTTGAACTGAAATGCGGGGTAGCGCTCCAGTCCCTGCCAGGAGATCGAGAAGATCCGTCCTTCCTTCTTCCACCGGCTTGCCGCCTGATGACGATTCCGCGCCCGGCTGCCGGCATTTTCGGCCACTTGCTCAGCCGTGAGGGTCAGGAAATTATTCATGAAGCGCATTCGCGCCTTGGCGTTGCCGGCGTCGATCTCGGCCCGGACCTGAGCCGTCGGATCCTGGGTCTCGATGAGCGCATCGACCATCTTCTCGATCGTCGCTTCCGAGACATGCCGCCGAGCGTCCGGAAGAACGCGTTCGACGATGCTGGCGATATGAAGCACGTCGTCGGTGTAGCGCGTGACGAACCCCCGCTTCATCGTGCCCTTGAGCGCACGAGCGATGGCGGCGATCGCGGCCTCCGGAGGCTCGACCGGTCCATAACCGCGTGCGAGCCGCGACTCGGAATGCATTACCAGGCCGTCCCCGTCAAAAGTGACATAGAGGACTTGACCGGCGTTGCCCGGCCAAGAGAGCGTGGGACCCGGCCACTGGCCCGCCACATCGGAAAACTGACTCTTTTCCAACTCGACGATGGAAACGGGCATCGTCAGGCCCGACAAGGCCGCGGCAAGGTTTGAAGCGAGTTCGGTCTCAAAGCTCTCGTCGGAAGCGCTCGGCTTATCGGCAGGGCTCATGGACATGGCTTTGCTTATCATGGGGAGTGCGTTCTCCCTATAACCTAATTCACAAATTCCAGCTTGCAAGAGGCGCGGCTTCGGTCGCCGGACGGCCCAAGTCCGGAGAGTGCCTCGACGATGAAGGAAAATGGCGCGCCCAGAAGGATTCGAACCTCCGGCCCCCAGATTCGTAGTCTGGTGCTCTATCCAGCTGAGCTATGGGCGCGCGGGAGAGGGGGACATAGGAGCAAGGGCGGCGGGGCGCAACCCCGTTGCCGGCCACCGGCTCGCCGCCTAGGAGGAGGCATGATTTGCCTTCGACCGTCGCTCGCGATCTTCGTGCCGCTCCTCCTCGCGGCGGGCTGCGCGGCGCCGGGCCCCTACCCTTCCCTCGCGCCGCGTCCCGCCGAGAAGGCCTATGCCGAGGATTCGGAGGAGCGCAAGCCGACTCCCCAGCCGGAAGATCCGGCGCTGGCCGGAGAGATCGACCGACTGCTCGCGGCCGGCAAGGCGGGCGCGGCCGAATTCGACTCCGCGCTCCCGGCCGCTTTGGCGGCGGCGGGCGCCGCGGGCGCGGCGGGAAGCGAGGCCTGGATCGAGGCGCAGCAGGCCCTTTCGAGGCTCGAGTCGGCGCGGGCGCGCACGACGGCGGCCGTCGCCGATCTCGACCGGCTGGCGGTCGAGCGCATAAGCGCGGGCACGCTGGGCTCGGGGGATTCGGAGCGGCTGCGCTCGGCGGCGGCCGAGCTGCAGGCGCTGACCGACGCCCAGGCCGATCGCCTGCAACGGCTCGGCGAAAGCCTCCTCCGCCTCTGACCCGCCCGAAACAATTGGTGCCTGGCACCATTTTCGGGAGGTCGGCGGGGTCAGCCGTCCCCGACCGCCGCGGCGTGGAGCCTGGCCAGAGCGACGTAGTGGGCAACCCCCGCCTGCTGGCCCACAATCTCTTCTTCGCCGAGGTCGCGGACATATTTGGCCGGGCGTCCGGCCCAGAGCTGGCCGGCCGGGATCCGGCGGCCTGGCGTGAGCAGGGCGCCGGCGGCGAGCATGCCGCCGCCTTCGATCTCGCAGCCGTCCATGACGATCGCTCCGAGGCCGACGAAGGCGCGGTCGTGGAGGATGCAGCCATGGACCATCGCCATATGGCCGATCAGGACCTCCTCGCCGATGATCGTGGGCAAGCCCGACGGATTGCCGGGCCTGGGCGAATCGACGTGGAGGACGCTGCCGTCCTGGACGTTGGTCCGGGCGCCGACGCGGATGGCGTTGACGTCGCCCCGCAGGACGCAATTGTACCAGATGCTGGCTTCGGGCCCGATCTCCACGTCTCCGATCAGCACCGCTCCCGGCGCCACGAACGCGGTCGGATCGACTCGCGGCGCCTTGCCGCCGAAGGAAATCAGCTTCGCCATTGCTCGCGCCTCATTTCATGGACGATGACCGTGCCGTCGGCCCACAAGGCCGTGGCGTAATCGAGATCGGCGCGCCGGGTCATTCCGAGCCGAATCATCAGCCCCCAGCTCGCCGCATTGCCCTCGACGGTGAGCGCGACGACCCGCTCGGCCCCCAGCCGCTCGAAGGCGAAGTCGAGCGAGGCGAGAGCCGCCTCCTTCGCATAGCCCTGGCCCCAGGCCTCCTCGCGCAGCCGCCAGCCGATCTCATATTCGCCCTCGACCGGGCTTTGCGGATCGTCGGCGATCTTGAGGCCGCAAAAGCCGAGCAGAACGCCATCCTCCTTCCGCTCGACCGCCCAGAAGGTAAAGCCGCGGGTCTCCTGCCAGGCGATGAAGCGCTCGCGCACAATCGCCTCCTGCTGCCCGGGCGTCCGAACCCCGCCGAGCCAGCGCATCACCGGCTCGACGTTCAAGTGGCGGATGAACGGTTCGATATCCGCCTCCCGCCAGTCGCGGAGTCGAAGCCGGGGAGTCTCGATCGTCACGGCCTGAGAATTCCGGGCAGCCAGGCGTTCCAATCCTCGAGCAAAGGCAGGATGCTCGCATAATCGTCGGTCCAGCCCGGGAAGCCCGGCCGTCCGACCAGCGGCCGCCAATGGTGGGCATCGTCGGCGCTGGCGATCCTCAGGGTCATCAAACTGTCCTTGTCCCTCGCCATCGCCACCCAGATCGAGCGCGACAGATTGCGCTGCTCGTCCCCGAGCTCCGGCGAATAATCGAAGGCGGCGGCATGCCAGCCGTCGCGCTTCGCCGCGGCGGCGAGCACCGGCTCCAGGTCGAGATAGCGGTTGGAGATGTGGACCAGGAGGAGGCCGTCCGGTTTCAAGGCCCGCCGGTAGACCTGGAGCGCCTCGCGGGTGAGAAGGTGGATCGGGATGGCGTCGGACGAAAAGGCGTCGACGGCGAGCAGGTCGAGCCTGCCCGCGGGCTCGCGGGCGAGGCTGAGCCGGGCGTCGCCCAATATCACCTTCGCCTGCGGAGCGCAGCGCGAGAGGAAGGTGAAGATGGACGGATCCCTGGCGATCCGGACCATCGCCGGATCGATCTCGAAGAAGCGCCAATCCTGTCCGGGCAAAGCGTAGCAGGACAGCGTGCCGGTGCCGAGGCCGACCACTCCGACCGCCGAGTCGGGCCCGTGGAAGATGGGCAGAGCGCCGATCGCATGGCCGATCCCGGAGCGGCGGGCGTAATATGAGGTGGGCTCGGTCTCGCGACCCGGAGTCAGGTTCTGAACTCCGTGGAGGGTGGTGCCGTGGGTGAGCTGGCGCGAGGGCGGATTGCGCCGGGTGGTGACGGTATAGACCCCGAAATAGGAACGGGTCCGGACGCCCGCTCGGCTTTCCTCGAGCTTCGTCCAGCCGCCGTAGCTCAGCATCAGGGCGAGCAGGCCGGCGGCGAAGACCCAGCGGCGGCCGATGAAGGCCAGGGCAATGAGCGAGATGAGGACGCTTCCGGCCAGAGCGGCTCCGGGACTCGTGAACGGTCCCATGTTGCGGTCGATCGCCCAGGACAGGAGGAGAAGGCCGACCGCTATCAGCCAGCGCATCGGGGTCGGGATGTCCTGCGCCCAGGGGATGAACGGAATTTGCGGCACCAGCACGGCGGCGGCGACGATCAGGAGCGGATGCTCATAGGCCCAATCGAACAGGGTCGGGGCGAGGATCGCGCAAAAGATGCCTCCGAGCACTCCGCCGACCGCCATGGCGAGGTAGAAAGCGGTGAGATGCGCCGGCTCGGGCCGGCGCCGGTACATCTCGGCATGGAGCGCGACCGCGATGATGAAGAGCAGCAACAGCCCAAGGGTCGCGGTGAAGAAGGGTTGTTCGGTGCCGCCGCTGAACGCGAAGCCGCCGGCGACGAGGAGGAACAAAGGGGCCAAGGCGACGAGGAGATTGGCCGCGCGGCGCCGATGGGCGAACGCGATGACGAAGCTCAGCAGATAGAGTGCGAGCGGAAGCACCCAGAGCAGCGGCACGGCGACGATGTCCGTGGTGAGGTGGGTGGTCGTCGAGAGCATCAGCCCGGAAGGCACGGCGGCAAGCGCCACCCAGTGAAGCAGGCGCCGCCACGAAGGCGCCGGACCGGCCGCCTTCGGCATCGCCTCGACCGAAGCGGCCGGAACGGTGAAAGCGCAGGCCGCCACCATCGTCACCAGCAGCAGATAGCCGGCCGACCAGAGCAGGCTCTGCTGATGGAGAGTCAATAGCGGCTCGACCAGCAGGGGGTAGGACAGCAGGCCGGCGAAGCTGCCGAGATTGGAAGCCGCGTAAAGCGGATAGGGATCTCCGCGAGCACCCTCCAGCGCGTACCAGCGCTGCATCAGGGGCGCCTGGGCGGAGACGATGAAGAAGAGCGGCCCGATCGAGCTCGCCAGGAACCAGGGCGCCCACAAAGCGGGCGAGGCGTCCGCGGGGAGCATTGCGGCGGACACTCCGATCGGGAGCCACAAGGCGGCGACCGCGAACATCGCAAGATGCAACCCCGCCTGCCGCCGCGGCCGAAGCCGGGTCAGGAAATGGGCGTAGGCATAGCCGGCGAGGAGCAGGCCCTGGTAGACCAGCATCGCGCTGTTCCACACCGCCGGCGCCCCGCCCAGCCGCGGCAGCGCCATCCGGGCGATCATCGGCTGGGTGAGGAACAGCAGGAAGGACCCGGTGAGCACCGTCAGCAGGAATAGCGGCTTGGCGAACCGTTCCCGGCTTCGGCTTATCTCGGCGGCGACACTCATTCGGCTTCCATTTCGGCGGCGAGGCGGATCAGGACCTCGAGGGTTTCATCGACATGCTCGAGGTGCGTCCGGAACGAGAGGATCGCGCAGCGCAGCCAATCCGCCCCGCCGATCCGAGTTCCGCTCAGGAACACCCGGCCCTCCTCCTGGAGGCGCCGGAGCAGCCGGCGGTTGAAATCGTCGGCCTCGCCGCCGTCGGGGCGGTAGCGGAAAGCGACGATGGAGAGGTCCGGGGCCGGCCCCGTCTCCCAGCCGGGCAGCGCCGACAGCCGCTGGTGGAAATAGCGGGCGAGCGCGATCTTCTCGGACTGGGCCGAGCGGAAGGCGCCGACCCCGGCGAGCTGCAGCGGAAGCCACAGACGCAGCGCCCGGAAATGCCGGGTCAGCTCGGGCGAGAGATCGCCGGGTGAAGGGCCGACATCGTCGTCGCCGAACGGCTGGATGTAATCGGCGCTGGCGCTGAAGGCGTCGAGCAGGGTTCCGGCGTCGCGGGCGACGACGGCGCCCGTGCCATAAGGGAGGAACAGGGTCTTGTGGGGATCGAGCGCGGCGGTGTCGGCCCGCTCGATCCCGGCCAGCGCACTCCGCCCTTCCCCGCACAGCATGAACAGGCCGCCATAGGCGCCGTCGACGTGGAACCAGGCGCCGTGCCGCTCGCAATGGTCGGCGATCTCGGCCAGGGGATCGACGGCGCCGGTGTCGACCGTCCCAGCCGAGGCGACGACCAGCCAGGGGCGCACACCCTCGGCTACGTCTTTCTCCAGCAACTCGGCGAGCTTGTCGGCCCGCATTCGATGGCGTTCGTCGGTCGGCACGAAGCGCAGCGGCGCGCGCCTCCGGCCGGCGATGCGCAAGGCCTTCTCGATGCAATGGTGGGCGGTCGCACTGAGGTAGACCGCACCGCCGCCTTGCTCGTCGCGCGCCTCCCGGGCGGCGACGATGGCCGTGAGGTTCGCCATGCTTCCGCCGGAGGTCAAGGTGCCGGCCGAACCGGCGGGGAAGCCGATCGCCTTCGCAAGCCAGCCGATCGTGGCATTCTCCAGCCGGACCGCGCCGGGGGCGGCGGGCGCGAAGCCGGCATATTTGTTGGAGGCCGCCGCCAGGAAGTCGCCGATCGCGGAGTGAAACAGCCCGCCCCCCGGAACATAGCCCATGAAGCGCGGCGACGCCGTCGCGATCCCGGGGCGGTCGACCCAGGACTCGAGAAAAGCGAGCGTTTCCTCCAGCGATCGCCCTTCGTCGGGAAATTCGATCTGGGGCGGGTGAGCCGACGGGCCCTGCCAGGGGCGATAAGACGGTCCCTCAGGCAGGTCCGATAGAAAGCGCTCGGCATGGGCGAAAGCCGCCGCCGCGAGAGACGACCGTTCCGGGGCGCCGGGCTCGAGCGGCTCGGCCTCCTTCCGCAACCTGGCGAGCTCGGCCCGCGCCGCCTCGATCATGCGCCGAGCAGCCTCGCCGCCGCCGGCGCGTGATAGGTGAGCACGCCCGAGCAGCCTGCCCGCTTGAACGCCATCAGGGTCTCCAGGACCAGGGCGTCGCGGTCGCCCGCTCCGGCCGCCGCGGCGGCTTCGATCATCGCATATTCGCCGGACACCTGGTAAGCGAACACAGGCACCTCGAAGCGCTCCTTCACCCGCCGGACGATGTCGAGATAGGGCAGTCCGGGCTTCACCATCACGCTGTCGGCGCCCTCGGCGAGGTCGAGCGCGACCTCGCGAAGCGCTTCCTCGGCATTGGCCGGATCCATCTGGTAGCTTTTCTTGTCGCCCTTCAGGCGGCCGGCCGAGCCGACGGCGTCGCGGAACGGCCCGTAGAAGGCGCTCGCATATTTGGCCGCATAGGCCATGATCTGGACGTTGACATGGCCCTCGCGCTCGAGCGCCTGGCGGATGGCGCCGACCCGGCCGTCCATCATGTCGGAAGGGGCGACGATATCCGCCCCCGCCGCCGCCTGGACCAGCGCCTGCTCGACCAGCATCGCGCTGGTGGAATCGTTGATCACATAGCCGGCCCCGTCGACGAGCCCGTCGTGGCCGTGCGCGGTATAGGGGTCGAGCGCGACGTCGGTGAGGATGCCGATCTCCGGCGCCGCGTCCTTCACGGCCCGGACCGCCCGGCAGATGAGGTTGTCGGGATTGAGGGCCTCGCGGGCATCTTCGGTCCGAAGCGCGCCCGGCGTGTTGGGAAACAAGGCGACGCAGGGAATGCCCAGGTCGCGGGCCTCGCGCGCCATCGCTCCCAGTCGATCGACCGACCAGCGCGAGACTCCCGGAAGGCTGGCGATCGGCTCCTCAGCCCCCTGCCCCGCCGCGATGAACAGGGGCCAGATCAGGTCCGCCGGAGTCAGCAACGTCTCCGCGAACAGCGCCCGGCTCCAGGCGGCGGCGCGGGTGCGGCGGAGCCGGAGCGCTGGAAAGGCGGCATTGCTCATGCACGGGGCTGTAACGCCCCTTCGCCGCCCTGCAAAGCGCGGCTCGTCAAGCGCCTCCGACTTCTTGTGCCGCAGCCGGAACGATGTCATTCTTCGCGTCGGAGTACAAACTTCCAGGCTCACTCTTGGGGATGAAAGGGGCAGTCGATGAAGTTCAGGAAGCTCGCATCACGGGCGGGGATCGTCGCGGCGGCGATGCTGGCCGGGACGGGGCCGGCCCAAGCCCAGCCCAACCCGATCCTCTATCTGACCGGCCTCGAATATTATTCGGCGGGCGGGAAGAATTGGGTCCGCCACCGCTACGACGTGTTCAACAAGGACCAATATCCGGCCGCGATGTTCGCCGCGGCGCCGGCGCTTCCGCCCTGCGGGAGCAACACCAATTCGTCGCGTTCCTGGGTCGATTTCTTCGACTCGCGCGGCAAGCGCCTCTACGGCTTCTGCGCGCTCGGCAGCCCCAACGATTTGAGCAAGATCTGGTTCGCGACCGAGGAGGGCACGATCCCTCCCAGCTACATCTACATCGAGATCCACGACCGCCAGACCAACAAGAAGTACAAGTCGAACCTGGCGGATACGACGTTGTAACGGAATCCTCCCCGCGATTTCGCGGGGAGGAGGACCATGCGAAGCCTGGTCCCCTCCCCGGCAAATGCCGGGGAGGATTTCCTGCCGCGGCACTTGCACCCCCTTCCCGGCGTTGCCACCTGATGTCCTTGACCCGCCCCGTCCCCAAAGAAGCCGTCCTCGTCGTCAACGCCGCTTCCCGCAAAGGGCAGGCGCTGTTCCGCGAAGCCTCCGACAAGCTCCGCGACTCGGGGATCGTGCTCACCAGCGCCTTCGCGCTTCGCGACCCGAGCCTGCTGGTCCCGACCGTCAAGGAAGCCGTGCAAGGCGGCGCTCCGATGGTCATCGTCGGCGGCGGCGACGGCTCGCTCTCCTACGCGGTCGACGAGGTCGTCGACCACGACTGCGTCTTCGCTTTGCTTCCGCTCGGTACCGCCAACAGCTTCGCCAGGACGCTCGGGATCCCGCTCGACCTCGACGGGGCGATCGAGGTTATCGCAACCGGGCAAAGGCGGCGGATCGATCTTGGAATGATCGACGGCGACTATTTCGCCAATTGCGCGGCGATGGGCCTGTCGCCGATGATCGGCGAGGGCGTTCCCCACAATCTGAAGCGCTATCTCGGCCGAGTCGGCTATCTGATCTGGGCGATCTGGTGCCTGATCCGCTTCCACGCCTTCCGATTGACCGTCCGCGGCGAAGGCATAGACGAGACGTTGTGGGCGACCGAGGTCCGGATCGCCAACGGCGGGCATCACGGCGGAGTCGAGCTGATCGAAAGCGCCGAGGTCGACAGCGGCCAGATCATCATCCAGGCGGTGGTCGGTCGCCGGGCCTCGAGCCTGGTCTGGGACTGGTTCGCCAAATATTTCAAGCTTCCGACCCGCCATCGGACGACCCGGGAGTTCCACGGCAAGAAGCTCACCATCGAGACCCGGCCGCGCCAGCGCATCTCGATCGACGGCGAGGTGCTGGCGAAGACCCCGGTCGTCGCCCAGATCGCCGAGCGGGCGATCGAAGTCGTGGTGCCTGCCTGATCCGTCGTCCCAGCGCAGGCTGGGACCCCGGCGGGTGAAGAGCACCGGCGCCTTTCACCCCCTGGATCCCGGCCTTCCCCGGGATGACGGTTACCCCGTCGGGCCCAGCCTTCCGCCCGGCTCGCTCGCCGCCTGCGCCTCCTCGATACATTCCTCCGGATCCGGCGGCGGGCCCATCCGGCTCTTCCGCCAGCCGCCGTGAAGGTAGAAGGCGATGGCCATGACCATGTTGGCGAAGGAGCTGACCGGGAAGCTCAGCCACAAGGCGTCGGCGCCGAGCCAGGGATAGGCGCCGAGCGCGAAGCCCAGGCGGATCGGCACCAGCCCGACGAACAGGATGATCAGCGGCCCGATCACCGAACCGTTGGCCCGGACCGTCCCGAACAGGACGAGGGTCACTCCGAACAGCAGGAAGCTCCAGGTGGCGAGGATCTGGATATGCCGGGCGATCGGAAGCGCCGGGCTGTCGCCGCCGAGGAACAGGGCGAGCGCCGGCCGGTCGGCGAGGGCGAGCAGGACGACCAGGCCCGCCGTGATCAGGAGCGCGAAGATCACGCCCGAGCGGGTGATCGCGCTCACCCGGTCCCAGCGGCCGGCGCCGATATTCTGGGCGACCATCGCGCTCACCGCGGCGCCCAAGGCCATCGCCGGCATCTGCAGATAGGTCCACAGCTGCATCGCCACCCCGAACGCCGCGGCGGTGTGGACGCCCTCCCGGTTGACGAGGCCGATCAACGCCAGCGCCGACGCCGAAATGACGATCATCTGAAGGCCCATCGGCAAGCCCTTGCGGACGATCGTCGCGAGCAGGGCCGGATCCGGTTTCAGATAGCGCAGTTCGGCGCCGCGAAGGCGAAGCGGCAGATCGCGGGCATAGGCATAAGCGAGCAGTGCGAAGAGGCTGACGAAATTGGCGACGACGGTCGCCGTCGCCGCTCCGGCTATGCCCATTCGCGGCGCCGGTCCGAGGCCGAGGATGAAGACGGGATTGAGGCCGCTGTCGAGTATCACGGCGAGGATCATGAACCAGAGCGGAGTCATGGCGTCGCCGCTGCCCCTCAGGGCCATCATCCAGGAGACCATGATCAGGGCCGGCGGCATCGCGATGAAGATCACCCGCAGATAGGCGAGCGCGAGCGGCGCCGCGTCGGCGGGGGTGCCCAGAGCCTCGAGGATCGCGGGCGCGAACAGCCAGCCGAGACCCGAGACGGCGACGGAGACCACCAGGAAGGTCCCGGTCGCGGTACCGATCACCCGCCGGGCGCCGTCGACGTCGCGGCGGCCGAAGCATTGGCCGACGAGGATGGTCGTCGCCATCGAGAAGCCGAAGACGAAGGCCGTCACCATGAACATGATGATGTTGGCGTTGGACGTGGCGGCGAGCGCGTTCTCGCCGAGGAAGCGCCCGACCCAGATGGAATTGATCGAGCCGTTCAGCGACTGAAGGATCGAGGAGCCGAGCGTGGGCAGAGCGAAGGCGAGCAGGGTCGGCCCGATCGCTCCGGACGTCAGGTCGCGCGGGTGGGGGCGCGGGGGTTGGGCGGAGTCGTCGGCCATTATGTCTCCGTCGCCCCAGCGAAGGCTGGGGCCCAGGGGGTGAACAACGCCGGCGCCCTTCACCCGCTGGGATGCCAGCCTTCGCTGGCATGACGAGAGGGGTCAAGCCGATCCAAGGCCTCCCCCGTTCAGCCCAGCCGAGCCAGAGCCGCCCGATACTTCTCCGCGTCGGATGCCTTCTCCGAATGATCCGCCCGAGCCTTCTCCACCGCCTCCGGCTTGGCCCGTTCGACGAAGCTCGGATTGCCGAGGCGGCCGGCGAGCGAATCCCGCTCTTTCTCAGCGGCCTCGGCCGCCTTGGCGAGCCGCGAGCGCTCGGCTTCGATGTCGATCACGCCCTCGAGCGGCAGGATGTAGGTCGCCTCGTCCACGACGACCTGAGCCGCGCCGCCCGAGGCTTCGCCGAACGCGATCGATTCGACCCGGGCGAGCCGACGCAAAGCGGCATCGTGACGCTCCAGCCGGCCGCGCGTGCCGTCGGCGCAATCCTTGACGTGCAAGGGCAATTTCGCCCCCGGCGGTACGTTCAGCTCCGCCCGGGCGGCGCGGATCCCGCTCACCAGCCGGATCAGCCAGTCCACCTCGGGCCCCGCCTCCGGATCCAGCGCGCGCGCGTCCGGCATCGGCCATTTCGCCACGATCAGCGGATAGGGCCGAGCGTTGGCGTTCCACAATTCCTCGGTGATGAAGGGCATGAAGGGGTGGAGCATGACCAATATCTGGTCGAGCACCCAGGCCGCGACGGCCTTCGTCTCGTCGTCGATCCGGCCTCTCTCGTCTGCGCTCGAGACAGGCTTGATCAGCTCCAGATACCAATCGCAGAAGGTCGCCCAGACGAAATGGTAGAGAATATTGGCGCTCTCGTCGAAGCGAAGGTCCGCCAGCGACAGGTCGAGGGCGTGGACCGTCTTCACCGTCTCGCCGACGATCCAGCGATTGACCGGGAGGGTCGCCTGCGGCGGCTCCAGCCCGGCGCTCGCGCCGATGCCGTTGGCCTGGCAGAAGCGGGCGGCGTTCCACAGCTTGGTGGCGAAGTTGCGATAGCCCTCGACTCGCTTCTCATCGAGCTTGATGTCGCGCCCCTGGCTCTCCATCGCCGCGAGGGTGAATCGAAGCGCGTCGGCGCCGAAGCGGTCGATGAGACCCAGGGGATCGACCGTATTGCCCAGCGTCTTGGACATCTTCCGGCCCTTGGGATCGCGGACCAGGCCATGGAGGTAGAGCGTCTTCCAGGGGCGCTCGCCCATGAGATGAATCCCCTGCATCGCCATCCGGGCGTCCCAGAAGAAGATGATGTCGAAGCCCGAGATGAGGACATCGTTGGGGTAGTGGCGCTTCAGCTCCTCGGTCTGCTCCGGCCAGCCGAGCGTCGCGAACGGCCAGAGGGCGGAGGAGAACCAGGTGTCGAGGACGTCCTGATCTTGCCAAATCGGTAAAACGTTTCGATCCGCCGCCGATGCGGCTTCGGCCTCGGCTTTCGAACCAAAGGCCCGAACGTGAGTGAACCGCTCATCCAACTCCGGCGCATAGAAGCGGCTTGCCAGCTTTTCCGCCTCCTCCACAGTTTCGGCGACAAACGTTTCCGGAAGGAAGGGGAGGAGCTTGTTGGACTCGCTCCCAATGACCAAACCATCGCTTCCGCGCCGCATCGGTCCGTACCAAGCCGGAATCCGGTGCCCCCACCAGAGCTGGCGCGAGACGCACCAGGGCTGGATGTTCTCGAGCCAGTTGAACCAGGTCTTCTCCCAGGTTTTCGGAACGATCTTTATGTCGCCCGATCGCACCGCCTCGATCGCCGGGCCGGCCAGGGTCTTGGCGTCGACATACCATTGGTCGGTGAGCCACGGCTCGATGACCACGCCGGAGCGGTCGCCATAAGGCGTCTGGATGACCCGATCCTCGACCCGCTCCAGCAGGCCCTCGGCTTCGAGCTTCTCGACGACCCGCTCTCTCGCCTCGAACCGGTCGAGGCCGATCAGGTCGTCCGGAATCAGTCCGTCCTGCGTCTGAACGACCTTCGCGTCCCCGCTCAGCATGTTGAGCATGTCGGCGGCCTTGAAGCCGGCCCGCTTGCCGACCTCGAAATCGTTGAAATCGTGGCCAGGGGTGATCTTCACAGCGCCGGAGCCGAGCTCGGGATCGGCATGCTCGTCGCGCACGATCGGGACGAGCCGGCCGGTGAGGGGCAGCCGGACGTTCCTGCCGACCAACTCGGCGTAGCGCTCATCCTCCGGATGCACCGCCACCGCCATGTCGGCGAGCATCGTCTCCGGCCTCGTCGTGGCGACATGGATGAAGCCGCCGCCATCCTCGAGCGGATATTTCAGGTGCCAGAATTGGCCCTGAACCTCCCTGGTCTCGACCTCCAGGTCGGAGATGGCGGTGCCGAACTTCGGGTCCCAATTGACGAGGCGCTTGTCGCGGTAGAGCAGCCCCTCCCGATAGAGCTGGACGAACACCTTGAGCACCGCGGCCGAGAAGCCCGGATCCATGGTGAAGCGTTCGTTCTTCCAGTCGCAGGACGCGCCGAGCCGGCGCAGCTGCCGGGTGATCTGCCCGCCGCTCTCGCCCTTCCACTCCCAGACCTTCTCGACGAACTGGTCGCGCGTATAATTGGTGCGCTTGTCCTGCCGTTCCTCGAGCTGCCGCTCGACCACCATCTGGGTGGCGATTCCGGCATGGTCCGTCCCGACCACCCAGAGCGAATCCTTGCCCTGCAGCCGGGCGTGGCGGACGAGGATGTCCTGGAGCGTGTTGTCGAGCGCGTGGCCGATATGGAGCGAGCCGGTGACGTTGGGCGGCGGGATGACGATGGTGAAGGGCTCGGCCTCGGAGCGCTCCGGCCGGAACAGGCCCTGCTCCTCCCAATGCGCATACCAGCGGGATTCGATTTCGGCGGGGTCGAAGGTCTTGGGGAGTTCGGTCATTGGGAGCGCTTAGACGATGGCCCCAACAGCGCAAACCCCCGTCATCCCGGCGAAGGCCGGGATCCACGAACACCGCCGAACCCAAAGCGCGTGCCGCCGTGTTCATGGGTCCCGGCTTTCGCCGGGAGGACGGTGATTAGAGCGATTTCCCCGTGATCCGGGCGATCTCGCGGGTGACCAGCGCCTCGACCATGTCGGGGAGGTTGCGGTCGAGCCAGTCCTTGAGGAGCGGCTTCAGCATCTCGCGGACCGCGATGCCGAGAGCGGAATCGTCGGTGGGTACGGCCTCGGCCGGGCGCTCGCGCAGGCTGGCGAGGGCGGCGAGCGACTGGCGGCTGGCGATGGCGGCGTCGGCGGAGACGAGGCCCTGGCCTTCACCGACCGGGTCCTGAAGCTCGAGCACGTCGTCCTCGTCGGGCGGCGCCGGCCGCGGCGCTTCGGCCGGACGCGAGCCGCGGGCGGGACGCGCCGCCGGCCGGCCGTCCTCGGCGATCACCCTCTTGATGGAGGCGAGTATGTCCTCCATCGAGGGTTCCTGATTAATATCCCCCATATCGAGGGCCTTATCGCTCATTGCGTGGGCGGTGTCACGGGGGAGATTGCGGGCCCCGAAACGGTGCGGGTGGAGACGGCGCTCGGCGTGGGATCGTCGTTCCAGTCGCCGGAGCGGCGTGAGACCCGGCGATAATTGACCAGCGGATCGTAAAGCGCGCCGCCGTCGAGGTTGATGTCCTCCGCCTCGGCCTTGCCCATCGCGTTGAGCAAAGCGAAGCCGGCGACATAGGCGTCGCGGCGGGCGGTGACGAGGAGGACCTGGCTGTTCAGAAGCTCCTGCTCGGCGTTGAGGACGTCGAGGACGTTGCGGGTTCCGACCGTCTGCTCGGCCCGAGTCCCTTCCAGCGCGAGCGTATTGGCGTTGACCGCGATCTGGTTCGATTCGATCGCCTCGACCGAAGCCTGGTAGCTGGAGAAAGCGGCGCGGGTGTTGGCGACGACGAGCCGCTCGGTCTCGACTCCGCGCTCGAGCAGCTGGCTCTGGATCGCCTGCGACTGGCGGACCCGCGCCGAGACGAGGCCGCCCTGATAGATGGGAATCCGCGCCTGGACGCCGACCCGGCCCTGGAAGATCTGGTTCGACGCCCCGGGGGCGAATTGATCGTCGGCGGTGCCGAGATAATTGGTCGCGTCGGTGCCGCCGACTCCGGAAACGGTCGGAAGCCGGTCGGCGCGGGCGACCGAGACGTCGCGGCCGGCGGCCCGGGCCTGGGCGGCGATGGAGACGAGATCGCTGTTGTTGGCCAAAGCGATGTCGACCGCCTCGTCCGGAGTCGTCGGCAAGGTCGGCAGCGGCGGCGGCGGCGTGAGCTCCTCGGGGAGCACGCCGATGACCCGGCGGTAATTCTCCTCGCTTCCGTCGAGCCGCCCCTCGGCCGTGGCCAGAGCGCTCTGCGCCAGCGCCAGGCGCGCCTCGGACTGGGCGACGTCGGTGCGGGTGAGATCGCCGACCTCGAATCGATCCCGGCTCGCCTGCAAATTGGTCTGGAGGACCCGGACCTGATTCTGATTGAGGGTCACGATCGAGCGGTCGCGGATCACGTCCATGTAGGCGCTGACCGCCTCGGTGAAGATGTCGCCCTCGGTCGCCTTCAGGCTGGCCCGGCCGGCAAGCACCCGGTCGTCGGCGGCGCGGATCGAATTGCGGACCCGGCCGCCGGTGAACAAGGGGTAGTTGACGTCGACGCTGGCGCTGATGTTGCGCCCGCCGCCGCCGCCGGTCTGGAAGAGGTCCTGATTGACTCCGGCGGTGGCCGCCAGCTGCGGGCGGCCGGCGGCCCGGGCGACGGCGACCCCCTCGTCGAGCGAGCGAAGCTGGGCGCGCTGCGACATGATCGTGGGATTGCCGCCATAGGTCTTGACCAGGGCACCGGTCAGAGTCTCGGCGGCCTGTCCCGCCGCGCCCGTCAGCAGCGCCGCCGCCCCCACGGCAGCCATCAACCCTCCCCGCATCTTACCAAACTCCACTGTCAGAATTTTCCACTGTCAAAATTTAAAGGTCCGCGGCTTCTCGAATCCCGGCAGGATCGCCGCCGCCGCGTCGGCAAAGGCCGCCATTCCAAACCCTTCGCCTGCCCGGCGGCCGATGGCAAGCCGGGTCACCCCGTTTTCGAGCAGGCCCGCGGCCAGGCGCCCTCCGTCGGCGAGCTGCGCCACCAGCGCGTCCGGAACGCACTCGACCGCACCGTCGATCAGGATGAGATCGTAGGGCGCGGAGTCCGGCCAACCTGAAGCGAGCGGGCCTTCGACCAGGGCGACCCCGCTTCCGGCGAGGGCGGACCGCGCCTCGGCGGCGAGCTCGGCATCTTCCTCGAGCGCCGTCACCGGGCCGGCGAGCCGAGCCATCACGGCGGCGGCGTAGCCGATCCCAGCCGCCACGACGAGCACGCGCTCCCCCGGCCTCGGCGCCGCCTCGGTCAGCAGCCGGCCGAGCGCCATCGGGCTGTTGAAGTCGCGGCCCGGCCTCAGCGGGACGAGCGCGTCGGCATAAGCGGAGGCGGCTCGGGCGGCCGGGACGAACGATTCCCGAGGCACCTCGCCCATCGCCGCCAGCACGCGCGGATCGTTCGTGCCCGTCGTACGCAGCTGGCTGGCGATCATCGCCTTGCGCATATGTTCGAAATTATGCTCGGTCATCTCGGCCCATTCTCTCGCACAACTGTCTTACTGACGCAATACACCTTTGAGTCACAGCGGCTTTTATCTTTAAGCCCTCGGCAGGCCAAGCGGATACTCCCTGCATTCCGAAGCGACCTGACGAACAGCAAGAGGCGTGCCAGCAGGCCCGGCAAGGCCACGGGCCCGCTCCCGCCCGCGGCCGGCGTCCGAATGCGGACACGCGCGTCCGCGCGCGGACAGCGGAAAGGTGGTTGACTTGGCCTGCCCGCGCGGGACAAGTGCGCTCGGCGGCCCGATGGCGGAGTGGTTACGCAGAGGACTGCAAATTCTTAGCAGCGGATTTCTAATACCTTGCCAAGGGTTTCCTGTAGCTAGATCAGATTGGATTTTCGGGAGAAAACTGCGGAAATTTATCGAGAGTTGTTTCCCCTGATGGGGTGATCAACTCCCCCATTTCGTCGACCGTGATTGCCCAGTGATTGCCAAAAAAGGAGGCATCTGTGGCAACGGAAAAACTCACGAAAACGGTCGTCGAAGTCTTGTCAGCACCAACTCGCGGCAAGGCCTTCCTGTGGGACAAGACTGTAGCAGGCTTCGGCGTATACGTCACCTCAAAGGGCGCTCGCGTTTACATCGTCCAGTATAGAATGGGCGGGCGGGGGTCGCCCACCCGCCGCTACACAATCGGCCGCCACGGCAGTCCGTGGACCGTCGACAAAGCTCGCGATCGTGCCCGCGAGCTCCTCTACGAAGTCGCCCAGGGAATCGACCCCCAGCTCAAAGAGCAGGCGCAGAGGACCGCGACCGTGGCCGACGAGGCCCTGCGGTTCAAGAACTATGTCGAGACATTCGACAAGTTGCATCTTCAGGCCAAAAACCTCCGTTCCGCGCGAGAGGTCCGTAGGTACCTGGACAAAAATGCTCTGCCTACGTTTAGCGATCGTCCGATCAACACCATCACTCGCCAAGAGATCGTCAAGCTCATGGATGGGCTAACCGAACGCAGCAAAGGAGCAGCTAACCACACATTCACCTCGCTCAGTGCAATGTTCAATTTCGCGTTGAGGCGAGGGGATATCGAGAAGAGCCCCCTCATGGGCCTCAGCAAGCCTCACAAATACCCCCGCGGCCAGCGCTTCCTAACGGACTGGGAGCTACTGCGAGCCTGGGAAGCAGCCCACGACCTCGGCTTCCCCGAAGGCATGGCAATACAAATGCTCATCCTCACGGGACAACGATGCAAGGAAGTCTGCCAGGCCGTGTGGGAAGAGATGGATCTCCACGACAATCTCTGGACGCTCCCCGCCGGACGGGTCAAAAATAAGCGTACCCACCTGGTGCCGATCACAGAATACATGCGCGCGTTCTTTGACCAGCACTGGCCGATCACGTCTCGCTCAGGCCCCCTCTTTGTCGCTCCTAGGGGCAAAGCTCTCAACAGCTTTTCCGAAATGAAAAGGCGCTTTGATGCCGCGGTTGCTCGCCGGATCGATCTGGCCGCCGCAGCCTCCCCTGACATTCCCAGGCGGAACATGGCACACTTTAAATTCCACGATCTTCGCAGATCTTTGGCCAGCGGATTCCGACGGATCGGCACGCCGCTTGAGCACACCGAGGGGGTCCTCAACCATGTGTCAGGCACAAGATCGGACCTCGTGGAAACCTATCAGATCTACGACCTCGCGCCAGAAAAGCAGCGCGCTCTCGCTAACTGGCACCGTCATATCCGCAGTCTAATCGAAAGCCCGGAAGCATTTCCCGGCGGCAAAGAACTTCCGCGATTGCCGAATCCCCCTCGTATACGAAAGTAATCCAGCTATACTGCCCTCGTGCCCATTGCAGTTACTGATCTTGACTGGAGAACACACCAGCGGGCCCAAGACTGGCCCAAATCAAAAGGCCACGTCTTCCTTGCTGCGGCTATTCAGAGATTGGGCCATTTGCACTTTGGAGACTGGATGGAGAAGGAGGGGAGCTGGGCAAACAACCAGCCCCCTCCCTATCTCGCAGCCCCAGAGGCGGCGTTCAAAGGCGACAAACCCATCCAACGGCGTCACGACAAATTCGCATCCGTCATCAAGTCTTACCTCTCACCTGCGGCATTCGAAGTTCGGCACCTCACGCGACAGATCAAAGCACAGGCCTTCGCAGGTCAGGCTCTCGACGCCGAAGTTCAAGACCGAATCAGTGCCGCAGACGCACGCGCGTCTCTCCAGGAAGATCAAAACGACCCAATCACCCTGGCCCATTGGAACGAAGTCTGGTTGGAGTTCCTCGAGATCCGCAGCCAGATCGAGGGCGCCGAGAAGCGACTGCCGCACGTCGCCGGCGAGCTGGTCGCCATAGCCCAGGACGGGCGCCTGAAAACCTTCGCACGGCCAAAGGGCGGCGGCGAAATCGTCGCCCTCTCCCCCCACCACTGGGCAATTGACCCAGACATGGGCCTGCAACGCCTCGCCAGCTGCAGCATCAATCCTGAAGCCTATCTCAGCCCTGAAGCGCCGCAGACCCACTGGATCTTCGTCGACAAGGCCGATCTCGATCGGGAAATGCAGGCCTATGACGAGGAATACGAGCGTTCACTAGAAGCTGCGGGTCAGCCCCCTCCCGTCCGCATCGCCGCCCAGGTAGACGAATGCGCCGTTTGGCTAACGCAACAGTTTGCAGCTGACCCCTCCCACCTGCTCGTCAGGGATGACTTCCATGAGCGCGCGAAGGAGGCCTTCCCGACTCGTCGAACCGAACGCGGCTTGGTCGGCGGTCTCAGTGAGCGCGGCTTCCTTCGCGCCTGGGATATCGCAACGCAAGATCACCCCGAACGCCGACGCCCGGGACCCCGCACGAAGAAGGCGAATTCGCCGCGGTAATTCGCCGCACTGAATCAAATCGCCGCGCTTAAATGTTCCGTTTCTGTTCGGTAGCTCGATTGGCAGCCAACTACGGCCAGCCAACGAGGTATCACGATGAACCAGCAGACCAATCTCGCCGCAGCCCCGCTCGAACTCTCGAGCATGCTCACCACCGTTCAGGCCGCGGCCTTTCTCAACGTGGCAAAGAATACGATGGAGAAGTGGCGGCTGATAGGAGGGGGCCCCGCCTTCGTTCGCCTGGGTCGGCACTGCATCCGATATCTCCCGGCCGACCTCGAGGCCTTCATTGCCAAGCGCCGTGGATTCTCGACGGGCGAGCTCGGCCCCGGCTGACGCCGGGGCAAAGCCGATTTTGCGTGAAGAGGTGAAGCAATAGCTGGGAGGAAACCCGTGGCTTCATTCGCGCGACCACAGCCAAGCAGCAGGTGCCCCGTGAACCTTCCCCACCAGGCCCGTGGCGGCCAGGGCATATCGCCCGGCCGTGAAACGATCGACGTCAAGCGCCTCAAAGACAGCATCCGTCTCAGTGACGTCGTCTCTCAGCACACCAAGCTTCGACGCTCGGGTCGAGGCCTCACCGGCTGTTGCCCCTTCCACGACGATCGCAAGCCGAGCCTCGTCGTAACCGACGACATCGGCCTCTATTATTGCCACGGATGCCATGCCACCGGCGACGTCATTGACTTCGTTCGCGCCATCCACCGTTGCGGATTCCTCGACGCCGTCAGGCATATCTGCGGAACGATCCCTGCCCTCGCCGTCGCTCGCAATCGAGAGCGCGCCAAGAAGCTCGACCGAGCCCACCTGGTCATGACGGTGAACTATGCCCGCTTCCAATGGCAGGATTCAGTGCCAATCGAAGGCACTCCGGCAGAACGATACCTGCGACGTCGGGGCATAAAGGGCTCAATCCCGGCAACCCTGAGATACGGACGAGTGCCGCTTTGGATCGATCCCGGGAAGGGAAAGAAGGGTCCAATGAATCACGCGCTCATCGCCGCCTGCGAGAACGTCGATGGACGCGTCACCGGCATCCATAAGACCCTACTCCGAGCCGACGGGCAGCTCGCCCAGGTCCGGTCTCCAAAGCAGAGTCTGGGGCAGATCCGTGGAGGCGCCGTCCGCCTGGGGCCGGAGGCTAGCGAAGTCATCGTCTGCGAAGGACCGGAAGACGGCCTCACCATTCACGAGCTCCTGCCTTCCACGCCAGTATGGGTAGCCCTCGGCACCGGCAACATGCCCGCAATGATACTTCCGCCGAGCATCAAGCGCGTCCTCGTCGCCGGCGACAATGACGCACCTGGCCGCGCAGCGGTCGAGCGGGCCTGCGAGGCCTTCAGAGCGCAAGGGAGACACGCGGCCGCCATCTTCCCAGGCAGCGCCTTCGGCGATTTCAACGACCAGTTGCGCGAACGTGCGAGGAATGACTGACGGTCAGGCGCCCTGCGCCCAGCCACGGCAAAGAATGAATCTTCGGCAGCCATAGCTGATCGGAGATTTACAAATGAAAGCCGCACAACGACAGTCCAGATACGGTGACGAGTATCCGCACGTCGTCAGGAAGCACGGGCGCCGGGATGCCTGGCGAAGCGAAATCCAGATCGAAGTCGGGCCCGCGCACGCCGTCGTCGATGCCAAGATCAACCTCACCCACCCTGAGCCCTTCGATGTTCGCGGCGATCTGTCGGCCGGCGCGCGCGAACTGCTTGTCGCGGCGGCTGCTCGAGCCGCGATCGATGGCCGTCCATCCGTGTGCTTCGTCTGGGGCCCGGACAGCTGCACCTTTGTGGGACCGACAGGCGAGCAGCGCGACAGCGACCACCCGCCGCTGGTGAAGCCCTTCTACGTCCAGCTCGGCGCAAAGCTGCCGCCACTCCGGCTCGAACGCTGCTTCAGCATCATGCTGGCAGCCGACGACGGGGCCGACGAACGCTTCCTTTGCGCGCAGAGGATCGGCCGGCTCGTCGAGATCGTCGAAGGCGAGCACATGGTTCTCGGGCACCTGCCCGACGACGAGATCCCAACCGACTCCGCCGGCATGGAGCTTTCGGACGAGCGGGTCCTACGCCTCCTGCCCAAGACTTACTGCGGCGCGGAGATCACCGGCTACCTCTGCGGCGGCATCCTCGGTCCGGTTCAGCCCATGGAACTCGCCACCCCGATCATTCTCCACGACCCTTGGCCCGATGAAGTCCTACATGCGTGCGAGGAGGTCGCCGGGCATCGCCTTCCCACTCAGATCACAGATGCTGTTTGGGAAGCTGTCCGCGAACGCCGTGCGGCACTCCTCAGGGCGGCCTAGGCCCGCCGTCCACTGCAGGAGCTGAGTACGCGGAGATTCTTCCACCGCTTTAGTCGCCTCTTGGTCGAGGGATCTCCGCAGCCCAACATTCCATAGTCTGGCCAAAGGGGGCCGGAGCCCCTGTGTTAACACGCTCCGGCCCCGCCCCCGCCGGAGAGGAATGGTGTCGGCGGGGGTATCCCCGGTTCGCGCTCTCCCGGGTCGATCACGCCCGGTGAGCGCGCCCACCGAGCCTTAAAACGACGGCTTGTCCTTTTTCGGATAGAGCCGCTCGGCCTCGGCTTTCACCGCCGCCTCATAGGCCTTGTACGCGCGCTCGCCCTGGTACAGCTCTAGGCTTCGCCCACGTGCGCCCAATATGTAGACGGTGAGGTTCGGGAGCTGGTTCGTCCCAAGCGACCCAGTGCGCTCGCAAACAGGCTCACCTGGCGCGCAATATAAAAGCTCAGTGTCCCACTTGAGTGACGGCTGGCCGTAACGGCCAAGCACGGCCGCCCTGAATCGCTCGGCGTCGATCGCATTCTCGCTGATCGAGTAGATGACGCGGTAGACATAGGGGCCCGCCGGACCGGCCGCATAGTCGACCTGGATGAACTCCTGGCCCTTCCGATAGTCCTCTTTCCGAACCACCTGCGCGCCATCGGGGATGCGGATTCCGCGCAGGTTGGAGACCTTATTCGCCACCTCGCCCTGCCACGAGCGGCCCATGTAGCGATATTCGAACTTATAGCCCGCGGCCCTCAGAGCCGCACTCGCTGCCTGAGGAGACATTCCCAGGCTGACGCCCGAGACGCTCCACGGCGCCGTTATGCCTCCTACCCTCCCCGCAGCCGCTGCCGGCCTTGGCGCCGGCGGCGCCGCTGAACTCACGTCTCCCACCAGGGCCAGCATCCCGATCCCGATGCAGATCGCCGTCTTCATCGCATCCTCCATGACTACCCCCGGGGCACCAGTCGGCCTGAGCAAAGCGGTTCCCTCTCTCTCGGTTCGAATTATATCGAAACTATGTGGCACAGGGCAGCGCCGTAGGGAAGCCGGGTTAATTCATGGAACGGCTCGCCCCTGGCACGACAAACTCACAGCGCCGAGCAGAAGCTGGTCACCGAGGCGGTCATCGCTGCGAGGAAGCGCGCTAACGTCTCGCAGGCTGAGCTCGGCAAGCGGCTCAACCGCCCGCAGCCCTTCATCTCACTGATCGAAAGCGGCGAACGGCGCGTCGACGTGATCCAGTTCTACGCGATTATGAGAGCACTCGGCGTCGATCCAGAAGAGGCCTTTCGCGATTTAGTGGCACAGCTTCCACCGACGCTCGACATTTGACCGCCGGGGCCCCCGGGGGCTGAGTCGCTGATAATGGAGGGTGACTCACTTCGATTGCGATCGAAATAAGGATTGACAAGGTGCACAGGGCGGCAGCTTATTTCGACGTCTATGGAAACAAGCGCCAACATCGATTCGGACACGGCGATCGCTGCCCTCGCGGCCCTTGCTCAGGAACATCGGCTGGCCGTCTTCCGCCTGCTCGTTCAAGCCGGCGAGAAGGGAATGACTGCGGGCGCGATCGCCGAGGCGCTTGGCATACCCGCTTCATCCCTGTCCTTCCACCTCGGCCAGCTTCGGCTCGCCAAGCTCATCCAGCAGGAGCGCCAGCACCGCTCACTCATCTACCGCGCCGACTATGCCGCGATGAACGGCCTCGTCGCCTACCTTGTGGAAAATTGTCTGACCGCGCCAGCGTAGCCACCACCTAAGCCTCTTGAAGCGTTAGCGGCTCCGAAGAAAAGACCGGGTGTCCGCCGTCGCCCTTAGATCAGGACTACAGCCCAAGTCTGTGGGACGCGCTTCTATCACTCCCCTCCCTAGGAGCAGTTGCTATGAGAGGTAAGCGCACCCATGTTGAGCATAAGAATAGGAGCTACGCATGGCTAACGTATTTGTGTCCCATCGGTCGGCTGACATCGCTGTGGCTGAGCGGCTTGCCGAAGACATCCGGGCGGCCGGGCATGATGTGTGGCTGGATGCGTGGAACATTAATCTCGGCGACTCGATCGTCGAACGGATGAACGAGGGGCTCACGTCCGCGTCGCACGTCCTCCTTTGTTGGTCGTCAGCGGGCAATCTGGCCCCATGGTTCAGCCGAGAATGGCTGTCGGCACTCGCGAGACAGTTGAACGGCCATCACATCCGGTTACTCCCCGTCCTACTACCAGGCAGCACGCCACCAGCGCTGCTGGCGGACATCAAATATGCGGATCTAGCTGCCGATTACGACCAGGCGCTCAATGCTATTCTCGAGGAACTCGCGCGAACCCCCTGAGATGACCCCTCTGGGCCTCCTCGTTCTCGCTCCGCGAGAGGAACTTGCGGACCTCGGCGAACTGCTTGAAGCTCTTCGATCTGTCGGCATGAGACCTGTCGTGCCCCAACATGTGACGAGAATTGGGGACTCCACAGTCGCCATGCTCGATAAACTCGTTAGCTCAGCGTCGGCCGCGCTGATTGTAAACTCTCCACTCGGGTCGGATGATCTGGAATTCCAGCGAGCGTGCTATTCATTCCGGGCACGCGTAGCTCGTCGGAGCCAGCTTAAGGAACTCGTGCTTGACCACAGAGGCGCCACCTCGCCTCCCCACCGGTATGGCTCTGCAATTGTAATACCCGAGGGAATAGCCGCGGCAGAGACGGCGAAACTCATTAAAGCCGTACTCGCTCTAGGTGGTCAAATTTCCACTTTGCGAGCACCTCCATATGACAATCTCAATGCTCCATTCCTCAGCGCCGGGGCTTGGCCACTCAGCTTCCTGAAGTCTCTGCCGCTCCCGAATGAACTCGCCGATGCCGAGTACGACGAGGCCCTTTTCCTATACTGGTCGGGACTTAATAAATCAGGTTATTTGGGCGACTGGCGCTCGCGCCTGATTTCTTCGCGCCGGCTGATCAAGCTGGCAAATGATAACAATGATCTTGCAAGCAAATCACTCATCCTGACCAAAGGGGTAGCTTACGCGCAGATTGTTGGCGAACAAGCTGCTTCCGCACGTAACATTCTATATGCAGCCGCGCAGGCCGCTCGGTCGGCTCGCGACAAGCGCGCGCATAGTTATGCCGTAAGCTACCTAGGTGATGTTGCCGCGCTCGACGGCAGCTTCGGGAATGCATTGAAGGCCTACGATGAGGCGGTAGCCGACCTCCGCGGACTCGAACGTCATGAATTGTTGCTCAAGAGAGAGTTGCTCACCCGCCTCAATGACCCCAGCGGGAGGCTCTCGTCCCGGCTCCGATCGCTCGATCACCTTAAGGAGGCCTTTGCAGAGGTTATGAACTACCGCGAAGGTAGTGTCATGATCGAGCAGGCTCGCGAGCTCGCCCTGTCAGGTGCCTCGATGGAAGCCCTTGACCAACTCGACGTGGCCCAGGCCTACTTCCGCGACACAGTGCCGATGCCGCGCAATCTGGCATTCGCTACAGGTCTACGTGAGGCGATCCTCAGAGGAGACCGGCTGCTTCCTAAAAAGGTGCTGTGGTGACGACCGACGATGTTCTCGCCGCCCTGAGCGCGATGCTCCGACAGCAATTGCCTATCCTCATTAACACGGCCTGTCCGGACTTCGACCCTTGGATACTAATCGATCGAGCAGAAGCCCATGGACTCTCCATTATTCCGAGCCAAGACGGGCCACTCTCCATTGTCACCCAAGGAGCGGACCCCCGTGACCTTTCCCGTCAAACAATCAAGTTTGGGTGGCATAAGGACGGTCTCTACCGTCCTGCTCTTCCGCAGCTAGTGTTTCTGCATTGTCAAAATCCGGGCCGTGGCGACATTCAAACCAAACTGGGGGATGCATGCACGGCGGCTTCGAGCCTGGCCAAAAATATGCCCTTAGACCTGCGAGAGTTCGCGCTCATTTACGAAGGTAAAAACGGCGGACTGTTTCCAAGGCCCCTGATTGAGGCACACTCGCGCACAGGCCAACTCACGGTGAACGTGTCTCAGAGGGCGGTGATTGCCCGGCCCGACTCGCCAGAAGATAGGCAAGCTGCTGCCGCTGAATCGCGGAACATGATGGAGCAGATCGAAGGTTACCTCGACGCTGCCTGTATCTATACCCAAACTTGGCGAGCAGGGGATCTTCTTATTTTCGACAACGAGCATTTTGCTCACGCTCGTATCGGCAGCCGACCCGACCCAGCGCGGCGCCTGCACCGCATCTGGTTCTCGATAGAAAGCGGCACGCCGTGAACCGCGAGCAGGAGCGAATTCAATCAGAAATACACAGCATGAACCGCTGGCAAGCTCTGAGCGAGAAACATGCTCAACCAGCAGCATTGTTCTTTTCCGAACTTCAAAAAGAAGAAGAGGAGAAGGCGAGCCGCTTAGCGGGACTAGCGCGCACCATAGGGCTCCCCATTTATCCCCATGAGCTTGTGCCTGCAGGCGACGCTGTGCGGCTCCGAACCTTAGCTCAGGAGCTCATGGGCAGCGGAGCTTGGAACCTTGCCATAAAGATCACCGACCCAAGTGGAGAAGCGATCTACCGCCGGCTCGGTATTGGTCCGGACGAAGCGGCCACAGCTGCCAGCATGTGCCCTCCCCACTCCTTGGTGTCGCTTATGCCTTATCGAGACCCTGACATAAGCGGTATCATCTGGAAGCGGCCGGAGCAGCTGTTAGTCGAAATGGTGGAAGGTCCTCATTTCTGGATAACGAAGTGGGCTCCTCCGGGAGTTACCGTCCTCCTGGGAAGAGCTTCGCCCATATCGCCGTTCCTTGAGTTTTCGCCTGAACCGAGCGATGCCCAGCGGGAGGACTTCGCCCGCGTCACCAGTACAGCGCTCCGCCATTTATTCGGCAGAGGACTGCAGGCGGTATTGGCGCTAGACTCGAAGGCTTATGCTGAGTTTCACTGGTTCCGCAGGACAGGCATGCGTTTTATTGATTGCTCATTTTCGGACGCATGGGTCGGCTAATATTCGCTTGGGTATCGACAGGTTGAAGCCTACAGCGATCCAACCAAACACGGTTCCGTAGCGTAAGAGCAGAGCCGTAGCACAAGTGTTCGGCCGGTAACCAGCAGGCATTTCATGCGTTGACGCCGCGGAGCGATCATCGGCAGCCCCTCAAAGGAATTCGATCTTATTGCGCTTGCACGGGTCTAGGCACGCAAGTTAGCTCGCCATATGGCTGGTGCTCTCAAATCAATCGATATCGTCAGCGCGCTCGCCCGCTTCACCGGGCCCGACCTGACCGCGACGCTCTCCCGACTCGAAGCAGCGGTGCAAGGGGTGACGGCTAATGACTGCTTGAGCTTCCTCGAGGAATCAGGCGCCGGCCGCGGAGCGATGGGCGCAGCGGCCGAACTAAAGCGCCAGGCGGCGCAGATCAATGTCACGATCCATGCACTCGGCATCCTGCTGTGCCTGCCGCACCTGCTGGAACCGGGCGAGCGGATCGATTATGTGTCGCTCGGCGCGGGCAATACTGGCCGTGCCTTCGACCTTGAGACCAATCTACGGGTCGCTGAGTTCAAGTTTATCCGATGGCGCGGCGGCGCGGAATCGATCCGGCAAAACTCCGTATTCAAGGACTATCTGCTGCTTGCGCTACATCCGACGGTGAAGCGCAAACACCTCTATCTGCTCGGCACCGACCATGCTTTGAAATTCCTGCGTGGCCGGCGAGCGCTCAGCAGCGTCCTCAGCCGTAATGACAAATTACAGCGCACCTTTGCGGACCAGTTCGGCGATGCATATCAAACGGTCGGCGACTATTACGCAGCACATGCTGACCGAGTGTGTATCGAGGACGTATCGCCATGGCTGTCAGACCTAGCTGAAGCCCTGATCGCTGAGCCGGACCTATGAGCAAGGTGGCGCCATGCAATATGCGCTGGTGAACGGCGTGCGGCGCGAGGCCTTCCGAGGGGGACGCGGCGCCTGCCCTGTCTGTGGGGCCGCAGCCATCCCCAAATGCGGTCCTCGTATTCTCCACCACTGGGCCCATGCCGGGCGACGCGATTGCGACCCTTGGTGGGAGAATGAAACTAATTGGCATCGGACGTGGAAGAACCTCTTCCCCCCTGAATGCCGGGAGGTTTCGCACGTGGCACCCGATGGCGAAATCCATCGCGCCGACATCAAGACGCCTACCGGCATCGTCATCGAGGTCCAGCATTCGGCGATGACCGACGCCGAGCGGCAGTCACGGGAGGCCTTCTACGGCAATCTAGTCTGGGTGATCGATGGGCGCAGCTTTCGCGACAATTTCGACATCTACCACCTGCTGCCCGATCCCTCATCTGCGATTGCGCAAGACATCGTCTGGGAGAAGGCCAGCCGGCCCATGCAGGGCGCGGCCAATGGATTGTTCTTTCGACTGTCCGAAGGACGCGAGGACTATCCCGAGCTCGACATCAGCAAGGCGACGCTGCGCTTCGGCGTAATCCACGGCATCCATGAGATCAGGACCGAGGTCGAGCAGGCCTATCGTGGTCACCACCAATACGACTGGGTGCGTCCGCGCCGGACCTGGCTCGACGCGGCCTGCCCGGTCTATATCGATTTCGGCGAGGAATATCTTGTGAGGCTCGAAATCTACGACGAATCCAATCTCCCGTGCATCCGCTATGTCACCAAGCGGAAGTTCCTGCACGACGTCATGCTCGAGACCAATGCCAAGACCATCGCGACCCGCTTCTATCCGATCGACAGAAGAAGCCCTGCGGCACGCGCGAGCTTGGAAGGCGCGTGATGGCCGAGAAGAGCCTCCCTAAGCGCCTCTACAAATATCGAAGCTTCAGCGATCTGACACTCGGGGCACTGGTAGACGACACCGTCTATTACGCCGATCCCGCAACGTTTAACGATCCTTTGGATACCAAGCCGGTGCTCAACACCGATATCGACGCCGAGGCGCTCGAAGCTAGCTTGGCCCAGATGATTGAGGCCCGGACCCATGCCGAAATGTCGGCAGCCGCCAAGACGATTCGCTACCGCGGACCCAAGACCCTGGACCACATCGCCCGACAAAGCCGCAAGGCGGCGGAGCGACTGCTCGCCGATATTCGCTACAATGCGACGAACCCACTCTATGAGATGGACGACCCGGAGCGATTTCTCCTCGGCCAATATCTCCAAGAGGAGCTGCTGCGGCGCTACGGCAAGGGCGTCTTCTCGTTGGCGGAGCGGGCCAACTGCCCATTGATGTGGAGCCATTATGGCAACCAGCATCGCGGGCTGTGCCTCGGCTACTCGGTCCCGTCCGCGGCCGCCGGCGACGTCCACAAAATCCGATATGGCGGCAGCCGGCTCGTCCAGGCGAGCGACGTCGCCGCAATGCTGGGCGGTGACGAGGGCGCCCGGCGCAGAGTTGACGAAGCGGTGCTGCTCAAGAAGGCCCAGCCTTGGGCCTATGAGCGCGAGTGGCGCTTGATCGGCCCGCGCGGCGAGCAGGATTCGCCGCTCGAGCTCGAGGAGATCGTGTTCGGCATGCGCTGCCCCGCCGCGGTCATATATACGGTGATTCAGGCGCTGGAGAAGCGCGATCGCCCGGTCCGCTTTATTGAGATCCGAGAGCAATGGGGCCGATTCCTGCTTGCGAAGCGTACCGTCGATACGGATGAACTGCGGGCGATGCTGCCGCGGCGCCATCGGTCCTTCGACGACGTTTTCGACGATCTAGAGGACCTCGCGGCGAACAGTCCCCCGTCGGAGGGCGCGTCCAGCGGCTGAGATCGATTGGCCAACATTCGGCCTCGGCCGGCGATTCCCCGCGCCCTTGCGCTCGTCCGGAAGCTGACGCATCCGGCTTCATGACCAAGAACGACGAGCGTCTCCCACCGACCCCCGCCACAATCAAGAGACTGTTCGCCTGGAGCGGCAATCAATGCGCCATGCCTGATTGTCGAAACGAATTGGTCGACGATGGCGGCACGATGCTCGGCAAGATCGCCCATATCCATGCAGCCAACAAGCGCGGCGCGCGATTCACGAGCGCACTTGACGAGGAGGCTCGGCGGGCATTTGAAAATCTGTTCCTCGTTTGCGGCCCCCACCATGACATCATCGATGACCCCAATCGCGAAGCCGAGTTCCCGGCAGAGATGCTGCGCAGCTACAAGCAGCGGCACGAGTCCCGCTTTCAGCGGGCCGAACATGAGTTCCTCGAGCGTTACAAGGACCGGACCAGGGACGCTACGCCAACCTATCCGGTGAACCTCAATGCGCTGGCCGACGCACTGGATGCGGATGATCTACGCAACTCCCCCGAGGATATCGAGGGCATCGCCGACTTCATCGGCAAGCTCTCTCGGCTGCCAAGGGCCACGCGGACCTTCGCGATCGAGCTTGCAGCCCGCATGCGGGAGCGTGGCGCCAGCCGGCTGCCGGTCGAAGACGTCGAGGAAGCTTTTGAGATACACACGACCGACCTGAAACGGCAGCTCGATATCCTGGAACATCATCAACTCGGCTGCGCCGACGATCATTTTGGCCAATGGGTAGCCCGCCTTTACGAGCGCGATCCGGGGAGCAATCCCTTCATCGAGATTTTGGAATTTTGCGCCGTCACCGGCCGGGATCGGGAAGAGCTGCTCTTCGAGCTCAATTTCGCGCTCTACGACAAGCTATCCTGAGCACCGAGCGTCCGTAACCGTAGCACCTTCGCCGTCGTCGGGTCGGCGCTTTTCGGACCTGACAGCGAAGGTGAGCGTGCGGCCGCTGGTCAGCACCTCGCGGATCAAGTCAACGAGTACGGCGGACTGCTCGATCGTGGTGCCAACCCAGGCATTCGCGACCAGAGCGACGAAGGCGCTGTTGTCGATGTGTCTACCGACATTGCCGTAGGTCACGATCCGACCACCGCGAGGGCCGGTCATGGTGCCGTCTGCCTCGATCAGCTTCCAGTAATCGAGCGTTAAATACATGCCTCGCACGAGCGCCTTGCTGTCCGGCGCCAGCTGAACGCGCGGGCAGAGCTTCAGAAAAAAGGGATTCTCCAGCATCCTGTAGCCTTGACGACAGTCGTTCGGCCGACATCGCTTGAGCTGAGCAAGGTGGTGCTCCATGCGCTTGAGCTCTATCTTCAATTGATCATCGGGTAGGCGAAACACCGAGCCCTCCTCGTCGTCGCCTTCCATGGCCTTGTACTGTACGATGACGAAGGAGCGGTACGTCTCGTTGAAGTAGATGAGGTCGGCACCGAGCTGTTCCTCCAAAGGGAGGTGGTTGGCCATAACGACCGTCAACGACACGTCACCGTTTTCGAAGACCGCAGCTCCGTGCGCCGCGTCGAGGACACGATCAAACCCGGGAACCCGCCCGTGATCGGTCAGCACCATGAGGTCCTCTCGTTCCCGCATCTGGGGCAGGCCATCAAGGAACGAGAAGGTTCGGTCGCCTTCGAGCGGTGGCTCCCAATCCTGCAGCGCCGCCCGATCTATGTCGGCGATCGCCATTGCGGTCGCGAGCGTATCCTTCTGCAGCGCCAAAGAGCGACGTTGGTCCGGCGTGAGCCGTGCCAAGCGTTCGCGTCTGCCGGCGCCGAAGCGACTGAGAGCGGAACGGACTTCCGGCGCCAACTCCATCAGTGCCTGCGCGGCAGCTGCAAAGGTCGCTGGAGGCACCAAGCCGCCTTCTTTGAGCCTATCCGCAAGGTGGTGCCGGTATCTGGGAGCAACTGCTTCGAGAAGATCGCGTCGCCTTACTGGATTGGCCAGTTCGACGAGCGGGCCGATGTTCAGCCGTCGCATGCCTACGGCCGCGCGCATCCCGCGGCGGGCTGCGGCGACGTGGGTGATCTGCCCACCTCCGACGCACACCAAGCAGGTCAGCGGAGCGCTTCGGCTATGCGCGAAGTCGTCTACCGCCTCCGGAAAGGAGCCGGTACCGTCCGCTCCCTCGATCAGCTCCACGGCTCTGCTCTTCGTCAACCGAAGTACGTAGCCTGCAGCCCTCGCCATCGCTCTCCCCTTACGCCAGGTTTACCATCGGTCGAACACTATACGGCACAGCCCAACATCTCCAATCGCCGAAGACCTGTCATCACTGCTAGGAAGACGAATGGTACGTGTCCCTAAGGGCCGAGTATGCGGCGTAGGGTCTCAGCCAACCCCTTCGCGTCCTTTGTCTCGCACTCCCAGATCACCTCGCAGCGCCACCCGGCATTAGCGAGCTCCTTCTGATTCTTTGCGTCGCGCTGGACGTTGCGCGTGAACTTCGCTTCCCAGAAGTCCTTGCGGGTTTTCGGCGACGACGAGCGGCCGCAGCCTTGATGCCGGTGCCAAAAGCAGCCGTGGACGAAGATCACTAGCTTTCTGGAAGGAAAGACGAGGTCCGGCGAGCCGGACAGATGGGGAACATGCAGCCTGTATCGATAGCCCAGCCGATGAGCCAATCGCCTCACACGCATTTCGGGCGCGGTATGCTTGCCGCGAACTCGCCCCATAAGGCTGGAACGGGCATTCGCCCGAGCGACTTCGGCTCCCTGACTCGTCAAAGGCTTCAATCATTCCTAGTGTAGCCGCAGTGAAGCGTCGGCGAGGTGGGTGATCGGGATGGCGATAAGGTTAGACGGCCCGGTTACCAAGGGCACCAAGGATAATCTGATCGAAGGCGTCCGCTCCTCGGCAATGTCCGAAAAGGCAGTGGGCGCGGTCTTCAAGCAGACGGCCGCCATCGCCTCGAGCTTGATAGACATCTACCGCACCGGGATCGCGGAGGGCGAGGTCGGACAGAACGGGTCTGGCCGGGCAAGTAGCGATGGAATCATCGCGGCGGATCCACCGACCGCACTCATCTATGGACGCGTTCAGAGCGGCAAGACCGTCGCGATGATCCTCACCGCCGCGCTTTGCTTGGACAATGGTTTCCGGGTGGTGGTCGTTCTGACCACCGACAACGTCGCCTTGGTAGGCCAGACCGCCGACCGCTTCAGGGACCTGGCGGGGCCGCGCATATTCGCGGGCGTGAAGGTGGCAGGCTCCTACGATTGGGAGGGCCAACAGGACGATCTGAAGCAAAGCGTACCCACCAACGGCATGGTGATCGTCTGCGCGAAGAATTCCGTCAACTTGCCGGAAGTCATGAATTTCCTGCAAGCGGTGGATGCAGCGGCTTACCCAGTACTCGTCCTCGACGACGAAGCGGACGCAGCCACTCCGGACACAACCGTGGCCGCGCGGGCAAAAGGCGGCGCCAAAGCGCCGGCGCAGCCAAGCAGGATGTACAGGCTCGTAGTCGAGAACAAGGACCCAGGCGAGCTCGGCTTTTCGTTGCGGGAACGACTACCACACTCGCTTTACGTCCAGGTTACCGCCACACCCTACGTCCTGTTCCTGCAGCAGGAGGGAAAACGGCTTCGGCCATCCGGCACCTACCTCTTGGAGCCGGGCTCGGGGTACACTGGCGGCGAGGCCTACTTCGGTTCCTTCGACGTGTCCGACACAGCTGCAGTACCCGCAGCTCCGATCGTGCTCGTCGACGCCACCGAGAGCACAACGATCAAGAGTGAGGTGCCCAATGGCTTGGTGAGGTCCATCGACTTCTTCCTGCTCTCGGCTTGCGCCCTCTCCCAAGCGGAGAACGGATGGCCGCAGGGGGGATTCAAGCACCTTTCCCACACCAGTCACACAACAACCGAACATAAGACCGTCTCCGAGCACATCACCGGACATCTCAACCATATCCGCCGAACGCTCGCCGGCGACGAGGGCGAGGCTTACTTCGCGTCGGCTTATGCGGAGCTGCTGCGAACCGTTCCCAACGCACCGTCGCTTTCGGATCTACTGACGGTCTGCAGACGAGCAATTCCGAATGCCGACGTCTACCGTATCAACTCCAAGGTGAAGCCGCCGAGCTACGGACCGAGGCTAAACTTCCTGGTCGGCGGCAACATCCTCGGACGCGGGCTTACAATCGGCGACCTGTTGGTGACCTACTACGTCCGCCAAGCCAAGGTTTCGCAAATGGACACCGTCTGGCAGCACGCGCGGATGTTCGGCTACCGCAAGCCCTACCTCAGCCACACCCGCGTGTACCTACCGCGTCAGCTGGCGACTCGATTCAGCGAGCTTCATGAAGGCGAGGAGCTGCTAAGGCGAGCAGTCAACGACGGCAACATCCAGACCATCCTCATAAGGTTGCCCGCCTCCTCTCGCGCGACCCGTCCCAACGTCATTGATCCCAACGTCGTGCGAGGGATCCGAGCTGGGCGCAAGCAAGTCAATCCAGTAGGATGGATCGAAGACCGCACCGCGGCGCGGAAGATCGTCAAGCTGCTCTCGAGGGGCAGTCCCGCCTTGCTTGAAGACCTGCCTCGGGATCAGCGCGGCGCAAACCTCCCTTTCGAGCAGTGCATCGAATTGGTCCAGAATGTTTCCGTCGCGAAGGACGATATCTGGGATCGCGATGTCATTACCGCGTTGTTCAAGTCCTACCAGGAAAAAGCCGAGACCGGCGAATTTTTCGTTTATGTGCGAGAGCTGGATCCTACCTCGGCGGATCGGACCCGAGGTCGTCTGTCGGGGCCTGAGATTGAACTGCTGCGCAGGAAGAAGGATGGCTTGCCGGCATTGGCGTTGCTGCACATCGGAGGACTACCCTCTCCCGATGCTTGGTTCCCCACGGTGGTGATGCCCGCAAATAGCCCGGGCTTCGTGTTCAGCACCGACTAGTAGTCTCGAGGTGCTCTTTAATGGAACGGGCCACGGCCTCTCCCAGCAACGGAGGCACGGCATTGCCGATCTGACGAGCGAGGGCCACTCCCGATAGCGGCTGCTCCGGCGGCACGAAGTCGAAGTCGGGAGGGAAAGACTGAAGCAGGGCAGCTTCCCGAATGGAGATGGCCCTGTCCTGGTCGGGATGTCCGAATCTGCCGTTGCCGATGCCCAAGCATTGCGTGGTGATCACTGGCGAGGGCTCGTCCCATGACATACGGCCGTAGACTGCCCGGAAGGACATGCCGCTAGCCTTCTTGTGACAGTCGAGCTGGAGGTCCTTGTCCCAATCTCTCCAGCTGCCTCCCTCGCGTGTCGCTTTGAGCCGCCTAAGATTACGTTCGCCGAGCCCGCGCGACCTGTGCACGCGGTCGCTGGGCGAGGCAGAGCCAGCGTAGATCGGGGGCAGTGAAGCGATCGCTTCTCTGACAGTGACAGGCGCCCGGGCATGAGTCGGCTTCGTGAGCTCGATCTTCCCGAGGCGCGAGGCAAAGAGAACTAGCCGCGCCCTGCGTTGCGGAACACCATAGTCTTGAGCCCTGACCTTGTAGTGACTGACCACGTAGCCAGCATGCTCCAAACGCGACACGAACTTGGTGAAGGCCGGATGCACCGAGACGCGCACGACATTCTCCATCGACACTACGTCAGGCTCCGTCTCTTCGATGAGACGGGCGAACTCGTCCAGTAGCTCCCAGCGCTTGTCCCGCTGTTCTTCAGACTCGTTTTGCCGATAGCGGCCTGAGTACATGGAGAAGGGCTGACAGGGGGCACAGCCGACCAGTATCCGGTGCCCTCGGCGCCGCGAGAACAGCTTCTTCAATTTGCTTGAGGTGACGTCTGAGACGCTTTCGGAAAGGAAGCGCGCGCCAACGTTTTTCTCGTATGCGTATCTACAGGAGTTGTCCAGGTCGATGCCGGCACGGACGTCGAAGCCTTGGGACCGAAAGCCCATGCTCAGTCCGCCGATGCCGCAGAATAGGTCGACCACTTCCATCTTCATTGCGCGGGCGCTCGTAGCAGACCGCATCCCGTTCGTCGACGATTAAGTGGACCTAGGTGTTTGGTCCCGATGATTGATGGTGCATTATCCGCCAGCGATTGGAGGGATGCACTATGGGCCAGATTCTACACGGGAGCGCCCGCACGACAGAGGCGGTCCGTCGAGCGATACAGCA
>Ga0190275_10000085_pt1 | contig 112018 bp, 111 predicted proteins | sample Popmic550T_FD_133745 | JGI IMG/M metagenome (GOLD analysis project Ga0190275, IMG submission 133745) | Populus adjacent soil microbial communities from riparian zone of Yellowstone River, Montana, USA - 550 T | ecosystem: Environmental > Terrestrial > Soil > Riparian zone > Trees stand... | reverse complement strand
CCATCCGGGCAAATTCTACGCGCTCCCGCAGGCGCCGCAGATGTTCAAGCAGCTGATCATGGTCGCCGGCTTCGACCGCTATTTCCAGATCGCGCCCTGCTTCCGCGACGAGGACGGCCGGGCGGATCGATCGCCCGGCGAGTTCTACCAGCTCGATTTCGAGATGAGCTACGTCACCCAGGAGGACGTCTTCCAGGCCTTGGAGCCGATCCTCGCCGGGGTCTTCGAGGAATTCGCGGACGGCAAGAAGGTCACTCCGGCCGGCGAGTTCCCGCGCATCCCCTACAAGGAAGCGATGCTGAAATACGGCTCCGACAAGCCCGACCTCAGGAACCCGATCCTCATTTCCGACGTCTCGAGCCACTTCGAGGGATCGGGTTTCGGACTCTTCGCCCGGATCGTCGAGGGCGGCGGAACCGTCCGGGCCATCCCGGCGCCCGGCACGGCCGACAAGAGCCGCAAATTCTTTGACGAGATGAACGACTGGGCGCGCTCGGAAGGCCATGCCGGCCTCGGCTACGTCACCCAGAAAGGCGGCGAGCTGGGCGGCCCGATCGCCAAGAATCATGGCGACGAAGGCATGCGCAAGCTGATCGCCGAGCTTGGCCTCGGTCCGGACGACGGCATCTTCTTCGCCGCCGGCAAGGAAGGGCAGGCGGCGAAGCTCGCCGGGCTGGCCCGCACCCGGGTCGCCGAGCAGCTCGGCCTCATCGGCGAGGACGAGTTTCGTTTCTGCTGGATCGTCGACTTCCCGATGTTCGAATATGACGAGGAGGCGAAGAAGGTCGACTTCAGCCACAATCCCTTCTCGATGCCGCAGGGCGAGCTGGAAGCGCTGGAGACGAAGGACCCGCTCGACATCCTCGCTTTCCAGTACGACATCGTCTGCAACGGCGTCGAGCTGAGCTCGGGCGCGATCCGCAACCACCGGCCCGACATCATGTACAAGGCGTTCGAGATCGCCGGCTATTCGAAGGCGGATGTCGACGCCAATTTCTCGGGAATGATCAACGCCTTCAAGTTCGGCGCCCCGCCCCACGGCGGCTCCGCGCCCGGCATCGACCGGATCGTCATGCTTCTCGCCGGCGAGCCCAATATCCGCGAGGTCGTCCTCTTCCCGATGAACCAGCGCGCCGAGGATCTGATGATGGGGGCGCCGGGCGTGGTTTCGGCCAAGCAGCTGCGCGAGCTCAACATCCGCCTGGTCGAGCCGGCCGGGAGCGAGGCTAAGAAGGATCCGGCGAAGGCGGTGGCGCCGGAATAAATTCCTCCCCTGCATTTGCAGGGGAGGGGGACCACCCGAAGGGTGGTGGAGGGGCCTTGCCGAGTCCGAAGAACCCCTCCACCATGCTTCGCATGGTCCCCCTCCCCGAGAAATCTCGGGGAGGATTTTAGGAAACCCATGTCCATCTCCCTATCCGACCATGAAGCCGGCGCCCGCTACCGCGGCAATTATTCCGACGACCTGGCCGCGCTCCAGGAGCGGCTCGGGCGGATCCTCGTCGCCCATATCGTCCACCGGCGCCGGAGCCTGATCGTCTGCGAAGGCTGGGACGCGGCCGGCAAGGGCGGGGCGATCCAGCGGCTGACCTCGGGGTGGGACCCGCGCGCCTTCCAGGTCTGGCCGATCAAGGCGCCGACCGAGGAGGAGCGGGCCCGCCACTTCCTCTGGCGCTTCTGGAACAAGCTGCCCGGGGCCGGCGAGATCGCGGTCTTCGACCGAAGCTGGTACGGCCGGGTCCTCGTCGAGCGGGTCGAAGGCTTCGCGTCGGAGAGCGAATGGCGCCGCGCCTATGACGAGATCAACGAGTTCGAGGCGCAGCAGAGCTACGACGGGACGACGATCGTCAAATTGTTCTTCCACGTCACCCGGGAGACCCAGGACGAGCGCCTGAGGGCCCGGCTCGACCATCCCTGGAAGCGCTGGAAGGTGACCGCGGAGGATTTCCGCAACCGCGCCCGGAGGGACGACTATCTCGCCGCGGCGGCGGACATGTTCGAGTGCACGAACACCCGCTGGGGGCCCTGGACCGTGATTGACGGCAACAACAAGAAGGCCGCGCGGATCGCGGCGCTGACGGCGGTGGCGGAGGCGCTCAAGGCCGCTTGCCCGGTCAAGGCGCCGGAGGCCGATCCGGAGGTGGAGAAACTGGCCCGGGAGGCTTTCGGCGGATAGGCCGTCATGCTGAACTTGTTTGGGGCGATGGGGAGGGCGGATAGTCGATCGACACGATCTCCAGCTCCCGCTCGCCGCCGGGCAGCGTCACCCGGCGCACATCCCCCACGCCCGCGCCGCGGATGGCCCGGCCGATCGGCGAGGTCCAGGCGATGCGGCCGTTGGCGGCGTCGGTCTCGTCCTCGCCGACCAGGGTCACGGTCCGTCGTCTGTCCTCGTCGTCGGCCAGCTCCACCGTGGCTCCGAAATAGACCTTGCCTCTTTCCGGCTGGGCCGAGGCGTCGACGACCTTGGCGTCCTTCATGCGCCGCGACAGCCAGCCGAGCCGCCGGTCGATCTCGCGAAGGCGCTTGCGCCCGTAAATGTAATCGCCGTTTTCGGAGCGGTCGCCGTTGCTGGCGGCCCAGCTGATCGTCTCGACCAGCTTGGGCCGTTCGACGGCGAACAGCGCCTCATATTCCTCGCGGAGGCGGCGATAGCCGTCGGGGGTGATGTAATTGGGCGTTTTCATTCCTCCCCGGCATTTGCCGGGGAGGGGGACCGGCTGCAAGCCGGTGGAGGGGTTCTTTCATACTCCGAAGAACCCCTCCACCATCCTCCGCATGGCCCCCCTCCCCGCGAAATCGCGGGGAGGAATTCGTGCATTTTAGCCCGGTCCGCTCTTGCCCAGGTAATAAGACAGCCGATTGGGCCGCCCGCCGCCGCGCTGGGCCCGGATCGCGTCGTAGACCACCGCATTTTCGAGCACCCGCTGAACGTAGTTGCGGGTCTCCGAATAAGGGATGGCCTCGATCCAGGTGACGATGTCGGTGCCGCCGCGCGGGTCGCCATTCTGGCGCACCCACTTGTTCACGTTGCCGGCGCCGGCATTGTAGCTCGCCACCGCAAGCGCCGCCTGGCCGCCCCATTGGTCGAGCAGCCGAGCGAAATAGCTCGAGCCGAGCATGATGTTGTAGGCGGGGTCCGAGGTCAGCCGCCCGAAATCGTAGGGCAGGCCGACCTTGCCGGACTGCTCGCGCGCGGTCCCCGGCATCAGCTGCATCAGCCCGCGGGCGCCGGCATGGCTGATCGCGGCGCGGTCGAAGGAGCTCTCCTGCCGGGTGATGCCGTGGGCGAGCGCCCAATGCGTCGAATAAGCCGAGGGCAGGGTCACTTCGGGAAAGCCGGCCGGATCGTAGAAGCTCTGGCCCTTGTTTCGGGCTTCCCGCGCCACCCAGACTCCGAGATCCTGGCGGCCGATCGTCCGGCCGAACTGGGCGGCGAGGATCCGGTCGCTCTCGGTCTCCGCCTGCTCGGCAATGGCCCGGACGAACAGCGACTGGTCGCTCCACCGGCCCATGTCGCCCAGGGCCTTGGTCGCCTGGACGAGGGGCCGGGCGGCGAAAGCCGAGCGCTGCGCCTGGCTCGGCACGGCGGAGGAGGGATAAGGCGGCGTTATCCGCCGGCCCAGCCGCTCCAGAGCGAGCTGGCCGTAAAACTGGTCCGGGTTCGCCGCCGCCTGCTCGAGCCAGCTGTTGGACTGGGCTTGCTGGCCCGCGCTGAACGCCGAGCGCGCCGCCCAGTAGAAGCCCTTGGTCCGGGTCTGCGACGAGCGCGCGGCGCGGCCGTAAAGGTCGAACATGCGCGACGCGTCGGCGTGGCGGCCGAGCTTGCCCGCGGCCGTCCCGGCAAGCCAGGCGAGGTTGGTATATTCGTCGCGCTCGCCATAGGGGCGGGCGCTGACGTCGGTTCCGGCCGGATAGGCGTCGTCGAGCTGCGAGGCGATGCCATAGGCCGTCGACCATTGCGCGTCGTTGGCCGCGCCCTTGGCGAGCGTCATCATCGACTCGAACCATTTCTCGGCATTGGCCGGCGGCCTCGACAGGCGGTGCGGCTGAGCCATCAGCTGGCGGGCGGCGAGGCTCTGGCCGGTGCCGCGAAGCCAGTTGGCACGGTCCATCAGAAGGCCGGGATCGCCTTCGACGCTGCCCAAAGCGGCGAGCCGGCCGGCGGCGTCGCCGGCGCGGGTCTGGAGCGCGAGCCGGGTGGCGTAGAGGGCTTGGCGCTGGGCCGAGGCCAGAGGCAGCTGCCGAGCCGCGCTCTGCGTGTCGCCATTGCCGAGCAGGGCTTCCAGCCGGGCGTCATGGTCGGCGCTGCTCAGCCGGCCGCCGAACTGGCCGAGGATTCGCGCCTCGTCGGCCTGGGGGAGCACTCCGCCCGTCCAGGCCTTGCGCGCTGCCTCGAGCGCCTCGTCGCCCCGGCCCGAAGCCTGAAGGGCGAAAGCGTGGCGGGCATGTCCCGCCGGGGTGAGCGGCGGGAAGGCGCTGAAGAAGCCGATCACCTCGTAAGCGGCGCCGCCGTCGGCATTGGCCTTCTCGGCGGTCCGCCGCATCGCCGTCTCGCCGGGCCAGCCGCGATGACTGATCAGGAAGGCGGCGTAGGACGAAAAGGGCAGGCTGTCGGTCTGCCTGAGGCTGCTCCAGCGGGCGAGGTCGGAAGCGACCGAGGCCGGAACGGGCGAATAAGCCGGGGCGGGGCGCCGCTGAAACTGCGGCTGCGGCGGCGACGGAACCGCGCTCTTCATCGCCGCCGGCAGGATTTTGGCGACATGCATCGGCCTCACCCCCGTCGCGACGGCTGCGACGGACATTGCGGAGACGCCCAACAGGCTCAGGACCAACGCTTTTTTCTGCATGCTGGACAGAATGCCAACCCCCTCCTTATCAGGCCCTGAACGGGCCCGCCCTTGTTCTCGCTTATTGTCGGCCCGAACCCTCACGTGAAGGAGTCTATTGATGTTCCGCGGGTCGATCCCGGCTCTGGTGACGATTTTCCGGGACGAAGCGTTGGACGAACGCGCTTTTCTCGACTTCGTGCGCTGGCAGGTGGCGGAAGGAAGCCATTCGCTGGTCCCGTGCGGGACGACCGGCGAATCGGCCACCCTCAGCGCCGCCGAGCACCGGCGGGTGATCGAGCTCGCGATCGAGGGTACCGACGGCCGGGTCAAGGTCATCGCCGGGTGCGGCTCCAACGACACCGCCCATGCCATCGCGCTGACCCGCTCGGCCAAGGCGGCGGGCGCCGATGCCGCGCTCCACGTCCCGCCTTATTACAACCGCCCCAACCAGGAGGGGATCTACGCCCATCTCGCCGCCGTCGCCGAGGCCGTCGATATCCCCATCGTCCTCTACAACGTGCCGGCGCGCACGATCACCGACATTTCGGTCGAGACGATGGCCCGGCTGGCCGGGATCGCCAACGTGATCGGGGTCAAGGACGCCACCGGCAACCTCGCCCGGGTCTCCGCCCAGCGCCTCGCCTGCGGCGAGGATTTCGTCCAGCTCTCGGGCAATGACGACATGGCCCTGGGCTTCTCGGCGATGGGCGGCACCGGCTGCATTTCGGTCACCGCCAATGTCGCGCCCAGGCTGTGCGCCGAGTTTCAGAATGCTTGTTTGTCAGGTGATTGGCAGGCGGCCTTGAGACTGCAGGATAGGCTCTACCCGCTCCATGCGGCGCTCTTCACCGACGCGTCGCCCGGCCCGGTCAAATATGCGCTGTCGCGGATCCATGGCGGCTTTTCCGCCGAGCTGAGGCTGCCGATGACGCCGCCGTCGGAGGCGAGCCGCCAGGCCGTGGACGATGCGCTGGCGCATGCGGGGCTGGTATGAGGGGGATCGCAAATACCGTTCGGCCTAAGCTTGTCGAAGGCCTTTCCTTCGCCTTGGAAAGCCACGGGGGACGAGAGGGCTTCGACAAGCTCAGCCCGAACGGTTGTGGTTTCGACCTTGCCGGTTTCCTTTCTACCCGTCTCGTCCCTATCTGCTGATCATGGTCCGCCCCCGCCCCGCCACGTTCGACAAGCAGAAGGTCGTCGCCGAGAACCGGCGCGCGCGTTTCGATTATGCGGTCGAATCGACCTATGAGGCCGGGATCGCGCTCACCGGCACCGAGGTGAAGTCGCTTCGCTTCGGCGAGGGCTCGATCGCCGAGAGCTATGCCGAGGTGAAGGACGACCAGGCCTGGCTGATCAACGCCAACATCCCCGAGTTCAGCCACGGCAACCGCCACAATCACGAGCCCAAGCGCCCCCGCAAATTGCTCCTCCACGAGCGCGAGATCGCCAAGCTCCACGGCGCCGTCGCCCGCCAGGGCATGACTCTCGTCCCGCTCTCCATCTATTTCAACAGCCGCGGCCGGGCGAAGGTCGAGCTGGCGCTGGCCAAGGGCCGCAAGGCCCCCGACAAGCGCGAATATCAGAAGGAGAAGGACTGGAAGCGGGAGCAGGGCCGGCTGTTGCGCGATCGTGGCTGAGGACGGCGGGCGCTTCGGCCGCTGGGCCCGAAGGAACATGCCCACGCGCGAGGGCCTGGCCGAGAATCGCTGGATCAAGCCGTTCGGCCAGCGCGTCCTCCACTCCGAATTCTGGCGCTTCACCCGCCGCTCGGTGCCGCGCGGAGTCGCCATCGGCCTTCTGATCGGGATCTTCGTCATGATCCCCGGCCTCCAGATCATCGGATCGGCGCTCCTGTGCATCCCGTTCCGGGGCAACATCCCGGTCGCCGCCTTGATGACCTTCCTGTCCAACCCGTTCACCACCCCGTTCATCCTCACCGCCTCCTATTTCGTCGGAAGCTCGCTCGGGCTCGGTGGCCATACCGGAGTCCCGGGGCGCGAGGCGACGATCCGGGAGTGGTTCTCCTGGCTCTTCTCCGACGCGGCCCTGGCGACGGTCAGCGGCCTGTTCATCATCGCCGCCTTGAGCGCCGTCATCGGCTATTTCGCCTCCATCCTGGTCTGGCGATGGTGGACGGCGCGCAAATGGCGGCGGAGAACGAGCAACATCGGGACGTAGCGGGGCGGCCGGGTGTCGCTGTCCGCGTCCATCTTCATTTCAGGACATTCTCGCCGGCCAACCTCGACGCCTGGTACAAAGCTCAACGTCACGCCCGGCCAGGCACTCTATCTGCCGCCCGAACGGCGGGTTCGCATCCGGCAGGGGCGCGGCGCCCTTGACCTGAGGGAGAGAAAGAAAGGAAGGGTCGGTGGAGATGTCCACTGCCTTTTCCTCCCCGTCGTCCGCCCGCCCCGGCCTGGGCCTCGGCCTGCTCGCCGTGCTTGCCGCGGCCGCGGCGTCGGCGGCCCTGCTTCTCTGGGCCTTGGACAACCCGGTTTTCGCGGCCGCTTTCTTCGCCGGAGTGCTCGCCGTCGGCCTGCCCCTGCTGTTCGTCGGCCGGGGCGCCGCCGCGGCGCCCGAAGCGGTCGAGCCCGGCCCCGATCTCGCCTTGCTCCGCGCCGGGCTCGACGCCTCGCCCGACGCCGTCGCCGTCACCGATTCTGGCGGCGCTCTGCTCGCCGCCAATGTCCGCTACGAAAGCTGGTTCGGAATCCGGCCGCCGCTCGAGCTTCCGTTCGGGGAGAGCCTGCGCTCGACCCTCGCCGCCGCGGCGCGCGACGGGCAGGCCGAAGCCGGGGGCCTGGAGACGGGCGACTTGCGCCTCGACGCCCGGGTCCGAGCCGCCGGGCATGGCGAGGGGGCCCTGATCTGGCGTTTCGAGCGCACCGACAAAGAGGATGCCGCCGCCGAGGCCCGGACATTGCTCGGCGGCGAGATCGGCCGCCGACTCGCGTCGACCGGGCTGATGGCCGCTCTGACCGCCGCCGACGGCCGGATCCTCGAGGCCAATTCCGCCTTCCACGCCCGCGCCGGCGGCGAGGCCGAGGTGGCCCCGGGCACTCCGCTCGTCGACCTGCTGGTGATGAGCGAGCAGCACCAGTTCCATTTCGCCCGCGAGGGCAAGGCCGGCGGCGCGCTTCGAATCCTCCAGGTCGCGCTGGCCGAGGAGGAAGGCGGGCCGAGCCTGTTCCTCCTCCTCGACGAGCTCGGCGGGGTCGGCGCCGATGCCGCGCACAACATCAACGCTCTGCTCGAAATCCTTCCGCTCGGCCTGGCTCTGGCCGATCGCGACGGCCGATTCGTCTATCTGAACGCCGCATTCCGCCGCGCCGCCGGCCTGTCGAAGACCGCGATGCCGACCTGGCCGAGCGACCTCGTCGTCGACGAGGACAAGGCGGCGGTCGCCGATTCGATCCGCCGCTTCGCCCGCGGCGCCTCGATGTCGGGCGACGTCGCGGTGCGCCTCAAGGCCAATGCCGAGGAGCCGGTCGCACTGACCGTGGCCGGCGCCCGGGGCCTCGGCGAAGCGGCGGTCCTGCTCTCGCTCAAGGACAATAGCGAGGAGGACCGGCTGAAGCGCCAGGTCGCGCAGGCGACCAAGATGCAGGCGGTCGGCCAGCTCGCCGGCGGCGTGGCGCACGATTTCAACAACATCCTGACCGCGATCATCGGCCATTGCGATCTGATGCTGATGCGGCACGCACCCGGCGACAGCGACTATGACGACATCCAGCAGATCCGCTCCAACTCGAACCGCGCCGCAAGCCTCACCCGCCAATTGCTCGCTTTCTCGCGCCAGCAGACCCTGCGCCCGCAGGTCCTCCAGCTTCCCGACGTCATCGCCGAAGTCTCGACGCTTCTGAAAAGGCTGCTCGGCGAGCGGGTAAAGCTCCAGGTCAAGCACGGCCGCGGCCTCGGCGCCGTTCGCGCCGATCCGGGGCAGCTCGAGCAGGTCATCGTCAACCTCGCCGTCAACGCCCGCGACGCGATGACGGTCAAGGACGACCAGAGCGTCGGGCTGCTCACCCTCCACACCTACGCCGTCTCGGCCGACGACGTCCGCCGGATGGGCAGCGAGATATTGCCGATCGCCGATTATACGGCGCTCCGGGTCTCCGACACCGGAACCGGCATACCGCCGCATCTCCTGCCCAAGATCTTCGAGCCCTTCTTCACCACCAAGGAAGTGGGAAAGGGGACCGGACTCGGCCTCTCGACCGTCTACGGGATCGTCAAGCAGTCGGGCGGCTTCATCTTCGCGGAAAGCGAGCCGGGCAAGGGGACGAGCTTCGTCATCTACCTCCCCGTCCACCGCGCCGAGGCCGTGAAGCCGGCGCGCAAGGTCCGCGAGCCGGCGGGGGAGCTGTGGGGGACCGGCACCATCTTGCTCGTCGAGGACGAGGCGACGGTGCGCGCCGTGGCCGAGCGGGCGCTGACCCGCCACGGCTATACAATCCTCCTCGCCGAGAATGGCGAGGCGGCGATCGAGATTCTCGACCGCGAGAAGAGGGTCGATCTGATGATCTCCGACGTCGTCATGCCGACCATGGACGGCCCGACCACCGCCCGCGAGGCGCGGCTTCGCCAGCCGGACCTGCCGATCCTCTTCATCTCCGGCTATGCCGAGGAGCAATTGCGCCAGTCGATCGACCTCGAGCGGGTCGCCTTCCTCGCCAAGCCCTTCTCGGTCCAGAAGCTGGCCGAGGCGACGAGGGACGCGCTGGCGATGAAGTGACCGGGGGGAGGCTTGCTGCCCACCGTCATCCCGGCGAACGCCGGGACCTCGTGGGGTGAAGAACCCGGCGCCGGTTCTCGCCGAGGTCCCGGCTTCCGCCGGGTTGACGAAGGATGCGGGTCTCCCCGGGACCCCGGCCTTCGCCGGGGTGCCACTTCGTGGCAAAAAACTTGTTTCGCAAACGATAGTTACGCCTTAAGCCCACGCCCGTGACCGCCCGTTCCATCCTCATCGTCGAAGACGAGCCGCTGATCGCGATGATGCTCGAGGATTTCCTCGATTCGCTCGGCCACAAGGTCGCCGCGACCTGCGAGACCGTCGCCGACGCGCTCGCCCGGGTCGGCCAGGGCGGGTTCGACATTGCGATCATCGACGTCAATCTGAACGGCGAGCAGGTCTGGCCCGTCGCCGATCAGCTCGCCGCCCGGGGCGTCCCCTACATCCTCGCCACCGGCGGTCATATCGAGCCTCCGCCGGCCCTGCACGCGAGCGTGCCGGTCCTCTCCAAGCCCTTCACCCTCGACGCGATCGAACCGGCGCTGACGGAGGCGTGCGGAGGCTAGGAATTCCTCCCCTGCATTTGCAGGGGAGGGGGACCGTCCGAAGGACGGTGGAGGGGCATTGCTGACTCCCAAGAACCCCTCCACCGCGCTTCGCGCGGTTCCCCTCCCCGAGAAATCTCGGGGAGGAATTTAATGCTCAAGCTCCTCCTCATACCCGCCTTCCTCTATGGCGCGCTGCTGGTTCTCATCTTCGCCTTCCAGACGCGGCTTTTGTTCCCGGCCGGCGCCGTCGGCGGTGCAGGACCGCTTCCGGCCGGCGCCGAGCGCCTCAGCCTCGATACGCCCGACGGCAATCGCCTCCACGGAGTCCACATCCGGCCGGCCCTGGCGCCGTCCGGCACCCTCATCCTCGGCTTCGGCGGCAATGGCTGGAACGCCGAGACCGCCGCCGCCTATCTGCACGGCCTCTTTCCCGAAGCCGACGTCGTCGCCTTCCACTATCGCGGCTATCGCCCGTCGACCGGATCGCCCGGGGCGCGAGCCCTGATCGAGGATGCGCCCCTGATCCACGATCTCGCCGTCGGCAGGGTCCGCCCGACCCGGACTGTCGCCGTCGGGCTCAGCGTCGGCAGCGGAGTCGGCGCCAGCCTGGCGCCACGCCGGCCGCTGGACGGTCTCATCCTGGTCACGCCGTTCGATTCGCTTAGGAAGGTCGCAGGCGGCCAATATCCCTGGCTCCCGGTGCGCTGGCTGTTCCGGCACGAGATGAAGCCCGCCGAGTGGCTTCGCGGCTCCCCGGTGCCGACCGCGATCATCTCCGGCGACCGCGACACCCTGATCCCGGCGGCCCGTACCGAGGGCCTGCGCCGAGCCGCGGGCCGCTTGGTCTACGACCGGATCATCGCCGGCGCCGGCCATAACGACATATACGACCGCCCCGAATTCCGAGCCGCGATGCGCGAGGCGATGGCGAGGCTGGGCGGCCGCTGACGTCAATTACCCCATCGTCAGGGCGTCGATCGCGCCCTGCAATATGTAGGCGGCGGCCATCTTGTCGACCAGCTCGGCGCGGCGGGCTCGGCTGGCGTCGGCGTCGAGCAAGGTGCGGGTCACCGCCTGGGTCGACCAGCGCTCGTCCCAGAGCAGGATCGGGCGCCCGAGCGGCTCCAGGTTGCGGGCGAAGGCCCGGACCGACTGGGTCCTCGGCGAGTCGCTGCCGTCGAGATTGAGCGGAAGGCCGACGACCAGCCCGGTGACCCTTTGCGCGTCGGCCAGCGTCCGAAGCCGCTCCAGGTCCTTGCCGAACTTGCCGCGGTGGAGCAGCTCGGTCGGAGTGGCGATCGTCCAGTCGGCATCGCACAAAGCGAGCCCGATCGTCCGGGTGCCGACATCGAGGCCGAGAAGCCGGCCGCCTTCGGGAAGCGCGTCGCGATATTCGGCGGCCGAGGCGGTGATCATATTTCCGTCATCCCGGCAAAAGCCGGGACCTCAGGTCGACAAGTCTCGGCTTTATCCGCGAGGTCCCGGCTTGCGCCGGGATGACGGCGGCGGCGGGAGCCGGCGCCCCTCACTTGCGCCCGCCGAACGCCGCCACCCGCGCCGCCGCGTCGGCGCGCAGGTTCGACCAGAAGAGGGCGTAATCGTAGACGTGGTAATTATTGCCCGGAAGCACGTAGGGGCCGAGCTCCGGCGCGTCCTCGCCGATGAGCAGGAAGCCGCGGACGTCGCAGCGGGCCGGAACCCCCGGCGCCTTCAGCTCGCCCTGGGTCAGCGCCTCGTTGGGCACCAGCGTGCCGAGATTGGCCGCCGCCGGCGCCTCGCCGCCGGGACCCCCGGTCAGCGGGTTGGTGCACAGCATCGGCGATCCCGCGCGCGAGATCCCGGTCGCTCCGGCGGATTTGTCGTAGACGTCGGTCACCTGCTTCGGATCGGCGGGCTCGGCGAAGCTCTGCCAGCTCACCACGCAGCCTGCCTGCTCGCGCTTCTCGCAGGCGGGAAGGCCGAGCGAGGGCAAATCGGCGGGGATCGAGACCGGCCAGCCGATCACATAGGCCGCGACGACCCGCTTCGCCTCGGGCTTCCCCGCGATCCGGTCGGCGAGCAAGCGCATCAAATGGAGGCTGCCCTGGCTGTGGCCGGCGAGGATGATCGGCCGGTCCTTCGGCGCTTCGGCGAGGAACTGGTCGAACGCCGCGGCGACGTCGCGATAGGCGAAATCGAGCGCCCTTTGCGCTTCCGCCTTGGTGGTGAGGAAGGCGCCGAAGGTCGCCTGCCGGTATTTCGGCGCCCATATGTCGGCGACCGAGTTGAACACGCTCGCCTGGCTCTGGACGAACAATCGCGCCCGCCACTGCGATTCGGGATCCGCGAGCGGCGCGTTCCAGTGCGACGTCTGCAAATAGGACGTCGGGTGGATGAAGAAGGCGGACGCCGAAGGCGTGCCTTCGCGTTTCAGCCCCGTGGGCATCCAGAGGCCGGGGCTGTCGGGAAGGTCCGGCCGGGCGATCCACAGCCTCTTGTCCGCATAGGCCTTGGGCGCCGGGGGCGGCCCGCCCTCGAAGGCGGCGGTCGGCACCATCGTGAAGCGCATCAGCTCGGCGCCGAACAGCCGGTAGAGCAGGGCCGCCGCCATGACGAGCATGGTCAGCCCAGCAACCACCCACAGGAATCGCCGAGCCAGCATCAAATCCTCCCCGCCTGCATGGCCGCTGCACAAGCGGATGGTAGATTCGAATGCAAGCGCTAGAAGCAGGGTTGCGGCGGAGGAATGAAATGAGCGAGGCGGAACCGGTCGACCACGAGCCCTGGCCGCTGCGGGCCTTGCTCCTGCTGGCACTCGGCGCCGCCCTGGCGCTGACCGTCCACTTTCTCACCCGCGGCCCGGCGACCTGGCAATGGACCGAGAATCCGGTTCGGCTGGGCGTCGCCGCCGCTCTGGCCGCCGGGGGAATCGTCTTCGGCTTCTCGCTGGAACGGCCGCGCTGGCTCTGGTCGGTGCTGTTCGCGATCGGCGCCGGCCTGGTCGTCGGCTTCGTCACCTATTGGAACGGCCAGCCGGACAGCTGGGGCGCCGGCGAAGGCTGGCAGCTCACCTCGGCCCTGCTCGCTTTGGTCATCGCCGTCCCGCTCTTTCAGGCGTCGCGCGACGCCGGTCGCTGGTACCTCGATTATCGAACCGTCCACGCTCACATCCTGACCAACATCGTCCTCTGGTTCGTCGCCTGGGGCTTCGTCCTCATCACCTTCCTGCTCGTCATCCTGCTCTCCGAGCTGTTCCAGCTGATCGGGATCGACTGGCTCCACGACCTGCTCGACAAAGACTGGTTCCCCTGGCTCCTGATCGGCGGCGCGCTCGGCGCGGCGATCGGGCTCCTTCGCGATCGCGACCGGATCGTCGGCACCTTGCAGCGCGTGGCGACGGCGGTCCTGTCCTTCCTCGCTCCGATCCTCGCGGCCGGCCTCGTCCTCTTCGTAATGGCGCTGCCCTTCACCGGCCTCCAGCCCTTGTGGGAGCAGACGCGCGCGACCACGCCGATCCTGCTCGTCTGCATCCTCGGCGCCGTCGTTCTGGTCAACGCCGTGATCGGCAGCGGCGAGCCGGAGGACGAGGCGCGCCCGCGAGTCGTCCGCTGGGCCGCGGCCGCGCTCGCGGCGGTGGTCCTTCCGCTCGCGATCGTCGCCGCCGTCTCGACCGGTAAGCGCATCGCCCAGCACGGTTTCACGCCCGACCGCCTGTGGGCGGCGGTGTTCGTCGCCATCACCGTCGCCGGAGCGGCCGCCTATCTGTTCGCCTTGATCCGCGGCCGAGCCGGCTGGCCGGACCTGCTGCGCACCCTCAACCTCAGGATCGCCATCGGCATCTGTCTCGTCGCCTTGTTCCTGGCGCTGCCGATCGTCAGCTTCGGGGCGATCTCGACCCGCGACCAGGTCGCCAGGCTTCAATCGGGCCGGATCGCCCCGGACAAGTTCGACTGGGCCGCCTTGCGCTTCGATTTCGGGCCTTCCGGACGCAGGGCCCTCGAGCGCCTCGTCCGCAGCCCGAACGCCACGATCCGGGACCATGCGCGCGCGGTGCTGATCGCGAAGAGCCGGTGGGGCGACCGGAACGACATCGAAAGCTATGTCGAGGCACCCCGGGAGATCCGGGTCTTCCCGGCCGGCACCCCGGTCCCGCCCGCCTTGCGCGACGCCGTGCTCGGGCGGCCCGGAAACCCGGGCTTCTGCAGGGGCAAGGGCGAATGCCTCCTCTTCCTGAAGGCGGGGGAAGCGCGCGCGGTGGTGATCATGGACCATTGCGCCGGTCCCGGGGCCGCCGAGCAAGGCCGCCCGGGGGCCCTTTGCGAAGTCGTTCCCACCATCATCGAACCTGGCGACAAGGGCTGGACCAACGTCGACTCGCGTTCGTCGCCGACGGTCAGCGGAAGCGGCCGAAATCCAGCCGACGAGGAAGCGGCGAGGCTCAGGCGCGAGCGCGAGGCGATCCGCAGGGGCGAGGTGGAGATAAGGGAAGTCACCCGCCGGCAGGTCTTCGTCGGCGGCGAGCCGAAGGGCGACCTGTTCGAATAGCGCTCCTTGCCGCATTGCAGCGTGAATGCTAGCGGCCCCTCCATGTCCGTCGACGCCGCCACCGTCCGCCATATCGCGAAGCTCGCCCGGATCGCCGTCTCCGACGCCGAGGTCGAAGCGCTCGCGCCCGAGCTGAACAACATCCTCGGCTGGGTCGAGCAGCTCCAGGAGGTGGACGTCGAGGGCGTCGAGCCGATGACCGCCGTCATCCCCAACCGCATGCGCCTGCGCGACGACGTCGTCACCGACGGCGGCAAGCGCGACGACGTGCTGGCCAACGCGCCGGCGGCGGAGCACGGCTTCTTCGCGGTCCCCAAGGTGATCGAATGATTATGCCCGTCATCCCGGCGAAAGCCGGGACCTCAGGTCGAATAGTCTCCACGGGTCTCTCCGAGGCCCCGGCTTTCGCCGGGGTGACGCGATGAACCTCACCGACCTCGGCATCGCGGCGATCCGCGACGGGGTGCGCGACGGCGCTTTCTCGGCGCGCGAGGTCGCGGGAGCGTTCAGCGCCGCCGTCGAGAAAGGGCGGGCGCTCAACGCCTTCACCGTCGAGACCCCGGACCACGCCCTCGCCGCGGCCGATGCCGCCGATGCCGCCCGCGCCTCCGGCGACCTGAAGCCGCTTTCCGGAGTCCCGCTCGGGATCAAGGATCTGTTCGCGACCGAGGGAGTCGCCACCACCGCTGGAAGCCGGATCCTCGAAGGCTTCAAGCCGCGCTACGAATCCACCGTCTCGGCCAACCTCTTCGCCGCCGGCGCGGGGATGCTCGGCAAGCTCAACATGGACGAGTTCGCGATGGGCTCGTCCAACGAGACCAGCGCCTGGGGGCCGGTCCTCTCGCCCTGGCGAAGGAGCGACGGCGGCAATGCCCCGCTTACCCCGGGCGGAAGCTCCGGCGGCTCCGCGGCCGCGGTCGCCGCCCGGCTCGCCCCGGGGGTCACCGGTACCGACACCGGCGGCTCGATCCGCCAGCCCGCCGCCTTCGTCGGGATCGCCGGGATCAAGCCGACCTACGGCCGCTGCTCGCGCTGGGGCATCGTCGCCTTCGCCTCCAGCCTCGATCAGGCCGGGCCGATGGCGCGCGAGGTCCGCGACTGCGCGATCCTCCTCGAAGCCATGGCTGGCTTCGACCCCAAGGATTCGACCTCGCTCGATCTGCCGGTGCCCGGTTGGGAGGCGGGGCTGAACAGCGACGTGCGCGGCAAGAAGATCGGAATCCCGAAGGAATATCGGATCGACGGAGTTCCCGCCGAGATCGACCGGGTGTGGGAGAAGGGCATCGAATTGATGCGCGACGCCGGCGCCGAGATCGTCGAGGTGTCGCTGCCCCACACGAAATACGCCCTCCCGACCTACTATATCATCGCCCCGGCTGAGGCCTCGTCCAACCTCGCCCGCTACGACGGGGTCCGCTATGGCCGCCGCGCCCTGCCGGACAATGGCAATCTCACCGACATGTACGAGGCGACGCGCTCGGAAGGATTCGGCGCCGAGGTGAAGCGCCGGATCATGATCGGCACCTATGTCCTCTCGGCCGGCTTCTACGACGCCTATTTCAACCGCGCCCAGAAGGTGAGGGCGCTGATCGCCCGCGATTTCGAGCGCGTCTGGGGCGAGTGCGACCTGATCCTCACCCCGACCGCGCCCTCGGCCGCCTTCGCCCTCGGCGACAAGAGCGCCGACCCGATCGCCATGTACCTGAACGACGTCTTCGCCGTCCCCGCCAGCCTTGCCGGCCTTCCCGCCATCTCGGTCCCCGCCGGGCTCGACGACCAGGGCCTTCCGCTCGGTCTCCAGCTGGTCGGAAGGGCGCTGGACGAGCAGGGCGTGCTGAACGCGGCGCTGGCGCTGGAGGAGCGGGCCGGATTCACCCATCGCCCGAATGCCTGGTGGTAATATGGGCTGGAAAATGACCCTGGCCGATTATGGCGCGTCGGCGTTCGGAGCCGCGGCTTCGCCGATGCTCCGCTTCATCGCCAACCATCGCGCCGGCCTGACCCGTTTTCAGCGTCTGTCCGACGGCGCCGGATTCCAGTTGCGGAGCGCGCATTATTACGAGCCGACCTATCGGGAGAGCGACCTTCCGACGGTCACCACCGGCGAGCGCGACCTGCCCGGAATCGACTTCCGGGCCGCGGCCCAGCTCGAGCTTCTGGGCCGCTGCCGGTTCCAGGACGAACTTTCAGCCATACCGCTCGAGAAGAAAGGCCCGGCCGAATATGGCTATCGCAACGGCCTTTACGAATATGGCGACGCCGAGATGCTCTACAACATGATCCGCCTGCACAGGCCGAAGCGGATCTACGAGATCGGTTCCGGCAACTCGACGTTGATGGCTCGGCTCGCCATCGCCGCCAACACGGCCGCCGATCCCGCTTACGAATGCGAGCACCTGTGCATCGAGCCCTATGAGATGCCGTGGCTCGAAAAGAGCGGGGTCAGCGTCCTTCGCGAACGGGTCGAGCAGGTCGACCTCGCGCTCTTTGATCGCCTCCAGGCCGACGACATATTGTTCATCGACAGCTCGCACGTGCTTCGCCCGCGCGGCGACGTCTTGAGGGAATATCAGGAGATCGTCCCTCGGCTCGCCGCCGGAGTGCTGATCCACGTCCACGACATCTTCACGCCGCGCGACTATCCCGAGGAATGGCTGCGCGGCCAGAGGCGGCTGTGGAACGAGCAGTATCTGCTCGAGGCCTTCCTCGCCTTCAACGGCGCGTTCGAGATCGTCAGCGCGCTCAATTGGCTCAAGCACAATCATTTCGAGGCGATCGCCGCGGCCTGCCCGGTGCTTGCCAACCACCCTGGAGCGGAGCCGGGCGCTTTCTGGTTCCGCCGCACCGACAGGGGTCCATCGGCATGAGCGACTATCGAATCCACGGCGCCACCGGCGAATGGGAGGTGGTGATCGGCCTCGAGGTCCACGCCCAGGTGACCTCCGCCGCCAAGCTCTTCTCCGGCGCCTCGACCGAGTTCGGGGCCGAGCCCAACAGCCAGGTCAGCCTGGTCGACGCCGCGATGCCCGGAATGCTCCCGGTGCCGAACGGGGAGTGCATCCGCCAGGCGGTGCGCACCGGAATGGCGCTGGAAGCCCGGATCAACCCCTGGTCGCGCTTCGACCGCAAGAATTATTTCTACGCCGACCTTCCGCAGGGCTACCAGATCAGCCAGCTCTATCATCCGATCGTTGGCGAAGGGGAGATCGAGATCCTCCTCGACGACAAGGACGAGTCCACCGCCAAGCGCATCGGGGTCGAGCGGATCCATCTCGAGCAGGACGCCGGCAAGCTGATGCACGACCAGCATCCCAGCTTTTCTTATGTCGACCTCAACCGCTCGGGCGTCGCCTTGATGGAGATCGTCTCCAAGCCGGACATGAGAAGCCCCGAGGAAGCAGGGGCTTACATCCGTAAGCTGAGAGCGATCCTGCGCTATGTGGGAAGCTGCGACGGCAATATGGAGCAGGGCAGCATGCGCGCCGACGTCAATGTCAGCGTTCGCCGCCCCGGAGGTCCGCTCGGCACCCGGACCGAGACCAAGAACGTCAATTCGGTCCGCTTCATCATGGCCGCGATCGAGCATGAGGCGAACCGCCAGGTCGACGTGCTCGAAGGCGGCGGCGCGATCGTCCAGGAGACCCGCTTGTGGGACCCGGACAAGAGCGAGACCCGAAGCCTGCGCTCCAAGGAAGAGGCGCATGACTATCGCTATTTCCCGGACCCGGACCTGCTTCCGGTCGAGCTCGGCGACGATTTTCTGAAGGATTGCCGAGCCAGCCTGCCGGAGCTGCCCGACGCCAAGCGCCGCCGTTACGAGCAGGCGCTCGGCCTTACCCCCTACAATGCCAGCGTCCTCACCGCCGACGTCACCACGGCGCGCTGGTTCGAGGCCTTGCTGGAGACGCTGGGCGACGAGCATGCCCAGCGCGCCAGCAACTGGGTGACCTCGGACCTGTTCGGCGCCCTCAACCGCCTCGGTCGGGGCATCGAGGACAGCCCCGTCACCGCCGCCCAGGCGGCGGAGCTGCTTCGCCTCACCGCCGACGGCACGCTGTCCGGAACGCTCGCCAAGCAGGTCTTCGAGATCATGCTCGAGACCGGCGACGATCCCGCCCGGATCGTCGAGGAACGCGGACTCAAGCAGACCAGCGACACCGGCGCGATCGATTCGGCCATCGCCGACGTGCTCGCCGCCAATCCCGACAAGGTCGCCGAATATAGAGGCGGCAAGGACAAGCTCTTCGGCTTCTTCGTCGGCCAGGTGATGAAGGCGATGCAGGGCAAGGCCAATCCCGGCGTGGTCAACGACCTTCTGAGGAAGGCGCTGGGCTAGCGCTGGAGAATTTCACATGGATTCGCCGGCTACCCATTTCGCGAATATTTGTCCTCTCTTTTAGTCTCACAGAAAGGCAGGGTAGGGCTTCGGCGGGTTCCGCCCGAACGGTGGAGGTTGCACCTTGCCACAACGCTTATGGCGCAGCGAAAGCGTCCGCATGTCGTTCCCGGAGCAGGTTCTTTCGCACTTTTCCCATCGCATTGCGCGGCAGGGCGTCGACGAGGAGCACGCGTTTCGGCCGCTTATACGGCGCGAGAGTCTCGGCGAGCGCCGCGTTGATCGTCGCTTCGTCGACCTCGCTCCCCGGACGTGCGATCACGACGGCGACCACGCCCTCGCCGAAATCGGGATGCGGAACTCCGATCACCGCGCATTCCGCCACGCCCGGGATCGCCTCGATCGCCGCTTCGACCTCGGCGGGATAGACGTTGAGGCCGCCGGTGATGACGAGGTCCTTCTCGCGGCCGACGATGCGCAGATAGCCGGCCTCGTCGAGGAAGCCGAGATCGCCGGAGACGAAGTAACCGTCGTCGCGGAACGCCTCCGCGCTCTTGTCCGGCTGGCGCCAATAGCCCTTGCAGACATTGGGGCCGCGTATCTCGATCATTCCGACCTCGCCGGCCGGCAGCCCGGCGCCGCTCCCCGGATCGGCGATCCGTATCTCCACTCCGGGAAGCGGCGGCCCGACGCTTCCCGGCACCCTCATCCCCTCATAGGGGTTGGACGTGTTCATGTTGGTCTCGGTCATGCCGTAGCGCTCGAGGATGGAATGGCCGGTGCGCGCCTCGAACTCGCGATGGGTCTCCGCCGAAAGGGGCGCCGAGCCGGAGACGAAGAGCCGCATATGGGCCACCAGCGCGCGGTCGAAGCCGGGCCTTGAGAGAAGGCGGGTAAAATAGGTCGGAACGCCCATCATCGCCGTCGCCCGCGGCAGCAGCCGGAGGATCTCGCCCAGGTCGAAGGCGGGGAGGAAGAGCATCGAGGCGCCGGCGAGCAGGATCGTGTTGGTGGCGACGAACAGGCCGTGGGTGTGGAAGATCGGAAGCGCGTGGAGCAGCCGGTCCCGAGCGGTGAATCGCCACGCCTGGCGCAGAGTCTCGGCGTTCGAGGCGAGATTGGCGTGGGTCAGCATCGCCCCCTTGGAGCGGCCGGTCGTCCCGGACGTGTAGAGGATCGCGGCGAGATCGTCCGGCGCCCGGGCCAGGTCCTCGAAGCCGCTCCGGGCCCGGAGCGCACCGGAGGTCAGGTCGGCCAGCGTCTCGGCCCGCCGCGCCCCGATGGCGCGGGCCGGATCGCCGACGAACAGAGCCGGCTCCGAATCGTCGAGGAAATAGCGGATTTCGGCCGCGGTATAGGCCGGATTGAGCGGCAGATGGACCGCTCCGGCACGAAGGGTCGCGAGATAGAGGAGCAAGGCGGGGACGCTCTTTTCGGCCTGGATCGCAACCCGGTCGCCGGGGGCGATTCCAAGCTCCGCGAGCCGACGGGCAAGGGCCCCGGTCCGCTCGTCCAGCGCTCCATAGGACAGCTCGGTCCCGTCCGGCTCGATCAGGAAAGGCGCCGCCGGATCGGCCGGGAAACGCGAGCGGAACAGGCTGTAGAGGTTCATTTCCGAGCCTGGCCGCCGGACCTCGCCGACGCCGCCGCGACTCGCGCCTGCCAAAGGACGAGAAGAGGCGTGGCGACCAGCTCCATCGCCAAGCCGAAAAGATGGCCTTCCCCCGGGGCCCCCACCGACGCCAGCGAGTGGAGGCGGCCGAGACCGCCGACGAAGACCAGGAAGGCGAGCAGCCGAAACCGCGCCGTCTTGCGCTCGATCCCCGGGATGCAGGTCGCGAAGCCGATTCCGGCGGCAAGGAGGAGGCCGGAAAGGTAGCGGAAGTGGCTGTCGAGATCGGCCGGCACGTCCCGTCCGACGCCGCTCAGCATCTCCGGTCCGTGCATGATTCCGACGGCTCCGGCCGCGAGCGGCACGATACAGCCGAGCGCCACCGCCAGCTGGAGCAGGCGCCGCTCCATTCTCACACGTTGAATCGGATCGGCGTCATGCCGCCGTTCTTGACGAAATATTCCCTGCCTTCGGAGCGCAACCTGCCGGCCTTTCTGGCGCGGCCTCGCCCCGCCTTACTCCACCGGCTCGCGCGCCGGGTCGCCCCTTTTAGGCGCGTCCGCGTCCGGCACAATCCGCATCCAGGGCATCCGCCGGGGAACCAGCATGAAGGCCGGTCCTCCCACCGCTGCCGGGTTGGTCCTGCGCCAGCTGTGGAAATTCTCGAGCCCAACGGCGAGCTGCAGCGAGTAATCGAGCGGGACGAAAGTCCTGGCCGCGCTGCTCGGCAGAAAGGTCTGGCTGGATGTGAGGTTGCGGAAAAAGCGCTTTACCTTCGCATCGTTCGAGGCGGTGGCGGTGAACGGATCGGCGGGCGCGAACGGCAGCTGGGAAGATCGCAGTGCGGCCGTCCAGTCCTTGCCGCCGTCAAGAGCGCGGCCGTGGCAGGCGAGGCAGGCGGAATCGGGATTGTCGACAGGACCGTTCATCCTCCCGTAGAGGCCGAGATCGCTTTTAAGGCCGGGCGTTTGCGACCTGATCGCGGCGAATTTCGCTGCAACCACGGGATTGACCCAGCCCTGCGTCGGCTTGCCGCCGGCGGCGGCACGTATGGGTCCGAGCGTCGGGTCGTTGCCCCACATCAATCCTACGGCTACGAGGTCGGCGAAGCTGAACGGCCGTGCCGGCCCGTTCTCCGCGCCCAGATACATGAAAGTGCCGTATAACCAGCCCGTCTGGGTCGCCCGGCTGTCCTTCACCGCCACGTCGAGCTGGAGCAGGCGGGCGGTACGAAGGCGGCCGCGCGGAGCGATCTGCCAGACCTTCGAATCACGGATATAGGGCACCTGCGCCGGAGTCGCGGTCGTGAACAGCAGCTTGCAGGAGACGGTCCCGTTGGGGAATCGGACTCCGGCGGTATCCGGCTGCGCCCGGTTCTTCCAGACCTTGCCGAAGACCCAGCCGCCATAATCATTATAATAGCCGACCGCATAATTGGCGATTCCGTTCGGCTGGTCCTTCCACAGCTCTCCCTTTTCGGAGCGGCGCTCGCTGGTCAGCCCGCGCAGCGGCTCCCGCGCCAGCCAGGGCGCGTGGAACCACCTGCTGCCGCTCCCGAAGTTGAAGTCGCGGTCCGCGGCCTCCTCCAGGCAATAATCCAGAACCTTGCGGAGATATTGCTCCGGCTGGGTTCTGAAGTTGGTGGTGGACCAGGGCATCGCCCGGGGCGGCGGCTGAGTGGCCGGGTAATCGACCCTGAAGCTGAATTGCGACGACTGGCCGGCCGGTATGGGATCGTCCGTCCAGACCTCAAACTGAGCATTGGCGTCGTTGGCCGGCCCCTGCGCTGCGGCGACGGCGCCGCCGAGTTGGCCGGCCCGGCCGTTTTCTCCATTCAAGCTGCCCAGGACGAGCGCGCCACCGAGTAAAAGGAGTTTACGTCGGGCCACGCGCGAATAAGTCGATACCATCGAGCTTCCCCCCGGAGCTTAGTCGACCGTAAATGGGTAATCGACCTTTACTGGTTACGCTCTTTGGGGCTGGGAGTCACCTCCTATGCGTTAGCGCGGTCATTCTACAAAAAGATGCGGGAATTCATCGTCCGCATGCGCCCGGACGGCTTGCAGAGCGAGCTGCGGCACGGTTACACGTTGAATCGGAACAGCATCACGTCGCCGTCCTGGACGACATATTCCTTGCCCTCCGAGCGCATCTTGCCGGCCTCCTTCGCCCCGGCCTCGCCGCCGAAGGCGACGAAATCCTCGAAAGCGATGGTCTCGGCGCGGATGAAGCCTCGCTCGAAATCGGTGTGGATGACTCCCGCCGCCTGCGGCGCCTTGGCGCCTTTCTCGACCGTCCAGGCGCGCGCTTCCTTCGGGCCCGCGGTGAAGAAGGTGATCAGATGGAGAAGGTCGTAGCCGGCACGGATCACCTGGCTGAGCCCGGTCTCCTCAAGGCCCAGGTCCTTGAGGAATTCGGGCCGATCAGCGGAGTCCATGGTCGCGATCTCGGCCTCGATCGCCGCCGAGATGACGACCGCCCCGGCGCCTTCCGCTTTGGCCTTCTCGAAGACCCTGGCGCTGTGGGAATTGCCTTTCGCCGCATCGCCTTCGTCGACGTTGCAGACGTAGAGGACCGGCTTGGCGGTGAGCAATTGCGCCCGCTCCAGCGCGAGCTTCTCTTCCGAATCCTTCGGCTCGGTCAGCCGGGCCGGCCTGGAATCGCGAAGCAGCTCCAGCGCCTGGCCGAGCACCGAGGCCTGCACCTTCGCCTCCTTGTCGCCCTGCTGCGCTTTCTTGACGAGGGCCGGCACCCGTTTCTCGAGGCTCTCGAGGTCCGCCAGCATCAACTCCGTCTCGACCGTGTCGGCGTCGGCGACCGGATCGACCCGTCCCTCGACATGGGTGACGTCGCCTTCCTCGAAGCAGCGAAGCACGTGGACGATGGCGTCGACCTCGCGGATGTTGCCGAGGAACTGGTTGCCCAGCCCTTCGCCCTTGGAGGCGCCCCGGACCAGCCCGGCAATGTCGACGAACTCGAGCTGGGTCTCGATCTCCTGCGCCGATTTGGCGACTCGGGCGATTTCGTCGAGCCGGGCGTCCGGCACCGCGACCCGGCCGACATTGGGCTCGATCGTGCAGAAGGGATAATTGGCCGCCTGCGCCGCCGCCGTCTCGGTCAGCGCGTTGAACAGGGTGGATTTGCCGACATTGGGCAGCCCGACGATACCGCAACGAAAACCCATGGTCTTTCACACACTCCGCAAGGTCGTCATGCTGAACTTGTTTCAGCATCCAGTTCGATGATCCTTCGATACGCCGGTCGCCAGGCTCACCGGCTACTCAGCATGAGCGGAAAAGGCACCACCCGCTCATCCTGAGTAGGGACTGAGCTTGGCGAAGGCCCGAATCGAAGGACCCGATGCTCGAAACTGTACTCTGAAACAAGTTCAGGGTGACAGGTTGGGGCCGGCCTGCTACGTTTGTAGCATGATCAAGATGAAGGCCTTGGCGCTCGGATTGGGCGTCGCCGCCGCCTTTGCGCAGCCGGTGGAGGCGCGAGTACAAGTGGAAAAGGTCGACTCCGCCGTACGCGACGCCATGCGCCGGACCGGCGCGCGCGGCCTGGCGCTGGCCGTCATCGAAGACGGCAAGCCCGTCCTCGTCCGCGCCTGGGGCGATCGCAACGCCGCCGGCGATCCACTTCGGACCGACACGATCATGTATGGCGCGTCGCTGACCAAGGCGGTCTTCGCTTTCACCGTGATGCAGCTGGTCGAGGAGGGGCGGATCGACCTCGATCGCCCGCTTGCTCTCTATCTGGCTCGACCGCTCCCCGAATATGGCAATCTCGACGCCTACGGCAATTGGGGCGATCTGGCCGGCGACGAACGGTGGCGCCGGGTGACGGCCCGGCACGTGCTGACCCACAGTGTCGGCTGGGCGAATTTCTCCTGGTTCGAACCCGACCAAAAGCTTCGCTTCAACTTCGATCCCGGGAGCCGCTACGCTTATTCGGGGGAGGGGATCATCCTGCTCCAGTTCGTGATCGAGAAAGGGCTCGGCCTCGATCTCGGCGCGGAGATGAAGCGGCGCGTGTTCGACCGCTTCGGGATGAAGCGGACCAGCATGATGTGGCGCCCCGATTTCGCCCGCAACCTCGCCGACGGCTGGACCGCGGAGGGCACAGCGGAGCCTCATGACGAACGCAGCCGGGTCCGGGCCGCCGGCTCGATGGACACGACGATCGCGGACTTCGCCCGCTTCGCCGCCGGTTTCATGCGCGGCGAGGGACTAAGGCCGTCGTCCCGGGCCGCGATGCTGAGGGCGCAGCTGCCGATCACGTCGGCCGCCCAGTTTCCGACCATGGTTCCAGAGGCTCCGCCCGAAAAAAGGTGGAAGGGGCTGGCGGCCGGGCTGGGGGTGGTGACCTTCGGAGGGCCGAAGGGCAGGGGCTTCTTCAAGGGCGGCCACAATGACAGCACCGGCAATATCTGGATCTGCCTGGAGCGCGGCCGCCGCTGCGTCGCCATCCTCGCCAACGACGTCAGGGCTGAAGCCGCCTTCCCGGCGCTGGTCGACTCGATCCTCGGCGACACCGGCCTTCCCTGGCGCTGGGAATATAGCTGGCTTCCGACGGATCCCCGCTAAACCCGCGCCGCAAGCGCGCCCCTCCTATTCCTTCCTCAGCGTCTCTGCGTCTCTGCGCGCAAAAAAACGGTTCGCGCAGAGGCGCAGAGGCGCAGAGAGGTCGCGGCTTAAGCTGACGGCGGCGTACGAATTTCATGCGGCTTGAGCAGGATCAGGGCTGAAAGCCCCGCTACTGCGGCTGCGCCCGCCGCCACGAACGAAGCGATTGCGAAAGCCTCGGCCAGCGCGTCGCCGCGAGCCGCCAGCACGGCGCCCAGCAAAGCCGTCGCGATCAGGCTGCCGGTCCGGGCCACGGCGCTGTTGAAGCCGTTGGCGGTTCCGACATGGTCGACGTCGACCGAGGCCATCACCGCGGTGGTCAGCGGCGCCACCGCGCCGGCCATGCCGATCGCGATGACGAGCACCGCCGGCAATGTGCTCGTCCAGTAGGAGCCGTCGCCGCCGATCCGCGCCGCCAGGGCGAAGCCGGCGGCGACGATCAGCGGCCCGATCGTCAGGGGCAGGCGAGGCCCGGTCCGGGCCGCGACCCGCCCCATCAGCCGCGAGCCGAGCGCGATCACCGCGGGCAGGGGCAACAGGGCGGCGCCGGCGGCGACGGGCGAATAGCCGCGAAGCTCGATCAGGACGAAGGGCAGGGCCACGAACAGGCCGCCGAGGGCGGCGTAGAGGAAGAAGGTGAGCAAGGTGAGGCCAGCGAAGCTCGCCGTGCCGAACAAAGCGAGCGGCATGATCGCCCGTTCGCCGCGCCGATTTTCGATCGCCAGGAAGATGAGCAGGGCCGCCGCTCCGGCGGCGGCCGCGATCCATCCCATCGTGCCGCCCTCGCCTCCCGAAAGCTCGGTAAGGCCCCAGGTCATCGCGCCCAGGCCGAGGGTGGCGACGGCCACGCCGAGCGTGTCGAGCGGCGCTCCCTTTTCCTCCCGGCTCTCGGCGACGTACCTCCAGCCGAGCCACAGGGCGCCGGCGCACAGCGGCAGGTTAATGAGGAAGATGGAGCGCCAGCCGACGCTCTCCACCAGCCATCCTCCGAGCACGGGCCCGAGCGCGCCGGCGATCGCTCCCGCCGCCGCCCAGCTTCCGATCGCCCGCCCGCGCGCTTCGCCGGTGAAGGCCGCGCCGAGCAGAGCGAGGCTGTTTGGCATCAGCATCGCCGAGGCGATTCCCTGCAGCGCCCGGCCCGCCAGAAGCCAGGGCAGGGAAGGGGCCAGCGCACACAAAGCCGACGCCACGCCGAACAAAGCGATCCCGAGCAGGAACAGCCGCCGCCGCCCGAACTTGTCGCCGGCCGCTCCGCCCAGCAGAAGCAGAGCGCTCAGCGGCAGCAGATAGGCGTTGACGATCCACTGAAGGCCGGAGGCCTGCGCCTTAAGATCGGCGCCGATCGCGGGCAGGGCGACGTTGACCACCGATCCGTCGACGAAGGAGAGGCTGGAGGCGAGGATCGAGGCGAAGAGCGTCAGCCGGCCGGCGGCGCCCGGCTTTCCTCCCCGGCGACTGGCGGCGATCCCGACGTCGCACGGCCCGGCCAGCGCTCCGGTCACAGCCGGTAGTTGAAGCTGATGCTGATCCGCTCCCCCTTGCCGGTGCCGGGCACGACCTCGTGCCGAAGCCAGCTCTCCCAGAGAAAGACTGCGCCGGGCGCCGGCTCGGCATAGACGAAGGTCCGCAAATCCTCCGGCGCGTCCTCACGGCGCGGCGGAGCGGCCATCATCATCGGCAGCCGCGGATCTTCCAGCTTCAGGGCGCCCGAACCCGGCGGCACCGCGACATAGACGGTTCCGGAGACGATGCTGTGCGGATGGATATGGCCGGGATGGTGGCCGCCCGGCTTCAGGACGTTGACCCAGAGGCTGTCGAGCTTCAGCCGCCTTCCGCCCGTGTCGAAGGCGCAATCGGCGGCGAAGGCGGCGACGTGGCGGTTGAGGCGGCGCACCAGCTCCGCAAAGGCGGGGTCCCGCCTCGGCAGGTCGTTCAGCGACGCGTAGGACGTATAGCCGCGATAGCCATGCTCGCGCGACCAGCGCCGCCCGGCGCCGTCCTCCTCGGCCAGCATCCGGCACGAATCCTCCAGCGCCTCGAGCAGGGCCGGCGCCTCGAGCGCGCCTTCATGGACGAGCGTTGCGAAAAGACGTCGGCTGGTCATCCGGCCGGATTAGCCGATCCGGCGACGACGGGCGAGGGGCGGTCAGGCCCTGGAAGGGCTGCAGCTCCAGCGCGCGTTGATGCTGCCTTCGATTCCCTTGTCCACCACGCTGATCCGCGCGGGCCGGTCGGTTCGGCCGTTCGCATCCACCGCTTCGCCCTCGATCGGCGAGATGACGATCTGGAAGCGGTTGCCGACATATTTGGCGCCCTGGTGGGGCGGACTTCCGTTGCCGGCCCGGCGAAGCATTCGGAGATCGCCTTCGGAGTTGACGACCGCGTTCCGCTTGGTGGCGACGAGGAGCACCGCCGGCCCGTCATGCGCGTAGCAGGCGGCGGTCTCGAGAGCGTCGGCGCCGACATCGGCCTCGGTGAGGGCTTGAAGCGGCAATTGGGAGCTTGGCGCCGCGGCGCCGGCGGGGATGGCCCAGAGAGCCAGTAGCGCAAGGTACCTCATGGATGGATTATGCGCGCGCGCCGCGCGTCAGGCAAGATGGATAGCGGGTCTCCGATCGGAACCGCTTCCCGGCCTTCCGGGTTGAGGAGCGACCACTTCCGCGGAGGATCATGATGGCAGGAAAAGGCAGGCTCGCGATCGTCACCGGCGCCTCCAGCGGCATCGGACTCGAGCTTGCCAGGCTCGCCGCCGAGGACGGCTTCGACCTGATCGTCGCCGCCGACACGCCCCTGGTCGATGCCTCGCGCGAACTCGCGAAGACGGGCGTCGAAATCCGCAACGTCGAGACCGACCTCTCCACCTTCGCCGGGGTCGACCGGCTGCTCGATGCCGCCGGCGGGCGGCAAATCGACCTGCTCGTCGCCAATGCCGGCCATGGCCTCGGCCGGGCCTTCCTGGAGCAGGATCCGGCGGACTGGCGGCACGTCATCGACACCAACGTCACCGGCACCGTCTATCTCGTCCAGCGCGTGGCTCGGGCCATGGTCGCCCGCAACGAGGGGCGGATCCTCATCACCGGCTCGATCGCCGGGCACATCGCCGGCGCCTTCCAGGCGGTCTATAACGGCACCAAGGCCTTCATCGACAGCTTCGCCGACGCCCTCGGCAACGAGCTCAAGGAGACCGAGGTGACGATCACCTGCCTCAAGCCCGGCGCCACCGACACCCATTTCTTCGAGCGTGCCGATCTCAAGGATACGAGGGTCGGAACGATGAAGAAGGACGATCCCGCCGCCGTCGCCCGGACCGGCTGGGAGGCGATGAAGAAGGGTGAACGAAGCGCCATCCACGGCCTCCACAACAAGCTCCAGGTCGCCGCGGCGCAGGTCCTCGGCGGCGGCGCCTCGGCGGAGATGCACCGCCATCTGGCCGAACCGGGAACGGCGCTGAAAGAGGATAAGAGCGACCCGCGCTGATTCCGTCATTCCCGCGCAAGCGGGAAGCCTGCCGACTCGCCACGCTTCCGGTCGCTGGCAATGCCGCACTGGGTCCCCGCTGACGCCGGGATGACGGCGTACGTTTCCTTACCCCTCCGGTCTCGTCGCGATCCAGCTGCCGCCGGCGAGCGCGGCGGCGGCGGGCACGAGCAGCCAGGGGAAGGGGAGGAGCACCAGCCCGATGACGGCGCTGAACGCGAAGGCGGCGAGGGCGGCGCGCTTGCCGGCCGGGCTGATCGCCCCGCGCTCGCGCCAGGCCCTGACATGGGGTCCGAACCGCGGGTGCTCGACGATCCACGCCTCGAGCCTGGGCGAGCTCCGAGCGAAGAAGAAGGCGGCGAGAAGCATGAACGGCACCGTCGGCAGTAGCGGCAGGACGATCCCGGCGGCGCCGAGTGCGACGCTCGCAAAGCCGAGGCAAAGATAGAGGAGTCGGCGCATCGTTTCAGCCTGTCATCCTCCAGGCCTGCGCGCCATCCGTGCGGGAACGCAAAGTCGGTGCCAGGCACCATTTTCCGCGAGGGCCTGCTTTTGAAATCAACGAGTTGGAAATTGGTGCCTGGCACCAATTACGAGGCTCGGCGCTCACTCCCGCCGCCCCGGAAATTCGGTGTCTGACACCGAATTAATCGGAAATTCGGTGTCTGACACCGAATTAATCCTGAAGCCTGAGCGCGACCTCGTTCATGAAGCGGGCATCGTCGCCTTTGGCGAGCCATCCGGCTTCGGCGGCGATCGCTCCGAGCATGTCGGCGAGCCGGTCCTGCTCGGCCTTGGCGTAATTGCCGAGCACGTGGCCGGTCACCCTGTCCTTGTGGCCCGGATGGCCGATCCCGATCCGGACCCGGCGGAAGCTGTTGCCGATATGGGCCTCGGTAGAGCGCAGGCCGTTATGGCCCGCGGTGCCGCCGCCGACCTTCACCTTGACCTTGAACGGGGCGAGGTCGAGCTCGTCGTGGAAGATCGTGACGTCGCCGACCTCCTTCTTGAAGAAGTCCATCGCGGCGCGAACCGCCCGGCCGCTGTCGTTCATGAAGGTTGCGGGCTTGAGCAGGAGGATTCGCTGCCCCCCGATCCGCCCCTGCTGCGCCCAGCCGTGGAAGCTCTTCCTCGGCGGCTCGAAATCGTGGGTCGCGGCGATCGAATCCGCCGCCATGAAGCCGACATTGTGCCGGTGCAGGGCGTAGCTCGCGCCGGGATTGCCGAGGCCGACCCAGATCTGCACGGGCTCGAAATCCCCCCAGTCGTCGTCGGGCGAAACCTGCGGCTGGCCCGGCACTTCGACGGTCCTCGAACCGAAGAGAGCACCGAGCCAGCCCAGGATGGCCATCAGCCCTCTTCGGACTCGCCGGCGTCTTCCTCGCCGACCACCGGCACTTCGTCCGGAGCCGGCGCCTCGGCGGCGGCGGCGGAAGCGTCTTCCTCGTCCATCTTGAGGCCCGAGGGGGCGACGATGGTGGCGATGGTGAAGTCGCGGTCGGTGATCGCGCTCTCCACGCCCTTTGGCAGGGTCACCGCGGAGATGTGCAGCGAATCGCCGATGTCGAGGCCGGCGAGGCTGATCTCGATCTCGTCGGGGATCTCGGCCGCGTCGCAGACCAGCTCGAGCTCGTGGCGGACCGAGTTGAGCACGCCTCCGCGCTTCAGGCCGCGCGAACGCTCCTCCTCGGTGAAGCGGATCGGCACGTTGACGTGGACCTTGCTATGCTCGGAGATCCGAAGGAAATCGACATGCAGCGGCCGGTCCGAGACCGGGTGGAACTGGACGTCCTTGGGAAGGGTGCGCGCGGTGGTGCCGCCGGCGACCTCGATCATCACGACCGAGTTCATGAAGTGGCCGGTGTTGAGCATCTTCATCAGCGCCTTTTCCTCGACGTGAACGGCGAGGGGCTCTTCCTTGTTGCCGTAGACGACGGCGGGCACTCGGCCTTCGCGACGCATGGCTCGGGAGGCTCCCTTGCCCGCCCGCTCGCGCGTCTCGGCCGACAGCGTAAGCTGTTCGCTCATCTTGCATGTCTCCAAAAGCTGGATTGATAAAAACCCGCGCTCACGCCTCCAGGGATGACCATGAGCAGGGAAGCGGCGCCTCTAGCGGAGGGGGGGCGGAAAGGCAAGGTGGGGCTGGGGGTTGGGGATTGGGGTCCGAACAGTGCTCAACCCCCCAATCCCCAATCCCAAATCCCGCTCACTGCACCCGCTTCGCCTTGATACCCTTCTTCTTCAGCATCGCCTGGACCGACTCCTCGCCGACAAGATGACCCGCGCCGACGGCGACGAAGGCCGTTCCGGGTCTGTCCATCCGCTTCGCCAGCCAGTCCGCCCAGGCGGCATTGCGCTTGCTCATCAGCGCCGTCTTCAATTCGGGCGACATCTGGGTCTCATCGTCGAAGGTACGGGCGATGCCCTTGAGGTTGCCGCTCGCCCAGGCGTCGAGCATCGCCTTGAACTGAGCCCTGGTGGCGTCGCTGTCCTCGACCACGGAGACCAGGAGGGCGCGCTGGGCCTCCTCGGAGAGGGTGTCGAAATAGCCGAGCTGCTGCTCAACCGTCTCGAGCCCGGTCACCGTCTTGCCGGCGGCGCGGAAGGGGGTCCCGATCTGCCTCTCGACTCCGAGCGAGGGATCGAGCCCCAGCCGTTTGAAGGTCACTCCGAGCAAGGGAAGCGCCGCCGCCCAGGTCTCCAGCCGGTCGAAGACGGCCTCGGGATAGCCGCTCTCGGCGATCATCGTCCGCAACGCCGCCCTTTTCCCTTCCGGCACCCGCTCCGCGATCGGCGGCAGGCCGGGCGACATGCCGAGCTTGGCCATGGCCTGCGCGCCCGCCATCATGTCGTCGATATTGGCGACTTCAAGCACCAGCTCGTCGGCGCCGGCGAGCGCCGAGTCCATCGCCGGGGTTCGCCATCCCTGGCCCTCGGGCAGGAGATGGATCGTCCCGAACAGATAGAGGGTCGTGTCGGCATCGGCGACCTTCCACATCGCCGGCCGCGCCGCTTTCGCCGCCGGCGCCGCCTCCGCCGCGCAGCCGGCGAGCGGAAGCAATCCCACCAAAGCGAGCCGCAGCCAGTTCTTCCGGATCGCCGCCATCATATTCCTCCGCCAAAAAAATTCGGTGTCAGACACCATTTTGCGGCGCGGCCTTGAGTTTCAACCATCTGGCCGGAGAAAATCGGTACCGGGCACCGAATTCCTTGCCTCCCCGAGAATCTCGGGGAGGAATACAACTGTGCTCAATCGATCCGCTTCACGCTCAGCCCGCGCCTGGCCAGCATCGCCTGCACCGATTCGCGCCCGGCCAGATGCCCGGCGCCGACCGCGAACAGCAACGTGCCCGGCTTCTTCAGCCGCTCCTCGAGCCACAGGGTCCAGGCGGCGTTGCGGCGGCGGACCAGAACGTCGAACAGAGCGGGCGGAAAGCCCGGCTCGAGCGCCAGGTCGAGCGCCTCGGAGCGGCCCGCGACCCAGTCGGCCTCGCCGACGCTCCCGGCCGGGTCGCCTTCGGCCTCGCCGGCCGCCGGAGCGATCGCCTCGAGCAAAAGCCCGGTCTGGACCGCCTCCGGAAGCGCGCTCATCGAGGCGAGCACGGCGTCGCCGTCCTCGACGCTGAGGATCGGCTTGCCGGCACCGCGGAACGCCTCTTCGAGAATGTCCTCGACGCCCGGCGCCTCGGAGACGTCCTCGACTCCATATTCGTCCAGCATCTGGGCGATTCCCAGAGCCATCGCCGCCGCCCAGCTGTGCATCCGGTCGAGCCTCGGCAAAGGCAGGCCCGACGCCTCGATCGCGACCTTGAGCGCCTTTCGCTTCTTTTTGGGAACGCGCTGGAGGATCGGCACCGGCTTGTCCGCGAAGAAGCCGGCCCCGCCCTGAAGGCTGGTCCCGGTGCCCGGCGCCTCATAGGTCTCGACGACCAGCTCGGCCGCCTCGACGACCGCCTTGTCGAGCGCCGCCGAGCGCCAGCGGAAGCCCGGCGGAAGCACATGGATGGTGCCGAACATGTAGATCCGGGTGTCTTCGTCGGCGAGCAGCCACAGCGCCGGCCTCGGCTCGGGCTGAGGCTCGGCCCGAATTTCGGCCGATCGAACGTCCTTGACCGAATCGGCTTTGGGCGACGGCACCGCCGAGGCCGGCGACGCCAGCGCGGCCAGCGCGGCCAGCGGCACAAGCCACAGCCCCTTGGGAAAAGTCAGCGATCTGAAGCCCATATCACGCCCGCCCGACACAATGCCCACTCGCTCCTGCTCTTGCGGCTTTTGCCTCGGCCGGTCAATTGCGAGCGGCTCCGCTTGACCCCCAATGCCGGCTGCGCCAGAGCGTCGCGACCCTTTGTTGCAGGTGCGAAGCCCACGTGGACCGGCCCCCCAGCTTCCAGTCGCTGATCCTCACCCTCCACGATTATTGGAGCAGGCAGGGCTGCCTGATCCTCCAGCCCTACGACGTCGAGATGGGCGCCGGAACCTTCCATCCCGCCACCGCCCTGCGAAGCCTCGGCCCCAGCCCCTGGAAGGCGGCCTACGTCCAGCCCTGCCGCCGGCCCACCGACGGCCGCTACGGCGAGAATCCGAACCGGCTCCAGCATTATTATCAATATCAGGTGATATTGAAGCCGAGCCCGGCGGATCTGCAGGCCCTCTATCTGGGCTCGCTGGCCGAGATCGGAATCGATTTCCTGAAGCACGACATACGCTTCGTCGAGGACGATTGGGAAAGCCCGACGCTCGGCGCCTGGGGCCTGGGCTGGGAAGTCTGGTGCGACGGTATGGAGGTGACCCAGTTCACCTATTTCCAGCAGGTCGGAGGCTATGACTGCAAGCCGGTCGCCGGCGAGCTCACCTACGGCCTCGAGCGGCTCGCCATGTACGTCCAGGGCGTCGACAACGTCTACGACCTCGCCTTCAACGATGAAGGCGTCAGCTACGGCGACGTCTTCCTCGAGAATGAGCGCCAGTTCAGCGCCTACAATTTCGAGACGGCGAACACCGAGACCCTGTTCCGCTGGTTCAGGGACGCCGCCGAGGAAAATGCCCGCTGCATCGAAGCGAAGCTCCCGCTCCCCGCCTACGACCAGGCGATCAAGGCCAGCCACATCTTCAACACCCTCCAGGCCAGGGGGGTGATCTCCGTCGCGGAGCGGCAGGCCTATATCGGAAGAGTGAGGGACCTGGCCAAAGGCGCCTGCCAGTCCTGGATGGAAAAGAACGGATGGGAAGGATGAGGGGCGCGGGCAAAAATCCTCCCCGGCATTTGCCGGGGAGGGGGACCGCACGAAGTGTGGTGGAGGGGTTCTTCAGCGCCAGAGAGCCCCTCCACCATGCTTCGCATGGTCCCCCTCCCCGCGAAATCGCGGGGAGGATTTAAGTGCCTGATTTCCTCCTCGAGCTGCTCTCGGAAGAGATTCCCGCCCGGATGCAAGGCAAGGCGCAGCAGGATCTTGCACGCCTCTTTTCAGACCAGCTCTCAACTGCCGGCCTCGCCGCCGAGGCGATCGAGACCTACGCCACCCCACGTCGCCTGGTCCTTGTCGCGCGCAATCTCCCCGCCGAGACCGCCGCCGTCCGCGAGGAGACGAAAGGGCCCCGAGCCTCCGCTCCGCCGCAGGCGCTCGAGGGCTTCCTTCGCAAGACCGGCCTGAGCCAGGACCAGCTGGAGGAACGCGACGGAGTCTTTTTCGCGATCGTCGACAAGCCCGGCCGCGCCACCTCCGCCGTCCTGGCCGAGGCGATACCCGCCATCGTCCGCGTCTTTCCCTGGCCCAAGTCGATGCGCTGGGGCGCCGCCTCGTCCTCGACCGAAAGCCCGCGCTGGGTCCGCCCGCTGCAAGGCATCGTCGCCCTGCTCGGCGAGGAGATCGTCGAATTCGAGATCGCCGGCGTTCGCAGCGGCGCCGCGACGGTCGGCCACCGCTTCCACCATCCCGGGCAGATCACCATCGGCGGCGCCCACGATTATGTCGAGAAGCTCCAGGCCTGCCACGTCGTCGTCGACCCGGCCGAGCGCCGGCGAATCATCGCCGAGGGCGCTCACGCCGCCGCGGCGGCCGCCGGCCTGACCCTGGTCGAGGACGAGGGCCTGCTTGCCGAAAATGCCGGCCTGACCGAATGGCCGGTGCCCCTGCTGGGCCGTTTCGACCCCGCTTTCCTCGAGGTGCCGCGCGAGGTGATCCAGCTCACCATGCGCACCAACCAGAAATATTTCGCCGTGACGGACGGGGAGGGCGCACTGGCTCCGAACTTCGTGTGCACCGCCAATATCGACGCCACCGACGACGGCGCCGCCATCGTCCAGGGCAATGAGCGGGTCCTCTCCGCCCGCCTCTCCGACGCCAAATTCTTCTGGGAGCAGGATCTCAAGGTCCCGCTCGAGGATCAGGCGAAGAAGCTCGCCGACATCGTCTTCCACGAGAAGCTGGGGACGGTCGCGAACAAGGTCGAGCGGGTGGCCAAGCTCGCCCAATGGCTGGTCAAGGAGCGGATCGTCATCCCGGCGAAAGCCGGGACCTCAGGTCGCGAAGACGCAGCGGCCGGAACCGACGAGGTCCCGGCTTTCGCCGGGATGACGTTTGCCAACCAAGTGGCCGCCGCCGCCCGCCTCGCCAAGGCCGATCTCGTCACCCAGAGCGTGGGCGAGTTTCCCGAGCTCCAGGGCACGCTCGGCGCCTATCTCGCGCGCGCCCAGGGCCAGCCCGGCGGCGTCGCCGATGCGATCCGCGACCATTACAAGCCCGGCGGCCAGGGTGACGAAATCCCGACCGACCCGTGCACGATCGCCGTCAACATCGCCGACCGGCTCGACACCCTCGTCTCCTTCTTCTCGATCGGCGAGAAGCCGACCGGATCGCGCGACCCGTTCGCGCTCCGCCGAGCCGCGTTGAGCTTCCTTCAGATCCTGACCCGCAACGGCCTCAGGATCCCGCTCGCCGACGTCCTCGTCCAGGCCGCGGTTCTGCTCATCGTCTCGCGCCTCGGGGCGCTCTCCTCCGTCACCTTTCCGGACCTGATCGAGGATGATGACGACGATCATGAGATCACGGCCGAGGTCGGCTCATTCACCTACCGTCACGGCGAGCGGGTCGTCGTTCGCTGGGACGCGGCCCTGACTCCCAGGATCGAGCGCGGAGCGATCATCGAGGAAGCGGGCGACCTCAGGGACTCGGTGCTCGATTTCTTCGCCGACCGTCTCAAGGTCCAGCAGCGCGAGGCCGGAATGCGCCACGACCTCATCGACGCGGTCTTCGCCGCCAGGAAGGAGGGAGGCGCCGGGGAGGACGACCTCGTCCGCCTCCTTGCCCGGGTGAAGGCGCTTCAGGCCTTCGTCGAAACGCAGGAGGGCGCCGATCTCCTCGCCGGCTACAAGCGCGCCGCCAACATCCTCAGGAAGGAAGGCTGGGACGGCGGCCATCGAAACAGCTTCTTCTCCTACACGCCGCTGGCGGAGGAGGACGCGCTCGATACCGCTCTGGATCTCGCCGAGCCCAAGGCCGCGGCGGCGCTGAAGGCCGAGGATTTCGAAGGCGCCATGTCCGCGCTCGCCGGGCTTCGAGCCCCGGTCGACGCCTTCTTCGACCATGTCATCGTGAACGATCCGGACCCCGAAAAGCGCGAGACCCGCCTCATCCTCCTCGCCCGGATCCGCCATGCCGTCCACCAGGTCGCCGATTTCTCGAAGATCGAGGGATGAGGGTCGTGGTAAGCCGTCATCCCGGCGAAAGCCGGGACCTCAGGACAAATAGTCTCGGTGGGTCTCCCCGAGGTCCCGGCTTTCGCCGGGATGACGGAGTAGGCCTGTGACCCGCTACGTCTACCGCTTCGGAGGCGGAGTCACCGAGGGCGAGGCGGGGAACAGGAACCTGCTCGGCGGCAAGGGCGCCAACCTCGCCGAAATGGCCTCGATCGGCCTTCCCGTGCCCCCCGGCTTCACCATCTCCACCGAGATGTGCGCCCGTTATTACGCCGAAGGCGAGCGCTTCCCCGACAGCCTGCGCGCCGAAGTGACGGAGGGCCTGGCCCATATAGAGGGCATTTGCGGCAAGCGCTTCGGCGATTCGGCCGACCCTTTGCTCGTGTCGGTCCGCTCCGGCGCCCGGGTCTCGATGCCGGGCATGATGGACACCGTCCTCAACCTCGGCCTCAACGACACGACCGTCGAAGGACTCGCCGCCATCTCCGGCGATCCGCGCTTCGCCTGGGACAGCTATCGTCGCTTCATCCAGATGTATTCGGACGTCGTCCTCGGCCTCGACCATGACGCCTTCGAGGAGGCGCTCGAAATCGCCAAGGAGGACAAGGGCGTCCATCTCGACACCGAGCTGGAAGCCCGGGACTGGCAACGCCTCACCGCCCGCTACAAGGCGCTGGTCGAGGAGCAATCGGGCCAGCCCTTCCCGGACGACGTCCACGAGCAGCTCTGGGGGGCGGTCGGTGCGGTGTTCGGATCCTGGCAGTCGGACCGGGCGAAGACGTACCGGCGCCTCAATTCGATTCCCGGCGACTGGGGCACCGCGGTCAACGTTCAGGCGATGGTGTTCGGCAATATGGGCGAGACCTCGGCCACCGGGGTCGCGTTCACCCGCAATCCTTCGAACGGGGATCGCGCTTATTATGGCGAATATCTGATCAACGCCCAGGGCGAGGATGTCGTCGCCGGAATCCGCACCCCGCAATATCTCACCCGGGCCGCCCGCGAGTCGGCGGGCGCCAAAGCGGCTTCGATGGAAGAAGCGATGCCGGACGTGTTCGCCGAGCTCGCCAGGGTCTTCGACCTGCTCGAGCGCCATTATCGCGACATGCAGGACATCGAGTTCACGGTCGAGCGCGGCAAATTATGGATGCTCCAGACCCGCTCGGGCAAGCGCACCGCCAAGGCCGCCCTTCGGATCGCCGTCGACATGGCCGAGGAGACGCTGATCACTCGGGAGGAAGCGGTGCTCCGGGTCGATCCGCAGGCGCTCGACCAGCTGCTCCACCCAACGCTCGACCCCGCCGCGGAGCGCCGGGTCATCGCCAAGGGCCTGCCCGCCTCGCCCGGCGCGGCCTCGGGCGCCGCCGTGTTCGACGCCGACAGCGCCGAGAAACGCGCGGGCCTGGGCGAAAAGATCATCCTCGTCCGGGTCGAGACCAGCCCGGAGGATATTCACGGGATGCACGCCGCCCAGGGGATCCTCACCGCCCGGGGCGGGATGACCAGCCACGCGGCCGTCGTCGCCCGAGGCATGGGGCGGCCCTGCGTCAGCGGCGCCGGCTCGATCTCGATCGATTATCGCGCGCGCGCCATGCGGGTCGGCGAGGTCGAGGTGAAGGAGGGCGAGACGATCACCATCGACGGCACTTCGGGCGAGGTCATGCTCGGCGCCGTCGCTACCGTCCAGCCGGAGCTGGTCGGCGATTTCGGCACCCTGATGACCTGGGCGGACAAGGTCCGCCGACTCCGGGTCCGCACCAATGCGGAGACTCCGCTCGACTGCCGGACCGCCCGCGAATTCGGGGCCGAAGGCATCGGCCTGTGCCGGACCGAGCATATGTTCTTCGATTCCGAGCGCATCGCCAACGTGCGCCAGATGATCCTGGCCGGAGACGAAGCCGGCCGCCGGGCCGCGCTCCTCAAGCTCCTCCCCGCCCAGCGCGGCGATTTCGAGGAGATTTTCCGGATCATGGCGCCGCTCCCGGTCACCATCCGGCTGCTCGACCCGCCGCTCCACGAATTCCTTCCGCACAGCGAGGACGAGTTCGCCGAGGTCGCGGCCGGCGCCGGGGTCGGAGTCGACGCGTTGAAGCGCCGGGTCGCCGAGCTTCACGAGTTCAACCCGATGCTCGGCCATCGCGGCTGCCGGCTCGGGATCACCTATCCCGAAATCTACGAGATGCAGGCCCGCGCCATCTTCGAGGCCGCCGTGGCGGTGGCGAGGGAAAGCGGGAAGGCTCCGATTCCCGAGGTCATGGTGCCGCTCGTCGCCACCCGCGCCGAGCTCCACATCATCAAGGAACTGATCGATCATACCGCCGAGGCCGTGTTCGCCGAACAGGGCTCGCGGGTCGACTATCTGGTCGGCACCATGATCGAGCTCCCGCGGGCCGCGCTGCGCGCCGCCGACATCGCGCAGGAAGCGGAATTCTTCAGCTTCGGCACCAACGACCTCACCCAGACGACCCTTGGCGTCAGCCGCGACGACGCCGGCCGATTCCTCACTCATTATGTCGAAAAGGGCATTTTCGAGCGCGACCCGTTCGTCTCGATCGACGAGGCCGGGGTCGGCGAGCTGATCGCTTTGGCCGCCGAGCGGGGCAGGGGAGCGAAGCCCGGCCTCAAGCTCGGCATCTGCGGCGAGCATGGCGGCGACCCGTCCTCGATCGCCTTTTGCGAGAAAGTGGGGTTGGACTACGTCTCGGCGTCGCCCTACCGGGTGCCGATCGCAAGGCTCGCCGCGGCGCAGGCGGCGTTGAGGCGGAGGCGCACTTGATCGTCATCCCGGCGAAAGCCGGGATCTCAGTCCGAAAAGTCTCGGTGGGTCTCCCCGAGGTCCCGGCTTGCGCCGGGATGACGGATCATTTCGACGCGAACTGTCCCGGCTCGGCGCCGAAATGCTCCTTGGCATAAGCGCGGGCCGCGGTCGCCGTGGCGAAAGGCTCTTCGTGAAGGGTGGTGGTGACGATCGGATAGCCCTGGCCGTTATAGCGGGTCTCGCGCAGGGTCAGGCGGACCCGCCCTTCCTCGTCCTTGTTGATGAGAAAAGGCTTGATCGCCGTACGGGTGCTGTCGGGGGTGCCGCCCATGGTAATTCTCCTGTCCCGTTCTTTCGGGACGATAACGTCGAATGAAGGTCTATCGTTTCGCGCCGGGGCGCCGCGGGCTGCTGCCCGGGCCCTGGCCGGGGGTGCGCTCGCGGAAGATGAGCCGGCCCTTGGTCAGGTCGTAGGGCGTCATCTCGACATGCACTCGGTCGCCGACCACGGAGCGGATCCGGAACCGCCGCATCTTGCCGGCGGTGTAGACGATCACCCGATGCTGGTTGTCCAGCATCACGCCGAAGCGGCCGTCCGGATAGATTTCGTCGATCTCGCCCTCGACTGTGAGCGTCGCTTCCTTCGCCAAACTTAGTCTCCCTCGGCGCTCGCGGCCGGAAAATTGCATATCCACGCGAGCGACGGCCGCTTGGCGTGGGCGAGAAGCATGAAAGGGAAGGCGGGGCCGCGAGGGCCGCAAATTCCGTCGCAGCGACGTCAGCCTCCCTTATGTAGGCGCGAAAGGCGGTTTTAGCAACTTCGGCGGCCGGCCGGCTCCCGCCCAAGCGCCCCCCTTGTCCCCGGCTGAAGGATGCAACGGTCGCCCGGAGCGATCAAACAGCGCCGTGTTAGCGCTTTGGAAACCAGGCCGGCGCCATTTTAGGGCGATGCATTCCGCCACCATCCCCATCGCGGCCATGGCGACCTTCGCCGCCGTCTACTGGCTCACTCCGGCGCCCGCCGCGATCCAGGAGGCGGCGCCCGTCCGGATCGCGGTGGCGGAGGCCCAGGCCGCCGAGCTTGCCGAGGCGCCGCGCGCGCGCCCGGTTCCGGCGGCAGAACGCGTCAGTCTGCCGCGCAGCCGAGCCATCCGCGCTCGCCGAGCGGTCGCCGCCGGCGCGCAGGCCGTCGCCCAGGCCGACGAGCGCCCGGCGGTGACGGTCTATTTTCCCGGCTGCAACGCGGTGCGCGCGGCCGGCCTGGCGCCGCTCTATCGAGGCCAGCCCGGCTATCGCCCGGAGATGGACGGCGACGACGACGGCATCGCCTGCGAACCCCATCGCGGCCACCGCCGCAGCTGGTGACGGCTCACGGGCGGCCAGGCTTCACGCCGGCTCCCGCCCAAGACTGTCGAAGCCGGTGCATCCCGCGGCCGCCCGCCGGGCCACCCGCTCCAGGGTCCACGGGCCCTTCGCGCCGCCGCGGACGATGAGGAACCAGCCGGGGCCGGCCCGTCCCTCGATCTCGACCTGGGTCGCACCCCCGTCGCAGGCGCGGATCGAGGCGAAGCCGCCCAGGGTCTTCCAGCGCGCCGACTGCAGGGCGATATGGTGTCCGCCGAGGGCGGGATCGCTTCCCGACCAGTCCCTTGCCTCCGACCATGGCGAGTCGATCCACTCGTCGGCGAAGTCGCGGATGTTCTCCGCCACGGGTTGCACGCGGCGCACCGAGTCGCCGCTCAGTGCATAGCGCCGGACGTGGCGGCGGACGAGGATGTCGGGATCGAGGCTGGCGCCGTCGTGCCTTATCTCGACCGAGTCGCGCCCGGCCCTGAGCGACAGGTCGCTCTCGTTGCCGAGATAGACGCTGTTCTTGCCGCGGAAGACGATTCGCGGCCGGTCGGCCGAGGGTCCCGGCCGGGCGAGCTCGTAGGGCATGCCCTGCCAGGCCGAGGTGCACCATGGCGTGGTGGAGACGGTGGCGACGAACCATCTTCCCTGCCCGTCGGCCGGCGAGACGGCGAAGCGCAAATCCTGCCAGCCGCCTTTCACCTCGCGGTAGGGCTCGGAGCGGCGGACCATCGTCTCCCGCCAGCCGGAGGGGGTCCGCCGGTAGAGGATCAGCATCGAATCCGAGCCGCACCTGATGCCCAGGGTCGCCACCACCGCCAGCATCTCGGGATGCGAGTCGACCCGGAAGACCTCATAGGCCAGCCTGTCGCCGTGCCGGCCGGGGGGCACGGGACTGGAATCGTCCGAGCCGGCGTGGACCAAGCCGTCCCCTTCAGCGGCCATCGCGGCGGCCAGGGCCACGGGCTCCGGCGAGCTCGGCGCGCAGGCCATCTCGGCGCGGACGAAGTCGCGCAGCCGGTCCTTGAGCGCTTCGATCAGGCGGCTCGCGGCGGGCGTGACCGAGCCGTCGTCCGCCTCCGCCGGGATCGCCGCCAGCTCGGCGCGCGCCGAGCGCACCGCTCGGCCTGCGGAGACGGCGACGGACTTCGAGCAGGCGGTGACAGGCGCGCCGGCGCCGGGCGCGCTCGAGGCGGCGAGGCCCGCAATTGCCAGCAATGTCAGCCTCAGCTTCAATCCCGCCTCCCGCTCAGGGTTCGCTACTTAACCGAATCTCTTCCAGCTTCCAGCCGACGCCGTGCCGGCGGAAGACGAGGAGGCTTCGGCCGCGCTCGACCCGGAACTCGCCAGCGCCGGTGCGGACCAGCTCGACCTCGCCTGCTTCGCCGCCGGCCCCGCGGCCGCCGCCCAGGGCAAGCCGAAGCGCTTGCGGGCTGACCAGGGCGTCGACGGCGGGTCCGGCGAGGAGGCCGCCGACCGGGCCGAGCTGGTTGCGGGTCGAGGCGCGCAGGGCGGGGAAATCGACATAAGCGGCCAGAGCGTCGGAATCGCCTGCCCGGGCCGCCTCGCGCATCCGCCACAGGGTCCACCAGGGCGAGCCGAACCACCAACCCGCCGCGAGCAGGGCGAGGAGGGCCGCGGCGAGACCGATCGTCGAGCGTCTTCTCATCCTGTGCCTCTTCGCCGCTATTCGCCGCGCGTTCCACCCCAAACGAAAAGTGCCCGGGCATCGCTGCCCGGGCACCGTCGCGGCGCTTGCGCGCCGACCCCCTTAGTCAAGATGCCCGGCCCGCACACATCCCACCTCGCATGAGGATGCGGGGCTTAAGGCCTCCCCGAACCCGGCTGTCGCCTTCGTTCGTGGGCGGGACGCTATGAGCGGAGCGGCGGCTTGTCACCTGCCTATCCAAGGGCTTGCCCAACTTTGCTCAGTCGCTGTGTCGGTACGGCAACAGGCCGTCCGGTCCGGGCCGGTTGCCTTGAGGAAGGGCGGCCCGTAGAGGCGCAGGCATGCGACTTTCCCGTTACTTCCTCCCGGTGATGAAGGAGACCCCTTCGGACGCTCAGATCGTCAGCCACCAGCTGATGCTCCGGGCCGGTCTCGTCCGCCAGACCGCCGCCGGAATCTACGCCTGGCTCCCGCTCGGCCTCAAGGTGCTGAAGCGGATCGAGGCTATCGTCCGCGAGGAGCAGGACCGGGCCGGCGCCGTCGAGATGCTGATGCCGACCCTGCAGTCGGCCGACCTGTGGCGCCAGTCGGGACGCTACGACGCCTACGGCCCCGAGATGCTCCGGATCCGCGACCGCCACGACCGCGACATGCTCTACGGCCCCACCAACGAGGAGATGGTCACCGCCCTCTTCCGGGACGGCGCCAGGAGCTATCGCGACCTGCCACGGATCCTCTACCATATCCAGTGGAAGTTCCGCGACGAGGTCCGCCCCCGCTTCGGGGTGATGCGCGGCCGCGAGTTCCTGATGAAGGACGCCTACAGCTTCGACCTCGACGAGGCGGGGGCCCGGCACAGCTACAATCGGATGTTCGTCGCCTATCTGCGCACCTTCGCCCGAATGGGTCTTCGTGCCATTCCGATGCAGGCGGACACGGGGCCGATCGGCGGCGACCTCAGCCACGAGTTCATCATCCTCGCCCCGTCCGGCGAGAGCGAGGTCTTCTACCACCGCAACTGGGAGGAAATCCGCTCGGCCGAAAGCTTGGTCGTCGAGGCCGACGATCCGGAAGCCCTGCAGGATTTCGTCTCCGGCCTTACCGCCGATTATGCCGCCACGGACGAGAAGCGCGATCCGGCGCGCGAAGCCGAAGCGGGCGCCGACCTGCTCACTTCGCGCGGGATCGAGGTCGGGCACATCTTCTACTTCGGGACCAAATATTCGAAGTCCATGGGGCTGAGCATCCAGACCGGGGACGGCAGCCAGGTTAATCCCGAAATGGGCAGCTACGGAATCGGAGTCTCGCGCCTGGTCGGGGCGATCATCGAGGCGGGGCACGACGACAAGGGCATCGTCTGGCCCGAGCCGGTGGCGCCGTTCAAGGTCGGCCTGATCAACATGCGCGCCGACGACGGCAACGTCACCAGCGCCGCCGACGAGATATACGGCCGCCTCCTGGAGGCGGGGGTCGACACGCTCTACGACGATCGCGACGAGCGCGGCGGCGCCAAGTTCGCGACCATGGACCTGATCGGCCTGCCCTGGCAGCTGATCGTCGGGCCGAAGGGGCTTGAGCGCGGCGTGGTCGAGCTCAAGCGCCGCTCCGGAGGCGAGCGCGAGGAGCTGTCGATCGAAAGCGCGCTGGCGAGGCTGGCGGAATGAGCCGCACCGTCATCCCGGCGAAAGCCGGGACCTCAGCGAGAATGAGCCTCCGCCAGTTGGGCTGGGACCCCGGCTTTCGCCGGGGTGACGGCCTGTCGGGGCCGTCATGATTCTTTCCCGTTACGAGCGCATGGTCGCCCGGCGCTATCTGCTTCCGGGCAAGGGGGAGGGGTTCATCTTCCTCGTCGCGGCGATCAGCCTAGTCGCCGTCGCCCTGGGCGTGGCCGCCCTGATCGTCGTGATGAGCGTGATGAACGGCTTTCGGGCCGAGCTGTTCGACAAGATCGTCGGCCTCAACGGCCATGCCGTGGTGCAGGGCTATGGTGGCCAGCTTCCCGACTGGCGCGAAATCGTCCGCGAGGCTCGGGCGACGCCCGGAGTGACCGAGGCATTGCCCCTGATCGAGCAGCCTTTGATGGTGAGCTACGAAGGCCGGGTCGAGGGCGTCCTCGTCCGAGGCATGGACCGCGCCGACATCCTTCGCAACGAGACGTTGCACAACAAGGTCCTCGCCGGCTCGCTCGAGTCGCTTCGCGCCGGGTCGGGCAATGTCGCGATCGGCGCCCGCCTGGCCGAGGCGCTCGGCGCCAACGTCGGCGGCCAGATCAGCCTGATCAGCCCCGAGGGACGAACGACCCCGTTCGGAACGGTGCCCCGGATCGTCTCCTACAACGTCTCGGCGATCTTCGAGGTCGGGGTCTATGATTATGACAAATCGTTCGTGATCATGCCGATCGAGGACGCCCAGACCCTGCTCCTGCTCGGCGATGCCGTCGGAATGGTCGAGGTCCAGACGGTCGACGCCGACCGGGTCGGGGAGATACTCGAGCCGCTTCGAGCAAGCGTCAGCGGGCGGGCGGCGGTGGCGGACTGGCGCTCGATGAACACGGCCCTCTTCGAGGCCTTGCAGGTCGAGCGGGTGGCGATGTTCGTCATCCTCTCGATCATCATTCTCGTCGCGGTGTTCAACATTCTCTCGTCGCTGATCATGCTGGTCCGGGCCAAGACCCGCGACATCGCCATCCTGCGTACCATGGGCGCCACCCGGCGGGGGCTGATGAAGGTGTTCGTGACGGTCGGCGTGATCATCGGAGCGATCGGAATCCTCGCGGGCCTCGGCCTCGGGTTCCTGCTCCTCTATTTTCGCCAGCCCTTCGTGAACTTCGTCCAGTTCCTCACCGGCCAGAATCTGTGGGATCCCTCGATCCGCTTCCTGACCGAGCTTCCCGCCAAGACCGATCCGTTCGAGGTGTTCGCCATCGTCACCATGGCCCTGGTGCTGAGCTTCCTCGCCACCCTCTACCCGGCGTGGAAGGCGGCGAGCACCGATCCGGTGCAGGTGCTTCGCTATGAATGAGGTCCTCGCGGTCAAGGGCCTCCGGCGGAGCTTCCAGCAGGGCGGGGTGACGATAGACGTGCTCCGCGGCATCGACCTCGAGGTGCGCCAGGGGGAGATCGTCGCCCTGCTCGGGCCGTCGGGATCCGGCAAGTCGACCCTGCTCCAGGCCGTCGGCCTCCTCGAGGGCGGCTTCGAAGGCTCGATCCGGATCGCCGGCGAGGAAGTGGCGGAGCTGGGCGACGGCAACCGCACCCGGGTGCGCCGCGACACGCTCGGCTTCGTCTACCAGTTCCACCATCTCCTCCCCGATTTCACCGCCCTCGAGAATGTCGTCATCCCGCAGCTGGTGAAGGGCGCGACCCGCGAGCAGTCGGAAGAGCGGGCGAGGTCGCTGCTCGGCTCCCTCGGCCTGGCCGAGCGGGTCACCCATCGGCCGAGCAAATTGTCGGGCGGCGAACAGCAGCGCGTCGCCGTCGCCCGGGCCCTCGCCAACCGGCCCGCCCTGGTGCTCGCCGACGAGCCCACCGGCAATCTCGACGAGGCGACCGCCGACATCGTCTTCGCCGAATTCCTCCGTCTCGTCCGCGACGAAGGCAGCGCCGCCCTCGTCGCCACCCACAATGAGCGGATCGCGGCGAAGATGGACCGGGTGCTGAGGCTGCACGAGGGCGTGCTGGAATAGGACGGCATATCGGATCGCCTTGGAAAGATGCCCCCCTTGCTGCGTTGGCGGCTGAAGATCGGGCAGCTGGAGCGAGTCCAATGGCGTTGCGTAATCTGATTCTGCTGGTCGCGGGAACGTCCATTCTGGTCGGCGGCTGCGACTGGATGAAGAAGAAGGATCCGCCCGCCCAGAAGAGCAAGGCGGAGCTGGCGAGCGAGCAGAAGGAGCGGATCCGAAAGGCCTGCGCTTCCGACGCGACCTACGACAGGTTGAAGGAATTGGTGTTCGACGAGGCCGCCCGCATCCGCAATTCCGACCCCCGCAACCTCGATCCGCTCGCCGCCGCCGCCGTGGTCCGGATGGAGGCGCCGGTGGTGAAGAGCCGCGACGAGGAATTGAACGTCACCGTCTGCAGCGGCCGTTTCATCCTCGAGCTTCCGCCGGGCGCGGAGAATGAGTTCGACGGCAAGAGGCGCCTCGATGCCGAGGTCGAATATGCGGCCCAGGCGGCGGTCGACGGAAGCGGCCTCGTCTACCAGATGGATGGCGCCGAGCCGATCATCTACCGGCTCGCCACGTTCGGCCTCAATGGATCGACGACCAGGCTGGAGGCGGGGGGGCCGAAGCGCCTGCCGCCCGCGCCGTCCCCGGCGGTTCAGCCCCAACCGGATCCGTTTCCCGAGCCGGCCGCCGAACCCGCGCCGCCTCCACCGGCGCGCTCGGAGGCGCCCGCCGCGGCGCCGGCGACTCGAGTGACCGTCCGCCCGAGCTTCAACTGCCGCTACGGCAGGACCCGCACCGAGAAGATGATCTGCTCGTCGCCGCGCCTGGCGGCTCAGGACCGGGCGATGGCGTCGCTTTACTATGATCTCATGGCCCGCGCCGATCCGGCGACGAGGGGCCATTTGCGTCGAAGCCGCGACGCCTTCCTGGGCCGCCGCGAGCAATGCCGGAGCGAGAGCTGCGTCGGTTCGACCTATGCGTCTCGAATGGCCGAGCTGAGGACGATTGCGCGGGGCGACTGATCCGTCATCCCGGCGGAAGCCGGGACCTCAGGACAAAGAAGTCACGGTGGGTCTCCACGAGGTCCCGGCTTTGGCCGGGATGACGGTCAGATAGGTGTGGAAAACCCGGCGCTCGGCGCTTCCATCGTCGCCCGGGTGCCACCATAACGGAGCGATGGCCAGCCCCTACGTCCCTCTTCGAATCTTCTCCTGCTACACCATGCTGGAGGGGTCGATCGAGCCCAAGGCGATCGCCAAGCAGGCGAAACGGCTCGATTTTCCGGCCGCCGCCCTGACCGACAGGAACGGCCTCTACGCGGCCATGGCGTTCACCGACGCCTGCCGGGAAGCGGGCGTTCAGCCGATCGTCGGCACCATGCTCGCCGTCGCCCGCCCCGGCGGCGGCGGCGGCGCGCCGGTGCTCGACTGGATCGGCCTCTACGCCCAGAATCTCGCCGGCTACGGCAATTTGTGCACGCTCGTCTCCGCCGCGCATCTCGGCCGCCCCGTCGAGGAGCCGGCGCACGTCAGCCTCGATGCCCTGGAGGGGCGAAGCGACGGTCTCATCGCCCTGACGGCGGGCGCTGAAGGCGCGCTGGCACGGCTGCTTGCCGAGGAGCAGGAGAGCGCCGCCGCCGAGATGCTCGACCGGCTGAAGGCGCTCTTCCCCGGCCGGCTCTACATCGAGCTGAGCCGCCGCGGCGATCCGGTCGAGACCCGCGCGGAAGCAAGGTTGCTGGAGATCGCCTACGAGCAGGACCTGCCGATCGTGGCGACCAACCCCGCGGCTTATTCGGAAGCCCATTTCCACCAAGCGCACGACGCGATGCTGTGCATCGCCCAGTCGAGCCAGCTCGACCGCGACGATCGCATCCGATCGTCCGAAGAGGCCTGGCTCAAGCCCGCCGCCGAGATGCGCCGGCTGTTCGCGGATCTGCCCGAGGCGATCGAGAATAGCGGAGTCATCGCCCGCCGCTGCGCGTTCGGGGCGCCCAAGCGCAAGCCGATCCTCCCCAGCATCGCCGGCGACACCGAAGCGGAAGCCAGGCAGCTGCACCACGATGCCCGCGCCGGGCTGATCCGACGTCTGGAGGTTCTCGAACAAAATTCCGTTCGGCCTGAGCCTGTCGAAGGCCTTTCATCCACTTCCGGCGCGGGGTCGACGGAAGGGGGCTTCGACAGGCTCAGCCCGAACGGAGAGGAGGCCAGTCAAGCTCTCCAGCAAAAGTACAAAGCCTATTTCGACCGGCTCGAATATGAAGCGGACATCATCGTCCGGATGGGCTTTTCGGCCTACTTCCTGATCGTCGCCGACTTCATCAAATGGGCCAAGGAGAACGACATCCCGGTCGGCCCCGGCCGCGGCTCGGGCGCGGGCTCGGTCGTCGCCTGGGCGCTGACCATCACCGATCTCGATCCGATACGGCTCGGGCTGCTGTTCGAGCGCTTCCTCAATCCCGAACGCGTATCGATGCCGGATTTCGACATCGATTTCTGCGAAACGCGGCGCGGCGAGGTCATTCGCTACGTCCAGCAGCGCTACGGCACCGACAAGGTCGCCCAGATCATCACCTTCGGGAAATTGAAGGCCCGAGCCGTACTCAAGGATACGGGGCGGGTCCTCCAGATGCCCTACGGCCAGGTCGACCGGCTCGCCAAGGCGATCCCCAACCATCCGACCGACCCCTGGACGCTGGAGCGGGCGCTGGGCGGAGTCACCGAGCTCGCCGCCGAATATAAGAACGACTCGCAGGTGCGCCGACTGTTCGACCTCGCCATGAAGCTCGAGGGCCTGCCGCGCCACGCCTCGACCCACGCCGCCGGAGTCGTCATCGGCGACCGTCCGCTCGAGCAGCTCGTCCCGCTCTACCGCGATCCGCGTTCCGACATGCCGGTCACCCAGTTCGACATGAAATATGTCGAGGCGGCGGGGCTGGTGAAGTTCGACTTCCTCGGCCTGAAGACCCTGTCCGTCCTCCAGAAGGCGGTGCAGATGCTGGCGAAGCGCGGCGTGGCCGCCGATCTCGACCGCCTCGCCTGGGACGACGAGGCCGTCTACCGCCTTCTCCAGCGCGGCGACACGGTCGGCGTGTTCCAGCTCGAATCCGAAGGCATGCGCCGGACCCTGGCGGCGGTGAAGCCGACCAGCTTCGAGGACATCATCGCCCTCGTCTCGCTCTACCGGCCGGGACCGATGGACAATATCCCGATGTTCGGCGCCCGCAAGAACGGCCGCGAGCCGATCGAATATCCGCATTCCCTGCTCGAGCCGGTGCTGAAGGAGACTTACGGCATCTTCGTATACCAGGAGCAGGTGATGGAGGCCGCCAAGGTCCTCGCCGGCTTCAGCCTCGGCGAGGCCGATCTGCTTCGCCGAGCGATGGGCAAGAAGATCAAGTCGGAGATGGACGCCCAGCGCGCCGGCTTCGTCGCCGGCTGCGAGCGGGTCAACGCCATCCCCAAGGGCAAGGCGAACGAGCTGTTCGACTTGATCGACAAGTTCGCCGGCTACGGCTTCAACAAGAGCCACGCCGCGGCTTATGCCCTGATCGCCTACCAGACCGCCTGGCTGAAGGCGCATCATCCGGTGATATTCTACGCCGCCTCGATGTGCTTCGACATCCACCAGACCGACAAGCTCGCCATCTTCGCCGACGACATGCGGCGGCTCGAGGTCGAGTGCCGGCCGCCCTCGATCAACGCCAGCGAGGCGGAGTTTTCCGTGGAGGAAGCGGGGGAGGGGCTCGCCGTCCGCTACGCTTTGGGCGCGCTCAAGGGCGTCGGCGAGAAAGCGATGGAGCAGCTCGTCGAGGAGCGACGCCAAAGCGGCGCCTTCAGGTCGCTCGAGGATTTCGCCGAGCGGGTCGATCCGCGGCTGCTCAACCGCCGCCAGCTCGAGAGCCTGGCCGGCGGCGGCGCCTTCGATCCGCTCGATGCCAACCGCGCCGCCGTCTTCGCCGCGGCCGAGACCCTCCTCGCCCATGCCGCAAGCGCGGCCGATGCGCGCGAGAGCGGGCAGGGCGGCCTGTTCGGCGGCGGCGAATCGAACGTCGTTCCGATCCGGATGCCGGTCGCCGCGACCTGGTCGCTAGCCCAGCGAATGGCCGCCGAGAAGGAATCGTTCGGCTTCTATTTCTCGGCCCACCCGGTCGACCGCTACCGGCACCTCGCCGAAGCCCATGGCGCGAAGAGCTACGGAGCCCTGGCCTCGCTTCCGGCGCCCGCGGACGGCGGCCGCACCGGCGCCGTGATGGCCGGAATGGTCGAGGAAGCGCGCTGGCGCACCTCGGCTCGGGGCCGGCGCTATCTGATGGCGACCATGTCCGATTCTTCGGGCCAGTTCGTCGCGACCGTGTTCGACGACGACGCCTCCGCCCAGGTCGAGGCGGCGGCCAAGTCGGGCGCCTGCGCGCTTCTCAACGTCGAGCTCGACCGCCGCCCCGGCGAGGAGGCGCCGCGGGTCACGATCCGCTCGCTGCAATTGTTCGAGAGCCTGTCGAAACGGACCCGGCTCCAGCTCGAGGTCGAAGTGGACGAAGTGGCCGCGATCGCCCGGCTCGCGGAGGCGGTCGCCGACGATCGCGGCAGCCAGGGCGAGCTTCGCCTTCGGGTCAGGATCGAGAGCGGGGAGGCGGAGCTGGTGCTGGGCCGCGACTTCCGCCTCGACGCCGAGCTCGCCGCCCGCCTCGAGCGGATCGAGGGAGTCGTCGCCGTGCGCCTGTCGGTCGCGCCCCAGCCTCGGCTTGCGCTCGTTTCCTGAGCGCATAGACTGGCCCCTTCCACGCGCCAGGAGGGATCATGCTCGGAGGAATGCAGGACTGGCCGCTGAGGATCATGCGGATCCTCGACCATGCGGCACGCGAGCATGGCACGCGCGAGCTGGTTTCGCTTTACGCCGACGGCCGAACCGTCCGAACCGACTGGGCGGGGATCGCCCGCGATTCGCGCAAGCTGGCGCGGGCGCTGGAACGGCTCGGCGTGAAGCGGGGCGACCGGGTCGGCACCCTGGCGATGAACCACGCCCGCCACGTTGTCGCCTGGTACGGAGCGATCGGCATGGGCGGGGTGATCCACACCATCAACCCGCGGTTGTTCGACGATCAGCTCGTCTACATCGCCAACCACGCCGAGGACCGGATCTTGTTCTACGACCGGGCCTTCGCGCCTCTGGTCGAGCGGCTGAAGCCGCGCTGGACGAGCATCGAGCATTTCATCTGCTTCGACGACGGCGCCTTCGACGCCCTGATCGGCGGCGAGGATGAGGATTATCGCTGGGTCGAGGGCGACGAGCGCGAGCCGGCGATGCTCTGCTATACGAGCGGCACCACCGGCAACCCGAAGGGCGTCCTCTACGAGCATCGCTCGACCGTGCTCCACGCCATGGTCCAGATGAGCCCCGACGTCTTCGATCTCTCCGCCCGGTCGGTGGTTCTGCCGGTCGTGCCGATGTTCCACGCGGCGGGCTGGGCCTTGCCCTTCTGCACGGCGATGTCGGGCGGGAAGATGGTCTTCTCGGCCGACTACACCCCCCAGGTCATGTGCGACCTGATGAAGGCCGAAGGAGTCACCCACACGGCGGGGGTGCCGACCGTCTGGCTGGCCCTGGTCAACCATGTCGATTCGACCGGCGAGGATCTCGGCAAGCTCACCACCGTCCATATCGGCGGCTCAGCGGCGCCGAGGGCGATGATCGAATGGTTCATGGACCGGGGCATAAGGGTCGGCCACGCCTGGGGGATGACCGAGATGTCGCCGCTCGGAACGGTCGGGGCCGGGAGCGGCGATTGGGACGATCTCGGCCGGGAGCAGCGGGTCGACCTGCTCTGCAAGCAGGGCAGGGTACCGTTCGCGGTCGAGCTTCGGACCGTCGACGAGGACGGCAATGTGCTTCCCCGCGACGGCAAGACCTCCGGCCGACTCCAGACCCGCGGGCCGTGGATCATCCGCCAATATTTCCAGGACGAGAAGGGCGATTGCATCGACGAGGACGGCTGGTTCGACACCGGCGACGTCGCCGCGCTCCATCCCGACGGGGTCCTCCAGATCACCGACCGGTCGAAGGACGTGATCAAGTCCGGCGGCGAGTGGATCAGTTCGATCGATCTCGAGAATGCCGCGGTCGGCTGCGCCGGCGTGGCCGAGGCCGCGGCGGTGGGGGTCAAGCATCCGAAATGGGACGAGCGCCCGATCCTGCTGGTGGTGAGGAAAGCGGGCTCGGACGTGACGCCGCAGCAGATCCTCGACCATCTCGCCGGTCATGTCGCGAAATGGTGGCTGCCCGATGAGATATTGTTCGTGGAGAGCCTTCCGCATACGGCGACCGGCAAGCTGCTCAAGACCGCGCTGAGGGAGGAATATCGGGACTACAAGCTGGCCAGCGCGGCATGACCCGTCATCCCGGCGAAAGCCGGGACCTCGTGGAGAGTCGGCGAGGGCGTGCGGGCGGGGTTGCCGTTCTCGCTGGGGTCCCGGCTTTCGCCGGGATGACGAAAGGCTAGAGCAGTCTCAGCTGCGGCCCTTGCGGCGGCACGAACAGGTCCGTGCGCAGCTTGCGCTTGTCCCGGTTCAGCCCGTGCTTCTTCGCGGCGATCTCGAAGCGGACTCGCATCAGCTCGGCCCACGGCCCCGAGCCGCTCATCCGTGTGAACCAATTGGGGTCGTTGTCCCTGCCGCCGCGCATCGAGCGGATGATGTTCATCACCTTGTCGGCCCGGTCGGGGAAATGCTCGTCGAGCCAGGCGCGGAACAAAGGCGCCACCTCATGGGGCAGCCGCACCGGCAGGAAGAAAGCGCCCTCGGCCCCGGCCTCGGCCGCCGCCTCGACGATATGCTCGACCTCATGATCCGTGATTCCCGGAATGACGGGCGCGATGGCGACTATGGTGGGAACGCCCGCCTCCGTCAGCGTCTTGACCGCCGCCAGCCGCTTGCGGCCGGACGGCGCGCGGGGTTCCAGGGTGCGGGAAATGGCCGGAGTGAGCGAGGTCACCGACAGCGCGACCCTGGCAAGGCCTTCGGAGGCCATCCGGGCGAGTATGTCGAGATCGCGCACGACCCGGTCCGATTTGGTCGTGATCGTCACCGGGTGCTTCGTCTCGGCGAGCACTTCGAGCACGGAGCGGGTGATCCGCCATGTCGACTCTATGGGCTGGTAGGGATCGGTATTGGTGCCGATCGCCATGGACCTCACGACATAGCCGGGCTTCGCCAATTCCTCCCGGAGGATCTTCGCCGCGTCCGGCTTGGCGAACAGCTTCGTCTCGAAGTCGAGGCCGGGCGATAGGTCGTGGAAGGCGTGGGTCGGTCGGGCGAAGCAATAGATGCAGCCATGCTCGCAGCCGCGATAGGAATTAATCGAGCGGTCGAAGCCGATGTCGGGCGAGCGGTTGTACGCGATGATCGACCTGGGTTTCTCGACGGTGACCGTGGTCCTGAGCGGCGGCGGCCCGTCGTCGACCTCCTCGCGAACGTCCAGCCAGTCGCCATCCGCTTCCCGCACGGGCAGGTTGAAGCGAGTCGGCGTCCGGTTCTCGGGCGCGCCGCGGCCTTGGCGGACTTCGGGGCGGGGCATGGCACGGGTGTAGAGGAAACACCGGAACATAGCAAGAACTCAATCCTCGTCATCCCTGCGGAAGCGGGGATCCAGCTCTCGGCCGCCGAGCGGGATCCCCGCTTCCGCGGGAATGACGGAGAGTAAGGGACCTGCTCGGCTATTCGGTCCCGTAGGCCAGCCTGGTCTCCGCCTTGAGCCGGACCGCGGCCGCTCCGGTCAGGCCCGGGAAGCGGGGCCACATGCCCTGCGCCAGCGCCGCCCGGCTCGGGCCCGGCTTTCCCGCTTCCTCCTCGTAGATCCAGTAATTGCGAAGCACGATCGGGACGTAGCCGCGGGTTTCCCAATAAGGCAGCGACTCGATGTAGAGGAGGGGATCGCCCTTGTCGAAACGGCGGGCGTTCCATTCGGCCACCGGCACCGGCCCGGCATTGTAGGCGGCGATCACCTTGGGCAGGAGGCCGCCGGTGGCGCCATGGTCGCGCAGGCTCTCGATATAGCTTTGCCCGAACTCGATATTGGCGGCGGGGCTGGTGAGGAGCTGGCGGTCGAACGGCTCGCCTCGGGCGCGGGCGATGTCGCCGGCGGTTCCCGGCCGTACCTGCATCAGCCCGACCGCTCCGGCCGGGCTGACGACCGAGGTCCGGAAATTAGATTCCTGGAGGGCGTGGGCGAAGGCGAGCGACGGATCGACCCGCCAGCCGCGCGTCGGCTGCCAGTCCGGACGGGGATAGCGCGCGGCGAAATTGACGCTGGCACCGCGCGGGGCATTGTGCGCGAGCCAATATTGGGCGCCCGCGAGGTTCAGGTCGGCGGCGAGATGGAGGAGGGCGTTATGGTCGCCGGACCCGCCGATCCGCGCCTGATGGCGAAGGAACTGGTCGGCGAGGTCCGCTTCTCCGATCTCGGCCAAGGCGAGAGCGGCGCGGACATTGGGCTTGCCGGCGATTCCGCGCCATTCCGCGTCGCGATAATTGTGAAGGCCCGTCGCACCGGGGCCGGTAATGCCGAGGGCGGTCGAGGCGATCAGGCCGTAAAAGGTCTCCTTCTGGCGGGCGGCGGAGCGCAAATGGCCCTGCACCCGCTCCGGCTTTCCGCACATCATCTCGGCGCGGGCGCTCCAATAATGGGCGGCGGCGACCAGCTCGACGTCGCTCGAGCGGCCGGTGACGTGGCCGAAGGCGTCGGCGGCGCCCTTGCAGTCGTCCTCGCGCCAGGCGGCGAGGCCTTCCGACCAGGCCCCCTGGATCGCCCAGTCGCCGGTCCCGGTCCGCGCCAGCGCGGCGAGGCGCCGGGCATCGCGGTCGTTGCCGATGATGTAATAGGACCAGGCGATGCGCTGCTGAAATTCGGTGCGCGCCTCGGGACCGAGCCGGTCCTGCCGCTCGATGAAGACCGCCTCCGCTTCGTAGGGCCGATTGTCCTTGATCAGCGGCTGGACCAACGGCTCGAGCTCGGCCGCGGCCTGGTCGCCTTTGGTGGCTTCAGCGCGCGAGCGCCTCGGCTGGCTGCCCACCCAGACCAGCTTCTCGGCCGCCGGAAGGTCCGGAAGCCCGGTGGCGCCGCGGGTCTGGGCCAGGCGCGCAATCTGCTCCGCTTTGGGCATTTCGGGAGCGCGGGCGAGCAGCGAAAGGAGGTCGGGGAGCTCGGCCTTCGGCGAGCCTTTCGCGAGGAGCAGCTCGGCCCGCGCGGCATTATGGAGCGGCCCTTCCGGCATCGCGGCGAGCCTCGTCGACGCTCCGAGCCAGTCGCCCGCCCGGACCGCGGCGAAGACTTCGCGATAGCCCTGCCGCAGATCCTGGCTGAGGCCCGTGGAGACCGCCTCGCGGGGCCGGGCGCCGTCTTCAGCGAAGGCGGCGGTCGCCGGAAGCGCGAGCGCCGCAGCCAGCAAAAGGGGGCGGAGACGGGTCATTCGTTCACCTCTTCGATCAGCATCTGGAGGTCGGCCCAGGCCATGGCCTTGAGGCGCGGCGAGTCCAGCAATTGTCGGGGAGCAATGGTTGCCAGAGCCTTGACGGGCCCGGCATGGGTCGCGATCTCGTGCCAGCGGCCCCGCGCCTGCGGCACCGACAGGCCGAGCAGGGCCTTGGCGCAGGAATCTCCGAACAGCAAAACGGCCCTGGGCGCGGCGAGCCCGACATGGTGGCGGGCAAGCGCGGCGCAGCTTTTCATCGTCTCGCTGTTGAGCTGCCCCGACGGCGAGCGGATGCAGGACAAAGCGGCGAGATAGACGGAGTCGCGGTCGCGGCCGATGGCGGCGAGCATCCGGTCGAACAGCCGGCCGGCCTCGCCGCTGATCAGGGTCCCGGCGCTGCAATCCTCGCCGGTGGGCATGTCGGCCAGGATCATCAGCCCCGAAGCCGGATCGCCGGCTGGGCAGATGCGAGGCGCGGCGGGGGCCGCGAAGGCGAGCCGGTCGCTCGAGGCGAGCCAGGCCTGGAACAGGTCGAGCTGGCCGGGGAGGGTCTCTTCCGGGCCCTCGGCGGCGAGCGGAGCGGGTGGGGGCGCCTCCCGCGACTTCGGACGGAGCCAGTCGCGCGGTTCCTCATCGACGAGCGTGTCGACGCCCGCTTCGGTCCACCAGTTCAGCGCGCTTTCGGCGGCCGCCGGCGAAAAGTCGTCAGTTCCCCGCTCCACCCGGGCATGGAGTCCGCCCCGGGCGGGCTGGTCAACCTCAAATTCTCTATCTATCTGCCAGACGTTGGCTGCCTGCGACGACGTGAGTTGCGGGCGCCCGCCACAGGAGCGCCTTGATGTCCGAACGCGAGTCGATGCCCTATGACGTGGTGATCGTCGGCGCCGGGCCGGCAGGCCTCGCGGCCGCCATCCGTCTCAAGCAGCTGGCCGACGAAGGCGGACGCGAGCTCAGCGTCTGCATCCTCGAAAAGGGGTCGGAAGTCGGGGCCCATATCCTCTCCGGCGCGGTCATCGATCCGCGAGCGATCGATGAGCTGCTTCCGAACTGGCGCGAGCTGGACAGCCCGCTCACCGTGCCCGTCGTCGAGAATCATCACTGGGTGCTGACCCGCAACGGCAAATATTCGATGCCACACCTGATGATGCCGCCCTTCATGAACAACAAGGGCACCTACACCGCCTCGCTCGGCAATTTCTGCCGCTGGCTGGCGGGGCAGGCGGAAGCGCTCGGGGTGGAGATATTCCCCGGCTTCGCGGCGGCCGAAGTGCTGTTCAACGAGGACGGCTCGGTCAAGGGCGTGGCGACCGGCGACATGGGGGTCGCCCGCGACGGCACCCGCCGCGCCGACTACCAGCCCGGAATGGAGCTTCACGGCCGCTATACCTTCTTCGCCGAGGGCGCCCGGGGCCATCTCACCAAGCAGCTCAAGCGGACCTTCGACCTGGAGCGCGAGAGCGAGCCGCAGGTCTACGGCATCGGCCTCAAGGAATTGTGGGACATCGAGCCGGGCAAGCATGTGCCGGGCCGGGTCGTCCACACCCAGGGCTGGCCGCTCGACGACGCCTGGGGCGGCGGTTTCCTCTACCACCAGGAGAACAACCAAATCGCCCTGGGCTTCGTCGTCGCCCTCAACTACCGCAACCCGCATCTGTCCCCGTTCGAGGAGTTCCAGCGCTGGAAGCAGCATCCGGCGATCCGCGAAATCCTGGAGGGCGGGCGGCGAGTCTCCTACGGCGCCCGCGCCATCAACGAGGGCGGCTGGCAGGCGGTGCCGAAGCTCGCTTTCCCCGGCGGCGCCCTGATCGGCTGCTCGGCCGGTTTCGTGAACGTGCCGAGGATCAAGGGCAGCCACACGGCGATGAAATCCGGCATGCTCGCCGCCGAAGCCGCTTTCGCCGCGATCGCGGGTGAGCGAAGCGGGGACGAATTATCCGGCTATGAGGAAGCGCTTAGAAACAGCTGGATAGCAACCGAGCTTAAGACGGTACGCAACGTCGAGCCGCTGGTGGCCCGGTTCGGCGGAACGATGGGCACCCTTCTCGCCGGGATCGACATGTGGATGCGCACCCTGAAGATCGGGCTTCCGTTCACGCTCAGGCACCATCCCGACAGCGAGACGCTCTACCGCAAGGATCTCGTGCCGCCGATCGACTATCCGAAGCCCGACGGGGTGATCAGCTTCGACCGCCTGTCCTCGGTCTTCATCTCGAACACCAATCACGAGGAGGACCAGCCGGTCCACCTGACTCTGAAGGATCCTTCGATCCCGACCGAGGTCAACCTGCCGCTCTACGACGGGCCCGAGCAGCGTTACTGCCCCGCGGGGGTCTATGAGTTCGTCGAGGAAGCCACCGGCCCGCGGCTTCAGATCAACGCCCAGAATTGCGTCCACTGCAAGACATGCGACATCAAGGACCCGACCCAGAACATCAACTGGGTCGTCCCGGAAGGCGGAGGAGGGCCCAATTATCCGAACATGTAAGCAACCCGTCATCCCGGCGAAAGCCGGGACCTCGTGGGGTGAAGACCGCCGACGCCTTTCACTCGCCGGGATCCCGGCTTTCGCCGGGATGACGGTAGGGGCGCTGCTCGCCGCTTCGCTGCTCCTTCCCGCCGCCCCGGCCTTGGCGAGCGTGGACGACACCTCCGCGCTCACCGCTTATGTCCGGGCCCGGGCCGCCGACAGCTCCGGCGCGGCCGAGCAGGCGGCCCGCAATTACGGCGCGGCGCTCGCGCTTGCGCCGGGCAATGAGGTGCTCGCGGCTCGCGCTTTGTCCCAGGCCATCGCCGCGGGCGACCGGATCCTGGCGCTTCAGGCGGCCCGCCAGCTCGACGCCGCCGGCAAGCTCGCGCCGGACGGACGGCTGCTCCTCGTCGGCGAGGCCTTCCGGGCGAAGCAGTGGAAGGAAGCGGGGCGGCAGATCGAGCGGCTAGAGCAGGACGAGGTCTTCTCGTTCATGACCCCTTTGCTTCGCGCCTGGCTGGCGCAGGGAAGCGGCAAGGGCAAGCCCTTGACCCTGCTCGAAGCCGCTTCCGGCAATGCGCTCGCCGCCACCTACGCATCGGAGCACCGGCCGCTTCTGCTCATCGCCGGCGGCAAGGCGAAGGAAGGCGCGCTCGCCCTCGCGCCTTTGCTCGAGGACGAATCGATCCGCTCGCAGCGCCTGCGAATCGCGGCCGCGGCGATGCTCGCCCGCAAGGGGAACGGCAAGGAAGCGCTGGCCGTCCTGCAGGGCGATGCCGAGGCCCTCGTCGCGGCGCGTCGTCGAGTCGAGGCCGGCAAGCGCCTTGGCGGCGAGATCGTCACTCCGGCGGCCGGGATGGCGGAGCTGCTCGGACGGATGGCGCTCGATCTCAATGGCCAGGAAGTGCCTCAACTGGCGCTGAGCTTCGCCCGGCTCGCGACTTTCCTGGCGCCCGAAAATGCCGAATCCTGGCTGATCGCGGCGGACCTGCTCAGCGGTCAGGGGCGGCACGAAGCGGCGCTCGCGGCGCTGGCCAAGGTGCCCCGGGACGATGTTTTCGCCGGCACCGCGGCCGATCGCCGAATGACCGTCCTCGTCGACGCGAACCGCACCGACGAGGCCCTCGCCGAAGCCCGGCAGGCCGTCACGGACCGCCCCGGCGAGATCGACAATTGGACCCGACTCGGCGACATCCTCAATCAGACCAAGCGCCACGAGGAAGCGGCGGCCGCCTACGCCAAGGCGCTCGATCTCGTCAAAACGGGCGCCGAGACCCGCAATCCGCTCTGGGCCCTGTGGCTGCTTCGCGGCAGCGCCCTGACCCAGGCGGGCGACTGGGCGGCGGGGAAGGCCGCGCTCGAAGAGGCTCGCCGGCTTGCGCCGGACCAGCCGGTGGTTCTCAACTTCCTCGGCTATTCGCAGCTCGAGCGGCGCGAGAACCTCGCCGAGGCCGAGAAAATGATCGGCGAGGCGAACCGGCTCCAGCCCGACGACGCGGCGATCACCGATTCGCTGGGCTGGGCGCATTACGTTCGTGGCGACGTCGCCAGGGCGATCGAGCTGCTCGAGCGGGCGGCGCAGGGCCAGCCGGCGGATGCGGCGATCGCCGAGCATCTCGGCGACGCTTATTACAGCGCCGGCCGCCGCTTCGAGGCCCGCTACGCCTGGCGGGCGGCGCTCCATTATGCGGAAGGGCCGGCGGCGGACCGGCTGCGCAGCAAGATCGACACGGGGCTTCGGCCGGATCTCGCCGCGCCCTGATGCACGAGACGGCCTATGCGAAGCTCAACCTCGCCCTGCACGTGCGCGGGCGCGAGCCCGACGGCTATCACCGGATCGAGACCGCCTTCGCCTTCGCCGAGGACGGCGACGGGCTGGACGTCGCCGAGGGGGAGGGAATCAGCCTTCGAGTCGGCGGACCATTCGCCGGCGACCTGGCGGGCGCGGACAATATCGTCCTGGCCGCGGCCCATGCGTTGCGCGACCGCTGTGGAGCGGCAGCCGGGGCCGCCCTGAGGCTCGACAAGCGCCTGCCGGTGGCCTCCGGAATCGGCGGCGGCTCGGCGGACGCCGCCGCGGCGCTTCGGCTGCTTCAGCGCTGGTGGCGTCTCGATCTGCCGGAGGACGCGCTGGTCGACATCGCCCGCTCACTCGGCGCCGACGTGCCCGCCTGCCTCTTCTCGCGAAGCGCGCTCGGCGAAGGCCGGGGCGATCGCCTCGAATTCGTCGATCATGGCGTCGGCGGAATGCCGCTGCTCCTGGTCAATCCGGGCGCGAAGCTGTCGACCCGGTCGGTCTTCGAGCGTTGGGACGGGCACGACGGCGGTCCGCTCGGCGATCCCTGGGCGGGTCGCAACGATCTCGAGGCGCCGGCGAGGGGGCTGGTGCCGGAAATAGGCGACGTGCTGGAGGCGCTCGCCTCGCCGGGTACCGCCAGGCTGGTCCGAATGTCAGGGTCGGGCGCGACCTGCTTTGCCTTGTTCCAGGATTCGGAGGATCGAGACTCGGCAAGCCGCCAAATCGCCGCCCGCCACCCGCATTGGTGGCAGCTCGCCACCCGCCTCAGGTGACCCACGAATCCCGGCGCGGGACGCACCTTCCGCCTCCTTAACCATCGTAACCCGCAGGCTTGCGTCGTGGCACGGTCCTTGCTGCTGGTTCGTCGACGAGTCGAAACGGGGCCCGAGGGGGCTTGGTGGACATTCGCCCGTGGTCCCGCTCCGCCGAGTACGGAGCCGGCGCCATGGCCCTCTAGAGCCGGCTGCCTCCGACCGGGCGGCCGGCTCTTTTTTTGTGGCGACAAGGCCGCCGAGTCCCGCTTAATCGGCCGATGTTCGATCTCACGCTCGACGGCCCCGTCGCCCGCCTCCGCCTCGACCGGCCCGAGGCCCGCAACGCCATTCCGGCCCGGGACTGGGCCCTCCTGGCGCATCGCTGCGGCGAAGCCGTGCGGTCCGGCGCGCGCCTGCTCATCCTCTCGGGCACCGAGCAGGCCTTCTGCGCGGGAGCCGATCTCGAAGACTTCCCGGCTTTCGCCGCCGATCCCAAAGCGACGAGCGCCTTTCGGACGATGATGCGAACCGGCCTGGAGGCCCTGCGCGACCTTCCCATCGCAACGATCGCCGCGATCGAGGGCCCCTGTTACGGCGCCGGGGTCGCGCTCGCCATGGCTTGCGACATCCGGGTGGCGGGGGAGGGCGCGCGTTTCGCGATCACCCCGGCCAAGTTCGGAATCTCCTATCCGCAGGAGGATGTCGCCCGGCTCGTCGCCCTGGTCGGGCCGGGGCAGGCGTCGCGCCTCCTGCTCGGGACCGTAACTGTCGATCCGGCGGAGGCGGCGCGGATCGGGCTGGTCGAGCTCGCGGCGGCGGACATCGGTCTCGCCGTCGAGGAGCTCACCGCCGCCCTCCTCGCCAATAGCGGCGAAAGCATTGCGGCGCTGAAAATGGCGATCCGGCTCGCCGGCCAGGGCCTGACCCGCGACGACCGGCAGGATCGGAGCTTCGACGCGCTGTTCGGCTCGGCCGATTTCCGCGATCGGCTGGCGGCTTTGCGGCCGCGCCGCTGACTTGCCTGCCCGGCGGCAATGAGGGAGAAGCCGCCGAATGAAGCGCCTCGCCGCTCTCCTCCCCCTCCTCGCCGCCTGCGGGGGGCCGCCGGCCGCCAGGGTCGAGGATCGAATCGAATGCGCCGTCGACGGCGCCGTCGCCTTCGAGCGGATATGCACGATGGAGCGGACCGCCGGCCGCGAAATCCTTTTCACGCTGCGCAGCCCCGACGGCAGCTTCCGGCGGCTTGTGGCGACGCGGGACGGGCGCGGCGTGATGGCCGCGGACGGGGCCGAGCCGGCGACGGTGACGATCCTGGGCAGGGACCTGATCGAGGTCTCGATCGGCGCCGACCGTTATCGTTTGCCGGCGCGCGTGCGATGAGCCGTCCGATCCTCACCGCGGCGCAGATGGGTTCAGCCGAGGCCGCCGCCATCGCCGCCGGGGTTCCGGCCGCCGAGCTGATGGAAAAGGCGGGGGCGGCCGCCGCCGAGGCGATCTGGCGCTTCGCGGGCCCCTTGCCGGCTTTGATCCTGTGCGGGCCCGGCAATAATGGCGGCGACGGCTATGTGATCGCCCGGCACTTGGCCGAACGCGGCACGAAGGTAAGAGTCGCCGCCCTCGCCGAGCCGATGACTCCCGAGGCCCGGGCCGCCCGCACCGCCTGGCGGGGCGCGGTCGAGCCTCTCGCCGATCCGGCCCCGGCGCCGCTGATGGTCGACGCCCTGTTCGGCACCGGGCTCGCGCGACCGCTCGATGCCGCTTTGGCGCAGCGCCTGTGCGCCCTGGCCGGAGCGGCGCGGGTTCGGGCGGCCGTCGACCTGCCGAGCGGGGTCGCGAGCGACGACGGGGCCATCCTCTCGCCGGTCCCGGATTTCGACCTCACGATCACCTTTGCCACGCTCAAGCCCTCGCACCTCCTCCAGCCGGCGGCGCGGCACATGGGACGGATCGTGGTCGCCGACATCGGCGTCACCGCCGCGAGCCGGCTCCACGAAATCGCCCGGCCGCGCCTCGCCGCGCCCGGGCCCGACGATCACAAATATCGCCGCGGCTTCGTCGCGGTCCGCGGCGGGACGATGGCCGGGGCGGCCGCGCTCGTCGCCGCCGCGGCGGCGCGGGCCGGGGCCGGCTATGTCCGAATCGTCGCCGACGAGAGGATCGTGGGCGTCCCGGCCTCGGTGGTGCAGACGCCCGGCCGGCCGTGGGACCATGACGACCCGCGCGTCGGGGCCATGGCGATCGGCCCCGGGCTTGGCGTCGGCGACGAGGCCTGGTCGGCCGTCCGCGCGGCGCTCGGCTCCGCCGCTCCGCTCGTGCTCGACGCCGATGCCCTGACCCTTCTCGCTCGGGAAGGGCTGGAGATCCTGCACGAGGCGGCGTCGCCGCCCATACTCACGCCGCATGCCGGCGAGTTCGAGCGGCTCTTCCCGGGGCTTCGCGGAAGCAAGGTCGAGCGAAGCCTGGCGGCGGCGGCCGCGGCGCGGGCGGTGCTGGTCCATAAGGGGCCCGATACCGTCGTGGCGGCCCCGGACGGCCGAGCGGCGATCGCGCCCGCAGGCCCGGCCTGGCTGGCGACCGCGGGTACCGGCGACGTCCTTGCCGGGATCATTGCGGCGATGCGGGCCCGGGGCCTCGACGCGTTCGAGGCGGCCTGTGCCGGTGTGTGGCTGCACGGCCGGGCCGCGGAGCTGGCGGGGCCCGGACTCATTGCCGACGATCTCCTCGACCAGCTTCCGTCCGCGCTTACCCAATGCCTCTAGGCGAGGCCGACAGGATCGTTCGACTCGCCGGCCGCGGCGACGGCGTCGGCGAGAGCGGCCGTTTCCATCCGCTCACCGCCCCCGGCGACCGCGTCGGGGCGGACGGCGCCGTCGAGCCCGGGCCGCACCGGCAGGTGCCGCCCTGCCGCCATTTCCCCGAATGCGGCGGCTGCCAGCTCCAGCATGTCGACGACCAGGCTTATGCCGGCTTCCTGCGCGATCGGATCGCGTCCGCTCTGGCCGCGCAGGGCGTGCCGGCGCCGGACATCCTCGCCGCGCACATCTCGCCGCCGAAGAGCCGCCGCCGAGCCTCCTTGAGGGCCGAGCGGGGCGGGGCGCTCGGCTTCAATGCCGAGGCGAGCCACCGGATCGTCGACATTCGCGAATGCCATATATTGCGGCCGGAGCTGTTCGCGCTCGTCCACCCGCTTCGGGCGCTGATCCGAAAGCTGAAACCGTCGGCCACGGCCGGGGCAAGGCTGACCCTGACCGACCAGGGCGTCGACCTCCTGCTCGAGAAGGTCGAGGCCGACGGACTCGCCTCGGCCGAGGCGCTGGGCGCCTTCGCCCGGGAGCATGGACTGGCCCGGCTTGCCCTGGACGACGGCTACGGCGCCCAGACCCGCTGGGAGCCGGAGCCGGTCACCGTGACGCTCGGCGGAGTCGCGGTCGCTCTGCCGCACGGCGCCTTCCTCCAGGCGACGCTCGAGGGCGAGGCGGCGCTCGTCGAGGCGGTGAAGCGGGCCGTCGGCGAAGCGCGGATCGTCGCCGACCTGTTCGCCGGTCTCGGCACCTTCGCCCTGGCGCTCGAGGGCAGGATCCTGGCAGCGGAAGGCGCCCGCGACGCCGCCCTGGCCCTCAAGGCGGCGGCCGGGCGGGCGCAGAGGCCGGTCTTCGTCGACCATCGCGACCTCTACCGGCGGCCGCTGGACGTGGCGGAGCTCAATCGCTTCGAGGCGGTCGTGCTCGACCCGCCCCGGGCCGGCGCGAAGGAGCAGGCGGCCTCGCTCGCCCGCGCCGACGTCCCGAGCATCGCTTATGTATCGTGCAACCCCTCGACCTTCGCCCGGGATGCCGCGGCGCTGACCGAAGGCGGTTATAGCTTCGACTGGGTGCAGCCGGTCGGCCAGTTCCGCTGGTCGACCCATGTCGAACTGGTTGGAGCCTTCGCCCGTCGGGCCTAGGACCCTAGGCCAGGTGGTGGCAGACCATCCGGATCGCCTGCACCGTGAGCCCGGCCAGCGCCAGCGACGACAGCCCCCACAGGATGAAGCGGTAGGTGATGACGTTGACCGTCGTCTGCACCAGGCTGTGCACGATCCTCAGCGCGACATAGGCCCAGGCGAGGATCGCGCTGTAGCCGCCGCCGCCGTGGCCGACGGCGAGAGTCAGAGCGATCGCGTAGAACAGGGTCGGCTGCTCGACCAGGTGCATGTAATTATGCGCCTTCCACATCACCTCATCCTCGACCACGCCCTCGAGCGCCGCGCCGCCGCGGCCGCCGACCCGGCCCTTCAATGAGATGCCCTTGCGCTTCATCGCCGCGAAGCGCGACACGACCATCCAGGCCATGATCAGAAGGGTCCAGGCGACGAGCGCGACGACGGGCGCGAGAATGGGACTGTCCATGTTTCTTGTCTCCCCCTTGTCCACGCCCAGAGTGGCCGCCGCCGGCCCGGGAGTCAAAGCGCCCTTTAGTGGCTGGGAAACCCTGCTAGACAGGGCCTGGAGTGCGTAGGAGCAGAAGAGATGAAGCGGATCGCGACGGCGGCCATGGCGGCCCTCATTCTGGCCGGGACGGCCCAGGCCCAGCCGCCGGCGCCGCGCCCGACCCAGCGACCGCCCGCGCCGGTCCAGCGTCCACCGGCCCAGGCGCAGCGTCCCGCCGCGCCCGCCGTGCCGACCCGGGTCACCGCCCGCACACTGACCGCGATTTGCGGCCAGGACCGCAATGGCTGCCTCACATACGTGCTCGGCGCCGCCGACGCCTTTTCCAGCGCACTCGTCGCGTCCGGGCGGCCGCAGGTCTTCTGCTTCCCGAGAGGCACCACCAACGACCAGATCGCCCAGTCGGCCGTTCGATACCTGCGCGCCCATCCGGAGGAGGGCGGCAACAATGCGGGACTTGTCATCCTCGCCGGTCTCACCGCCGCCTATCCCTGCGGCTATTGAGCAAAGGGCCGGACTGGCGGGTGCGTTCAGGCGGAACCTATCTTACGAGGGTGAACCTGATTGCCGTGCCCATGTCGTTCTTCATCGTCTTTAGGTGGCCGGGATCGGTACGGAGGAAGGCGTTGAAATCGAGATGGCCGCCGAGGAGGCCGAGGCCGTAGGCGATCTCATAGTCGATTTCCCGCCCCGTCGGCGCAAGGTTGAAGAAGCGCCGCTCGAAACGCGCCGTGCCTGTCGCATAATCGTAGCCGACCGGCATATCGAGGTCGAAGCCGCCGCTCGCGACCCGAAGCGGCTGCATCACTCGGAAAGCAAGCTTGTCTCCGGCCGCGAACATTCCGGTCCTCGACAGATCGAAGGCGAAGGCCTCCGTCCGGAGGCGGCCCTTCTCCACCAGCGAGCTGGTTCCAGGCATGGACGTCCACCCGCGGCGATAGCTGGCATAGGCCTCGACGCCGGCACCGAGATCGAGGCTGGCCGTGCCGTCGGCGAACAGGGTTCGCGAGCCGCCGTTCGAGAAGATGGAGGAGAAACGGGCGCCCAATATCGTGGCTTTCTCGCTTAGTCGCGAAGCACCCAGGCTGAACCTCGCCGGGCCGATCCTCCTGTCGAACGTCAGGGAGTCCAAAGTGTAGGATGGCCGGTCGAGCCCCTGCCGAAGCCCGGGCATGTGCACTCTGCCGCGCTCGCTGGTGACGGTCAGCGCGAGGGGGCCGATTTCGTGGCGAAGGCCGACGCTGGTATCCGCGCTCGGATGGAAGCCGGCGCGGCTCATCGGATCGCGGGCGACGAGGAAGCTGTTGTCCCATCGTCCGGCGAGCTGCTGCTGGAGCATACGGCCGCTTTGGGAAAAGCCGAAGGCAAGGGCCGTCTTCGGAGTCAGGCGGCTGAGCGCCATGCCGGCGACCGCCTTGGCCCTGCGGGCATCTTCATGGCCGAGGCGCAACGGCTCCGTGTCCACACCCGGCCTGCCGTTCACCTTCCGGCGGATCGTGACGGCGACCGAAAGCCTTCCGGAGGACGCGGCGGCGGTGCGGAAATTTCCCCCGCTCACGCCCTGCGCGAGCGGTTGCTCCGGCGACATGCGCCCGAGCGTCCTGGCGAGATCGAGCACATAGGCGCGCGAATAGCCGTCCAGAATGATCGCGCCTCCGCCCGGGCCGGGCGCGGCATCGCCCATCGGGCCCGAGACGGTCCCGTTGTCGCTCAGCGAAATGGACGCCATGCTCCCCGCCAGCGCCGTCGCGCCCTGCGGCTGGAAGGCACGGGCGATGTTGAGAATGCCGCGGCCGTAGATCGGGTCGGTGCCGACCGCACCCGCATCGTCGGCCGTCGTCAGCAATAGCTGGACGATCTGCGTGCCGGTGAGGTTCGGGAACGCGCCGGCGAGCAGGGCCGCGGCGCCGGCTATGGTGGGCGCCGAAAAGGATGTGCCGTCGACGGCGACGTGCGCGCCGGTGTGGTTGACGGTCGCATTGCCGCGGCCGAGCGCCGTCAGATAGTGATTGGCGCCGATGCCGGTGCCGGCGCGGTCCGAAAAGCTGCTGATGCTCCTGTTGGCATCCATCGAACCGGCAATGATGAACAGGCCTGTGGAGCCCGCGTCCTGAACGTTCTTCAGGGCGAAGGAGTTCGGCTGGGCCGTGCCGTTATTGCCGGCGGACATGATGACGATGATGCCCGCATCGACCGCGCGGCGGACGGCGTCGAAGGTCTCGGCGGGCATGCCTTCCTCGTCGCCGAAGGACATGTTGATGATCTTTGCCCCGTTGGTCCGGGCAAGGTCGATGGCGACGGGCAATGCCGAGTCGAAGAAGCAGTCGCTGGTGCCGGGCTTGCAGCCGGCGGGATCGCCGACGTTGAGCGACAGGATCGTCGCTTCATAGGCGACGCCCTGCATATAGAGGCCGTCCCGGTTCGCGGCGATGACTCCGGAGACCATGCTGCCATGGCCCTGATGGTCGACGATGCCGCGATTGGCGGCCACATCCTGGCTGGCGGGATCGATTCGGCCGGCGAACTCCGGCAGCGAGGGGTTGATGCCCGTATCGACGACGGCCACTTTCACGCCCTTGCCCGTGGCGCCTGCCTGATAGGCCGTAAGGGCGCTGGCCGCGGTGGCCGAGTTGGAAGCGTTGTACTCCGCATCGTTGAGGCCGCTGGAAGGCGGCGGCGGTGGCGGCGGTGGGGGAGGCGGCGGCGGCGGTGGTGGCGGAGGCGGCGGAATCGTCCCTGGTGGTTGGCCGCCCCCACCGCCGCCGCCGCCGCCGCATCCGCCGAGCGCAAGCGCCACCATGCAGGCCGATAGGATGAAGGCTGCCTTGCCTGTTCTTTTCACGGCCCGCTCCCCCGCACGTCCTCAGGCTCTCCCAACCCATTCTGATCTGAGTCGAGGAAAGCCTTGGACGTGCAGAGTGGAGCCGGCCGCTGCTTCAGTCCAGTATTAGATAATCAGTCGAACAACTTGGCGAAGGCGCGCTTGGCGCGGTTCCGCCAATGGCCGCGGTGATAGGCGTCGCTGGCCAGCAGGGGCAGGACGCTGGTCGCCTCGGCGAACACCATCTGCTCCATCGCCGTCGAGACCTTGCCCCAGCTCGCCGCTTCCTGAAGCGTCGAGGAGGAGCAGGCGCCGTCGCGGACGTCGGCGACGGTGATCTGGACCGCATATTTGTGGACCTCGACGTCGTCGTGGCCGAGGATCTCGGCGCACACGACCGTGTCCTGGGTGAAGTTCTTGGGCACCCCGCCGCCGATCATCAGCAGGCCGGTGGTGCCGGCCTCGATCTTGAGGTTGGTGAGCTCCCGGAAGTCGGCGATCGCGTCGAGGACCATGTAGGGCCGGCCCGCCTTCATCGCGTCGACCTGATGCTTGACCAGGCCGAAGCCGGCCGAGCTGTCGACGAAGGCCGGGCAGAAGATCGGCACGTCATGCTCGTAGGCGAGCTTGACGAGGCTGTTCTCCTTCTTGCCGTGGGTCGTCAGCCACTTGCCCATCTCCTTGATGAACGCGCGGGACGAATAGGCCTTGGGCTCGAGCGAATTGGCGATGTCGCCGATCGTGTGATCGGTCTCCTGCAATTTCTCTTCGTCGATATAGGTGTCGTAGATTCGATCGATGTAGAGCGAGCGCAGAGTGTCGTCGTCAGGAATTTCCAGGGCTTGATAGTGCTTGTGGCCAAGCGCTTCGAAGAAATCCATGTCTACGATGGTGGCGCCGGTGGCGACGATCGCGTCGACCATGTTGTTGCGCACCAGCTCGGCATAGAGGTCCATGCAGCCGCCGGCCGACGTCGAGCCGGCGATGACGAGGATCACCGAGCAATCCTTGTCGGCGAGCATGGTATTGTAGATCTCCGCCGCCCGGCCGAGGTCGCGGCTGGTGAAGCTCATCTTCTTCATCGCGTCGACGATCGGGCGGGCGTCGAAGCTCTTGATGTCGATATGCTCGACGACGTTAGACAGCAGCTCCGCCTTGCGGGTATCGTTGATCTTGGACTCGTTGTTCACTTGCATCTCCATAGCCGTCATCCCCGCGAAAGCGGGGATCCAGCTTTTGTCTTCCTGATCCTGTGCGGAGCTGGATTCCCGCTTTCGCGGGAATGACGAACTCTCCGCCTACAGCGTCACGACGTTGGAACGAGCGACCTCGCGCTCCGCTCCTCCGTAGAGCGTCGCCATCGGCTCATCCGACATCTCGACCTTGGCGACGGTGCCGAAGCCGTTGAAGGCGGTCCGCATCGCGCAGCCATAGGCGCCGAGCATCCCGATCTCGATATAATCGCCCGCGCCCACGTCCGCCGGAAGGTGGAACGGCCCGGTCATATGGTCGAGATCGTCGCAGGTCGGCCCGTAGAAGCTGAAGCCCATGTCGCGAACGTCCGATTCCTCGTCGCGCAGAAGCTTCACGGGGAAGCGCCAGCCGATATGAGCAGCATCGAACAGTGCGCCGTAGGCCCCGTCGTTGATGTAGAGCTGGTCGCCGCGGCGCTTCTCAACCCGAACCAGAAGGCTCGCATATTCGGCGCACAAGGCCCGGCCCGGCTCGCACCAAAGCTCGGCCGAGTAGGAGATGGGCAGGCTCTCGAAAGCGCGCGAGATGACGTCGAAATAAGCTTCGAGCGGCGGCGGCTCCATGCCGGGATAGACGGACGGGAAACCCCCGCCGACGTCGACGATGTCAACCGTGACCGCCGCCTCGACGATCGCCGCGCGAACCCGCTCCATCGCCTCGTAATAGGCCATCGGGGTCATCGCCTGGCTGCCGACATGGAAGCAGATGCCGAGCGCGTCCGCCGCCTGGCGGGTGGCGAACAGCAAAGCCTTCATCTCGTCCGGCTCGGCGCCGAACTTGGAAGCGAGGCTGAGCTTGCTATGTTCGGAGGAGACCCGGATCCGAACGCACAGGTTGAGATCCTCGGCCTCGCCGGTGGCGCGGACGATCTTCTCGAGCTCTTCCATCGTGTCGAGCGAGAAGGTGCGCACCCCGAGCCGATAGGCTTCGGCGATCGCTTCCTCGGCCTTGACCGGGTGCATGAAGCATTGGACCGCGTCCGGGAGCGTGTCGGCGACGAGGCGCACCTCGGCGATCGACGCCACGTCATAATGCGTGACTCCGCTCTCCCAGAGGATTCGGAGCAGGTCCGGCGAGGGGTTCGCCTTGACCGCATAGAGCGACCGGCCCGGAAACTTCTCGACGAAGAAACGGGCCGCGCGCTTGGCGGCGTGCGGACGAATGAGCGTGACCGGCTGGACCGGTCGAAGGGCGTTCGCTAGCCCCAGCGCGCTATGATGCTTGTGCAACTCAAGGGACCTCCAAAGGCGGTAGTTGACGACGAGGCTGCCTTGCGGTTGTTGGAAGTCCCCATGGGGCAGCGGGGGCGGATATATGAGCGGCGTGCCCCCCTGTAAAGACCTGCTTTTTTCCCCACGAAACCAGAGGTTTGCATGTCAGAGAGAAAGCCCACGCCAGAGGGTGTCGCTGCTGCGGCGAAGCGCATCTGCGGACAGGTCGTCGAAACTCCGCTGCTGCCCCTCGACTGGGCCGGAGTCCGGCTTTGGGTGAAGGCGGAATGCCTCCAGGAAGGCGGGAGCTTCAAGCTTCGCGGAGCGACCAACCGCCTGCTCCTCCTGAGCGAGGCCGAGCGCCGCCGAGGCGTGGTGGCATTCTCGTCCGGCAACCATGCCCAGGGCGTGGCCATCGCCGCCCGCCGACTGGGGTTGGGGGCGACCATCGTCATGCCGTCCGACGCCCCGGCGGTGAAGCGCGACTCCACGCTCGCCGCGGGCGCCGAGATCGTCCCCTACGACCGCTCGACCCAGAGCCGGGAGGAAATAGCGGGTCGGCTCGCCGAGGAGAGGGGGGCGACCCTGGTGCCGTCGTTCGACGACGTCGACGTGATCGAAGGGCAGGGGAGCGTCGGGATCGAGATCGCCGCCCAGCTCGGAGCGATGCCCGATCGGGTGCTCGTGCCATGCGGCGGCGGCGGGCTGTCGGCGGGGCTCGCGCTCGCCCTGCCCGAATCGCGGATCGTGACCGTGGAGCCCGAAGGCTGGGACGACATGGCGCGTTCGCTGGAGGCGGGCGCCCCGGTCCCGGTCCTCGAGCCGGCGCCGCCGACCCGCTGCGACGCCCTCCAGACCAAGCTGGTCTCTCCACTCACGCTCGGAGCGCTGCACGCCTCGGGCGCGAGCGGCCTGTGGGTCACCGAGTCGGAGATCGAGACCGCCATGGCCTTCGCCGCCCGCCACCTTCGGATCGTCGCCGAGCCCGGCGGAGCGGTCGCGCTCGCCGCGCTCCTCGCCGGCAAGGCTGGCGAGGTCACGGAGCGGACGGTGGTGGTGGTCTCGGGCGGAAACGTCGATCCCGAGCTCTATGCCGCGATCCTCGGCGCTCAGGCGGCCGACGCGGCCCGATAGTCGGCGGGGTCGATCCTCTCGGCGGGAGAGACGGCCTCGACCTGCCGGGTCAGCGCCTCGAGCTGAAGCCCCAGCGTCCTCAGCTCCGCGGCGAAGGCCTCGCCGTCATGGCCGGGCCGGGCCAGGGTCGCCGCTTCCAGCAGGGTGTCGAGCATCATCGACAGGCTCGGAAGGATCGATTCCTCGATCCGTTCGAAAGCTTCGTCGAGCTGCCGTTTCGCTTCCCCGTCTGGCATAAAGGACAAGCTAGGCCCTGCGTGATTAACCTTTCGTAAAAACCGGCCCTGTTTTCCGGCCCCTTCGGCTGGCACAAGCGGGCGATGACCGGATTCGCCGCCACCTTGCTCTCGATCGCCGTCCTCGCCACCTTCGCTCTCGTCGCGGGCGCCGCCTATCTCCTGCTCAAGGGGAAGGAGCGCAAGCAGGGCGTGCTGATGCTGATCGCCGCCGCGGTGCTGTTCGGCAACGTGCTCATCTGGACGGTATGACGATACGGGTCTTCGATTTCGACCGGGCCATCGTCCGCCAGCCCGCGCCGAGCGTCGTCGACGGACTGCGCAGCGGCGGCGAGCCGCCTTCCTACGACCGGGTCCTCGCCGAGCACCGCGCCTATGTCGCCGCCCTGGAAGCCGCCGGAGTCGCCGTGGAGACTCTTCCGCCGCTCCCGGAGCATCCCGATTCCGTCTTCGTCGAGGACCCGGCCTTCGTCCTCCCGGAAGGGGCGGTCCTGCTCCGCCCGGGAGCGCCCAGCCGGTTCGCCGAGGCCGAGCTGCTCGCTCCGGCCCTGCGCCGCCGCTTCGGCCGGGTCGCGCAAGTGGAGGAAGGCTTCGTCGACGGCGGCGACATATTGATCCTGCCCGACGAGATACTGGTCGGACTGTCGGATCGGACCGACGAAACCGGCGCACGTCGCTTCTGCGACATCCTGGCCGGCCTCGGGCGCTCGGCTCGCATCGCCCGGCCGCCGAGGGGCCTGCTCCATCTCAAGACGGGCTGCGCTCTGATCGACGAGGGCGCCGTCCTCGCGGTGCCGGCGATGGCTTCCCTCTTCCCCGGCTTCGAGGTGGTGACGACGGCCCGGGGCGAAGAGCATTCGGCGAACCTGATCCGGGTCAACGACCGCATCCTGATGGGCGCCGCCTTCCCGAACACCGCCGCCGCGCTCCGCGAACGGGGCCTGGAGGTGGTGGAAACGCCCGCGTCGGAGATCGCGAAGATCGACGCGGGCCTCTCCTGCATGTCGCTGCGCTGGCATTCGTAAGGCTCGTCGCCCCAAGGAAAAAAGGGGACGAAAAAAGGGGACAGTTACCGTAACTGTCCCCTTTCGGCTGGCACCCGCTCGTCATGCTGAACTTGTTTCAGCATCCAGGCCGGCGCAGCGCGACGGTTATGGAAGCGCCCACGATCGCCGGAGAGCTCGACCCTGGACCCTGAAGCGAGTTCAGGGTGACGGAAGGAAAAAAGGGGACAGTTACCGGAAAAAAGGGGACAGTTACCGTAACTGTCCCCTTTTCCGCAGCTCAGCCTGGGATCACCTTATCGGGCAGCTCGGATCCAGCCTGAAGTCGAGATATTGGTCCACCGCCTTCATCAGCTGCGGCATCTCGTTGACGAAGAAATGGTTCGCCGTCGGGATGGTCGAGTGATGGATGGTGATGTGCTTCTGGGTGCGAAGCTTGTCGACCAGCTTCTGGACGGCGTTCGGAGTCACCACCTCGTCGCCTTCGCCCTGGATGATGATCCCGGAGGCGGGGCAGGGGGCGAGGAAGGTGAAATCGTACATGTTGGCCGGAGGCGCGATCGAGATGAAGCCGCGCACCTCGGGCCGCCGCATCAGAAGCTGCATTCCGATCCAGGCGCCGAAGCTGAAGCCGCCGATCCAGGTCGTCTCCGCTTCGGGATGAACCTGCTGCACCCAGTCGAGCGCCGAGGCGGCATCGCTAAGCTCGCCGATGCCGTTGTCGAACACGCCCTGGCTCTTGCCGACTCCCCGGAAGTTGAAGCGCAAGGTCGCGAAGCCGCGCCTGACGAAGGTCTTGTAGAGCGCCTGGACGATGGCGTTGTTCATCGTCCCGCCGCCCTGCGGATGGGGGTGGAGGATCAGCGCGACGGGCGCGCGCGGCCGGGGGCCGGGGCTGAAACGGCCTTCGAGACGGCCTTCCGGACCGGGGAAAATGACTTCGGGCATTGCACCTGCGGATCGCTGAGGAGAAAGAGCGGGGCTGCCCCCGCGCGCATGCCGCTCTATATAGGGCCGCGCGCCCGCCGTGCAATTTGAAAGGGAAGACGTGCCGACTCGCATCTATCTCGACCACGCGTCGACCACTCCGATCCTTCCGCAAGCGGCGGCGGCGATGACGGACGCGTGCCGGAGTTGGGCCAATCCCTCCTCGCCTCATGCCGAGGGCCGGGCCGTGCGCGCCCAGCTCGAAGACGCCAGGCGGCGGATCGCGGCGGCGCTCGGCTCGGACTCAACCCTCATCTTCACCTCCGGCGCCACCGAGGCGATCTCACTGGTCTTCGAGCGCGCCCGGGCGAAGGACCGGATCGTTGCCTCGGTCGAGCATCCCGCCGTCCTTCGCAGCGCTCCGGCGGCGCGCCAGATCGCGGTCCATGCCGACGGAATGATTGACCTCGACGATCTCGACCGGGCGCTGGCCGGCGCCGAGACGCCGCTGGTGGCGGTCCAGTCGGTCAACAACGAGACCGGAGTCATCCACCCCATCGCGCAGGTCCATGCGAGGGTGAAGGCGGCGGGCGGCCTTCTCCTCACCGACTGCGCGCAGAGCGCCGGCAAGTTGCCGCTGCCCGAGGCCGATTTCATCGTCATCGCCGCGCACAAGTTCGGAGGCCCGCCCGGCACCGGGGCGCTCCTGATCAGGGACGTTTCCACTCTGGAAGCGATAGGCGGGCAGGAAGGCGGCTTCCGCCCCGGCACCGCCGCCGTGCCCTCGATCATGGGCTTCGCCGCCGCCTGCGAGGCCGATCATGCCTGGTACGAGGATTCGAAGCGCTTCCGGGCCCGGCTGGACGAGGGCATAATCGCCGCCGGAGGCGAGATCGTCGCCGGCGATGCGCCCCGAATCGCCACCATCGCCTGCTACCGGATGCCCGGGGTGTCCGGCGCCGCCCAGATGATGCAGCTCGACCTCGCCGGAATCGCCGTCACCGCGGGCAGCGCCTGCGCCTCCGGAAGCCTCAAGACCAGCCATGTCCTCACCGCCATGGGCTGGCCGGAGGAGGCGGCGCGCGAGGTCATAAGAATCAGCTTCGGTCCGCAGACCCGCGAGAGCGACATCGACGCCCTGCTCGACCATTGGACGGCGATGTACGGGAAACGCCGGGCCGCGTGATCTACCTCGACTATCAGGCGACGACTCCGCTGGCCCCCGAGGTGGCGGCGGCAATGCGCCCATGGCTCGAAACCGGCTTCGCCAACCCGCACTCCAGCCACCGCCCGGGCCGCGAGGCCGCGGCGGCGGTCGAGGTGGCGCGCGAGCGCGTGATCGCCGCGCTGAATACTCCCCTCCCTGGAAGGGAGGGGCGGGGGGTGGGTCCGCCGAAGGCGGCCGAAACTCCGACGCCGGAAGGCAGTCTCGCTTCGCTCGCCTACCCACCCCCAACCCCTCCCTTTCAGGGAGGGAAGCTCTACTTCACCGCCGGCGCCACCGAAGCGATCAACTGGGCGCTCAAGGGCGCCGCCTCCCGCCTCGCACCGGACCGGCGCCGCATCGTCACCGTCGCCACCGAGCATGCCGCGGTCCTCGACACCGTCGAGTATCTCGCGGGACTCGACTTCGACGTCGAGATCCTCCCCGTCGCCCCCGACGGCCTGGTCGACCTCGCCGCCGTCGAAGCAGCCCTCGTCAAGCCCACCGGCCTCGTCGCGGCCATGCTGGTCAACAACGAGATCGGAGTCGTCCAGCCCGTCGCGAAGATCGGAGCTCTGTCCCGAGCCGCCGGCGCCCTCTTCCTGTGCGACGCCGTGCAGGCGTTCGGCCGGGTGCCCGTCCCGATCGAGGCCTGCGACTTCGTCGCGATCTCCGCCCACAAGGTGCACGGCCCCAAGGGCATCGGCGCCCTCTGGGTCCGGGAGGGGGTGGAGCTCGAACCGCTTCTTCATGGCGGCGGCCAGGAGGGCGGGCTTCGCTCGGGCACGCTCTCGCCGGCCTTGTGCGTCGGCTTCGGTGAAACGGCCGGGCTGCTCGTCCAGCGCGCCGGAAAGGATCGCGAGCATGTCGCGCGCTTGTGGGGCGAGGCTCGAGCGGCGATGCCCGGCTGGACCCTCAACGGTTCGGCCGAGCATCGCTATCGCGGCAATATCAACCTGAGACTCGACGGCGTGGATTCCGCCCGCCTGATCTCGGAGCTTCGCCGCATTGCCTTCTCCGCGGGCTCCGCCTGCGCCAGCGGCTCGGGCCGCCCCAGCCACGTCCTCGCCGCCCTCGGCCTCTCCGACCGCGAGGCGCGCTCGAGCATCCGCCTCGGATTCGGGCGCTACACGGCCGAGGATGAGCTGGCCGAAGCCCTCGCCCTCATCGATGCCGCCGCCAAACGGCAGCTGGACTTCGCCGCATGACCATCGTCCGCTTCGTCTCCGCTGACGGCAACCACATCCAGCAGGTGACGGGAGCGCCCGGCGAGCGCCTGCTCGATCTCGCCCAGGCGCACGGCCAGCCGCTCGAGGGGACGTGCGAGGGCCAGATGGCCTGCTCGACCTGCCACGTCATCGTCGCCGCCGAGGATTTCGCCAAGCTTCCGAAAGCGAGCGAGGAGGAGGAGGACCTGCTCGATCTCGCCTGGCACGTCACCCGCACCTCGCGCCTCGCCTGTCAGATCCATTTGAGCGAGGCCTTAGAAAATCTGACGGTGCGGATGCCCGGCGGCTCGCATAACATGCAGGGACGATGATCGACCGCAGAACCTTCCTCGCCGCAAGCGTCGCCCTCGCCGCCGGATGCCGCGCCGCCGCCCCCGCCAGGGACTCCGCGCCCGCCCAGCTGGCGGTAGAGGCGCGACGACGCTTCGAGGCGATCCGCGCCACATTGGGCCCGGGCGGACGACTTGGAGTCGCGGCCATCGACACCGGCTCGGGCCGGGAACTGCGCTTCGACGCCGATTCGCGTTATTCCATGGCCTCGACCTTCAAGTTTCCTCTTGCCGCCGCCGTGCTCGCCCTGGTGGACCGCGGGGAAATTTCGCTCGAGGAGAAACTGCCTATTCCGCCCGGCAAGCCGCTCGATAATTCGCCGGCGATCGAGCGGTATCGGCACGAAGGCAGTCTCTCGGTCGTTCGGCTCTGCTCGGCGATCGTCGAGCTGAGCGACAACAGCGCCGCTAACATGCTCCTGCGCCGGATCGGCGGTCCGGAGGCATTGACCCGCTTCATCCGCACCTGCGGCGATCCGGTCACCCGGCTCGACCGTTTCGAGATGGAGCTCAACTCGAACCTTCCCGGGGACCCGCGCGACACCACCAGCCCCGCGGCCATGGCCGGCCTGACGCGCACTCTGGTTCTGGGCGACCGGCTCACCGAGCAGTCGCGCCGGCATCTCTCCACCTGGCTGACGAAGTCGGTGCCCGGCGCCGACCGACTCAAGGCGGGGCTGCCGTCGCCGCCCTGGCTGGTCGGCCACAAGACCGGCACCGGCGCCAACGGGGCGGTCAACGACGTCGCCGTCGCCTGGCGCTCCGGCGGCGCCCCGATCGTGGTCGCCTGCTACCAGAGCGGCGGCACGGCCGACCGCCCGGCCCGCTTCGCCGCCCATGCCGCCGTAGGCCGCCTGGTGGCGGAGACATTCGCATAGCCGTCATCCCGGCGAAGGCCGGGACCTCGGGGAGTCCCGCCGAAACTTCTTGTCCTGAGGTCCCGGCTTTCGCCGGGATGACGGATAGCGGCGCCATCTTGCGCGAATCCCCCGCTTCCACCATATGCGCCGCGGGAGTCGGACGGACGGCGCTCTCGCCAACCCGGTCAGGTCCGGAAGGAAGCAGCCGTAACGAGTTCAAGCGCCGGGTCGTTTCCGGCTCCCACCTTTTCCCCTCCCGTTCGCCCTGAGCCTGTCGAAGGGCTTTTTTTGCTTCGGGCAAAAGGTGAAGGGATGGGCTTCGACAGGCTCAGCCCGAACGGTTAGAGTTCCTCCCATGGCATCCGAATCCCCCGACGACTCCCCCGGCTTTGGCGCCCTCGGCCTCGACGAGCCGCCGCAGCCGGCCAAGGCGCAGCCCTACCGGGTCCTGGCCCGCAAATACCGGCCGCAGAGCTTCGCCGAGCTGATCGGGCAGGACGCCATGGTTCGGACGCTCGGCAATGCGATCGAGCGCGACCGGCTCGCCCACGCCTTCCTGCTCACCGGAGTCCGCGGAGTCGGCAAGACCTCGACCGCGCGCCTCATCGCCAAGGCGCTGAACTGCATCGGGCCGGACGGGCAGGGGGGGCCGACCATCGATCCCTGCGGGATATGCGAGCCCTGCCGGGCGATCGCGGAAGGGCGCCATATCGACGTCGTCGAGATGGACGCCGCAAGCCATACCGGGGTCGACGACGTCCGCGAGATCATCGAGGCGGTGCGCTATTCGGCCGTCTCGGCGCGCTACAAGGTCTATATCGTCGACGAAGTCCATATGCTGTCGAAGAATGCATTCAACGCGCTTCTCAAGACCTTGGAGGAACCCCCTCAGCACGTTAAGTTTCTGTTCGCCACAACCGAGGTCAACAAGGTCCCGGTCACGGTCCTGTCGCGGTGCCAGCGCTTCGATCTGAGGCGGATCCCGGCCGAGAAGCTCGCCGCCCATTTCGGCGAGGTGGCGGGCAAGGAAGGGGTCGAGGTCGAGCCCGAGGCGCTCGCCCTCATCGCCCGCGCCGCCGAAGGCTCGGCCCGCGACGGCCTCTCCATCCTCGACCAGGCGATCGCCCACGGCCCCGGCGGGGTCAGCGCCGAGCAGGTCCGGACGATGCTCGGCCTGTCCGACCGCGGCGCCATCCGCCAATTGCTCGGCGTCCTTCTGAGCGGCGACGCGCCGGCGGCGCTTTCGGCCCTGCGCGACCAATATGATCTCGGGGTCGAGCCCAATGCGGTGATCCGGGGCCTGCTCGAGAGCGTCCACGGGATCACCCGGGCCAAGGTCGGCGGCGCCGAGGATGCGGCCCAGTCGGCCGAGGAGCGCGAGGCCTATGCCGAATGGGCGGGCCGCCTTTCCTACGCTTCCGTCCATCGCCTGTGGCAGCTGCTCCTCAAGGGGCTGGCCGAGGTCCATGGCGCGCCGATGCCGCTCGAGGCCGCGGAAATGGCGCTTCTGCGGGTCATCCACGCTTCCGACCTTCCCGATCCCGGCGCCCTGCTCGAGAGGCTGGCGGGCGGCGAGGCGGTGCCGGCGCGCGCCGCCGCGGCGCCGGCCGCTCCGACGGCGATGCCGGCCACGTTCCGCGACATGGTCGAGGCGCTCGAAGCCAAAGGCCGCCGCCATCTCGCCCAGCAGCTCCACGATTATGCCCGGCCGATCGCCTATGCGCCGCCCGAGCTCGTCCTCAGCCTGAAGGGCCCGATCGCCACGCGCGACCTGGCCCTGGCTCTGAAGGAGGTGACCGGCCAGGCCTGGCAGGTCCGGACCGAGGATGAAGGCGGCGAGCCGACGCTTCAGGAGCAGGAGCAGGCGGCGAAGAAAGCGCAGGAGCAGGCCGTGCTCGAAACCCCTCTGGTCAAAGCCGCGTTGGAGGCCTTTCCGGGGGCCGAGCTCGCCCGCTACAATCTCGATGAACAACGGAGCGCCTGAAATGCCCGATTTGGACGAATTGCTGAAAATGGCCCAAAATGCCCAGGCCGGCCTGATGAAGGCGCAGGAGGGTCTCGACAAGATCGAGGTCGAGGGCCTTTCGGGCGGCGGCCTGGTCAAGATCAAGGCCACCGCCAAGGGCCGGATCATCTCGGTCGACATCGACCAGAGCCTGCTCGTCCCGTCCGAGAAGCAGATGCTCGAGGATCTCGTCGCCGCCGCGATCAACGACGCCCGGATGAAGGCCGATCATGCGGCGCAGGAGGAAATGAAGAGCATGACCGCCGGCCTCCAGCTCCCGCCCGGCTTCAAGATGCCGTTCTGACGCATCCGAGGGATGCGTCACCCCGGCGAAAGCCGGGGTCTCGTGGAGACCCGCTGAGCTTGTTGTTCCGAGGCCCCGGCTTTCGCCGGGATGACGGTTATTGCGAATTCCCCTCCGGGGCTGGCTCCGGCTCCGGCTCCGGCTCGGGTTCCGGCGCCGGCTCGGCCGGCGGCTGCTCATATTCCTCGCCCGGAAGCGCGGCCGGAGGCGGCGCGGCCTTCGTCCTGGGGGCGGCCTTCCGTTTCACCGGAGCCGCCGGCTCCCGCTCGGGCGCCACCGTTTCGCCCTCGTAGACGCAGCGGTCCAATCCTTCGCGTCCGACCACGCCGATCCGGGCCGCGATGGCATTGCCGTAGCGCCGGGTGAAGCCCTTGGGCGCGGTCGCTCCGCGCTTCTTGGGCAAGGGCAGGACCGCCGCGATCCGGGCCGCCTCGACGCGGCTCATCGCGCTGGCGTCATGGTTGAAGTAGCGCTGGGCGCCCGCATTGACCCCATAGGTGCCGATGCCGGTCTCGGCGACGTTGAGATAGACCTCCATGATCCGGCGCTTGCCCCACATATTCTCGACGAGCAGGGTGAACCAGGCCTCGAGGCCCTTCCGGAAATAGCCGCCGCCCTGCCACAGGAAGGCGTTCTTGGCCGTCTGCTGGCTGATCGTCGAGCCGCCGCGGATGACCGAGCCGCCCTTCGCGTTGCGCCGCATCGCCGCCGCTATCGCATCCTGGTCGAAGCCCCAGTGCGAGCAGAATTTGCTGTCCTCGGCGGCGATCGCCGCGCGCACCGCGTCGCGGTCGATCCGCTCGAGGCTCATCCAGTCGCGAGCGACATGGCGCCCGCTCAGGCGATCGCCGAGCATGGTGAAGGTGATCGGCGGGTTCACGAAACGATAGAGGAGGACCCAGAGCAGGCTGAGCAGGACGAACAGGAAGACGCCCGAGACGACCCAGATCAGGATCCGCCCGAACCAGCCCCGCTTTTTCGCTCTTACGCGGGACACAACCACGTCATCCCGGCGAAAGCCGGGACCTCAGGACGAAAAGTCACGGCGGGCGTCCCCGAGGCCCCGGCTTTCGCCGGGGTGACGGTCAGAGTCATCAGTCGCTTGTCCTACGAAGCCGGCAACAGCCGCCGCTCGCCGGCCAAGCCCATCAGCGCCTTTTGAAGCTTCTCGAACGCCCGGACCTCGATCTGGCGGATTCGCTCGCGGCTGACGTCATAGACCTGGCTCAATTCCTCGAGAGTCTTCGGCTCGTCGGTGAGGCGCCGCTCGGTGAGGATATGCTTCTCGCGGTCGTTGAGAGCCTTCATCGCCTCGACCAGAAGCTCGTGCCGGACCTGGCTTTCCTGGGCGTCGGCGACCCTTTCGTCCTGAAGAGGCTCGGTGTCGACCAGCCAATCCTGCCACTGGCCGTCGCCCTCCTCGCGAAGCGAGACGTTGAGCGAGGTATCCCCGCCCATCGCCATCCGGCGGTTCATCGAGATGACGTCCTCTTCGGACACTCCGAGATCGGTGGCGATCTTGGTGACGTCCTCGGGCTTCAGATCGCCGTCCTCGAACGCCTCGATCTGGTTCTTCATCCGCCTGAGGTTGAAGAAGAGCTTCTTCTGGGCCGCGGTCGTGCCCATTTTCACGAGCGACCAGGAGCGAAGGATGAACTCCTGGATCGAGGCGCGAATCCACCACATCGCATAGGTGGCGAGGCGGAAGCCGCGGTCCGGCTCGAACTTCTTCACGCCCTGCATCAGGCCGATATTGCCCTCGGAGATGAGCTCGGAGACGGGCAGGCCGTAGCCGCGATAGCCCATCGCGATCTTCGCGACGAGGCGAAGGTGCGAATTGACCAGCTTGGCCGCCGCATCGGTGTCCTGATGCTCGGTCCAGCGCTTGGCCAGCATGAACTCTTCCTCGGGGGCGAGGATCGGGAATTTCTTGATCTCGGAGAGATAGCGGTTGAGACCCGCTTCACCGCTCATTGCGGGGATCGTCGCCGGGACGTTTCTGCCGCTAGCCATCGTCTTCACTCACTCCCTGGTTACCCGCTGTTTTGATTTTGCCGGGACCGTCGCCCTTATACCGCCAGCGCGCTTAACAGTTGCTGCATATCCGACGGAGCGTCGCTTTTGAACGACAAGGGCGCAGATGTCACGGGATGGATGAACCCAAGCCCCGCCGCATGCAGCGCCTGCCGTTCAAAACCCAGCCTTTTCAATAACTCCCGATGGGCGCTTCGGGTCCGTCCGTAGGCCGGGTCGCCGAGCAGGGGATTGCCGATCGACGTCATGTGGACCCGGACCTGATGAGTCCGCCCGGTTTCGAGCCGGCATTCGACCAGGGCCGAGTCCCGCAAGGGCCGAAGCACCCGATAATGAGTCACCGCCCTCTTGCCCCGATTGCCTTCGACGATCGCCATCTTCTGGCGATTGGCCGAGGAGCGGGCGAGCGGCGCGTCGATCGTCCCGGCGGGCGGGTTGGGCAGGCCGGCGACGATCGCCCGATAGCGGCGATCGATGCTGTGCCGGGCGAATTGCGCCGCGAGCCCCTCATGCGCCCGGTCGGTCTTGGCGACCACCAGAAGCCCCGACGTACCCTTGTCGATCCTGTGGACGATGCCCGGCCGGGCCACGCCGCCGATCCCGGAAAGCCGGCCGGCGCAATGGTGGAGAAGGGCGTTGACCATCGTCCCGTCGAAATTGCCCGCCGCCGGATGAACGACCATCCCCGCCGGCTTGTCGACGACGAGCAGATGATCGTCCTCGAAGACGATGTCGAGGGCGATGTCCTGGGCCTCGTTATGGGCCGGGGCGGCCTCCGGCACGCTCACCTCGTAAGCGCCGGCGATCGCCTTTGTAGCCGGATCGCGAACCGCGCCCGCGGGGCCGGTCACCCGGCCGCTCGAGATCAGCGCCTTCAACCGCTCGCGCGACAAGGTCGGAAGAGCGGCGGCAAGCGCCCGATCGAGACGCTGGCCGGCGGCATCGGCGGCGATCGTGGCGGTGATGTTCGACTCCCCCCGGGTCATTCCGGATCCGATGTGGGCAGGGGCGGGTCAGTTATCAAGGTGATCGGGAGGTCCTTCGACACGCGTCTTCGACTTCGCTCAGCCGCTACTCAGGACGAGCGGTCGTAGCCCTTCCCGCTCATGCCGAGTAGGCATTGAGCGAAGTCGAAATGCCGTATCGAAGCACCGCCCTTGCAACCGAAAAGGACTGCCGCCAATAGGGGTGAAACCGGCGCGACAGGGGCTCCAATCGCCATGAAATCCCACGAATTTGCCAGCCTTCTCTGCTCGCGCCTCTGCCACGACTTGCTGTCGCCGGTCGGAGCGCTCAACAACGGCATCGAGCTGCTCGCCGACGAGCACGATCCTGAGATGCGCGCCCGCTGCATGGACCTGCTCGGCGAGAGCGCCCGGGCCAGCGCCAACAAGCTCAAATTCTTCCGCCTGGCCTTCGGCGCCGCCGGCGGCTTCGGCGACGAGGTCGATACGCGCGAGGCGCGGGTGGCGATCGAAGGGCTGTTCGGCGGCGACGGCCGGATCCAGCTGGGCTGGATCGTCGACGAGCCGACGATGAGCAAGCGCGCCCTGAAGGTCCTCCTCAACCTCGTCCTCATCGCCGGCGACGCTTTGGTCCGAGGCGGCCGGCTCGACGTCGGGGCGGAGAAGCATGGCGGCGGAGTCGACATCGTCGTCCGCGCCGACGGCCCGCGAATCGTCCTCGATCCGGAATTGAAGCGGGCCCTGCTCGGCGACCTCGCCGAGGAAGCCATCGCCCCGCGTGGCGCGGCCGCCTGGCTGGTCCACTGCCTGCTCGCCGATTGCGGCGGCGAGGTCCAGGTCGCGGACCAGGAGGAAGGGGTGCTTCTGATCGGGGCGAGCATCCCGACCTAGGGATTGGGGGTTGGGGATTGGGGGTTGGGGCTGGAACGTCAACGCGTCACCGATACTTCTAATCCCCAACCCCCAACCTCCAACCCCTCCTCGCAAGTAAACCCCTCCTTAACCAACCCGGCCTAAGCCCGACTCCGCGCGAATAGCGGCGGGGCCCAGTGGACGATCTCATCAACGATTTCATCGCGGAAACGCGGGAGATGCTGGAGGCGCTCTCCGGGGAGATCGTCGCCTGGGAAGCCATGCCCGACGATCGCGCCCGACTCGACGAGATTTTCCGCTTCGTCCATACCGTCAAGGGCAATAGCGGCTTCTTCGACCTGCCCCGAATCCGCGCCCTCAGCCACGCCGCCGAGGACGCGCTCGCCGCGGTCCGCTCCGGCGCGAGAAGCGCCGACGCCCGGCTGGTGAGCGCCGTCCTCGCGATCATCGACCGTCTCGCCGAGCTCGTCGAGGCCCTGGAAACCGGCGAGGCGCTGGCGAGCGAGGACGACAGCGCGCTGATCGAGGCCTTGTCCGACGAGGGGCCGGCCCAGGCCGTCGAAGCCGAGGCGGTTCCCTCGAACCAGGCCGCCCGCACCTCGAGCCGGACCATCCGCTTGCCCGTCGAGCTTCTCGACCGGATGATGAGCGGGGTCTCCGACCTCGTCCTCGCCCGCAACGAGCTCGCCCGCCGGATCCGCGCCACCGGCGACGCCGAGATGATCGCGGCCTTCGACCGGGTCTCGGCCACCGTCGCCGACCTTCGCGACGGAATCACCCGGACCCGGATGCAGCGGATCGACAACCTCTTCGCGCCCTTGCCGCGGATGGTCCGCGACATTTCGGGCCAGATCGGCAAGCAGGTCGCCCTCGAGATAGACGGCGGCGATGTCGAGATCGACCGCGAGATGCTCGAGATGATCCGCGATCCGCTCACCCATATCGTCCGCAACGCGATCGACCACGGCATCGAGAAGCCCGCCGAGCGGCGGCGGGCCGGCAAGAGCGAAAGCGGTCTGTTGCGAGTCTGCGCCCGCCAGGCCGGAAACCAGATCCTGCTCGAGATAACGGATGACGGCCGCGGCATCGACGGCGACAAGCTGGTCAGCCGGGCCATTGCCGCCGGCCTGGTCACCGCCGAGCGGGCGGAACGGCTGAGCGCGGCCCAGAAAACGGCCCTGGTCTTCGAGCCGGGCCTCTCGACCGCGGCGGCCGTGACCGACCTTTCCGGCCGAGGCGTCGGGATGGACGTGGTCCGCGCCAATGTCGAGCGGATCGGCGGTCTCGTCGACGTCGAGAGCCGGACGGGGCAGGGCGTCGTCCTCACCCTCAGAGTGCCGCTCACCCTCACCATCATCCCGGCGCTCACCGTGGGCGCCGACGGCCAGGTCTATGCCATTCCGCGTTCGGCCATCGAGGAGATCGTCAGGGTCAAGGGCGGCGGAGTCCGGGTCGAGAGCGTCGGCGGAGCGGCCTTCGCCACCGTCCGCGGGCGCCGACTGCCGCTCGTCCATCTGCGCCGCTCGCTCGGCCGCGAACCCTGCGCCGACCCGTCGGCGCAGAGCCTCGTCCTGCTCAGGCCGGCCGGCGCCGATCTCTATGCCCTCGCGGTCGACGACATTCACGATCACGAGGAGCTGGTGGTGAAGCCGGCCGCGCCGGCGGTGATGGCGGCGGGGCTCTATGCCGGCACCACCATCGCCGACGACGGCAAGCCGGTGCTCCTTCTCGATCCGCCGGGCATCGCCGCCAAAGCCGGGCTTTCGCTCCACCGCGCAAGCGCCGATGCCGAGGCCGCGACCTCGCCGGCGCCCGCCGCCGCTCAGGGCCCGGCCGCACTGCTGTTCAGGACCCTCGAGGGCAAGACCCGGCTGGTGCCGATCGCCGCGGTCCAGCGCATCGAGGACGTCCGCCCCGAAGCCGTCCAGCTCAGCGCCGGCCGGCTCCACGTCGCGCTCGGCGAGACCCTGCTGCCGCTGGAAGGCTGCGGCTGCGCGGTGCCCGACCGGCCGATCCGGCTGCTCCGCTTGGGCGACGGCCATAAAGAGATCGCCTACGGCTTCGCCGACGTCGTCGATATCCTTCCGCTCCCCGCCGGGCTGATGCCGGCGACCGAGCCCGGCGAGGTGCGCGGAGTCGTCCTGGTCGGCGACGAGCAGGCCGAATTGCTCGACCTCCACTGGCTGTTCGCCCGCCACGGCGCCCGCTCCGCGCCCGGAGCGGCGCGTCCGGTCTGCGCCATTCCGTCCGGCGATCCGTTCATGGACGCGATCCTTCGCCCGCTCGTCGAGAGCGCCGGCTACGATGTCGTCGCGAGCGGCGCCCCGGGCAGCGAGGCGGCCTCGATCGTCATTGCCAGCGCGGAGGCCGGAGAGGCGCCGGCTCCCGAGGGCGCGCGCCTGGTCCGGATTCGAGCCGCGGCCGAAGGGGAGGACGGCAGCGTCCACCGCTACGACCGCGAGGCCCTGCTCGCCGCCCTTGCCGGCGAGGGACCCCCCAGACGGAGGCGCCGTCGTGGCTGAGCTTCTTCTCATCGTCAGGCTCGGCGGGGAACGCGTCGCCTTGCCGGCCGCGGACGTCGAATCGGTCGTCGAGATCGAATCGCTGACTCCGGTGCCGGGCGCCGCCGGCCATGTCGCGGGCCTCGCCGCCCTGCGCAGCCGGGTGCTCACCGTGATCGACTGCCTGGCCTCGCTCGACCCGTCGCGCCGGCTTCCGGAGGATGCCGCCGAGGCGGTGATGGCGGTGGTCGACGGCCACCCTTACGCCTTGCTCGTCGAAGCGGTGGAGGATGTGGTCGAAGCCAGCGGCGAGCGCCAGCCGGCGGCCGCCTCGCTGACCGGGGGATGGCGCCGGATCGGGCGGGCAACGGTCGAGGCGGAAGGGGATTTGCTGCTTCTGGCCGACGTCGAGGCTTTGATCGCCGGGCCGGCCCGGGAGGCGGCGTGACGCTTAAGGCGCTGATTAACGAATTGCGGCTAGGATCCGGTCGCGGGCAAAAGCGAGAGCAAGCATGAAGAGCTGTCTTGTAGTCGACGATTCGAAGGTGATCCGGAAGGTCGCCCGGCACATACTGGAGACTCTCGATTTCTCCGTCGACGAGGCGGAGGACGGCCGCGAGGCGCTCGAGCGCTGCGAGACCCGAATGCCCGACGTCGTCCTCCTGGACTGGAACATGCCGGTGATGGGCGGGATGGAGTTCCTTCGAACGCTTCGCCAGAAGAAGTTCGAGCCGCAACCGAAGGTCGTTTTCTGCACGACAGAGAATGACGCCGCCCATATCCGCGCCGCGATCGATGCCGGAGCGGACGAATATGTGATGAAGCCGTTCGATCGCGAGACCCTCGAAAGCAAGCTCCAGATCGTCGGCGTCGCGTGACCCGGCCCGCCGCCCGGGCGGCGGGAGAGATCGCTCCGGCCGCGCCCCCCCTGAAACTGATGATCGTCGACGATTCGCAGGTCGCGAGGGCGGTCCTGTCGCGGATGCTCGCCGCCTTTGACGATTTCGAGATCGTCGCCACCGCCGGCGACGCCGGAGAGGCGCTCCGGCTGCTTCCGATCACTCCGGTCGACATCGTTCTGCTCGACGTCGAGATGCCGGGCGAGAGCGGGCTGGAGGCGCTTCCCGAAATCGTCAGGCAGAGCCGCGGCGCTCGGGTGCTCATCGTCTCCTCTTTCTGCGACGACGATGCCGACGCGGCCGTGCAGGCGCTCGCTCCGGGTGCCGCGGAAACCCTGTCCAAGCCGGGCGCCGAAGCCTTCAGCGGACGCTTCTCGGAGGTTCTGGCCGACCGCCTTCGCCGGATCGGCCGCCGCGAGGCGCCGGCGGACGCCGCCGCCCCCGCGGATCAGCGCGAAGCGAAGCTCGGCTGTCTCGCCATCGGCGCCTCGACCGGCGGCCTCCACGCCGTCACCGCCTTGCTGAGCGCATTGCCGGCGAAGATCGGAGCGCCGATCCTGATCACCCAGCATCTGCCCGCGGTCTTCGTCCCGTTCTTCGCCCGGCAGGTGGAAGCGGCTTCGGGCCGGACCACCCGGATCGCCGAGGACGGGCTCGAGCTCCGGCCGGAGGAAATCGTGCTTGCGCCCGGCGACGCGCATATCCGCCTCGAGCAGAGGGGGGCGAGGGTTCGGGTGCGGCTCGACCGCACCCCCGCGCAGGGGGGCTGCATGCCTTCGGTCGACGTCATGCTCGAGTCGGTCGCCGGCGCTTTCGGCCGCGCCGCGCTCGGAGTGATGCTGAGCGGAATGGGGCGCGACGGCCTCGCCGGAAGCCATGAGCTGGTCGCCCGGGGCGGAACGATGATGGCTCAGGACCGGCAGAGCTGCGCGGTTTGGGGCATGCCCAGGGTGGTCGTCGAAGCCGGCCTCGCCTTCGCCGTGCTGCCGCCCGCCGGGCTCGCGGCGGAGGTCGCCGCCCGGGTGGAGTCGGCTTCATGCAGGTGAGCGACGCGTCCAGCCGGATCCTCGCCGGACTGCTCGAGGCGCGCACCGGCCAGCAGCTGACGATGAGCCGGCGCTGGCGGATCGAGACCGCTTTGCAGCCGCTGATGCGCGAGCGCGACATAGGATCGCTCGACGGCCTGGTCGCGGCTCTGGTCGCCCGCTCCGACGAGCGGCTCGCCGAGGCGGTGGTCGAGGCCCTGCTCAACAACGAGACCTTCTTCTTCCGCGACCGCCAGGCCTTCGATCTACTGCTCGGGCCGGGCCTCAAGCGGATCGAACTCCTGCGCCGCCGGGAGCGGCGGCTCGCCATCTGGTGCGCCGGCTGCTCGACCGGCCAGGAGGCCTATTCGATCGCCATGCATTTCGCCGAGCACAAGGCGCGCTGGAGCGGCTGGACGATCGACATCGTCGGCAGCGACGTCTCCCGGACCGCCGTCGAGCAGGCGAAGAGCGGTGTCTATTCGCAATTCGAGGTCCAGCGCGGCCTCCCGGTCGTGCAGATGATGCGCTGGTTCGAGGAGCTTCCGGGCGCCGCCTGGCGGATCGCTCCGGACCTGAGGCGGGCGGTCCGGTTCGAAGTCGGAAGCCTGGTCGGTCCGGCGGCGCCGGCCGAGCGGTTCGACATCATCCTGTGCCGCAACGTCCTCCTCTATTTCTCGCCGGAAATGCGCCGCGCCGCCTTCGCCCGCCTCGCTTCGGCCGCCGCCGAGGACGGCGCTCTGATGCTCGGCGCGGGCGAAACCGTGATCGGCCAGACCGACGCGTTCGTCTCCGATCCCGAATGCCGCGGCCTCTACCTGCGCGTTCCGGCGCGGCCGGAGCGCCGTCGGGCGGCCTCTTGACGACACCGTCGCCCCGGACTTGATCGGGGTCCATGAACACACTCGTTCGAACTGGAGTCGCCTCGGTGTTCATGGATGCCGGATCAAGTCCGGCATGACGGCCGGGCGGCCTCTTGACGCCGCGCCGTTTTTGGCGCGGGAAGAGCCGATGGACGGGTTTATCGACGCTCCCTCGCCCAATTTCAACGAGCGCGCGCTGCCCGTCTCGATGCTGGTCCTCCATTATACCGGGATGGAGGATGCGGCCTCGGCGATCGACCGCCTGAAGGATCCGGGCGCCAAGGTCTCGTGCCATTATCTCGTCGACGAGGACGGGCGGGTGCTTCGCATGGTCGACGAGGCCAAGCGCGCCTGGCACGCCGGCCGGGCCTTCTGGCGGGGGGCGGTCGACATCAATTCGGCCAGCATCGGGGTCGAGATCGTCAATCCCGGCCATGAGTTCGGCTACCGGCCCTTTCCGGAGCCGCAGATGGAAGCCTTGATCCCGCTGATCGCCGACATCGTTTCCCGTCACCGGATCCGGCCGCCTTATGTCGTCGGGCATTCGGACGTCGCGCCGGCGCGGAAGCGCGATCCGGGCGAATTGTTCGACTGGGCGCGCCTCGCCCGGCTCGGCCTAGCCATGCCCCGGCCGACCGACAATCTCATCGATCCGCTGTGGACGGACGGCGGTTTCCTGCTCGCGCTCGAACGCTACGGCTACGACGTCCACAAGCCCAAGGCGGCCGTCGCCGCCTTCCAGCGCCGCTTCCGCCCCGAGCTGGTCGATGGCGAGATAGACGGCGAGACGAGGGCGATCCTGCTCGGTTTGCTCTTGGATAGAAGAAGCGCACCCCCTAAGTAGCCCCGGCCAGAGGATCGGGCGGCCGCGTCTCGCGCAAGCGGGCCGAGGAAAGTCCGGGCTCCACGGAACGACGGTGCCGGATAACGTCCGGCGGGCCAGGAAGCGATTTCTGGCCTAGGGAAAGTGCCACAGAAAGCAGGTCGCAAAGGCTTCGGCCCTGCGACAGTGAAAGGGTGGGGTAAGAGCCCACCGCGGCCCCGGTAACGGCGGCCGGCACGGCAAACCCCACCGGGAGCAAGACCGAATAGGGATGGCTGGGCTCGTTCCGCCCTATGCCGTCCGGGTTGGTTGCTTGAGGGGCGGAGCGATCCGTCTCCCAGACGAATGGCCGCACATCCGCCCTGGTCTTCGACTATGGCGGAGGACAGAACCCGGCTTATAGATCCTCTGGCACTTTTCCCTCCGTTTTGGATTAGAAGCGATAATGGCTCGACAGACACGCTCCAACGACTGGGGATTTCCACGCTGGCGTGCCTATGGAGCCGAGCGCGAGGCGGTGCGCGTTCGCCTTTGCGACCGCGAAGGCTGCAACGAGCCCGGCGACCGCCCCGCGCCCAAGTCGCCGCACAGCCCCGACCGCTGGTATTTCTGCGAGGCCCATGCCGCCGAATATAATCGCAACTGGAATTATTTCGAAGGCCTGACCGCCGAGGATGCGGCCGCCCGCGAGGCCGAGGAACGGCGCGGCGCCGAGGGCTACAAGCAGGCGAATCACTATGGCTGGGGCGGCCCCGGCGACGGCAGCCGAAGCCGCGACGAGATGCGCGCCCTCGAGACCCTCGAGGTCGAGGTCGACGCTCCGTTCGAGACGGTCAAGGCCGCCTATCGCCGCCTCGCCAAGGCCAACCACCCCGACGCCGCGCCGGGCGATTCGGAGGCGGCGAAGCGCTTCCAGGCGGTTCAGGCGGCCTATGAGGTGCTGAGGAAGTCCGAGGAAAGGCGAGTCGGCTGATCGGCACCGTCATCCCGGCGAAAGCCGGGACCTCGGGACGAGAAGGCTCGTTGGGTCTCCAGGAGATCCCGGCTTTCGCCGGGATGACGCACTCGGTCGGCCAAGGTTAAGCTGCCCGATTATATGCCATATCGGATGCAAACCATGCTTTTTCGTACCGCCACCCTGGCCGCCTTCGCTGTCCTCGCCGCCTGCGGGAACGGAGCGGAGGCCAGCGCCCAGGCCGCCGCCGCCTCCAACCCCCAGGCCTGGACGATCGGCCCGATCATTCGCGGCCGCAATTATTCGGTGGGCATGCCGCTCCGTCCGACGGCGCGCCGCGGCGGCGGCTTGCAGATCGATCTGCCGAGGGCGCCGGGAAGCGTCCATTACGTGACGTTCCGCCACGGCTCGCTCGCCGGCAAGCGCCGGATCGTGATGCGCTACAGGGTCGAGGCGGCGCGCGGCGCCCGCCTGGTGGCATCGAGCGACGGCCGGTCGCCGGCCATGATCACCCTCTATTTCCAGCGCGGGGGTGACAATTGGAGCGGGCGCGGGCGCTTCGAGACCTATCGCTGGTATGCGACCTTCGCCACCCAGTCGCCGGTGGTTCCGGGCGACCATGTCATCGTCGCTCCGCTCGACGGCGCCTGGACGGCGGTCGAGACCAGCCGGGCGCTCACCAGCCCCGGCGCCTTCCGCCAGGCCGTCGCCTCGGCCGACCAGGTCGGCTTCGTCCTGGGCGGAGGCGACGGAGTCGGGCACGGAGTCTCGGCCACCGGCCCGGCCCGGCTGATCGTCACCGACTTCCGGGTGGAATGAATTCGGTGTCTGACACCGATTTTTCCGGAAGCCGGGTGGAATGAGCCCGTCATCCCGGCGAAAGCCGGGACCTCATGGAGAAACGCAGGGACTTCCCGTTCCGGGGTCCCGGCCTTCGCCGGGATGACGGCTGTCAGGCCGTGAACATGAAGGTGCCCGTCACATGCGCGACCGGGTCCGCCGGGTCGCCGTCGTGGGCAAGCCCCCGGACGAAGCCGACGCTTCGGGTCGCGCCATAGCATTCGCCGCGCCCGACGATCCGCTTGCCCGGAGTCGCCGGGCGCAGATAGTCGACCCGCATGTCGAGAGTCGCCTGCGGGCGGAAGCGGCCGAGCTTGACCCAGATCGCCATGCTGGTCGCCATGTCCATCAGGCTGACGATCGGCCCGGAGGCGAGCACTCCGGTTTCCGGCACCCCGACCAACTTGTCCTGCCAGTCCAGGCCGAGCTCGACCCAGTCCGCGCCGTGGCCGACATAGATTATGCCGAGCGCCCCGCCATGGCCGACCTTGCGGGCATATTGCGTGAACAGCTCCGGATCGAAGCCGCCGTCCGTGCCCGGCCGGCTCATGCCGCCAGCCGGGCCGCGGTCTCGCGGACGAGGGCGATCATGTTGGGGATGCCCTGGGTGCGGTTGGAGCTGAGCTGGTTTTTCAGGTCGAACGGCGCCAGCGCCGACTCGACGTCGGTGCCCAGGATCGCCTCCGGGCTTCGGTCCTGCACCGCGAGCAGGACGAGCGCGACGATGCCCTTGGTGATGGCGGCGTTGCTGTCGGCGAGGAAGTGGAGCCGGCCGTCGGGCCGTGACACCGGATAGACCCAGACCGAGGCGGAGCAGCCCCGAACCAGGGTGGCGTCGGTCTTGAGCGCGTCCGGCATCGGCTCCAACTCCCGACCGAGGTCGATCAGCAGACGGTAGCGGTCGTCGGCCTCGAGCAGCTCGTAATCGGCCTGGACGTCGGCGAGGGAAGGGGAGGGCATAAAAGGGCGCTATCAGAGAGAGACGGTGGGGCAAAGATGTAGTCGCACCAACGCCGGGCTGTCGATCAAACCCCTCTCCCGTCCTTACGGGAGAGGAGGGGCCCGCCGCGCAGCGGTGGGAGGTGAGGGTCTGTACCGCAGACTCAGCAAGACCCTCACCCCCCAAGCCTTCGGCTTGGGTCCCCCCTCTCCCGCGGAAAGCGGGAGAGGAGATCGAGGATCAGCCCTCCCCGCCGCTCGCGATCGCTTCGAGCCGGCGTACCCGCTCGCGAAGCTCCGAGACCTCGAGCCGCCCGCCCGGCCGCCGCGCCCTGCCGCCGCGCGTGGCCAGCTCGGTCCGCCTCAGCTCCAGCCAGCCGTGCCAGGCCTTGAGCAGGGCCGCGCTGGCGAGGCCGACGGCGAGCAGGCCGGAGCCGGTCAGTGCGGCGAGGCTTGCGGGGTCGGTCATCTTCCTCTCCTTTTAGCGGTCGCGCAGCTTCTCGATCTCACGTTCGAGGCTGTTCTCCTTCTCGACCGTGATCCGCTCCAGCACGGCGATGCGCTCGTGAAGGGCGCGAACCTCCGCCTTGAGCCGGTGATTCTCCTCATTGGCCTCCGGCGCCTCGCCGTCGCGGTGACGGCGCCGGCCGACCCCGAGGCGGGCCTTGGCGACGCTGGCGAGCATGACGATCGCCACGATCAGAACGATCATCTCGAACTGGTTCATCGATCTTCTCCCTGCCCGCGGCCGTCCGTCAGTTGATCGGGCGCTGGTCGCGCAGCCGCTCGATCTCGTCAGCCACGTCGATGCCCTTGTCGGTGACGATCCGCTCCAGCACCCGGACGCGCTGCTCGAGCCGTTCCGTATGGGCGGCATATTGCGCCGCTTTCTCCGCCGACTGGGTGGTGGCGGAGTCGACCTGGCGCTCCTTGATCTTCAGCCACTTGTGGGCGACTCCCGCGGCGATGGCGGCGAGTGGTATCAATACCCAGATCCAGCTTGCGATCACCTTGTCCTCCTCAATTCTTCGGCATGCGCAGGGCTTCGATCTCCTGCGTCAGCCGGTGGCCGTCGTCGGTGACGATCCGCTCGACGGTGGCGAGCCGATCCTTCACCGAGCCGAGCTCGGCGCGAAGCTGCGCATTCTCCGAGGAGATGAGCTTGATCCGCTCGATCGCCTCGTCTCCCGCCTTCGGATAGACGGCCTGTCCCCAGGCGCCGTCGAGCGGGTAGCCGTGCTTGATCCTGAGCCAGGTGGTGAGGATCCAGCCGCCGATGGCGAGGATTCCGAGCAGGCCGATCAACGGCGCCATCTGGCTGAAAGTCATGTCCATATTCTTGTTCCTTAGTGTCTTGAAGCTCAGCGCAGGCTCTCGATCTCGCGGGCGGTGCGCTCGGCCGGATCGGTGGCGATCCGCTCGAGCACCGCCATTCGCTCCTCGAGCCGGCCGACATTGCGCCGCAACGCCTCATTCTCCCGGGCCAGCCGCTCGTTCTCGCGGGCGCTTTCCGACCCGTCGGCCGGCGAGCCCGGGCTCACCTGCCGGAACCGCATGTAGCTGATGACCTGGATGATGACGGCGGCCGTCGCGAGAATGGCGACGATCGGGATCAGTTCTCCGAGATCCATGGTTCTTCCCCTTATCCTGCCGGGCTCAGCGCAGCTGCTCGATCTCGCGGGCGAGCCGGCTGTTCGAGCTGGTCACATAGGTCTCGACCTCGGCAAGCCGGCGGTCGATTTCGCGGAAACGCGAGCGAACGTCCCGAACCGTCCGCGCCGGCGAGGCTCGAACGCCCTGCCAGAACTTGGCCTGCTCCGGAGTCTCGCTGGCCAGCTCGCGCGGCTTGACCGGGGCCAGCCAGGCGGCGACCCAATAAGCGATGATGGTCCAGGGAAAGCCGCCGACGAAGGTCAGGATGACCAGGCCGATTCGGATGATGGTGACGTCGACCCCGGTATAGTCGGCGATCCCGGCGCAGACGCCCTTCCACTTCTTATTCTCTTTATCGAGATAGAATCTGGTGTGGCGCGCGCTCATTGGCCGATCCTTCTGGCGGCAGTTGTGGCGACGGTGCGGTCCTCGATTCCGGTCGCGGCGGGATCGCAGGCGATCGCCCTCCAGTTCGGATTCTCGGCCGTCATGATCCGCTCGATCGAGCACATGCGGTCGTCGAGCCGGCGGGCGAGGTCGTAAAGCTCCTCCATCAGCTTCTCGTCCTCGCCGGTGAGGGTCGCCGCGGTCTTCCAGCGCGTGATGTAGTGGAAGACCAGCCAGGGAAGGCCGATGAACAGGATCGGCACAACGATGATCGGGATGATGATATCTTCCATCGCCTCAGCCCTCCTTCTTGCTCATTCGGGCCTTGAGCGCTTCGAGCTCGGCATCCACTTTTTCGGAATTGCGCAATTCGGCGATCTCCTCGTCGAGAGTCTTGGGCGGGGCCCCGAGCGCCAGCGCGTCGGCGCGGCCCTCGGCATGATCGGCCCGCCGCTCGAGCACGTCGAAGCGGGAAAAGGCCTCGTCGACCTTGGGGCCGGCATACATTTCGCGAAGCCGGGCGCGCTGGTTGGCGCTTTCGAGCCGGCTCTGGATGGCGTTCTGGCGGGTGCGGGCCTCGCGCAGCTTGCCCTGGAGCTTGGCGATGTCGGCCTCCGACGCGCGAAGGGCGTCGTCGAGCACCTCGATCTCGCTCCTGAGGCTGTCGCCCATGTCGGCCGCCTTCTGCTTCTCGACCAGGGCCGCCTTGGCGAGGTCCTCGCGGTCCTTGCTGAGCGCAAGCTCGGCTTTCTCGGTCCAGCTCTCCTGGAGCTTGTCGAGCCGGGCGATCTGGCGGCGCATCTCCTTCTGGTCGGCGATCGTGCGCGCGGCGCTGGCGCGAACCTCGACCAGGGTCTCCTCCATCTCGAGGATGATCATCCGGATCATCTTCGCGGGATCCTCGGCCTTGTCGAGGAGGTCGGCGAAGTTGGCGGCGACGATGTCGCGGGTTCGGGAGAAAATACCCATTCAATCACTCCTTACGCATTTGGATTGAGGCGGCGGCCGGGAAGGAAAGGGGGCGAACCCTCCCGGACCGACGCCCGCGGGTCAGGCTTGAGCCTGGCCCGAAACCGGAGCCGCGACAAGGCTGATCGGCGCCGTCTCGATGGCCCGAGCCGGCCCGACCGCCGCGCCCACCGCGGTCGCGGTCAGGATCATCGCTCCAACCGTCGCAACGATCGTCTGCCCCAATTTGCCCATGTCGACCATTTCGTCCTCCCTGAAAATCCGTTTCGCCCCGCGGCGTTATGCTGACTGCAATACAAGGGTCGTGCCAATCGCCCGAAGTGGCGAAAAACCGCGCTTTCTTGCGATTCGGCCCGGGGGACCCACGTCTTTGTTCTTGCCAAAGCGTGGGAATCCGTCCCAATCTTTGGTGGTGGAACGCAACACCCAATTGGTCGGCCAGTCCTCCTCCTTCCTCGACGCGGTCGAGCGGGCGAGCCGAGCCGCGCCGCTCGACCGCCCGGTGCTGGTGATCGGCGAGCGCGGCACCGGCAAGGAGCTGATCGCCGAGCGCCTTCACCATCTCTCGGCGCGCTGGGACGGGCCTTTGGTCGCGATGAACTGCGCCGCCTTGCCCGAGACCCTGATCGAGGCCGAGCTGTTCGGGCACGAGGCGGGCGCCTTCACCGGCGCGACCAAGGCCCGTGCCGGGCGCTTCGAGGAGGCGGACGGCGGCACCCTCTTCCTCGACGAGCTGGCCACCCTGTCCCAGGCGGCCCAGGAGCGGCTGCTCAGGGTCGTCGAATATGGCGAGGTGACCCGGATCGGCGCCTCCCGCCCGGTGACCGTCGACGTCCGGATCGTCGCCGCCACCAACGAGGATCTGCCGCGCCTCGCCGAGCGCAACCGATTCCGCGCCGACTTGCTCGACCGGCTTTCGTTCGAGGTCGTCACCTTGCCGCCGCTCCGCCACCGGAGCAGCGACATTCCCGTCCTCACCGACCATTTCGCCCGGCGCATGGCGCTCGAGCTCGAATGGCCGAGCTGGCCGGGCTTCAGCAACGGCGCGATGGACAAGCTCTTGAACTATACTTGGCCGGGCAACGTCCGCGAGCTGAGGAACGTCGTCGAGCGCGCCGTCTACCGCTGGGAGGACCATGAGCGGCCGATCGACCGGATCCAGTTCGATCCGTTCGAATCGCCGTGGCGCCCCCAGCCGGCGAACCAGAATGCGGCGGTCGAGATCCTGCCGCCGGCGACGGCCGCGCCCGGCATTGCGCCCGTCAATGCCTGGGACCCGGAAAGCTGCGCCGACTTCCGGCTCGCCATCGCCGAATATGAGAAGGCGATCCTCGCCGCGGCGCTCGAGAAATGCCGCTGGAACCAGCGCGCCGCCGCGACGGCGCTGAGCCTGAGCTACGACCAGCTCCGCCACGCGATGAAGCGCCACCAGCTCCAGGGCTGACCTGATCGACCAACCCGCCGAGCGGCGCGACGAAGCCTGGGGCCATCCAATGGCGCGGCCGGCACAATTCTGTTATGGTCGCCTCACTTGAACGGGAGGACTCGCCATGCGCAGTAATTTCCTCTTCGCCGCCGCGGCCCTGCTTGCCGCGACACCCGCCGCCGGCGCCGTCAGCGTCATCGGCAATTCGGCCGCCCGAAGCTGCTATCTCGCGGCGGAAACGCGCGGCGCTCCTACCAAGGATGTGCTCCGTTTCTGCGACGACGCGCTCCGGCAGGACGCGCTGAGCCATGACGAGCTGGTCGCGACCTTGGTCAACCGAGGCATCCTCAAGTCGCGGCTCGGCAATCTCGACGGGGCCATATCCGATTACGACGCCGCTCTCAGCCGCGATCCGGACGAGGCCGAAGCCTATCTGAACAAGGGCTTCGCCCTTCTCAACCTTCCGGAATCGGGACAGCAGGCCAAGCCGCTGTTCGACACCGCGCTGGCCAAGAAGACGCGCAGGCCGGAGCTCGCTTATTACGGCCGGGGCGTCGCCCACGAGATGAGCGGCCAGGTCCGCGCCGCCTATCACGATTACAGGCAGGCGAGCCGGATCGACCCGAAATGGCGCCAGCCGAAGATGGAGCTTGCCCGCTTCCGGGTGAATTGAGGATTTGCCTCCCCATCGCCCGATGGGGAGGGGGACCAGGCCCAGCCTGGTGGAGGGGTGACCGGCGCAGGCCGCGTCGGGACACCCCTCCACCACCCTTCGGGCGGTCCCCCTCCCCACGCTTCGCGTAGGGAGGCAGTCTAGCTCTTCAGCCTGTATCCCGTCCTGAAGATCCAGGCGACCACGCCGAGGCAGACCAGCAGGAAGCCCAGGGTCGCCGCCAGGCTGATCCCGATGGCGACGTCGCCGACTCCGTAGAAGCTCCAGCGGAAGCCGCTGATCAGATAGACGACCGGGTTGAACAGGGTCGCCGTCCGCCACGGCTCGGGCAGCATGTCGACCGAGTAGAAAGCGCCGCCCAGGAAGGTGAGGGGCGTGACGATCAGCATCGGCACGAACTGGATCTGCTCGAAATTCTTGCCCCAGATGCCGATGATGAAGCCGAACAGGCTGAACGTGGTCGCGATCAGGACGAGGAAGCCGATCATCCACACCGGATGGAGGATCTGCAGCGGCACGAAGAAGGCGGCGGTGGCGAGGATGACGAGCCCCAGCGCCACCGATTTGGTCGCCGCCGCCCCGACATAGCCGATGACGATCTCCAGCGGCGAGATCGGCGCCGACAATATCTCGTAGATCGTGCCGGTGAACTTGGGGAAGAAGATCCCGAACGAGGCGTTGAAGATGCTCTGCGTGAACAGCGACAGCATGATCAGCCCCGGGACGATGAAGGCGCCGTAGGGGACGTCCTGAACCTCGGTCATCCGCGAGCCGATCGCGGCGCCGAACACGACGAAATAGAGCGAGGTGGTGATGACCGGGGTCACCAGGCTCTGCCACAAGGTGCGCAGTGCCCGAGCCATCTCGAAGCGGTAGATCGCCCAGACGCCGTAACGGTTGAAGGAGGCGGCGCTCATCGTCTGCCTCCGCGGAGCAAGGCTGGACCCCAGAGCCGTTCGGCCTGAGCCTGTCGAAGGCCTCTCCTTGCCTCTTCTCCCCTGGCGGACAGGAAGGAACAGCCTTCGACAAGCTCAGGCCGAACGGGGAGAGGGCGGGCGACGCGGTTCATGCCCTCGGCTCGTGGACCAGCGAAACGAAGATGTCCTCCAGCGAGCTCTGGCGGGTGTTCAGATCCTTGAAGGCGATTCCGATGTCGCGCATCCGGCCGAGCAGGGACGGTATGCCGGTCCGCTCGGCCGTGCCGTCGAAGACGTAGAGCAATTCATTCCCCTCGGCGCGAAGCTCGAGCCGCCATTCGGCCAGCTCGGCCGGAACGGCGTCGAGCGGCTCGGCGAGCTGGAGGGTCAGCTCCTTCTTGCCGAGCTTCTTCATCAGCTCGGCCTTGCCCTCGACCAGGATCAGCTCGCCGCGCGAAATGACCCCGACCCGGTCGGCCATCTCCTCCGCCTCCTCGATATAATGGGTGGTGAGGATGATGGTGACTCCGGTATCCCTCAGATGGCGCACCAGCGCCCACATGTCGCGCCTGAGCTCGACGTCGACGCCCGCGGTGGGCTCGTCGAGGAAGAGGATGTCGGGCTCGTGGCTCAGCGCCTTGGCGATCATCACCCGGCGCTTCATCCCGCCGGACAGCTCCATGATCTTCGACTTGCGCTTGTCCCAGAGCGACAGGTCCCTGAGCACCTTCTCGATATGCGCCGGATCGGGCGGCTTGCCGAACAGGCCGCGGCTGAAGCTGACCGTCGAAAGCACGCTTTCGAAGGCATCGGTGTGAAGCTCCTGCGGCACCAGGCCGATCTTCGTCCGAGCGGCGCGATAGTCGCGAACGATGTCGTGCCCGTCGACCTCGACCGCGCCTTCCGTCGCAGTGACGATTCCGCAGACGATGCTGATCAGGGTCGTCTTGCCGGCGCCGTTGGGGCCGAGCAGGGCGAAGATCTCGCCCTTGGCGATATCGAGGCTGACGTCCTTCAGCGCCTCGTGCCCGCCGGCGTAGCGCTTCGACAGGTTCCGGATGGAGACGACGGGGGTGGGGAGCGCATCAGCCATTGTTGTCACCGCCCGCCAAAGGAACTCCGTCATTCCGGCGAAGGCCGGAATCCATGAACACGGCCGCGCCCGGTCCTGCGAGGGCGGTGTTCATGGATTCCGGGTCAAGCCCGGAATGACGGGAAAGGGCCGGCGATCTGCTCATTGCGAAGGCGGCACCGGCGGCTCTTCCTTACCCTTCTCCAGCTGCATCCCGTGCTTCATCAGCATCGGCACGTTGGCGATCGCGAAGAGGAAGGTGGCGGGCAGGAAGCCCCACAATTTGAATCCGATCCAGAAGCTCGTGCTGCTGTTGCGCCACACCGCTTCGTTGATCAGCGCCATGACGATGAAGAAGATCGCCCAGTTGCGGGTGAGGAGCTTCCAGCCTTGCTCCGAGAGGCCCGGATAAGCGGCGCCGAGCACCATCTTGAGTAAGTTGCGGCCGGTTGCCAGGCCGAAGGCGAGCAGGCTCGCGATCAGCACGTAATAGACGGTCGGCTTCATCTTGATGAAGGTGTCGTTGTGGAGCCAGATCGTGATCCCGCCCAGGATCACCACCATGATCCCCGAGAACCAGAGCAAGGGCGAGATGTGGTGATAGCGCAAATAGGAGATCATCATCGCGACGATCATCGCCGCCATGAAGGCCCCGGTCGCATAGAAGATCTTCAGCACGTCCGGCACCGGCGCGAGGAAGTTCACCAGGAAGAAGACCAGCAGGGGCCCGAGGTCGATCAGCAGCCGCGCGGCGACCGAAGGTTCTTTTTTTTCCGTCGTCACGCTCACACTCACTCTCGTCCCAGTCCCGCTATGGCCCGCGCCGTCTCGCGAGCATCGAACGGCCGCAGGTCGTTGATGCCCTCGCCGATCCCGATCGCATGGATCGGAAGGCCGAAACGCTCCGCCGCCGCGACCAATACGCCGCCGCGCGCGGTGCCGTCGAGCTTGGTCATGACGAGGCCGGTGACTCCGGCGACTTCCCGGAACACCTCGATCTGGCTCAGGGCGTTCTGCCCGGTCGTCGCGTCGAGCACCAGCACCACGTTGTGCGGCGCCTCCGGGTTCAACCGGCCGAGCACGCGCCGGATCTTGGCGAGCTCGTCCATCAGCACTTTCTTGTTCTGGAGCCTTCCAGCGGTGTCGACGATCAGGGTGTCGATGCCCTCGGCAGTGCCTTTCTTGACCCCGTCGAAGACGATCGCCGAGCTGTCGCCGCCCTCCGGCCCGGAGATGACCGGGACCCCGATCCGCTCGGCCCAGATCTTCAATTGCTCGATCGCCGCCGCCCGGAAGGTGTCGCCGGCGGCGAACAGGACGCCGTAATCCTGCTCGAGCAGGAGATGGCCGAGCTTGGCGATGGTCGTCGTCTTGCCGGAACCGTTGACCCCGACGACGAGGATCACCTGGGGTCTGGGAAAGGCGTCGATCTGGAGCGGCACCGCCACCGGCGCGAGGATCTTCTCGAGCTCCTCGGCCATGATCTCTCGCACCGCATATTCGGAAAGGCCGCGCTCGAACCGCTCTCCGGCGAGCCGCGCCCGGATCTTCGCCGCGGTCGCCGGACCGAGGTCGGACGCGATCAGCGCCTCCTCGATCTCCTCCAGCGTCTCCTCGTCGAGCGCGGCCTTGGTGAACAATCCGGTGAGGTTGTCGCCGAGCCGCTCCGAAGTCTTCCTGAATCCGGACTGCAGCCGGTCGAGCCAGGTCGCCTCGCTCATTCGGGGATTCCGACGAGGGTGCCGGCTTCGACAGAGGCGATGCGGACTTCGACTATTTCCCCGTCACCCCGGCGAAAGCCGGGGCCTCGGGGACCCCCGCCGAGACTTCTCGTCCCGAGGTCCCGGCTTTCGCCGGGATGACGGATCGTGACCGGCGCGAAATTCTCGGCATGCCCCCTCCCATCCTTCTCAACGAGCACAAGCTGCCGGGTCCCGATCAGCCCTTCGAGCCACGCCGCCTTCCGCCGCGCGCAGGCCTCCCTCAACCGCCGTGCTCTTTCCCTGACCACCGGCGCCGCGACCGCCGGCATGCGCGCCGCCGGAGTCCCGAGCTTGGGCGAGAAGGGGAAGATATGCCCCATGACGATGTCGCATTCCTCGATGAGGCGAAGGCTGTTCTCGTGCATCTCGTCCGTCTCGGTCGGGAAGCCGGCGATGAGGTCGGCGCCGATCGCCAGCGCCGGCCGCTTCGCCTTCAGGCGCTTCACCGTCGCCAAAGCCTCGGCTCGGCTGTGCCGCCGCTTCATCCGCTTAAGCACCATGTCGTCGCCGGCCTGGAAGCTCATATGGAGGTGCGGCATGAAGCGCGGCTCGTCGGCGATGATCTCTTCGAGCCTTTCGTCTATCTCGATACAGTCCAGCGACGAGAGCCGAAGCCGGGGCAGCTCCGGCACATGGCGAAGGATGCGCTCGACCAGAAGGCCCAGGCTTGGCGCCCCGGGCAGATCGGGTCCGTAGCTGGTGACGTCGACCCCGGTCAGCACGATCTCGCGGAAGCCCTCCCCGGCGAGGGCCTTGATCCGCTCCACCACCAGCCCCGCCGGCACGCTCCGACTGTTCCCGCGACCGTAGGGGATGATGCAGAAGGTGCAGCGATGGTCGCACCCGTTCTGGACCTCGACGAAGGCGCGGGAACGTTCCGCGAAGCCGGGCAGAAGGTGCGGTGCGGTCTCTCGAACCGCGAAGATGTCGGAAACATTGATCGTCGCCCCAGCGAAGGCTGGGGCCCCAGCGAGATTAGCAGCGGCACCTTTCATCCCCTGGGGTTCCAGCCTGCGCTGGAACGACGGCAGGTCGAACTTCTCCTTATTGCCCACCACCCGGTCGACCTCGGGCATCGCCGCGAACGTCTCCGGCTCGATCTGGGCGGCACAGCCGGTCACCACCACCCGAGCCCCGGGCCGGGCCCTTTTCGCCCGCCGGATCGCCTGCCGGGTCTGGCGCACCGCCTCGTTGGTGACGGCGCAGCTGTTGACGATGACGAGATCGTCCTCGCTCCCGGCCAGGGCCCGCATCGACTCGCTCTCGGCGGCGTTGAGCCGGCAGCCCAGAGTGATCACTTCGGGTCCAATCACAGCGCCACCTCGCCCTCGAAGACCAGGGTGGCGGGCCCCTTCATCGCGATCGTGCTGCCCGGGCCCCAGGCGATGGTCAGCGCCCCGCCGGGCAGCCGGACCGAAACCGGGCTCGCGACGAGCCCTCGGCTGATTCCGGCGACGGCCGTCGCGCAGGCGCCGGTCCCGCAGGCCTGGGTCAGGCCGGATCCCCGCTCCCAGACGCGCAGCCGGAGGGCCCCGTCCTCGACCGAGGCGATGTTGACGTTGATCCGGTCGGGGAAGAGCGGGTCGTTCTCGATCAATGGGCCGAGCCGCTCGAGATCGACGGCGCTGGCATCGTCGACGAAGAAGACGACGTGGGGATTGCCGACGTTGATGGCGAACGGGTCCCGCAGATCCTCCCAGCCGACCGGCAGCGTTGCCGTGTCCATCGGGAAAGCGAGCGGGATCTGGTCCCAGCCGAAGCGCGGCTCGCCCATGTCGACCGTCGCGGCGGCGCCGCTCGCCGACGCCGCGAGGAGCCCGCCCGCCGTCTCGATCCACAAGGCTCCGCCGAGCAGAAGGGCGACGCAGCGCGCGGCATTGCCGCAGGATTCGACCTCGCTCCCGTCCGAATTCCAGATTCGCATCCTGACATCGGCCTGGTCGGACCGTTCCAGCACGATCAGCTGGTCGCAGCCTATCCCGGTCCGCCGGTCGGCGAGCGCACGCACCCGCGCCTCCGTCATCTCAACGGGCGCCTCGCGGCCGTCGAAGATGACGAAGTCGTTACCGAGGCCGTGCATCTTCCGGAACCGCCGCTTCATCGCTGCCGCCATCTAGGGAGGGGAGGGGTCCAAGTCCACCTCGGGGCCGTTTCCCCTCTCCCGTCCTTCACGGGCGAGGGTCGAGAGGGCGCCGCTCCGCCGCCTCACCTATCCCTCTTCGAGCGGGCCCTCCGTCTCCACCCTGACCCAGGAGCAACGGCGCTCGGCGTACCAGGAATAGGCCGGCTCGCCGAAGCCGGGATCGCCGAAATTGCCGGCGGGGATGGTCACCATGCCGGGCCGAGCCTCGATCCGGTACCAGGCCGTGGAGCCGCAATCGGGGCAGAAATGGTCGGTGCACCAGCGGCCGCCTTCCTCGGTGATCCGGGTCCAGCTCCGCGATTCGCCCTCGGTCTCGACCTGCTCGTCGAGCCAGGTCGAGTTCCAGGAGAAGGCGCTTCCGGTGCGGGCCTTGCAGGCGAGGCAGTGGCAGACCGAGATCCGCGCCGGCTCGCCTTGCACCCGCGCCTTGAGCGCCCCGCATCGGCAGCTCGCCGTCCTCGTCTCCATCGCCCTCTCCTCAATCGCCTCGAAAGACGCTATCATAGCGGCTCGAAAGGAGACGTCATGCGCCTTGCTGTCTTCGCTCTCGCCCTGACCCTTCCGGCGGCCTCCTCGGCCCTGCCGGCGTCGTCCCCTCCGCACCGCCCGGCCGCTTCGGCCGTGCCTTCGCGCCTCTGCGGCGACGCCATGAAGGTCCGCCCGATCCGTTCCCCGGAAGCCGCGAAGCCCAGACGCCTGGGCGAGCTGCCGCCCGGCGACCTCACCTTGACCGTGCTCAACCGGGTCGGCGACTGCATCGAGCCGGCGACCGTCCGGCAGGGTTACGGCGCCCTGGACTCCAGGCCGGGCCGCTGAGCCGTCGCGGGCGCCGCTGAGCGGCCCGGCGGTGCTTCGAATCCTCGTCCTCACCAGCCGCTTTCCCGACGGTCTGCGCCCCAATCTGGGCAATTTCATCGAACGCCAGACGCTGGAGCTTGCCTCGCGTCCGGGCGTCGAGGTGGAAGTGGTCGCTCCGATCGGGCGGGCGCCATTCCCGTTTTCCCTGGTCGCGTCATCGTCGCTGGACGGACTGCCCGGCCAGGAGGTCTGGAAGGGCATCCCCGTCCATCGCCTTCGCTTTTCGCCGCCTCGCTATTTCCCGTCGCTGCGTCCCCGGGCCCTGGCGCGACGGCTATTGCCTTTGGCCAGGACGATCCGTGAGCGCTTCGCATTCGACGTCATCTCGGCGGAATTCTCCTGGCCCGACGGGCCCGCGGCGATCGCCGTGGGACGGGCGCTCGGAATCCCGGTGATGATCAAGGCCCGGGGCATGGAGTTCGAACGGCGCGCCGGGAGCGGCTCGACCCGGCGCCAGCTCCTCGCCTCGGGCCTCGCGGCGCGGCGGCTGCTGGCGGTGAGCGGGAGCGTTAAGCAGAAGATGGCGGAGATCGGCCTTCCGCCCGAGCATATCGCGGTCCATTATTCGGCGGTGGACGCCGATATGTTCCGCCCCGGCGACCGCGGCACGGCCAAGGCCCGGCTTGGCATATCGGGCCCGTTGCTACTGGCCGTCGGCAACCTCATTCCCGAAAAAGGCCATTGGCTCGCGGTCGAGGCGCTTGCCCGGCTCGACGATGCGACCCTGATCATCGTCGGCAACGGCCCCGAGCGCGCCGCCTTGCTTGCCAGGGCGCGGAAGCTCGGCGTGGCGGAGCGGCTTCGCCTGCCGGGCTCGCTGCCGCATCCGCTGCTGCCGGCTTTCTTCACCGCGGCCGACGTGACCGTCCATCCGTCCTTCGTCGAGGGTTTCGGCAATGCGCGGCTCGAATCGCTCGCCTGCGGCACACCGCTCGTCACCACCGCGGTCGGGGAGGCCTCGCTGATCGTCGACCGGCCGGCGGCGGGGCGGATCGTCGAGGCGGACCCGCGGGCCATAGCCGAGGCGGTGAGGAGCCTGCTCGCCGACCCACGGCCGGCCGCGGAGGTGCGCGCGAGCGTCTGCGGCTTCAGCTGGGCGCGCCAGGCCGCGGAGCTGGAGCGGCATTTGGCGTCGGCGGCCGGTTCCCGCGGCTAGGAGGAGACGCCGCTGCCGTCCGCAGCGCCGCCGCCGCCGAACTCCGCCGATCCGCTCACGATCCGGCGAACCGCCGGCTTCGCCCACGACCTCGGCGGAAGCTTCCCGTCACGTTCAGGCATGGCGTCGTCCCCTCTGATCGTTGCGGGCCGGCCTCTACCTTACCCTGCTCGCCCCGTCACCCTTTCTTGCCATCTTACCCCCGCTTCAGCCGCACCAGCGCCTCGTCCAGTGCCGAGAGGAAGCGCGAGCGGTCCGCCTTGGCGAAAGGTGCGGGGCCGCCGCCGGCGCCGTCCATTCCGGCGCGCAGGTCCGCCATGATCGCCCTTGTCGCCACCGCCGCTCCGATCGAGGCCGGAGTGAACGGCTTGCCGTTGCTTCCGATCACCGCGGCGCCCGCCTTCAGGCAGCGGTCGGCGAGCAGGATGTCGCCGGTGACCACCACCGTCCGCGGCCCCGCGCATTCCGCGATCCAGTCGTCCGCGGCGTCGAAACCCGCCCCGACGACGACCCGCTCGATCAGGGGATGCGCCGGCACCCGCAGATGCGAGTTGCTGACGATCTTCACCGCCGCGCCGTGCCGGAAGGCGACCTTGTAAATCTCCTCCTTCACCGGGCAGGCGTCGGCATCGACCAGGATGAGGAAAGGGTCGCTCATCGCGGCCTGGCCGTCACTCGCGGACCGCTTCGTAGCGCAGCCGGGCCGGGCCGCGATGAACGATCAGGGCCTTATCGGCCACCTCGACCCTCACTCCGGTGAAATCGAGCTTGCCGAGGTCGTTCGGGATCAGGGTGAAGGCGAGCGAATTGCCGGCGGCGAGGTCGATCGGGAAACGCGGCGAGGCGATATCGTGCATCGGCACCTCGAGCTCGATCCAGCGCGGAACCCTTTTCTCGTCCGCCGGAAGGCTCCAGCCGTCTTCCTGCGTATAAGCTTCGACCGGGGCGCCCTGGTCGAAGCCGATCCGCAGATCCACCCCGGCGATCCCGCCGCCGCCGGGCGAGCTCACCAAGATCCTGAGCGCCGCGGCCTCGGTTCTCGCCGAAGACCCGGCCTCGAAGACGGGCGGCACCGGTTTCGGCTCCGTCGCCAGGGTCAGCACGCCGCCGGCGGCGCTCCACCGCCCCTCGGCCGCTTCGTCGAGGGCTCCGGCGATCAGGAAATATTGGAAACGGCCGTCGGGCTGGAGCCGAAGGCCGGAAGCGACGTCCTGCTCGCCGACCAGCCGGTAGGTTCCGGCGAGATCGGGCCCGGCCGCGGCCGGGGCGGCTCCGATCAGGAGCAGGGAAAGGAGGCAAAGAAGGGCTTTCATGGCCCCGTCATGACTCACTTGACACGTCTTCGCCAGCCTAGTCCCGGTCGGGCGGGGCGGCGTCGGCGCGATCGAAGAAGATCGTCACCCGGACCCCCTCGCCGGGGGTGGAGCGGACGTCGAGCCGGGCCTTGGCGTTCTGGCGCAGCGACTGGGCGATCATCGCCCCGAGCTTGCCCGGCTTGGGCCAGGCCTCGTCGCCGGCGAGGCCGATTCCGTCGTCCGCGACGACCACCCTGCAGCCTTGCGCGTCGACCAGGCTGTGCAGGGTGATGGTGCCGCCCTCGCGGCCGACGAAGGCGTGCTTCAGCGCATTGGTCAGGAGCTCGTTGACGACCAGCCCCGTCGGCATGGCGACGTTGACCGAGACCGGCCAGGTATCGACCTTGAGGTCGAGCCTAATCCCCTCCGGCGCATGGGCGCGCATCACCGCGGAGGCGATCTCGCTCAGATAGACCCCGAGGTCGATGGTCTCGGCATCGATATCGTCGGAAAGCGAGCGGTAGAGGAGGGCGAGCGCCTCGACCCGGCCCGCCAGACGGTCGAAGCGCGAGCCGCTGGCGTCGTCCGGGAGGTTGCGCGCCTCGAGCCGGATGAGGGCGGTGATCATCTGGAGGTTGTTCTTCACCCGGTGCTGCAGCTCGCGCAGCAGAAGGTCCTTCTCCTCGATCAGCCGCTCGAGCTCCTCGCGATGCGCCTCGCTGCGCTGCCCGGCCTCGGCCAGGGCGACCAGCCGGAAGCGGGGGGCGCCGTCCTCGTCCTGGATGAGGTTCGACCAGGCATCGACGGTCGTCGCGCCCCCGGCCTGCTCGATCTGGAAGATTCCGACATATTCCTGCTCGCCGGCGACCGCCTCGCCCAGGCGGCGCGGGTCGCCTTCGGCGTGGCTTCGGCCCGGCAGCCGGTCCCAGCCCTGGCCGACGATTTCGGCCGAGCGCATTCCGCTCAGCCGCTCGAACTCGAGATTGGCGTAGACCACGCATTCGGGCGAGCGCAGCTCCGAGACGGCGATCGCCACCGGCATATGGTCGAGGAATTGCTTGAACTGCCCGCTCTCGAGGGCTTGCGCGAGGTCGGGGGTATCGAGCAGGCCCTCGACCGGCTTGGGTTCGTCGGATGCGGCTCTCGACTCTTCCATCTGGGCTCGACTCTCGGCCGCGGGAAGCGGATCGCCTCGCGATAGCCGCATTCGGACCGGCAATCCATGCCGCCTTCTATCGCTTTTTCCCGTCTCGTGTAGGATGCCGGGCCAGCGACACGAGGAGAGCGGCCATGGCGAAGATCCTGTGCGTCCTCTATGACGATCCCGAGGACGGCTACCCGGAGGGCGGCCCGCGCGACGACCTGCCGGTGATCGAACATTATCCCGACGGCCAGACCCTGCCGACGCCCCGCGGCGTCGACTTTCGCTCTGGCCAGCTGCTCGGCAGCGTCACCGGCGCCCTCGGCCTCCGCGACTGGCTGGAAGGGGAGGGTCATGAGCTCGTCGTGACCTCCGACAAGGACGGAGACGGCTCCGAATTCGAGCGCGAGCTCAGCGATGCCGACGTCGTGATCTCGCAGCCCTTCTGGCCGGCCTATCTGACCCGCGAGCGGATTGCGAAGGCGCCGAAGCTCAAGCTCGCCATCACCGCCGGGATCGGCTCCGACCATGTCGACCTGCAGGCGGCGATCGAGCGCGGGATCACCGTCGCCGAGGTCACCTATTGCAACTCGATCAGCGTCGCCGAGCATGTCGTGATGTCGATCCTGGCCTTGGTCCGCAACTACATCCCATCGCACGACGTTGCCCGAAGCGGCGGCTGGAACATCGCCGACTGCGTCACCCGCTCGTTCGACGTCGAGGGCATGCATGTCGGAACCGTCGCCGCCGGCCGGATCGGGACGGCGGTGCTGAAGCGCCTGAAGCCGTTCGACATGAAGCTCCATTATTACGACCGGCATCGCCTGCCGCCCGAGGTCGAGGCGGAGCTCGGAGTCATCTGGCACGACAGCGTGGAGGACATGATCGCGATCTGCGACGTCGTCACCATCAACTGCCCGCTTCACCCCGAAACGGAGAATCTTTTCGACGAGGCGATGATCGCCCGGATGAAGCGCGGCGCCTATCTGGTCAACACCGCGCGCGGCAAGATCGTCGACCGGGAGGCGGTGGCCCGCGCCCTCGAGGAAGGTCGCCTGGCCGGCTATGCGGGCGACGTCTGGTTCCCGCAGCCGGCGCCGCGCGACCACCCCTGGCGGACCATGAAGCACAATGGCATGACCCCGCACATTTCCGGAAGCTCGCTCTCCGCCCAGGCCCGCTACGCCGCCGGCACCCGCGAGATCCTCGAATGCTTCTTCGAGGGCCGCCCGATCCGCGACGAATATCTGATCGTCGAAGGCGGCCGTTTGGCGGGCGTCGGCGCCCATTCGTACAGCGAGGGCGACGCGACCGGAGGCTCGGAAGAGGCGGCGCGGTTCAAGGGCTAAACCCTTCGTCATTCCCGCTTGCGCGGGAACGGCGGGGTCCCGAGGCTTACGCGTTTAGGCCGTACCTTTGCGCCTCCCAACCTACGGAAATTACATCCATTTTGCCCCTAACTCCGCTTAGGGCGCGAGCGGTCCCATGCTATTCGTGAAGCGATGACCGGCCGGCCCCGGACGCCGAAGCCGAGTCGCGCAACCGCAGGAGCGCAGATCATGGCGACCGGCACCGAAGGCCCCGACTTTCTCACCAACGACACGTCCGTCGAGTTCGACGTGATCAACGCCCTCGGCGGCGACGACACGATCGCGATCAGCACGTCGAATATATACCATGAAGTGTCGGTGAGCGGCGGCAGCGGAGTCGACACGCTGACGGTTGGAGGCTTCATCTGGGGCGCGGCGGCGGGTCGGATCACCATCGGCCAAGGCACTTTTTCGCCCTTCAACCTGGTTTATTACGGCGGGATCGAGCGGTTGATAATCGACGCGACCGCTGTGTCCCACACGGGCTTTCCCGGCCTTCCGCCCCATATTGGCGGCCCTGTCTTTTTGACGACAGGCGACACCATCGATCGCATCACCCTCGACTCCCTTCGCCTCGCCGACGTCCACGTCAGGACCGGGGGCGGTGACGACGAGATATATTTCGGCGACAAGATATCCGGCACCCAGGTCGGCCCATTCTCCACCGCCCGGGGAGGGACCGGCAACGATCTGATCGATCTGACGGCCGGGAACGGCGTGTATTCCGCCTTCGGCGAGGAAGGCAACGATACCCTTCTCGGCGGCGGTGGCCCGGATCGGCTGGACGGCGGTCCGGGCGACGATTTTCTGAGCCCCGGGGCGGGCACTCCCCAAAACGCTCCCGGGGAGTTCAACCCGGTTTTCGAGTTCGCCAAAGGCGGCGAAGGCAATGACATCATCTATTTCGGCGGAAACATGGACCCGACGGACAGGGTGGACGGCGGCAGCGAAATCGACCGCCTGGTCCTGCAGGGCGATTACGGCCTCGGTTTCGTGCTCGGCGCCAACGCCGTTGCCGGCATCGAGACCGTCTCGCTGCTTTCGGCCAGCGACGCTTCTTTCTCCGGCGGCGATGGCGGCCTCTACGATTACGCGCTCACCACCCATGATTCGAACTTCGCTCCGGGCTTGCGGGCGCGGATCGACGGCGCCGGACTGCTGGCGGGGGAGGATCTGACCTTCAACGGCTCGGCCGAGACGGACGCCCATTTCCTTGTCCTCGGCGGCAAGGGCGCCGACCGGCTCACCGGCGGCCTCGGCAACGACATCTTCTTCTTCGGCGAGGACGGTCGCTTCGCCCCGGGCGACGCGGTCAATGGCGGGGCCGGCTATGACGGCCTGTTCCTTCAGGGAAATTACTCGATCGATTTCAACGCGCCGGCTTATGCCGGCGCGCTCGCCGGCCTCGAGAACCTGACTCTCGCTTCGGCCTCCGACGAGCGCTATGCCGAGGCTGCAGGCACCGAATTCGATTATTACGTCGCCTGGGCGGACGCCCTGCTCGGGGCGGGCCAGACCCTCACCGTCAGCGGCACCACGCTGCAGGCGAACGAGACCCTGACGTTCCAGGGCGCGGCGGAGAGGGACGGCAGCTTCCGGATCTTCGCCGGCGCGGGGGACGATCAGCTGTCCGGCGGCCGGGGCGCCGACCTGTTCTTCGGCGGCCTGGGCGCCGACCGGATGCTCGGCAACGGCGGCAACGACGTCTTCCGCTACGATCTGGCGGCCGAATCGACGGCGGCGGCGCGGGACTCCATCCGGGATTTCACCCAGGGCGACCTGATCGATCTGTCGCGGATCGATGCCAGCACGCTCGCCATGGGCAACCAGGCCTTCAGCTTCATCGGCACCGCCGCCTTCGGCCTCCATGCGGGCGAGCTTCGACTCGAGAGCCAGGGCGGTCCGATCTGGCTGGTCCAGGGGGACACCGACGGCAACGGAATCTCGGACTTCGAGATCACTCTGTTCGTCGTCGACGGCCACCCGATCACAGGCGGCGACTTCGTGCTCTGAGCGGGGCCGGTCGCCGCCCCGCCCTTGCCATCTCTTCCTCTCGCGGCTATGCGCCCCCACATCCCTTTGGGATAGAACAGCGCCTCCGGGGGCGCGCGCTGGCCGGCGAGTTTCGCCCGCCGGCGTTTTTCGCGTTTTAACGGCCGAGTGACGGAAGGAAGAGCATGTTCGACAGTCTGAGCGACCGCCTCGGCGCCGTCTTCGACCGGCTGCGCGGCCGCGGAGCGCTGACCGAGGCCGACGTCCGGGCCGCGATGCGCGAGGTCCGGATCGCCCTGCTCGAGGCCGACGTCGCCCTCCCGGTGGTGCGCGAGTTCGTCGACAAGGCGACCGAGCAGGCCGTCGGCCAGCAGGTGCTTCGTTCGGTCACGCCCGGCCAGCAGGTCGTCAAGATCGTCCATGACGCGCTGATCGAGATGCTCGGCGCCGAGGCCTCCGAGCTCAATATCGACGTCACGCCGCCCGCCGTCGTCATGATGGTCGGCCTCCAGGGCTCGGGCAAGACCACCAGCACCGCCAAGATCGCCCGCCGCCTCCGCGAAAAGGCCGGCAAGAAGGTGATGATGGCGTCGCTGGACGTCGCCCGCCCGGCCGCCCAGGAGCAATTGCGGGTGCTCGGCGAGAAGGCCGAGGTCGCGACCCTGCCTATTGTCGCCGGCCAGCAGCCGGTCGAGATCGCCCGCCGCGCCCTCCAGGCCGCCCGCCTCCAGGGCTATGACGTCGTCCTCCTCGACACCGCCGGACGCCTTCACGTCGACCAGGCGCTGATGGACGAGATGAAGGCGGTCGCCGACGTCGCCTCGCCGGCCGAGATCCTGCTCGTCGTCGACGCCCTGACCGGTCAGGACGCGGTCAACGTCGCCAGCAGCTTCTCGGCCCAGGTGCCGCTGACCGGAATCGTTCTCACCCGCCTCGACGGCGATGCCCGCGGCGGCGCGGCTTTGTCGATGCGCGCCGTCACCGGCAAGCCGATCAAGTTCGCCGGAGTCGGCGAGGCGATCGACGCGCTCGAAGCTTTCCACCCGGAGCGGGTGGCCGGCCGTATCCTCGGCATGGGCGACGTCGTCAGCCTGGTCGAGCGCGCCCAGGAGACGATCCAGGTCGAAGAAGCCGAGGCGATGGCCCGGAAGATGGCCAAGGGCCAGTTCGATCTCGACGATCTTCGCTCCCAGCTGTCTCAGATGCAGCGCATGGGCGGCCTT
>Ga0190275_10000084_pt1 | contig 112382 bp, 119 predicted proteins | sample Popmic550T_FD_133745 | JGI IMG/M metagenome (GOLD analysis project Ga0190275, IMG submission 133745) | Populus adjacent soil microbial communities from riparian zone of Yellowstone River, Montana, USA - 550 T | ecosystem: Environmental > Terrestrial > Soil > Riparian zone > Trees stand... | reverse complement strand
GGTCAGCTTCCCGCGCGCGTGCTGCTTCTCCTCAGCCTGCGGATTGGTATGGACCGCCTGCTCGCGCAACTCCTCCAGCTGAGCCAGCTTCTCCGCATAGGTCTCCGGCGACTTCTGACGCATCCAGGCCGGCACGACCCTACTAGAGCCATGATTGTCTCCAGCCCGATGAGCTCGCGAGGAGCGACCCGCCACGCGAGGGTCAGGACGGCGGCCTGCGGCGCTCCCAGCGCTCCTCGGCCTCGAGCTGGCCGGCGAGCGAGAGCAGCAGCGGCTCGCTGTTCGCGGGCCCGAGCAGCTGGGCCCCGACCGGCAGGCCGGCCGACGTCAGCCCGGCCGGGACGTTGACGCCCGGCCAGCCGAGCACGTTCCACGGCCACGCGTAGGGGCACGCGCCGACCATCGTCTGGTCGGTCGCCCAGTTGCCGAGCCCGTCGATCGCGCCGATCGGCAGCGCCGGCTTCGCGGTCGTGGGCGAGAGCACGACGTCGAAGCGGCTGAAGATCCTGCCCACGCGCCGCTGCAGCGGGCGCTCGAGCCGGCGCGCTACTCCCAGCAGCGGCTGGAGCACACGGCCCATGCGGGCGTTGTGGTGGGTGCGTGGATCGAGGTGCTGAGGCTCGGCCACGCGCGCGACCCAGTCGCGCACGCCGGTCGTCGAGCGTGGAACGAAGGTCAGGCCGATCAGGCCGTAGGCGGGGTCGGCGATCTCGACTTCGTGACCGAGGCCCGCGAGCACGGTGCCGATCCGCTCGACGGAGGCACGCACCTCGGGATCGAGCTTCGCCGGCGCGGCGCTGAAGGGGATGCGCAGCGAGAGCGCGATCCGCAGCGGGGGAGGAGGGCGCCGGGCGGCATCGGCGAACGGGACCGTGGGGACCGGCGGCCTGTGGACGTCGCCGGGATGGCTGCCCGAGAGCACGTCAAGCAGCAGCGCCGCGTCGTCGACAGTGCGCGCGAGCGGGCCGATCACGGTCAGGCCGTTGAACGCCTCAGCGTCGGGCCAGGTCGAGATGCGGCCGCGCTGGGGCTTGATGCCCACGAGGTGGGTCCAGGCAGCTGGGATCCGCACCGAGCCAGCTCCGTCCGAGCCTGCCGCGGCCGCGACGAGTCCCGCGGCGACGGCCGCCGCGGACCCGCCCGAAGAGCCGCCGGGGGTGTGGCTGGGGCTCCACGGGTTGCGCGTGGCGCCGAACGAAGGCCCCTCGGTGAACGGCCATTGCCCGAGCTCCGAGGTGTTCGTCTTGCCGACGATCACGGCACCGGCGGCTCTCAGCCGCCGCGCCACCTCGCTGTCTTCGGCCTTCGGCTCGAACGTCCCGGCGCAGCCGAAGGCGGTCGTCTCGCCGGCAAGATCCGTGTCGTCCTTGATCGCGACCGGGACGCCGAGCAGCGGCAGGCGCTCCCCGGCCGCGTGGCGCCGGTCCGCCTCGTCGGCCTCGGCGAGCGCCGCCTCGGAGCGGACGCAGCGGAAGGCGCTCAGCCGCGGCTGAGCCGCCTCGATTCGGGCGAGCGAGCGCTCGACGAGCTCGCGCGACGAGAGCGCTCCGGACGCCACGAGCTGGGCTTGGCGACGGAGACCGGCGAACGCCAGCTCCTCGGAGTCGGTGTCGAGCGCTGTGGGGTGGGTGGTCATCGGCTCCGGTCGGCTGGGGGGCGAACGTGTCGTTCGTTCGAACGAACGATGCCGCGAAGAGTAACCTCGCAACGAGCCGGAGGCGATGGATCCGGCCTCTGCGATGGCGACCCTCGAGTCCACCGACACGCGCCAGCGGATCCTGCACGCCACCCTGCGGCTGATCGGCGAGCACGGCATCGGCGCGGTCAGCAACCGCCAGGTGGCGGCCGCCGCCGGCGTGGCGCTCGGCTCGCTGACCTACCACTTCCCGAGCCAGTCGCGGCTGCTGCGCGAGAGCCTGCTGCTGCACGTCGCGGAGGAGGTGTCGCGCCTCGAGGCGATCGCCGCCGAGCTGCGCTCGTCGAGCCCGACGGCGGCCACGGTGGCTCAGGAGGTCGAGCGGGTGGTCCAGCGCTCGGCCCAGAGCGTCGAGCCGGTCGCCGAGCTCGAGCTGCACCTGCGCGCAGCGCGCGACCCGGAGCTCCAGGACGCCTCGCGACGCTGCTTCGACGCCTACGAGGACTTCGCCGCCGCGGCGCTCGAGGCGCTCGGCGTGCCAGAGCCGAAGCTCCATGCGCGTGCGGTGGTGGCGTTGATGACCGGGCTGGCCGTGCGCCGCCTCGGCACCGGCGAGCGCGACGCCTCCGGTACCGCCGACGCGCTGCTCACGCTCGTGCGCGGCGCGACCGCGTCTGCCTGACGCGCCCGATCAACCGCGCGAGAACGGCCGGTGATGCGCCTGGCCGAGCGCCTCGAGCGTCCCGTCGAGTATCGCCTGGACTCGCTCCGCCTGCTCGTCCAGCGCGGGCGGCGCGTCGGCCGGCTCGACACGCTCCGGCTGGACGGCTTGCGGTTCGTCCTCGAGTGCCTCGATCGGGATCGCGACGGCGTCCATCTCCACGGTCGTCGGCTCGGCGGGCAGCGTCTCCGGCGCGGACGCGACGGAGGCTGCCGTCTGCTTGACCGGTCGCCGGTCCCGGAAGAGCCAGCGCGCCAGGAACCCGCCTCGCTCCCGCTTGGGCGTCGGTGCTGGTTCGCTCGGGGGATCGGGCTCGCTGAGCACGACGGCCGGCTCGACGGCGGGTGGGTCGGGCGCCCTGGTCGGCTCGACCGCTACCGGCTCGGGTGCCGGCTCAGGCTCGCTGGCGACCGGCTCGGGCGCGCGCGGCGGGTCCGGCTCGGGAACGGTCGCGCGGAACGTGACCCTGGTTCCCCAGCCGGACTGCTCGAGCTCCACGGTTCCGCTGATCTGCTCGCCCTCCCAGGCGACCGTGGTCTCGGGCTCCACTTTCGTGATCCTGATCTCGCCCAGCTCGCCCAGATGCTTCGCGAGGCTCTCGACCTCGCTCAGCTCGCTCCAGAACTCGGGGGTCGACTTCACCAGCGTGCGCTGTGCGGTCAGATCAGCCACTACCGTCGGTTTCGGGCGCCTCCAGTCGAGTCCTGCCGTTGGTACAGAGCTGTCACGTACGGACGTAACGCGTTACGTCACTCTGCCTAGAGTGGTGTAATGCAGTTGGATGTGAAACGGCTCCAGATCATGCTTGACCCGGATCTCTACGCCGAGCTCGCTCGCCGAGCCGGTTTGGAGGGGCGCTCCAAGGCGGCGATCGTTCGCGAGTCCTTGCGTCAAACGATGCGCCCGTTGCCTCCACTCGAGGAGGACCCCCTCTGGGGGATGATCGGGGTCGACGACGGAGAGCCGGTCGAGGACGTCGACGCGTATCTGGTCGACCTCATCGCGGCCAAGAAGACTGCGCCGAAGTAGCAGTGCTCTTCGTCGACTCGTCCTTCTGGATCGCGCTGAGGTTTCATCGCGATTCCCGTCACGAGGACGCGAAGCGCCTGTTCGCACGCTACGGAGACGACCCGCTCGTTACGACCAACCTCGTAAAGGGCGAGACGTGGACGTTCATACGCGACCGGATGGGACACGGGCCCGCAGTGGATTTGGTCGAACGAATCGGCTCCTCCGACCGGCTCGAGGTCGCGCGTGTGTCGGAACTGGTCGAGGAGGACGCGCTCGATTGGCTGCGCAAGCACGACGAGCGGGTGTATTCGTTCGTCGACGCGACGTCCTTCGCATTCATGCGGGATCGGCGGATCACGGAAGCACTGGCCTTCGACGCTGACTTCAGCGCCGCAGGTTTCGTCGAGCTGCGGTCCTAGCGCGAGGCGAGGCCGAGGCGGAGGGCGCCGGCGGCCTCGAGCATGGCGTCGCGGGCGCCGCGGTGGACGGCGGTCTGGTTGGCGAAGGAGTGGAGCAGGCCGTCGTGGCGGTGGAGGGCGACGGGGACGCCGCAGGTGCGCAGGCGCTCGGCGTACTCCTCGCCCTCGTCGCGGAGCGGGTCGAAGCCGGCGGTCAGGACGTAGGCGGGCGGCAGGCCGGAGTGGTCGGGCGCCAGGATCGGCGAGGCGCGCCAGCCGGAGGCGGCCTCGGGGTCCGACAGGTAGTGGCCGCGGAACCAGTCCATGTCGGCCTCGGTGAGGTAGAAGCCGTCGCTGAACAGCTCGTAGGAGCGGCGCTTGCGCGAGAAGTCGCAGACGGGGTAGATCAGGAGCTGGAAGGCGGGCATCGGCGCCTCGCCGGCCTTGGCGGCGAGCGCCGCGACGGACGCGAGGTTGCCGCCGGCGCTGTCCCCGCCGACGGCGATCCGTGCCGGGTCGAACCCGAGCCGCTCGGCCTGCTCGGAGGCGAAGCGCAGCGCGGCGACGGCGTCCTCGGTCGCGGCGGGGAACGGGTGCTCGGGAGCGAGCCGGTAGTCGACCGCGAGCACGCCGGCGCCCGATGCCTGCGCGAGGAAGCGGCAGGTCGTGTCGTGGGTGTCGAGGTCGCCCTTCACGTGCCCGCCGCCGTGGAGGTAGACGAGCAGGCCGCCGGCGTCGGGGCCCGGCTCGGGGCCGTACAGCCGCGCGGGGATCGACCCGGCCGGCCCCGGGATCTCGAGCGACTCGACGCGCGGCAGCTCGATCCGGCGCCCGGCGATCGCCCGGGCCTGGCGTCTGGTCAGCGCGCGTGCCTGTGCGGGCGAGGGATCCGAAGCGGCCGTCGACTCGGTGCCGGACAGCTTCTCGAGCAGCAGCAGGAGCTGCGACGTCGGGTCGAGTCGCAGGCCGTCGAGCTCGGTCGGCCGGCCGACCATCAGCCGCTGGACCGACTGGGGCAGGCGCAGCAGCGTCCGCCCGACCGCTCCCTCTACCCACTCGCGCGCGGTGGCCGGAGACGTCAAGCCTCTGAGTACTCCCCGAACTCCTCGCGCATGATCCCGCAGACCTCGCCGATCGAGGCGCGCTGCTTGAGCGCGGCGCGGATCGGGTGGAGCAGGTTCCCGGAGCCCTGGCAGGTCTGGCGCAGCTCCTCGAGCCGGGCGTCGACGGCGGCCTGGTCGCGGTCGCGCTTGAACTCGGCGAGCCGCTCCACTTGGTCGTGCTCGGACTGCGGGTCGACGCGCAGCGTCTCGACCTCGTCGACGTCGTCGGTCACGTACTCGTTGACACCGACGACGATGTCCTGCTTGATGCGGTAGCGCTCCTCGTAGCCCCAGGCCGACTCCTCGACCTCGGCGCGGATGAACGGGATGCACTGGACCGAGCCGCCGAGCTCCTCGACCTTGTCGATCAGCGCTTGGGCACCCGCCTCGATCTCGTCGGTCAGCGCCTCGACGAAGTACGAGCCGGCGAACGGGTCGACGGTGTCGGTCGCGCCCGACTCGGCGGCGAGGATCTGCTGGGTGCGCAGCGCGATCCGCGCGGCCTTCTCGGTCGGCAGCGCGAGCGCCTCGTCGAAGCCGTTGGTGTGCAGTGACTGGGTGCCGCCGCAGACGGCGGCGAAGCCCTGCAGCGCCACACGCACGATGTTGTTCTCCGGCTGCTGGGCGGCGAGCGTGACGCCGCCGGTCTGGGTGTGGAAGCGGATCGTCTGCGACTTGACGTTCTGGGAGCCGAACCGCTCGCGCATGATCTTGGCCCACATCCGCCGGGCGGCGCGGAACTTCGCGACCTCCTGGAAGACGTTGTTGTGGCCGTTGAAGAAGAACGCCAGCCGCGGGCCGAACTCGTCGACGTCGAGCCCGGCGTCGATCGCCGCCTGGACGTAGGCGATCGCGTTGGCGAGCGTGAAGCCGATCTCCTGGACGGCCGAGCAGCCCTTCTCGCGCATGTGGTAGCCCGAGATCGAGATCGTGTTCCACTTCGGCACGCGCTCCTGGCAGTAGGCGAACAGATCGGTCGTCAGCCGCATCGCCGGCTCGGGCGGGTAGATGAAGTTCCCGCGCGCGATGTACTCCTTGAGGATGTCGTTCTGGGTCGTCCCGCGCAGGACGTGCGACTCGACCCCTTGCTCCTCGCCCACGAGCTCGTAGAGCAGCAGCAGGCAGGCGGCCGGGGCGTTGATCGTCATCGACGTCGAGACCTTGTCGAGCGGGATGCCCTCGAACACCCGCCGCATGTCGTCGATCGTGTCGATCGCGACGCCGGTACGGCCGACCTCGCCGAGGCAGAGCGGGTCGTCGGAGTCGCGGCCGAGCTGGGTCGGCAGGTCGAAGGCCATCGACAGCCCGGTCGAGCCATGGTCGATCAGGTAGTGGAAGCACTCGTTGGTCTCGCGCGCGCTCGCGTAACCGGCGTACTGGCGCATCGTCCACTGGCGGTCGCGGTACATCCGCTCGTGGATGCCGCGCGTGAAGGGGTACTCGCCCGGCTTACCGAGCCGCTCCGGGAGGTTCTCGGGGAGGTCGTCCTCGGTGTAGAGGGGGCGGATCTCGATGCCCGAGTCGGTGAAGCGGCGGGGGTCGTCGGGCCCGACGATCGGGGCGATCGACGGCTTCTGGTCGGGGGTGGTGGCCATGCGGACAGGATAGGGCCGGCCGCTCACGAGCCACCTTCCCGCCCCGCGTCAGCGCTCGAATGCTCCGGGCCCGGCGTGACTGGCGGCGGGGGCCGCGGGCGCTGGCGACACCGCTGCCGGTTGGCCCTCGGTCACCTTCGGGTACCCGGCCTGGGCCGGCGGCGAGAGCTCAGGGCCGAACTCCACGGGCGCGCTCGGCGGGGTGTCTTCGGCATCCGCCGGGCGAGGTGCGGGATCCGAGTCGCCGCTTGCGGGACCAAGCGGCGCGTCCTCACTCCCGAGCCGGGGCTGGATCGGCGGCAAAGCGGAGCTTGGTGAAGGAGCGACCTGCTGCTCGACCTTCGCTCGTGAGGGCTCAGGCGCGTTGCGGTGGTCGCTCGCGACGACTCCTCCGGTGAGGGCGACGGTCGACGCGGCGACGGCCGCGACCTTCTGCGCAGCCGCGAGCTCGGTCGCTTGGTGAAGGCGATCGCCGGCCGCGACGACACGCTCCTGGGTCGCCGCGGTAAGCGCTGTCCAGCGGTCGTGGGTCGCTCCCGCGACCGTGTCGTAGAGCGAGCGCAGGGGGCTGCTGACCGTGGCCGGATCGGTCGCGACCGCCGCGATCGGGACCAGCGCCGCCACGCGCGACGGGACCGCGCGGTACTCGCGCAGGCGGGCACGGCAGGCGAGGCAGGTGGCGAGGTGGGGTCGGAGCGCCTCGAGGTCGGCCGGCGTGGCCTCGCGGTCGACGAGCGCGGAGAGGTGGGGGGCGAGGCGGTCGCACTCGGCTCCGGACTCGATCTGGCTCAGGGTGCGGAGAAAAGCCTGGCGTCCCTCGGCGAGGCAGCGGTTGACCTTCGTGTACGTCCAGCCGGTGATCTCGCAGATCTCCTTGTAGGAGTAGCCCTCTGCGCGGAGCTGGAGCGCGCGAACCTCCTGCGGCTTGAGCCGCCGCAGCGCCTCGGCGCCGTGGCGCAGCTGCTCGAGCCGCTCGGCGCGCTGGTGGGGGTCGGCGGCGTGGCTGGCCTCGGGGACCGACTCGGGGGCGCCGACGGCGATCACGCGCGAGCGGTGACGGCGGATCGCGAGCGCCTCGTGCTTGGCGGTCGTGCGCAGCCAGCGCAGGAGGTCGTCGCGCTCGCCGCTCGGACGGTGGACGAGCGCGATCTCGGTGGCGCGCTGGTAGGCGTCCTCGGCGTCCTCGTCGGTCGACGAGTAGCGCCGGGCGGTCGCGAGCATCTGGGCGCCGAAGCGGTCGATCAGGTCCTGCGCGTACTCGCTGCCGCCGCCCTTGCCACGCCTCCGCACCGGTTCTCCACCCTTCGTCACAGTTCTCGCCAAGGTCGCCGGCGGACCCGGCGACGCCGATGGAGGGCGACGCGGTCGAGGTTTCCCCCCCTTCCCGCGCTACATTCAGGCGGTTCAGCTGTTTGCTTTCTCGAGCAGGAAGCGCGAGAGAGCGATCGGAGGCGAGCAGCGGTAGTGGCCAACGGCCTGGCGAGAGAGCTGAGAGAGCTGGAGCCGGCGCAGCCGGTCGAGGCGCCCGCGCGCGACGTGCGCGCCGGCAGCGTGCCGGTGCTCAAGGGCGTGCTGCGCTTCGAGCTGATGCGCCGCGCGGCGCGGATCGGGACGCTCGCCGGTCTGGACGTCGCCGGGATGTTCCTCGCGATCTGGACCGCGCTGGCAATCAAGGCGGCGTTCAGAGCGCCCGACGCGCTGCACCTGACCTTCGACCAGGCGAAGGAGTACGCCCCGCTCGCGTGCCTGGTGATGCTGCTCCTGTTCGCCCGCTCGGGCCTCTACCGCGACCGTGGCCAGCGCCCCGGGTTCGCGACCCTGATCTCGGCGCTGTTCCAGGTGACCGTCGTGGTCCTCCTCTACGCGGTGATCGAGGGCCACGAGTTCTCCTCCTACTACATCTTCTACGGCTCGCTCTTCTTCGCGCTCGTCTACGTGTCGGCGTTGCGCTGGGTCTTCGAGCGCGTCAGCGGAGCGCTGCTGCGCGCCGCGGGCTACCAGCGGCGCGCGGTGCTCGTCGGCTCGGGCAGCCACATCGACGCGGTCGCGCATGCGCTCAGCGACAGCTCCGAGGTCGAGCCGTTCGGCTACGTGTCGCTGACGCCGCGCAACAGCGACGGCCTGCGCGACTTCGGCTCCCTCGACGGGCTCGAGCGCAACTTCGACGCCATCGACGAGGTGCTGATCGCCGATCCCGCGTTCCCCCAGGAGCAGGCGGTCGAGCTCGTCGACCGTTGTCACCGCCACGGCAAGCGCGTCCGCGTGGCGCCGTCGACGATGGAGATCCTGATGGACCGCGTCGAGTTCGTGCCCGGCCAGTCGCTGCCGCTGTTCGAGCTCAAGCCGCCGGTCTTCGAGGGAGTCGACTTCTTCATCAAGCGGACGTTCGACCTCGTCGGCGCGACGCTGCTGCTGATCGCGCTCTCGCCGCTGCTCGCGGCGATCGCGCTGGCGGTCAAGCTCGACTCGCGCGGACCGGTGCTGTTCCGCTCGCCGCGGCCGGGGATCGGCGGACGGCCGTTCGACTGTTTCAAGTTCCGCACGATGCGCGAAGGCGCCGAAGCGCTGCAGGATGAGCTCGAGCAGCACAACGAGGCCGGCGGGGCGATCTTCAAGATCCGCGAGGACCCGCGCGTGACGGGCGTCGGCGCGCTGCTGCGGCGCTGGTCGCTCGACGAGCTGCCGCAGCTGCTCAACGTCGTCCGTGGCGAGATGTCGCTCGTCGGCCCGCGCCCGCTGCCGCAGCGCGACTACGCCCTGCTCGACGACTGGCATCGCAAGCGCTATCTGGTGCTGCCCGGGATGACCGGCCTGTGGCAGGTGTCCGGGCGCTCCGAGCTCGACTTCGACGAGTTGGTGCGGCTCGACTTCCTCTACCTCGAGCGCTGGTCGTTGTTCCTCGACTTCACGATCCTGCTCAAGACCATCCCCGCCGTAATTCGCTCCCACGGCGCCTGGTGAGCGAGCAGTACGACCCCGACAACCTGCTCGACCGGCTGTCCGACCAGGACACGCTCGACCTCCACTACGGGCACCTGCGCGAGCGCGAGCGCGAGATCCTGCGGCGACGGCTCCCGCTCGACGGCGGCGACGTGCTGGCGGTCGGCTGCGGGCGCGATCCGGGGCGGCACCTGTTCCCGAAGCCGGCGTGGCGGATGACCGGGGTTGAGCTCGAAGAGGAGTGGCCGCGCGCGCTCGTCGAGAGCGGCGAGCTGGACGAGGGCCTCGTGGGGCGCGCCGGCGAGCTCGACGCGCTCGCGGACGCGTCGTTCGATGTGGTGCTCTACCGCTACGTGCTGCACCACGTCGTCTACCAAGGGCCGCTCGCGCCGGTCTTCGCGGAGGCGGCACGGCTGTTGCGACCGGGCGGGGCGCTGGTGGCGATGGAGCCCGGGGCGCTGCACCCGGTCGGCGCGGGCCTTGCCCTGGCGAACCGCGTCGGGCTGGGGCCGGCCGCGCACGGGACGCCCGACGACATCCCGCTCGCCGCCTCGCAGCTCGAGCGAGAGGCCCGGACCGCGGGGCTCGAGCCGCGGATCGACGCCGTCACCTACGGCTGGCGGCGGCTGCCGGCGCCGGTCCAGCGGGTGCTGTGGTCGCTCGACGAGGCGGTTGGCTCGCGCGCGCGTGCGGCTCGCGCAGGGCACACGTTGATGCTGGTCGCGCGCAAGCCGGGACGGCCGGTGGTGGGCGATCGAGTCGGAGCGTTCGCCGCCGCCGGGCGCGAGCCGGCCCGGTGACGCCCAGCTCCTACGACGACGAGCTCTGGGAGCTCGTACCGGTCGACGCCGGACCCCCACCGGCCGAGCTGGTCGAGTTCGTGAGGCGGCTGGGACACGTCGAGGCGGCCCTCGACCTGGGCTGCGGCGACGGCCGGCTGACCGCCTCGCTCGACGCCGCCCGGTTGACCGCCGCCGACGTGTCCGACCTCGCGCTCGAGCGAGCGGCGGCGCGCCTGCCGGGCGCCGAGACGGTGTCGCTCGAGCCCGACGCGCCGCTGCCGTTCGCCGACAACGCGTTCGACCTCGTCCTCTGCACCGAGACGGTCGAGCACGTGCGCGACCTGCAGCTGCTGCTGTCCGAGGCGCGGCGGGTGCTGCGCCCGGGCGGCCGGCTGGCCCTGACGACCCCCGCGCACTCGCGGCTCACCGGCCTCGACGTGCTCGCGCGCGGCTTCGAGCGCCGCTTCCCGCCGCTCTCGCCCCATGTCCGCTTCCTCACCCGCCGCTCGCTCGCTGCGCTGCTGGGCGACCTCGGGTTCGACCCGGGCCGCATCCGCCGCCGCGGCGGGACGCTGCTCGCGGTTGCGACCCGTTAGCCGGCGCTCGGCCGCCAGCCCTCGTTGGCGACCGCGGTCGCCTCGACCGGGCCCACGAACGGCGAGAGCGCGACGAACGTCGCCGCCGAGGCCAATTCGTAGAGACGCCCCGGGTTACTGTCGCGGATGCCTTGGTAGAGCAGCTCGGCGACGGCGCCGGCGACCGCCTCGCCGACGATCGGGCTCGTGTCCGGGTGCTGCTCGAAGCCACGCGAGAGCAGCGCCTGGAAGCGCTGGAGCGACCTCGCGTGGCGCTCCAGCGCCCCGGTCCCGCCCGAGAACACGTCCAGGCCCCCGAGCGTCGCGGTCGCGGGATTGCAGGCCATGAAAGCGAAGAACGCGTGCAGGCCGTTCTTCACGGCATGGGGCCAGTCCGGCGCCTCGTGATACGCGGGCAGTGCGATCTCGAGCATGCGTCGCTCGCCGTCGTCGATCGCGGCGAGGAACACGTCCGGCTTGCCGTCGAAGAGCATGTAGAAGGTGCTCAGCGACACCGACGCCCGCCGGGCGATCTCCGTGATCGTCATCTGGCGGTAGCCCTTCTCGGCAGCAATTTCGAAGACGGCGTTGAGGATCCGGTCGCGAGGGGCGTCCGGCCGGGGGGCGCTGGGTGGCAGCGCCGGCGGCTTGCGCGGCCGGCGCAGAGGCTCCACCGGAGCGCGGTAGCTGAGGCACCAGTCGAACAGGTCGGAGGCGAGCTCGCTCAGCTCCTCCTGACGCTCGTGCAGGAGCCGCGCGTGGATGATCTGGCGCAGCCCGCCGACCACGGCTCGGACCAGCTCGCGCTGTGCGCCCGCCCGCTCGGGCGATTCGCGCAACGCGTCCACGGCCAGGGAAACGAAGCCGTCGCCGATGCCCTCGACGTGCTCGATCGCCTCTGGGCCCGCGGCGTACACCTCGACGAAGCAGAGTCGCGCGGCTGCGGGCTGGGCGACCGTCAGCGCGACGAACACGTCGAGTGCGGCTCGCAGCCGGTCGTCCCAGGGGCCGTCATGGCTGTCGTAGGTCGTGGCGATCGTCTGGCTGACCGCGCGCACGATCTCGTCGATCGTCGCCATGAAGCACTCCTGCTTGTTGTCGAAGTGCTTGTAGAAGGCGCTGCGGGAGACCCCGGCGACGCTGATGATGTCCGCCACGCGCGTGGCCTCGTAGCCGAGATCCGCAACGACGGCGACCGTCGCGCCGAGCAACCGCTCGCGCTGATTGCTCGCCACGGCCTCGCGCGAATGGCTCGGACCGGGCGCCAGTCGCCGCGATCCAAGCTCCTCCGCCTTGCCCCAGGGGGTCTTGCTCATCGTGGCGGGACGATAGCTGTGGTCAGGCCAAACGGGGAACGGCGGTTCCGCCCGAGCGCCGGCCGCGGCTATCTGTGGCGCAGCGCGGGCAGCCACAGCTGCCCGAGCTCGTCGGCGAGCCCCGGCAGCTGGCGTGTCTCGCCGCCCCGCACCTTGTGCTGAACGACCTCGTAGACGCCGCCGACGACCATCTCCGCCGCCAGTCCCCCCGTCGCGCCGGGGTCTCCGGTGCGCGGCTCCCCGAGCTGACGCTCGATCAGCTCCACGAACCGCTGCAGCCCCAGCTGGCGCCGCTCGAGCGCCGGCGCTCCGAGGTCCGCGGCGTCGACGAGGCAGAGCCGCGTCAGGTCGGGACTCGCGGCGGCGGCTTCCAGCACGGCTCGTAGCGCGGCTCCGAAGGTGCTGCCGATGTCCGCGCTCGGGTCGCAGGCCGCGATCGCCGCCTCGGCTCGGTCCAAGGCCGATTCGAGGCCCGCGTCGAGCGTCGCCAGGAAGCACGCGTCGAGGTCCTCGAACAGCCCGATGAACTCGCTCCAGCCGACGCGCGCGCGCTCGAGTACCCGGTCGACGGTGGTTTCGCGGTAGCCCCCGTGGGCGACCACCTCGACCATCGCGGTCAGCACCCGCCCGCGGGGAGAGTCGTCGAACGCGCCCGGCCGTACGCTCCTGAGATCGACCTGCTTGTCGGCCTCTGTAGCCACTGCCATAAACCGTACAGTTTATAAAGCGTGATGTCTAGTTCGATCGGGCCCATGAGCCGTTTTCTGGGGTACGGCGGCGGCTCCGGTACACAGGTCCGTATCTGTCAAGCCTCCATCCCCCCCAAATGGGGGGTTGCCGCCATAAAACGTCAGTCTTACGGTGAAGCAACTTCGTCTTTGGTCTGACCGAAACCCCGTCCCAGGCCGAAGGCACGGAAGGAGCCCACATGAGCGCAGGCGGTCTGGCCCGAGAAGCGCAGACGACAGTCCCCTCCGCCTTCCCGCGCCCTCCACAGGCACCCGCCCGCCGGGACGAGCACTCTCCCCTCCCTGACGCGCCTCCCGGCGGCGCGGCACTGCGCACGCTCGACGTAACCCTCGCCCGCGCAGCGCGCGAGGGCGCGGACATGATCGGCGACGCGTGCGTGGTCTGGCGCGTCGTCGACGACGGCCGCCGGCTCGAGCCGGCGGCGACCCACCATCGCGACCGCCGCCTCCGCCACGCGCTGGAGTCCTTCCTGCACCAGGCGACGCTCGAGCCCGACAGCCACTGGCCCGGCCAGGTGGCATGGCACGGGGCGCCGGTCCGCCTGCGCAAGGCGCGGCTGTCGGATCTAGGCATCGACGTCGGCGTCGGCATGCGCCGGGCCCACGCCCTGCTGGTGCCGGTGCTGGACGGCGATCGCGTCGTGGCCGTGATCGCCGCCCTGCGCGAGGCGCGCGAGCCGATCTACTCGCTGCGCGAGGAGATCGTGCTGCGTCGCGTCGGCGTCAAGACCGCGGCGCGGCTGGGGGTGCGCTTCGGCCACTGGCGCCAAGCGGACGGCGGCGAAGGCGGCGGCCCGGCCGACGGCAATGGCAAGCCGCCGCTCGAGGGACCCGGCTGGGCGCCGCCGCCGGCCTGGCTGATGGACCACGTCGACGTCGGCATCTGGATCACCGACCGCTCGGGAGTCACGACCTACGTCAACAACGCGATGACCGAGCTGCTCGGCGTCCCGTCGCCGACCGTCGTCGGCCGGCCGATGGGCGACTTCATCGACGACCTTCCGCAGATGGTCCATGGCGAGTACTGCATGGAGGCCGAGCGCTGCGACCGCCGCCTGACCCAGGCGGACGGTCGTCACGTATGGCTCGAGATGACCTCATCGCCGCTGGTCGACGACGAAGGGCGGCGCCGCGGCACCGTCAACACGGTGATCGACGTGACCGAGCGCAAGAAGGTCGAGCTGGCCGCCCGCCAGCGCGTACCGCGCCCGCACCGCCGCGTGTAGGCGCGTCAGGCGTCCGGGGTGCTCTGCCGGCGGCGCCGGCCACGCTCGAGCTCGCGGGCCGCCGCGTCGGCGCCGAGGAACGGCAGCACGCTCATGTACATCAGCTCGGGCACCAGCTGCGGGAGCTCGGCGGTTGCGCCGCCGACGATCTCGCGGTAGAGGATCTCCGAGAGGCCGCCGACCATGCTCAGGCCGGTGAAGCCGGGAAGGTCCTGCTCGGCCTCCATACGCCCCGCGTCGTAGACGTAGGCGAAGCCGCGCATCGCGTCGTTGCGGGTCTCGACGGCCTTGGGGCCGGCGGCGAGCACCTCGACGAAGCACACGCGTGCGGTTGCCGGGTCGTAGGCGAGCGCGTTGAGCAGCGCGGTCAGGCCCGCGCGCAGCTGGTCGACCCACTCGTCCTGGGCCTCGAACGCCTCGAGCGTGACCGAGAGCAGGCGGGCGAGGCTCTGCTGGTAGGCGGCGACGAAGCAGTGCTCCTTGTCCTCGAAGTGCTCGTAGAAGGTCTTGCGCGAGACGCCGGCGTGGGAGATCACGTCCGCCACGCGGGCGTTCTGGTAGCCGTCGCGCCCGACGGCCTCGGTCATCGCGGTCAGGATCCGTCCGCGCTGCGACTCCGCCACCTGCTCGGGGGCGAGGCCGTGGCGGCCGCCCGGGATCTGGTCCGGGCGCCGGCGCGGCGGCCGGCGCGGGGCGCCGCCGCTTCCAGGACGAGCGCCCTTCCTAGAGGCCACGGAAGATCCTCGGCGAGACGACTGTCACGGAGACAGTCTAACGCCGCCGGACACCCTGTGGGTACCCAAATGGTACGTCCCTGTGTCTGTTTTGGCTCTAGGTCGGCGAGCGCCTGCGCGCTCAGACCTTGGTCGCCACGAGCGGCGCGACCTGCGTCGCGACGATCTGCTCCGCGAGCTCGGGCAGATGCTCGACCTCGCCGCGGTCGATCGACGCATAGATCAGCTCGTGGACGCCGCCGATCAACCCCTGGGCGGCGAGCTTGGAGAGCGCCTTGTCGCCGCGCAGCTCGCTCAGGGCCTCCTCCATCAGGCCGGCGAGCCGCTCCATCGTCTCGGCGCGGCGGGCGCGCGCGGCGGGCCCGGCGGCGAGCACCTCGACGACGCACATCCGCGCCACGTCGGGTTCGTCGGAGCAGAACTGGAGGAATGCGCGCGGGCCGCGCTCGATCCGCTCCTCGGGAGAGTCACCCTCCTCGTAGGACTCGATCACGATTCCCATCACGTGGTCGATGACCTCGTCATAGGCGGCGAGGAAGCAGTCCTCCTTGTCCTCGAACAGCTCGTAGTAGGTCCGGCGCGAGAGGCCGGCGCGTCCGAGCAGCCGCCGCACCGTCGTCTCCTGGTAGCCGTACTCGGCGACCGTTCGGGCCATCGCGCGCATCAGGCGGTCGCGCTGGATCTTCGTGACTACGGGCCGGGGGATGCCGTGGGGACCGCCGGTCAGCTTGATGTTCGCTTGGTCCCACATCCGTGACCACCATAGACGCTCAGTTCCCTCGCTGCAACTATAAATTTTGGGTTTCTGGTGTACGCGTCGTTCTACGGTTAACGTGGCGCGGCGACGGTTCTGCGCGCTAGACCGCTAAGAAGCGGGGTTCTAGATCCATGAACCGGGGGTTCTACTGCGTTCGCAAAGAGGAAGACGAGTGTTTCTCTATCCCGGCGTGACGGCCCCCGATGGCAGGGTCCAGCTACCTCGGCGTCTATCGGGCGGCCAGGGCGGTGCTGGGCGCTGGGACGGGCGGCGAGTGCGCCTCGACGGAGGCCGTCCACATCCGGCGCAGCTCGGGCAGCATGTCCGGCAGCTGCTCCGCTTCGCCGCGCGCCACGCGCGTGTAGATCAGCTCGTAGGTGCCGAGCGCGATCATCTCCGCCGCGAGCGGCGGCATCGGCTCGCCATGGCTCAGATGGAGGCCCTCGACGTAGCTGACGAAGCGCCCGAGCGCCGCGTCGCGATGCTCGCGGGCGATCGGGCCGACGGCGAGCCCCTCGACGATGCACGCGCGGGCCAGCATCGGCTCCACCGAGAGGAAGGTCAGAACGGCGCCGATCGCCGCCTCGAGCTGGTCCTGCCAGGCCTGGCGTCCGAGGGTCAGCGGACGACTCGCGACCGCACGCGTTGCGCTCACCATCAGGCGCGCGAGCATCCGGTCGTAGACCTTCACGAAGCAGTGCTCGAGGCTGCGGTAGTGATCCCAGAACTCGTGTGGCGGCAGGCCCGCCTCGCGAGCTACCCGCTGCGGGCTCGTCTGGGCCCAGCCGCGCTCGGCCACTACGCGCACAAGCGCATGACTTAGGGCCTCATGGCCCGTGGTGACGCTCCCGCTGGTCCCCATGGTCATACCAGTTCCCCTCCGCGCACGAGGATATCGGCGATACGCCGCTCGGTCTACGGCGTTACGGCAGGCGCCACCGGTGGGGCGTCGCGAGCCGCGATCGCGGCGTTCGCACGCGCGGCGACCGCTGCGGCCACGGGGGAGAGCGGATCGACCTGCTGCGCTCGCGCGACCATCTCGAGCGCCCGCTCGGGCGAGCCGAGCGTGTCGAGCTGGAAGGTGGCGACGCGGAGCCAGGCATCGGGGTCGCGCGGATGCTCGAGCACGGCCTGGCGCAGCGCGCGCAGCGCTGCCGGCGCCCGGCCGAGATCGGCGAGCGCGACTGCTCGCGCGTAGAGCGGCTCGCCGGAGTACGGGTTCAGGTCGCGCGCGCGGTCGGCTTCGCGCAGCGCGGCCGCGGGGCGATGCTCGTCGATCAGCTCGTAGCTCCGAGCCACGGCGCGATCGGCCGCGACGGGCTGCCAGGTCATCCAGCCGCAGAGCAGCGCGAGGACGACGACCGCGCCCGCCGCCGAGAGCCGGAGCGGAGTCCAGCCGCTTTCGCCCGCGTCGACGGGCGCGGGCCCTGCCACGTGCCCTGCGGTCGCTGCGTCGCGAGTCCGGGAGGCGAGTCGCGGCAGCGGACCGCGCCCGGCGACGAAGCCGGCCGCGACCAGCGCCATGACGGTGATGCCGGGCACGAACCAGGTCCAGTCGGTCGCGGACTGCACCCCGAAGGCGACGGCGGCGAGCGCGAGCGCGACGAGCGCGGCGCGCTCGGCGGTCCATTCCGCGGGTGCGATCCAGCGGCGCGGGCCGAGGCCGGTCGCCCGCGCCGCGGCGGCGAGCCAGGCCGCGAGCAGGGCCAGCGCTGCGGCCAGTCCGAGAAGTCCCAGGTCGGCGAGCGTCTGGGAGACGAAGCCGTGCGCATGGCCGGCGCGTACGGCCGTCTTGCGGTAGGTGAGGCGCGAGAGCTCGAACGACCCGGCGCCGAGGCCGTTGACCGGCTGCTCCTCGAAGGCGTGCCAGGCCTGGCGCCAGTAGGTGGCCCGCGCGGACGAGACCGACCCGAGTCGCGCGCCCCCGACCGGCGGGACCGCCGTCTCGCTCGTGAGGTCGTCGACGCGGTCCGACACCGAGCCGCCGAGCCCGCGGTCGCTGGTGGCGACCGAGGTCAGCAGCGCAAGCGGCACGGCTGCGGCGACGACCGCGATCGCGACGCCGGTGCGGACGCGCAGCGCGACCGACGGGCGGTGACGCGCGCGCACGGCCTCTACGACCAGGCCGGCAGCTAGCAGGGCGACCAGCATCGCCGCCAGCATCAGGCCAAAGTCTCCCGCCACCGCCTCCCGGGCGGAGAGCGGCTGGAGGCTGGCGCGGAACGGGTCCTTCGACAGCGCCCACGCCGACACCGGCGCGGCTGCGGCGGCCGCGACGAGCAGGATCCCGACGCTGCGCAGGCGCAGCGGCACGACCGCGAGCCAGATCGCCGTCGCGATCGCCGCGCCGGCGAGCGCCCCGCGCGACGACGCGATCAGGACGGTCGCGATCAGCAGGCCGGTGGCCGGATAGGCGAGCGCCCGGCCGAGCGAGCTTCCGCCGCGGCGCGCGCCGAGCCAGAGGGCGGGCACGATCCCGATCGCGCCCACGCCGGCGAGCGCGTTCCAGTAGTCGAACGGCAGCCCGATCCGGCCTACCAGCGCGCTCTCGTCGAACGAGCCCGGCCAGACTCGCGCAGCGAGGCCGTAGGCGGCGATCGCCACGGCGGCGAGCAGGACGCCCCGCAGTACGGCCGGCGCTGCTCGGGGCGCGAGCCGCGCCGCCGCCACCGCGCCTGCGAAGACCGCCAGATAGGCGAGCGTCCGGCTCGCCTCGACGTAGGAGATGTCGGGTGCGATCGACCAGTCGACCGACAGCGCGGTGATGACCGCGAGGGCCGCGAAGGCGGCGACCGCCCAGGCGCCGTGCACCCGTCCGCGCGGGGCGAGCAGGAGCGCTGCGCAGACGGCCGCGACACCCGCTCCCAGCAACAGCAGCTCCGCGATGGCGGTCCGCTCGAGCTCGGTGCCGCTGCGCGCCCCGAGCGCAACGGCGACGAGCGCGGCGGCGAGTGCCGCGCTAGCTGTGCTTGCCCGGAAGCGGGACACGGCGGAGCGCGTTCGCGACGGCCGGGTTGCGCTTCGCCGTGTACCAGAGGCCTCCGCCTACGGCCACCAGGGCGAGCGCGATCAAGGTGAGGATCATCGGCAGCGAGCTTCCCCCGGAGCCGCCCGCGCCGCCCGTGCCGCTCGCGTCGGCATCGTCGGGGCTGAGCGAGTCGCCGATCGCGGCGAGCTCGCCCTGCTCGCGCCGCGCCGCGCGCGCACGCTGCTTGGCGATGCGCTTCTCCTTGGGCGTTACGACGCCGTCGTTGTTGAGGTCTGCGTCGGGGGGCACACCCTTGCCGGCGCCGGCCTTGCGTCCCTTGCGGGCCGCCAGGATGATCGCCTTGCAGTTCGAGTACTCGGCGCGGTCGCCGCGGACCAGCTTCACGGCCTCGTTGAGGTCGCGGTTGGAGTAGTCGCCCTCCAGCGAGTCGCTGTCGAGGCAGTCCTGGAGGATCGTGTTCGGCGAGGTCGCGGCGGCGGTCGCCGGCACGAGCGCCAGCAGCGCCGCGAGCAGCACGAAGTGTCGGAGGGCTCTCTTCATCGAGTACATGGAACCTGACGCGCCGGACCCCTTCAGTCCGATGCGTACCCGCCCCGCGAAGCGTGTCAGGCTAGCAATCGAGTCAGTCGCGACCGGCTCCCGCGGCCGCCAGCGCCGCTGACATTCCGCGGGCCCATGCGGCGGGGGTGAGGTCCGCGGCGTCCTGGCGCGCCGCCGCTCCGAGCTCGGAGCGCAGCTCGGGCGAGCCGGCGAGGGCGCGCAGCCGGGTCGCGAGGGCGCCCGGATCGCCGGCGGGGACGACGAAGCCGTTGCGGCCGTTGCGGACGAGGCCGCCCGCTGCGGCGCCGACGGCGTCGGAGGCGATGACGGGCGTGCTCTGGAGCATCGACTCATTGACGACTAGACCCCACGGCTCGAGAAACGATGCGGTCTTGACCGAAGGAAGGACGAGGACGTCAGCGGCGGCGTAGAGGGCGGGGAGGTCGGCGGGGGCGACGTGGCCGAGCAGCCGGGCGCCCGGCTCGGTGCCTCTCACCGTCGCCTCGAGCGGCCCGCTGCCGGCGAGCGCGAGCCGGGCGCCGGGACCGAGGTCCGCCCGGCGCCAGGCGTCGAGGAGCGTCTCGACGCCCTTCTCGCGCACCAGTCGGCCCACGAACAGGACGAGCAGATCGGCTCCGGGTCCGCCGGCGCGGCCCCGGGCCGCGGCGCGCTCGGCCTCGGGGACGGGCGCGCCGAAGTGGTCGACATCGACGGCCTGGGGCGCCACCACGACGCCGTCGGCGCTGCCGCGCCGGCGCTGGACGTAGGCGCTGACGTGCGGTCCGTAGGTGGCGACGGCGTCCGCGGCGCGGTAGAGGTGGCGGGTCGGGAGGTAGGAGAGGGCGTGCGCGGGCGTGCGCGGGTGGGCCCAGATCGTCGCCCAGAGGACGAACGGGACGCGGCGGGCCCGGGCGGCGGCGTAGGCCCCGGGCAGCGCGACGCGACCGTCGAGGCCGGCGATCACGGCGCGGTAGCGGCCCGATGCCGCCAGCCTCACGGCGCCCGCCTCGCTCCTGCGGTGCACCGTGAGGCCGGCGATCGGAGGCCCCGCGTGCTCGTGGGCGATGACCTCAACGTTCTCGGCCTCAGCCAGCAGCCGGAACGGTTCGCGGCGGTAGGGGGAGACGATGCCGGTCAGCAGGCAGGCCGGGCGCTGGTCCGCGGGCACCGGCGCAACGCTATCGGTGGCGCCGACGGCCCGCCTTACGTAGCGCGCCCCGGCAAGTAGTACGTTGCGGCGCGTTGCGCCCGCCCCCCGTGGACATCGCGATCGTGTCGCTCGCGACGACGATGGGCTGGCGCCGCAACGACGAGGCGCTCGCCGCGCAGATCGAGGCGGCGGGGGCCAGCTGCGAGCTGCGGCCGATCCGGCTGGGATTGGCGCGGCAGCTGCAGCGGACGATGGCCACGACCGACGTCGTGCAGTCGCTGGCGGCGCGGCGCGCGGCGCATGGGGTGGACGCCCGCGCCGTCATCTACTCGACGATCACCGCCGCGCTGCTGCAACCGCTGCGGCGCCCGCACGCGGTGCGCTTCGACACGATCGCCGCGCTCAGCCGGCCCGGGGTCGGCGGCGCCTGGCAGCGCCGGCGCGAGCGCTCGGTGCTGGCGCGGGCCGACCTGCTGTTGCCGTGCAGCGAGCCGGCGGCGTCGGCTGCGGCCACGGCCACCGGCAGCCCGCCGCCGCAGATCGTCCTGCCGTGCGTCGTCGACGTCGTCGCGAGCCCGGCCACGGACGCTCCCGAGGCGACCGCCTACGCGGGGAATCCGGAGAAGCGCGGCTTGGAGCTGCTGTGCGCGGCCTGGGCGCAGGCGGCGCCGGCGGAGGCGCGGCTGGCTGTGGGGGGCATCGGTCGGGCCGAGGCGCTGCGCTGGCTCGGACGCCACGGCATGAGCGCGCCCGCGAACGTGGACTTCCTGGGCGCGGTGCCCCACGACCGCTGGACCGCGCTCGTGGCTGGCTCGCGCGTGTATGTGAGCGCCGCCCGCTACGAGGACTGGGGCATGGCGCAGATGGAGGCGCTCGCTGCCGGCATTCCGCTGGTGACGGTGCCGACGCCGGGGCCCAACGAGGCGCTTCCGCTCGCACGCACGCTCGCGCCCGAGCTCGTCGCCGGCGAGTGCACGGCGGTCGCGCTCGCCAACGCGCTGCGCGTGGGGCTCGGCATGGACGAGGACGCGCGGCGGGATTACTCGGCGCGCGCGCGGCGGCTGCTCGAGCCCTACTCGGACGCGGCGCTGCGGGCGCTGGTGGCGGAGCGCGTCGTACCGGCGCTGCTCGAGCGCAGCCCGGCGTAGATTTCGGTCCAGCGGGCGCAGATCGCGGCGTAGCCGTAGCGGGCGCGGGCCCGCTCGGCGAGCGCCGCCGGGTCGAAGCCGGAGCGGCGCTCGAGGGTCGCGCGGACTGCCGCGGCGAGGGCCTCCGCGTCGGCCGGCTCGACGAGCGCGCCGGTGTCCTCGTCGAGCAGCTCGGGCACGCCCCCGACACGGGTGGCGACGGCCGGCAGGCCGCTCGCCTGGGCCTCGATCAGCACGACCGGCAGGTTCTCGGCGAGGCTCGGCAGCACGAACAGGTCCGCCGCGCGCATCAGCTCGGCGACCTCCTGCTTCGGCAGCTCGCCGAGGAAGCGGACGCGGCTCTCGAGCCTGAGCCGGGCGGTCAGGCGCTCGAGCTCACCGCGCAGCTCGCCGTCGCCGACGACATCGAGCGTCGCCTCGGGGAGCTCGGTCAGCGCCTCGAGCAGGTAGCGGTGGCCCTTCTTCTCCGCCAGCCACGCGACGTTGAGCAGGCGCTGGCCCGCCGGTCGCGCGCCGGGCGGCGGTGAGAAGACGTCGGTGTCGACGACGTTGGCGACGACCTCGATCCGTGCGCGCGGGGCGAGCGCGCGCAGCTGTCCGGCGAGCTCGTGGCTGACGGGCGCGACGACGTCCGCACGCTCGAACGAGATCCGCGCGAGCACGCGGTCGTAGCCCGTGACCAGACCGCGCGCGAAGCCGGTGTAGTGCTCGGTGACGGCTACCTTCGCGCGACTGAGGCGGCCGAGCACCAGCGCCGGCGGAGCGGCCTCGAACATGTGCGCGTGGACGACGTCGGGTCGCCAGCCCTCGCGGCGCAGACGCACCAGCGCGACGAGCATGCCGAGCAGCTGGAAGCCCATCGCCGCCGGGCGCAGGAGCGGGCGGCGGTAGCGGACGCGCAGCGTGCGGACCCCCTCCTCGACCGAGTCCTCGAGCCTGAACGCGGCGAAGCCGGGGCGTGGCATCGCGAGCGAGGCGAGCACCACGACGTCGTGCCGGGTCGCGAGCGCACGCGCGTGCTCGCGGCAGAACGCGCCGAAGACGGGCAGCTCGGGCCACGGGTACCACTTCGGCACCACCAGCACGCGTAGCCGCTCGCCGGCGGCGGTCGACGGCTCGCGACCGGGGCCGTGCTCGTTCACGACGGCAGCCTGCGGTAGGTGGCGAGCGTGCGCTGCGCCTCCTCGGTGCGGACGTAGGGGCGGCCGGCCAGGAAGCGGCGGCCCTCCTCGATCGCGTCCGCATGCGAGTAGGTCGACGCGACACGCTGGGACTCGTGGCGCACGGGCAGCGCGTCGACGATCCCGAGTCGCCAGCCGCGCTCGCGGGCGAGCGCGGCCCAGTGGTTGTCCAGCCCCCAGCCGAAGCGCAGCTCCGGGAACGGCGTCAGCGCGGCGGCAGCGCGGCGCGAGAACAGCGTGACCGGGCCGATCTCGACGTAGTCGGTGCGGCGGGCGAGCGAGAGCGGGCGGCGGCGGGTGACGCGCCAGGCGGCGTGGCTGCGCTGCGTCTGCGCGGGCTGGGCGATGTCGAACGCGAGGCGCTCGCAGAGTGCGATGCAGCGGTCGAGGAAGCGCGGCGCCAGTTCGACGTCGTCGTCGGCGACGACCAGCCAGTCGTGGCTCTCCGCCGGCGCGGCGGCGAGCAGGCGGTTGAGGTTCTCGAACTTGCCGCCGTCGAGGCCGCTGAGGACGGTGTCGGCAGCGAGCGCCGGTTCGGGCTCGCGGGTCGCGCCGAGCGCGAAGCGGACGTCGTGGCGCTCGGAGCGCAGCCGCTCGATCGTGCTCGGCAGTAGCGAGCCGGGGCGGTAGATCGAGAGCACCAGCACCTGCCGCGGCGGCTGGCCGGCGGCGAGGCGATCGAGCCGCGGGCCGGCGCGAGTGGCGGCACCGGCGAGCTCGCAGGCCCAGTCGGCGAGGGTCCGCTTCAGGGTCAGGCGCCTGCCGGCGACCGTGCCGGAGTCGCCGGAGAGGAAGGTCGCGGGATCGGGCAGCGCCGCGTCGGCCGCGGCCCGAGGCGGCGAGCCCGGGGACCGTTCGGAGTCGCCGTGCGCGCTCACGGCCGGCGCAGCGCCTCGACGATCCGGCCGGTCGAGTGGGCGCCCATGATCAGGCCCTGGGGACAGCGGCGACGGGCGGTGTGCCAGCCGGCGCCGGCGAGGTTGCGGAGCTCGGTCGCGGCGGCGGGCGCGACGCCGCGGCGCTCGTCGGTGCGCCGCGCGGCGCGGCCGCGGTGGTAGGCGGCACGCGCGAGCGCTCGCAGGCGGGCGTCGTCGCCAGCGCGGCGGTGGTCGAGGGCGGCGTCGGCGACGTAGGCGATCCGTCCGCCGGCGCGCCGCAGGCCGAGCAGCCACTCCTCCTCGTCGCCGTGGCCGCCGAGGCTGGGGTCGAACGGCCCGAACCGCTCGAAGGCGCCGCGGCGCACGGCGAAGTTGGCGCCCCAGACCATCTCGGCCTCGCGGTCCTCGGCGCCGAGGTCGAGCGTGGTGATCGGAGCCGGCTCACGGCCGCAGGCGCGCGGCGCCGGGCCCTCGAAGCGCGCGCGGATCGGCCCTCCGAACGCGTCGGCCCAGTCGTGGCGCTCGACGCCCCCCGCGAGCGCGGCGAGCCAGCCGGGCGGCGCCCAGACGTCGTCGTCGAGAAACGCGACGACTGCGCCCGCCGTCGCGGCGACGCCCGTGTTGCGACCGGCGTTGAGGCCGCCGGGAGCCTCCGCGGCCACGACGCGCACGCCGTGACGCGCGGCGACCGCCACGGTCGCGTCGGTCGAGCCGTCGTCGACGACGAGCAGCTCGTGCGCGGGCGCCTGCTCCTGCCTGCGCAGCGACGCGAGCGTCACGTCGAGGTACTCCGCCCGGTTGCGCGTGGGCACGACGACGGAGACGGCCGGCACGGGCATCGCGCCGGTAGGTTAGCCGTGGTGTCTGCAGTCCCGCGCGTTCTCGTGGTGCACAACCGCTACCGGATCGTGGGCGGGGAGGAGCGCTCGGTGGACCTCCAGCTGCGGGCGCTCGAGGCGGCCGGCGTCGAGCACTCGCTGCTCGAGCGGCGCTCGGCCGACACGGGCCGCGTGCAGGCGGCGGGCGCGCTGCTGCGCGGCGGGGAGCGGCCCGGCGAGGTCGCCGACGCGGTACGGGCGGCCGGCGCCGACGTCGTCCACGCGCACAACATGCTGCCGCTTGTCGGGCCCAGGGGCCTGGCCGCGGCGCGCGCCGCGGGCGCGGCGGTCGTGCTCCACCTGCACAACGTGCGGATCTTCTGCGCGACCGGCTTCGGCGAGCGCGACGGCGGGCCGTGCCGGCGCTGCCGTGGGCGCAACACGCTGCCAGGCCTGGTGCTCAACTGTCGCCGCTCGCTGCCGGAGGCGCTGACCTACGCGGTCGCGCTCGCCGGCCACCAGCCGCGCCTGCTCGACGCCGTCGACCGCTTCGTCGCCCCGAGCGCCGCGGCGCGAGACGAGCTCGCCGCGCGCGGGCTGCCGGCCGAGCGCGTCGAGGTGCTGCGCCACTACCTGCCCGAGCCGGCGTTCGCCGAGCGGTCGCGCGCCGGCGAGGGGCGCTACGCCTTCGTCGCCGCGCGGCTGTCGCCCGAGAAGGGGATCGAGGACGCCGTGATCGCGTGCGCGCGCGCCGGGGCGCCGCTGCGGGTCGCGGGCGAGGGCCCCGAACGCGCGCGCCTGGAACGGCTCTCGAGCGACATCGAGGAGCGTGGCGGCCGGGCGCCCGACGTCACCTTCCTCGGCCGCCTGCCCCCGGAGGAGGTCCGTCGCGAGCTGGCCGGCGCCGGGGTCGTCCTGATGCCCTCGCGCTACCGCGAGTTCTCGCCCTACGCGGCGCTCGAGGCGATGGCCCAGGGGGTGCCGGTCGTCGCGACCGCGATGGGCGGCCTGCCGGAGCTGCTCGGCGAGGGCCGCTGCACCCCGCCCGGCGACCGCGACGCCTTCGCCGAGCGCGTGGCCGCCGTCTGGAAGGACCCGGGGCTGCGTGGCGCCGAGGGCGACGCCGCGCTGCGCCGTGCGCGTGAGAGCCACTCGCAGGAGCGCTACACCCGCGATCTGCTCGACCTCTACGCGCGCGTCGTGGCCGACACGGCGACTGCTGCCTGATCCGGGCCACGCGCTCGCCAGGCGCGGCGGCCGTCCGATCTGGGTAGACATCGTCGGGATGGCGACACTGCTCGCACTGGCCGCGCTCGTGTTCCCGTGGCCGCTCGCGCCGCCGACGCCCAGCAAGCCGACGCTGATGACGGAGGACATCCCGGCGCTCGCGAACGGCAGCTACGGCCCGCAGGCGAGCGAGCGCGCCTATGCCGTCGCTCGCGACGTGGGCGCGCGGATGCTGCGGCTCCACCTCGGCCGCGACGCTGGCTTCAGCTGGGAGGCCGGCGTCGACCCGTTCGTCGCCGAGGCCGTGACACGCGGCTTCTCGCCGTACCTGACGCTGACCTACAGGCGCCGCTACCGCACCGGTCCCGACCCTGGCTTCCTCGGCGTCCCGACCCCGGCCGAGTTCGGGGGCTGGTGCGGCGAGGCGGCGGCGCGCTACCGCGGGAGGGTCTTCCACTACAGCGTCTTCAACGAGCCGAACTACTTCGGCGACGGGATGACGCCGCGGCTCTACAACCGCCTGTTTCGCGCCTGTCAGGCGGCGATCCGGGCGTTCGACCCCCTCGCCAAGGTGTACTACGGCGAGATCGCCGCCGACGAGGACGCCCCGGACCCGTGCGCCTGGGTGACGCGCTCGCTACCGCCAGACGCGCCCACGACGGCCGATGGGATCGCGATCCACACCTACCAGCAGCGGACGCCGCCCGAGCTGCCGGTGCCGGGCTTCTGCAGCGGCATCGGCCGGCTCGGCGACTGGAACGCCATGACCCGGTTCTGGGCCGAGGGGAGCCCGCGCCTGACGCGACCGGACGGCTCGCCGGTCCCGATCTTGATCACCGAGCACGGCTACTGCGCTCCCCACGGCGAGTGCCCGCCGGCCGCGGACGGATCCGGGGCGCTGAATCGGGTCGACGACCCGACGCGCGCCGACCGTGTCCGACGTTCCTACCTGTGGGCCCGACGGCATGGGGTCGAGGTCTTCAGCTACTACCACCTCGTCAACCAGCCCGACGCCCCGCTGCGCTGGGACACCGGGATCGTCGGTCAGGACGGCACGCTCACGCCGGCCGTGGCGGCGCTACGCGAGGCGGTCCTGACCCCGCCCGCGGGCCGCTGACCGCGAGCTACCCGGCCAGGCGGCCACGCCACCAGTCGAGCATGTCGGCCACGGTGCGGTCGAGCGGGATCGCCGGCTCCCAGCCGGTGGCATCGGTCAGGCGGGCATGCGAGCCGCGCATCGCACGCGCGTCGTGCTCGCGCAACAGGGCCGGATCGACCTCGTGCCGAATCGGGATGCGCGCGTGCGCGCCGACGAGCTCGACTAGCTCCGCGACCGACGCCGAGCGTCCGCTGCAGACGTTGAAGGCGCCGCTGTCGAGTGTCGCGGCGAGCTCGTAGGCGCGCGCGACGTCGCGCACGTCGGTGAAGTCGCGCGCGGACTCCGGATTGCCCGTGCGCAGCACGGTCTCCGACTCGCCGCGCACCTCGGCCGCGGCGACCTGGCGCGCGAGCGAGCTGACGACGTACTCCTCCGATTGGCCGGGCCCGGCGTGGTTGAACGGCCGCAGGCGGACGACGCGCAAGCCGAGCGCCTCGCCGTACTGGCAGCCGAGCACGTCGGCGGTCGCCTTCGAGACCGCGTACGGGTTGCCGGGCGCGAGCGGGCAGTCCTCGGTGACGGGCAGCTCGGCCGGCTCGCCGTATACCTGCCCGGACCCGACCAGCACCAGCGTTGCGCCCGGCGCCTCGTGACGGATCGCCTCCAGCAGGTGCACCGTCATCTGGATGTTCGGCAGCACCGCCAGGTCGGGCCGCTCCCAGGACAGGAGCGGCGAGCTGAAGGCGGCGAGATGGAACACCACCGCCGGCTGCAGCTCGGCGACTCGGGCGCGAACGGCGGCGGCATCGCAGAGGTCGAGCTCGTCCCGTCCCGGCGCCACCGGCGGCGTTCCGTTGCGGTTCGACAGCAGCTCGACGAGGTGACGGCCGGCGAAGCCCCTGCCGCCGGTGACCAAGGCTGGCTGCGACACGCCGCGGGAGTCTACGACGCGTCCGAGCTGTGGCGCTCGCGCAGATACTGGCGCGCCACCCGCGCGGCGAAGAGCGGGTTGGCGCGCAGGTAGCGCGGCAGCTGACGGCGTGGCTCCTGGGCGACTCGGTGAGCCCACTCGAGCCCGCGATCCTGCATCCAGCGGGGCGCTTGGGCGACGCGGTCGGAATGGAAGTCGAACGCCGCGCCGACACCGCACAGCACCGGCGCTTCGAGGCGCGTGCGCAGGCGCGCCATCCAGCGCTCCTGCTTGGGCATCCCGAGTCCGACCCAGACGACGTCCGGCTCGTCGCGGTTGATCCGCTCGGCGGTCTCGTCGTCCTCAGCCGCCGTCGGCTCGCGGTGCGGCGGCGAGCAGCCGCCGACGATCCGAAGCCCGGGATGCTCGCGCTGCAAGTTGGCCGTCAGGGTGGCCAGCGTCGCGGCGTCGTGACCGCCGTAGAGCCACACCCGCTGACCTTGCCGCGCGGCGCGCGCGCAGTGGCGCCACATCAGCTCGGGGCCGTAGACCCGGTCGTGCAGCCGCTCGCCGAGCAGGTTCGCGGCCCACACGACCGGCATCCCGTCCGGAACCGTCAGCGTCGCCTCGACGAGCGCGCGCCGCAAGGGCGGGTCGTCGGCGGCCGTCACCAGCGACATCGCGGGCGCCGCGCAGATCCAGCCGCGCTCGCGCCGGGCGATCATCGCGTCGATCACGTCGAGCGTTCCCTCGTAGTCGATGACCGCGATCGGAATGCCGAGGACGTCACGCCGGCGGACGTGCGCGGCGGAGGCCACACGTGGCACGACGTCGGTGTCGGGGGGAGGCGTCCGGCCCACCCGCGAGAAGATACGCGCATGAGCGATGCGCGCCGGCTCGCGACCGGCTCCCTCGCGCAGCAGGCGGCGCAGGTGACCGGTCTCGTGGCGATGCTCGCCATCTTCGTCGTGCTCGCACGGCAGCTGTCGCTCGCCGAACTGGGCGTGTACGGGCTGCTGAACGCGCTCGCCGGCTACCTGCTGATCGTGCAGAACGCGGCCGCTGGCGCGGCTGTGCGCGCGATGGCCGCTGCTCCCGATGCGTCGGACGCGGGTGCCCCGCGCGCCGCTGCGGTCGCGCCCGAGCCGGGCCAGGGCTCGATCGCGCTCTCGACCGCGGCGATGCTGTACGTGGCCGCCGGAGCGGCGTGCGGCCTGCTGCTCGCCGGGCTCGGGGTGGCGCTCGCCGAGGCGCTCGACCTCTCGCCCGCACTGGCGCGCCAGGCCCGGCTAGGCGCGCTCGCCGCCGGCGCGGTGACGTTCGTCGGCTGGCCGCTGACGGTCTACCGCGACGCACTGCGGGCGCGGGGGCGGTTCGTGCTCGCGGCCGGGACGGAGACGGTCGCCTTGATCGTCTACATGGCGCTCGTGCTAGGCCTCGCCGTCGCCGGCGCTCCGCTGTGGGCGGTCGTCGGGGCCGGGGCCGCGATACCGCTGCTGGCTGGAGTGGGCTGCGCGCTGGTGGCCGGCGTCGTCGGGCTGCCCTGGCGGCTGCGCCCGCGGCTGGCCTCGCGCGCGACCGCGCGCGAGCTGCTCGGCCTCGCGGGCTACATCTCGCTCAGCGAGGCCGCGAGCGCGGCCGTCTACGTGCTGACCCGCGTCGTGCTCGGGATCTCCAGGTCGCCCGCGACGGTCGGCCTCTACGAGGGCCCGGTGCGAGCGCACAACCTCGTGCGGGCGCTCAACGCGGCCGTCACCGTCACCGTCCTGCCCACCGCGGCGGGCTACCAGGCCGCGGGCGACGACCGGCGCCTGCGCGAGCTGCTGCTGCGCGGGTCGCGCTACACGCTCGCGCTGATCGTCCCGATCGCCGTCGTCGGGATGGTGCTCGCCGGGCCGATCCTCGGCCTCCTCAACAACGGCGACTCGGACTTCCGCCCTGCGGGCTCGGCGATGGCGATCCTGCTCGCCCACTGGACGCTCAACGGCATGAGCGGGGTGGCGGCGGCGATGCTCGTGGCGCTCGGCGGTGCGCGTGACCTCGCTCGCTGGGCGCTGTTGGTCGCGAGCTCGAGCGTGGCGCTGGCGCTGGTCCTCGTCCCCTGGCTCGGGCTCGACGGCGCGGCGCTCGCCACGACGCTCTCCTACGTCGCGCTGTTCCCGTACCTCGTGCGCGTCACGCTGCGCGCCGTGCCGGTGTCGCCCGGCGAGCTGGCGCGGCGCGCGTTCGCCCCGGCGTGGACGCTGGGCGCGGCGCTCGCGGCGGGCCTGGCGGCCGTCCGGCTCACGCTCGACCCCGAGACCGTGCCCGGCGTCGTGGCCGCCGCGCTGGGCGGGCTGGCCGCCTACTGGGTCGTCTACTACCTCGTCTGCTTCGACGGCGAGGAGCGCGATCTCGTCCGGCAGATGACGGCTCTACCGCTGCGGTCGTCCGGTTAGCACCGGCTCCTCCTCCTCGGCCGGCGCGGCGGTCCGCGCCTGGCGCTCCTCGAGCATCGCCAGGCGCTGGGCGAGGACCTTCGTTTGGTCGGTCAGCCGCGAGACGGCGATCGAGAAGTGCAGCAGCAGCAGCAGGACGAAGCCGAAGGCGATCAGGAACAGCGCGTTCGGCGGATAGATGATCCCGATCGTGCTCGCGATGCGCTCGAGCAGGCCACTCCAGACGGCGAGGCCGAGCAGGGCGAGCGCGCTGAACAGCCACAGCAGGGCATAGCGCTCGAGCAGCCGGCGGCGACGGACCAGCTCGAAGACGACGAGGAACAGGCCGGCCGCGGCGGCGATCGAGACGATCTGGATCCGGAGCTCCATCAGATTCCGTGGGTCGCCGCGACCGGGGACGCGTCGCCGGGCTCGACGACCGGTCGCCGCCGCACGAGCCCGACGAAGATCGCGAGCAGCACCTTGACCATGTAGTAGGCCGACTTGCCGGAGCGGATCGAGGAGATGCCGCCGCCCCGTTCGAGCATCTTTACCGAGACCTCGCGCATCCGCAGCTGATGGTGGTGGACCATCAGGACGGCCTCGACCTCGGGGTAGTCGTGCGGGTAGTCGCGGGCGAACAGGGCGATCGCGCGCCGGTTGTAGAGGCGGAACCCGGAGGTCGGGTCGGTGACGCGCTGTCCGACGATCCGCGACAGCAAGAAGGCGAAGATGTGGATGCCGGTCCGGCGGCTGATCGGAGCGAGGTAGCCGCTGTCGGTGACGAAGCGCGACCCGCAGACCATGTCGACCGTCGGGTCCGAGCGCATGACTCCCTGGAGCACGGCGATCTCCGTGGAGAGGTGCTGCCCGTCGCCGTCGACCTGGATCATCCGCTCGTAGCCGTTCTCGAGCGCGAACACGAACCCGGCCTGGACCGCGCCGCCGATGCCGAGGTTGAACGGCAGCCGCATCACCCGCGCGCCCGCGACCCGCGCCTTGTCGGAGGTCGCATCGGTCGAGCCGTCGTCGATGACCAGCACGTCGAAGTCGGGCGCGACGGCGCGCAGCTCACGAACGACCCGTCCGACGGTGGCGGACTCGTTGTAGGCGGGAACGACCGCCAGGTTGGGATTCGTGCGCTCCATGACTCCAGCCTTCAATCGCGCGAGGGGTCGGGTAGTTGCGGCAGAGCGGACATATATTGCCCGCTCCCGTGGTCGACCTCCCCTCCATCAGCGTCATAACGCCGTGCCTGAACGCGGCCGACACGATCGAGGAGGCGCTCGAGAGCGTCCGCTCCCAGCGCTATCCGCGCATCGAGCACCTGGTCGTCGACGGCGGCTCGACTGACGGCACGCTCGAGATCCTCGAGCGGGCGGAGGGCGTGCGCTACGTCTCCGAGCCCGACGGTGGCCGCGTCGACGCGGTCAACAAGGGCGTCGCCCTGACCAGCGGCGACGTGATCGCATGGCTCAACGCCGACGACCGCTACCACCCCGGCGCCCTGCAAGCGGTCGGACAAGCCTTCGCCGCCGACCCATCGGCGGCCTGGGTGACCGGCTACTGCGACATCGTCGACGGCGACGGTCGCGAGATCAGGCACGCCGTCACCGCCTACAAGAACGCGCTGCTGCGGCACTGGTCGTTCCCGCTCTACCTGACCCAGAACTTCGTCTCCGACCCCGCGACCTTCGTCCGCCGCGACGCGCTCGAGCAGGCCGGCCCGCTCGACCCGCGCTACCGGATCTCGCACGACTACGACCTCTGGCTGCGGATCGCCCGCCACCACAATCCGATCGTCCTGCGGCGCACCCTGTCGAGCTTCCGGATGACCGAGGGCACCCAGAGCATGGAGGGCTTCGAGCGCCAGTTCCGCGAGCACGCCGACGCCGCGCGCGTGCACGGCGGCGGTCATCCGCTGCCGGTCGCGGTCAATCAGGCGACGAGCCGGGCGATCGTGCTCGTGTACCGCACGCTGCGTGCCGTGCGAAAGCGACGCGCGGGCCGCTAGTCTGCTCAGGCGGTGGCCAACGGCGTCAGCGACAAGCGAATCCTGCTCACCGGCGGGGCCGGCTTCCTCGGCGAGCAGGTCCGCCGCCGGCTCGAGGCGGCCGGCGCGGCCGAGATCTTCGTCCCGCGCCGGGCCGAGTACGACCTGACCGAGGCCGATGCCGTCGCGCGCGCCTACGCCGACGCCGAGCCCGACACGGTCGTCCACCTCGCCGCCGAGGTCGGCGGCATCGGCGCGAACCGCGACAACCCGGGCCGCTACTTCTTCGCCAACATGGCGATGGGGCTGCACATGATCGAGGAGGCGCGCCGGCGCGAGATCGGCAAGTTCGTCCAGGTCGGCACGGTCTGCTCGTATCCGAAGCACACGCCGGTGCCGTTCTCCGAGGACGAGCTCTGGAACGGCTACCCGGAGGAGACCAACGCGCCCTACGGGGTCGCGAAGAAGGCGCTGCTCGTGATGCTCCAGGCCTACCGCGAGCAGTACGGGCTGAACGGCATCTACCTGATGCCCGTCAACCTCTACGGGCCGGGCGACAACTTCGACCTCGAGTCCAGCCACGTGATCCCGGCGCTGATCCGCAAGTGCGAGGAGGCGCGCGTCGCGGGTCGTGACGAGGTCGTCTGCTGGGGGACCGGCAGCGCGTCGCGCGAGTTCCTCTACGTCGACGACTGCGCCGACGCGATCGTCGCGGCCGCCGAGCGCTACGCCGGGCCGGAGCCGGTCAACGTCGGCGCTTCGCGCGAGGTGTCGATCCGCGAGCTGACCGAGACGATCGCGCGCCTGACCGGCTTCGAGGGCGAGCTGGCATGGGACGCCTCGAAGCCCGACGGTCAGCCGCGCCGCTGCCTCGACACCCGGCGCGCGCGCGAGCTGTTCGGCTTCAACGCCTCGACCTCGCTCGAGGACGGCCTACGCCAGACGATCGCCTGGTTCCGCGAGCACGCGGCGACCGCTAGAGCCTGAGCGCCCGCTCGTAGAGCTCGACGTGCCGTCGAGCCGCCGCCTCCCAGGTGAACTCCGCGGCGCGCTCGAGCCCGCGGGCGCGCAGCGTCGACCGCAGCGCGGCGTCCTCGACGATCCGCGTCGTCGCGGCGGCGATCTCCTCGACCGACTCGGGATCGAAGTGCAGGCCCGCGCCGCCGACGACCTCGGCGAGCGAGCCACGCGTCGAGCAGGCGACCGGGCAACCGCAGGCCATCGCCTCCAGCGGCGGCGAGCCGAAGCCCTCGTAGAGGCTCGGGAAGACCATCGCCGTCGCGCGCCGGTAGAGCGCGGGGACGTCCTCCGGCTCCAGATAGCCGAGGTGACGGATGCGCGAGCCGGCGCCGAGGCGCCTAGCCTGCTCCACGAGCGCCCCGGCGCGGCCGTAGTCCTGCCCGGTGAGCAACAGCTCGAGGTCGGGGTCGTCGAGCGCGGCGAAGGCGCTCACCAACCGCTCGTGGTTCTTGTGCGGCCACAGGTTCGCCGGATAGACGACGTAGCGCTCGGGCAGCGACAGCCGCTGCGCGATCGTCGCGTCCGCCGCGGTCGGGGCGGGGACGAAGCGCTCGTGGTCGATCCCCATGTGAACGGCCACCGCGCGCTCCGGAGCGACGCCGGCCAGCTCCACGAGCCGTTCGCGCGAGTACTCGCTCGAAGTCAGGACGAGGTCGGCCGCGCGGGCGGCACCGTCGTAGGCCCAGCGCCGGAAGGCCCGCTCGCCGCGTGAGAAGAAGCCCGGCAGCTCGTGGTGCTGGAGGTCGTAGACGGTTGTCAGCGTCGGCACGCCGGGCAGGCGCGGGACCGGCACCGTGACGGGGTGGTGGAGCACGTCGACGTCACGCGGGACGTCGCGCGCCGCTACCCGCGGCGCGACCGCTGCGGTCGTCATCGCCGCCAGGCGCGTCAGCGAGCCGTCGCCCTGGCGGTAGCTGTGCACGCGGTGCAGCGCGACCGGGCCGCCGACGCGCTCGCGGTAGGCGTCCATCACCGGCGCGTTGGCGAGCACGGTCACTCGCTCGGGCCCGTTGCCGGCTACGTACTCGCGCAGCAGACCGCGCACGTTCGACTCCGAGCCACCGACGCGGCCCGGGAACAGCGTCAGCAGTGAGAAGGCGACGTGCACGCGCGCGGATGGTAAGGGGGGTGCCGGCTCGTGCCGGGGCGCCGACTATCCTCTCGCCGATCGAAGCTCCGCTGACGCAGCAGATCCGCTCGGCGCCGCCGCGCCTCCACGGGACCGGAGACGCCTACTTCGGGCTCGCCTGGGCCGCGCTGGAGTGGCTCGAGCGGACCGTCAAACCGGAGATGACGACGCTCGAGACGGGATCCGGCGCGTCCTCGATCGTCTTCGCGGCGGCCGGGACGGCGCATACGGTGATCTCACCCGCCGCGGGCGAGCACGAGCGGATCCGCGCATGGTGCGCCGAACACGGGATCTCGACCGAGCGCGTCCGGTTCCTCGCCCAGTCGTCGGACTTGGCGCTCACGAACGGGTGGACGCCCGAGCCGCTGGACCTCGCGCTGCTCGACGGCGCGCACCTCTTCCCGTTCCCCGCGCTCGACTGGTTCCTGACCGCCCGCCATCTGAAAGTCGGGGGCCGGGTCCTGCTCGACGACGCCTACCTGCCGTCGGTCAACATGGTCGTCCGCTTCCTGCGCTCGAGTCCGTCGTGGGAGTTCGAGGGCGCGATCAGCTACCGCACCGTCTGCTTCCGCAAGCTCGACGACCACGTCGGCTACGACGCGATCGGCGAGCGGTTCGACCGCGTGCCGCGGTTCGGCTACCTGCCGCCGGCCAGGCGTGCAGTGGCATATGGGCGTCACCTGCTGATCGACCGGTCGCCGCGCGTGCAGCGCGCGCTGGCGCGGCTGCGGCGCGGCTAGCCGGCGTCGTCGCGCGCGGGGACGGCGGGTCGCGCCGGCGGGTTGTCGGCGCCCGCACGCGGTCCGAGCAGCATCCCTGCCATGAACGCGGGTGCGATCGCGGCTTGGAAGAGGCGGTCCGCCGGGCGGGGGCGGCGCGGCAGCGGGTCGAGCCTCCGGCCCAGTCGTCGGCCCTCCTGGCCTGCGTGGAAGGCGCGTCGCAGCATCGAGCCCCAAGTCGCGCGGCCCGGACGGATCGTGTGGAAGACCACGGCGCCGGGCTCGTAGCGAACTCGCCAACCTTCGTTGCGGGCGCGCTCGCACAGCTCGACCTCCTCACCGGCGAGGCTCTGACCCGGCCCAAAGCCGAGCTCGAGCGGGAACGGTGCGGCTGGCACGCGCTCGAGGTCGATGGCATAGCTCGTGCCCATGATCCTCGGGACGTCGATCGGCTCGTCGCCGAGCTCGAACAGCGACAGGAAGTCCCCGGCCAGTCCCGTGCGGAAGAGTCGCGGCGGAGTATCCGTCCAACGTGCCGGGCAGCGCGCGCCGACGATCGCGACGCGGTCTGTGCGGTCGAACGCCGTTCGCATCGCGGCCGCCCAGCCCGGGGTGGGCAGCGCGTCGGCGTCGAGAAACAGCAGGTAGCGAGTGCGGGCGGTGGCGACCGCCCGGTTGCGCGAGTCGGAGACGCCGCGCGAGTCCGGCGCCGCCTCATAGCGGATCGCGTCGCCGCGCTCGGCGCAGACTCGGCGCACGTCGTGGCCGCTCGACATGTCGACCACGACGATCGGCTCGGCCATGCCCTCGGCGATCGTGGCGTCGAGCGCGTCGGCGAGGAAGCCCGGATCGTCGTCGCAGGTGACCATGGCCGGCGTGACGTCCGCCAGGCCTTGCGATAGGGTCGCCGCCTCGGCGTCGTCAGATGTCGGTGAGCCTGCGTCGGGCATCGTCCGAGTCTAATTCCGGCCTGGCGATCAGCGATGTCCCGCCGCTTGCCCTCGATGCGCCTTCTCGGCTTGACGAACACCTACCCGCCGGCTGGTCGCGGGGGCTATGCCGAGATCTGCTCGGACGTGAGCGAGGGTCTCGCGGCGCGCGGGCATCGCGTGACTCTCTTCACCGGCCCGGCCGACGGGGTCGCGGCGGTCGAAGAGCGGAACGGCGTGGCCGTCCGTCGCGAGCTGAGCCCCGTTCTAGGCGCCTGGCGCCGACCGCGCCGCGCGGGGGCGGCGAGCCGGCACGACGCGGCGCTGATCCGGCGTGAGCTGGTGTCCGGAACCGACGCGGCGCTCGTCTGGCACCTGCGCGGCCTCGTGAAGCCACCCGTCCGGCTGCTACACGAAGCGGGCGTCCCTGTCTTCTACCTGTTGCACGACCGCTGGGTGCTCTACGAGCGGCCGGGGTCGGTATTCGTGCCGTGGGCGCGCGCAGAGGCTCTGGCGGCCGCCGTGCTGCGCGAGCCCCCGATCGCCGCCGAGGGCGTCGTGTGCTTCAACGGCCGCTGGTTGCGCGACGAGCACGCTCGGCTCGGCTGGCGCCCGCGCGATACCCACATAGTTCCCTGTGGCCTTCCGCGGCGGCTGCTCGAGGAGGCGGCGCCGGGTTCCACGCGAAAGGGAGCGGACCGCCTGCTGTTCGCGGGGCGGATCGACCCGAGCAAGGGCCTGCATGACGCCATCGTCGCGCTGGCCCAGTTGCCGGACGCGGTCACCCTGTCGGTTGCCGGACCGGTCACACGGCCCGACTACGCCGAGCGCGTCCGCACGCAGGCTGTCCAGCTGGGAGTGGCGGGCCGGATCCGCTGGCTCGGCGAGCTGACTCGGCCCGAGCTGCTCGATGCCTTCGCGGCGCCTGACGTACTGGTCTACCCGTCGCGAGAGGCCGAGAGCTTCGGGCTCGGCATCCTCGAGGCCCAAGCCGCCGGGCTGGTGGCGGTCACCTGCGCGCTCGGCGGTCCGCGCGAGTACCTCGTGGACGACTCCAACTGCCTGCTCCACGATCCGGGCGACTCGGCGGGCCTGGCTCGCGCGATTCGCCGGCTGCGCGACGAGCCGGAGCTGGTCGAGCGGCTTCGGGCCGAAGGACGGGGCACGGCAGAGTCGATGCCCGTCAGCGCCGTGGTGGACCAGCTCGAGTCCCTGGTCGAAGCACGGCTGGGGGGCGTGGGATGACGGACGCCGCCGACCGCGAGGGGGCCGAGCAGGAGTCCGCCGCGCTCGAGGTCGCCGGCAGCAGCTCTCCCGGATCGGGCAGCCTGCTCGGCGCGGCTCTGCTGGGCTCGAGCGCGACGCTGATCGTGGGCCTCCTCGGCGTAGCGCGCACGAAGGTCCTCGCCGTGGGGCTCGAGCCATCCGGGCTCGGGCTCTACGGTCAGATCCTCACGCTGCTGACCGCCCTGAGCGCGGCCTCCGGGCTCGGGCTGGGCCTCGGAACCACGCGCGTCGTGGCCGAGCGTCGCGCAGGGGGGGACCGGGACGGTGTCAAGAAGGCGCTCGAGGTCTCGTTCACATTGCCGCTCGCGGTCGCGCTGGTGCTCGCTCTCGTGATCGCCGCCTGCTCGGGCTTGCTTGCTCCGCTCTTGCTCGATGACGATCGTGCTTTGCTGATCGTGTTCGCGGCGCTGGTCGTACCGATCGTCGCCGTCCAAGGTCCGCTCGTCCACGCGCTGCAGGGCTTTCGGGACGTCGCCGGGGCGCAGGGATCGAACGTCTTCTTCGGCGTCACGCTGACCGTGGCGTCCGTCGTGGGCGTCGTGGCGGCCGGACTCGAGGGAGCGGTGCTGGCGCTCGCCGTCGGCAACTTCGCCTTCGGCGCCGCCCTCGCCTGGAGACTGCGCGCTCTGCTGCGCCCGGTCGGGATAAAGCTCGCGCTGCGCGCCGGACTGCGACCGGAGCGCCTGCGCGAGCCCGTCATTCGCACGATGCTCGGAATCGGCTTCGCTTCGCTGTTCGTCGGGGTCATCTCGGGCCTTGCCGAGCTGGCGGTCAGAACCTTCGTGCTGAAGGGAGAGGGGCAGGATGCCGCCGGCATCTTCCAGGCGCTGCAGCTGATCTCGATTCAGGTGCTTGCCGTGATCGTCGCCTCCGTGGTCTTCCTGAGCTTCACGGCGATCTCGGAGGCACACGCCGTCGGTGACCGCGAGCGCGTCCGTAGAACTGTCGACGACACGCTGCGGCTGGCGCTGCTGCTCGTGGTGCCGGTGCTGCTGGCGCTCGGGCTCTTCCGGAGCGACGTCATCAGGCTCTTCCTGAGCTCGGACTTCGAAGCCGCAGGGGATCTGCTTCCGCGCCAGCTGGTGGGAGACGCGCTGCGCACGGTCGCCTTCGCCCTGGGGGCGGCGCTGGTCCCGCTCGGCATGACGCGCGCATGGGGCTTCATCGCGGGGATCACCGCGGTTAGCTACGTCGCGGTGGCCGCCGTCCTCGTGCCCGCCTACGGCCTCGACGGCGCAGTCGACGCCTACGTCGCCGTATGGCTCGTCGCCGCGACGCTGACCGTCGCCGTGCTCGTCCGCCGGGGCTTCTTCGCTCCGAGCCTGCTCACGGCGCGCACGCTCGTCTGCGGCCTGCTGGCCATGGTCGTCCTCACGACCGTGCCTGAGCCGACTTGGGAGGTCGCGACGGTGGTGCTCGTGACCTTCGCGGGTCTGCTGGCGGCGGTCGGAACCGCGCGCGACGAGCGCACGGCGGTCGTCGCTCGCGTGCGCGAGTCGCTCGCCCGCTAGCCGACTACCCACGCCGATAACCTGCCAGCGCACATGGGGACCGTCGACCTGAGCTTGGCCCGCCGATTGCGGCAGGATCTGCGCCTCGATCGCGCTGTCGAGACCGGCACCTACCTCGGGATAACCGCCCGCCGCCTGGCCGAGGTCTTCCCGGCGGTAGTGACGATCGAGCTCTCCGAGCAGCTTCACGCGACCGCCGCCGCGGCGCTGCGGGACGTTCCCCAGGTCAAGGCTCTCCAGGGCCACTCGGTCGACCGGCTTCCCGAGGTCGCCGATCCCAAGCGTCCGGCGCTCTACTTCCTCGACGGCCATTGGAGCGCTGGGGTGACGGTCGGCGCGAACGACGAGTGCCCGCTGCTGCGTGAGCTGTCGGCGATCGGTCCCGGGAATCCGAGCGACTGCCTGATCGTTGACGACGCTCGCCTCTTCGCAGCCCCGCCTCCGCCGCCTCACGATCCGGCGGCCTGGCCCACCCTGCTCGAGGTGTTCGACGCCATCCGGTCGGATCGACCGGACCACCACATCACGATCCTCGAGGACCAGATCGTCGCAGTTCCGCAGCAGGCGAGAGCGATCGTCGACGCTCATGGTCAGAGCCTGCTGATGCGGGAGCAGCAGCCCGACTGGCGGGCGCGCGTATTGGCTCTTGCGCAGGCGGCACGCGACCGTCTGCGCCGTCGGCGCTAGCCCGCCGCGCTTCGGTTCAGGCTAGCCCCGCCACTGAGAAGATCGCGGCGAAGCGGTGGTCGTAGGTGTGCTCGGCGAGCGCGCGGCGGTGACCCGCTTCCGCAACCGCCGCTCGCTCACTCGGGTGAGCGAGCCAGTAGTCGACCTGCTCGACGAGCTCGTCGGAGTCGGCGAAGACGCCGACCTCGCGACCGGGGACGAAGTACTCCTCGAGGTGGGGGACGGCCTCGGTGAGCAGGAAGCCCCCGCTGCCCGGGACCTCGAAGGTGCGGCCCTTGATCTGGCTCGGGCGTGCCGGTGCCCGGCGGACATCGCCCCAGCGTCCACGTGCCAGCGCGCCGAGGCGGAAGCGCAGCGTGCGAGAGGGGGTGGACGAGTTGGAGAGATTGAGATTGATCGCGCTCGCGCCGAAGAGGTGGACCATCGCTGCATGGTCGATGCGCCCGTTGGGCCAGCCATCCCCCCAGCACTCGACGTCGTAGCCCGCTCGCCTCAGGCCGGCGATGACCTCGCGCCGGTTGCCGTGCGGAAGGCCGACGAAGGAGACCTCGTGCTCGATTTCCTCGGCGGTCCTGCGATAGGCGTAGCGGTTGACAGCCCACTGGCTCAGGACGACATCGTCGATCCCAAGCCTGTGGTACTTCGGCAGGGCATCGCGATCGGTCGTTATCGACCAGTCGAGCGCGGGCGCATAGCGGCGGGTGAATCCCTCGAAGCGCCAGTGGTCGTCAGCGAACCAGTTCATTGTGGGACAGCCGCCCGCGTCCCCGACCGCCCGGATCGTCTCGGGCGAGATCTCGTCCTCGAAGAGGAAGAAGAACGCGAGGTCGGGCTCGACCTCTGCCGCGAGCGCCACCAGCTCACGGGCCATCTGCCTCTCCCCGACAGCGTCCAGACGGGCGCGGAAGTCGAATGGATGGACGTCATGGCCCATGCCGTCGAGGGCGCTGCGGAAGTTCATCTCCTCGAAGCTCGGGCCGAGCTCGGGGCGTCCGTACTCGTATGCCATGGCTACGTAGAGGATCCTCATGGCGTGGTCGTTCGCGTCCGCCGCCGCGCGGCGAGGCGCCGCAGTGGACCGCCGGCGCCTGGAAGCGAGAGGACGGCCGTCCAGGCCAACGCCGCCGGGTGGGGGACGTGCCCGAGCGAGGCGCGGTAGGCCTGGCGTGCCGCGCCGACCTGTCCCAGGCCCAACCGGGAGCGGCCAATGGTCCGCAGGTCATGCGCGAGGGTGCTTCGGGCAAGGCGCTCGTCGTCGAGGTCCGGCGCGTAGAGGGAGTGGATCTGGTGGTTCATCTCCCACATCGACACAGCCTGGGCGGACAGGTTGTCCCCGTGCTGGCGCAGATGCACCAGCACCCGCGGATCGTGGAAGAACACGGCGCCACGCCGGAGGGCACGCATCCAGAACTCGTAGTCCTCGCACGCCAGGTCCTCGCGAAACCCGCCGAGATCGTCGAACAGGCGGCGGCGAACGACGGCTGTGGGCGCTGGGATGAGGTCGGCCCGGAACATGTCGGGAAAGAAGACCTTGGGATCGAGGATTCCCGCCTGCGTGGGTCCGATGTGGCCTCGCTGCTCGAGTCCGAAGTAGCGCGCGCCTCCGAACGCGACGTCGATCTCCGGCCACTTCCTCAGCGCCTCGACCTGGAGCTCGAGCTTGCGCGGCTCCCAGAGGTCGTCGGCCGGGCACATCGCGACGTAGGTGCCCTCCGTCTCGCGAAACGCCCGGTTGTAGGCCGCCGACGCACCGCCGTTCGGTTGCGAGACCACGCGCACGGGCGCCCCGAAGGCACGCGCGACATCTGCCGTCCCGTCGGTCGACCCGTCGTCGACGACGACGACCTCGTGCGGAGGGGAGGTCTGGGCGAGGACGCTCTGGAGCGTCGCTTCGATCCAGCGCTCGGCCTGGTAGGCCGGCATCGCGACGCTGATGGTCGGAGTCGCCGTCACCGCGTTCGCCGCGCCGCCCGGAGCCGGTCAGCCGGCCTGCAACTGCGGGGCGCCGCTCGCGAGCAGCTCGAGGTCGGAGTCGACCATCAGCTTGACGAGATCCTCGAACGACGTCCGCGGCTCCCAGCCGAGCTTCTCGCGCGCCTTCGAGGCGTCGCCGATCAGGTGCTCGACCTCGGCCGGCCGGAAGAACCTCGGATCGATCTCGATGTGGTCGTCGACCTCCAGCCCGGCATGGGCGAACGCGATGTCGACCAGCTCGCGCACGCTGTGGGTCTCACCGGTGGAGATCACGTAGTCGTCCGGCGCGTCCTCCGCAGCATCAGCCACATCGCCTCGACGTAGTCCTTCGCGTAGCCCCAGTCGCGCTCCGCATCGAGGTTGCCGAGCGCGAGCTTGTCCTGCAGACCGAGCTTGATCGCTGCCGCTCCATGGGTGACCTTGCGCGTCACGAACTCGAGTCCGCGCCGGGGCGACTCGTGGTTGAAGAGAATCCCCGAGCAGGCGAAGAGGTCGTAGCTCTCGCGGTAGTTGACGGTGATGAAGTGGCCGTAGACCTTCGCCACGCCGTATGGGCTGCGCGGGTAGAACGGCGTCTTCTCGGTCTGCGGCACCTCGAGCACCTGGCCGAACATCTCCGAGGACGACGCCTGGTAGAAGCGGCTCTCTGGCGCGACCTCACGCATCGCCTCGAGCATCCGCGTCGCCCCGACGCCGCTGAACTCGGCTGTCAGCACCGGCTGGTTCCAGGACTCGGCGACGAACGACATCGCGGCGAGGTTGTAGATCTCGTCGGGCCGGCAGGCCCGCATGACGTCGACCAGCGAGCGCTGGTCGAGCAGGTCGCCGGTGTGAAGGGTGAGCCGGTCGCGGCAGCCCTGCAGGCGCTGGAAGGTCTCGGTCGAGGACCGGCGGACCATGCCGTGTACCTCGTATCCCTTGTCGAGCAGCAGCTCGGCGAGGTAGCTGCCGTCCTGGCCGGTGATTCCGGTGATCAGCGCGCGCTTCGGTTCGCTCATGGTCGGCACGCTATCGACAGTCTGCCCGCCCATGTTGCGTGACGGACGTCATCGGTAGGGTCCGCCGCGATGAAGTTCCGGCGCCTCGCGGCAGCGCTACCGCGCCCTCTCATCCTGCTGCTGGTCACCACCGCGCTGCTCGGCGCCTCGTGGGCACTGCTCGTGCCCCCCTGGCAGGCCCCGGACGAGCCGGCGCACTTCGGCTATGCGCAGACTCTGGCCGAGCGAGGCGAGCCACCGCAGACCGAAGGCGAGCGGATCTTCTCGACCGAGCACGATGCCGCGGCCGCGGCAATCGGCTCCGACCAGCTCGCCGGCAACCTCTTCGCGCGTCCGGAGTGGGGGCGCGCCGTCTACGAGCGCTGGCGCGCGCTGCAGGCCGGCTTCGGCTCCGACGCCCGCTCGAACGGCGACGGGGCGAGTCCCGATGGCGGCAACAACAGCGCTCGGACCAATCCACCGCTGTACTACGCCTTCGAGGCGGTGCCCTACTACGTCGGCGCCGGCACCGACCTGTTCGGCCGGCTCTACCTGATGCGGCTCTGGAGCGCGCTGCTGCTGCTGGTCGCAGCGGCGGCGACCTGGGCGCTGATCGGCGAGCTGCTCGGCCGCAGACCGGGCCTCCAGCTGGTCGGCGCCGCGGTGGTTGGGCTCCAGCCGATGGCCGTCTTCGTGGGGGCGTCGGTGAATCCCGATGCGATGCTCATCGCGGCGTTCGCCGTGACCATGTGGCTCGGCGTGCGGGTAATCAGCCACGGCTTGACCACGGCAAACGGCATTGCGCTCTGCGCCGCCACGGCCGTGGCGGTCCTGACCAAGGCGACGGGCTATGCGCTGCTGCCCGCAGTGGCGCTGGCGCTCGCGGCCGGCGCCTGGCGCGCGGGCGTCCGGGTGCGGCCTGGCTCACTGGCTGCGGCGGCGCCACCACTGCTCGCGCTGGTCCTGCCCGTCGGCGGCTGGCTGCTCTATGCCCGCCTCAGCGATCGCCCGGCGGTCAATCAGATCGACGTCGGCGGCGGTGAGGGGTTCGACCATGCGGGTCCCTTCTCGTACCTCTGGCAGTTCTACCTGCCAGACATCCCGGGACAGCTGCCGTTGCCAACCGGCTATCCGGCGATACCTGCGATCGACTTTTGGATCGAGGGCTTCTGGGGCAAGTTCGGATGGCTCGAGATCGAGCTTCCCGGTCCGCTCTACGTAGTCGTGGGGGTGCTCAGTGCGGTGCTGATCGCCGGCGCCGGCGTCGCGCTCGTACGCAGCGGGCTACGCCGCCACGGCGTCGTCGCGGCCTTCCTCGGGCTTGTCGCGCTCGCGCTCCTCGGTGGCCTGCACCTGACCGAGTACCGCCTGCTCGCGGGACAGAACGCCGTGTTCAACCAGGGCCGCTACCTGCTGCCGCTGTTGCCCCTGCTCGGGTTGGCGGCCGCGGCGACGACGAGCCTCCTCCGACCCCGCTCGCAGCAGCTCGTGGCGGGAGCGCTGGTCGGCTTCCTGCTGGTGCTTCAGATCGTGGCGCTGGCGATCGTGGGGGCGAGGTTCTATGCGTAGCCGGGCGTTGATCGCCTTCCTGGTCGTGACAGTCGTCGGGGTCGCCGTCGCGCTCCTTAGCGCGGCCCGTGACGAGCGCGATCTCGCCTTCACGCTCGGCGTGGCGCCGGGCCTCGTCGCGGCTGAGCTGGGTCCCGGCGGCGTCGCGTGCCAGACGCCGGTGGACGTCGCCGAGTCGTTCGACGGCGTCAGGCTCTTCGTCGGGACCTTCCACCGCCCCGGACAGCCACTTGGGGTGACGGTCAGGCGTGCCGGCCGCGGGGGCCCGATCGCCAAGGGCCGTCTGCCCAGCGGTTATCCCGATGGCGCTCGGCCGACCGTCGCGCTCGACGCGACCGCGTCCGCGGGCGAGCAGGTCGAAGTCTGCGTCCGCAACCTCGGCGATCGTCGGGTGGCCCTCTTCGGCGGTCCGGAGCTCGCCAAGCGCGACTCCACGGTGGAGATCGCCGGGCGCGACCAGCACACCGACCTGGTACTGGAGTTCACACAGGAGTCCCGCTCCGCGCTCGCGTGGCTGCCCGAGATCTTCGACCGCGCCTCGGTGTTCCGCCCCGTATGGGTTGGGACGTGGACCTACTGGCTACTTGTCGGGCTCGTTCTGCTCGGAGCGCCGGCGCTGCTCGCACGCGCGCTGCGCGATGCGTTCGGAGCCACGGACGGGTCAGGGGACGGCGACGGGAGCCTGGCCGGCGACCTCCCGCAGAGCCGCACGCAGGCCTGACTCGACCTGCTCGGCGGCGTGGTCCCACGAGGCGCCGGCCGCGAACTCGACGCTCGCCGCCGAGCGCTCGTGCCAAAGCTCGCCGTCGTCGAGCAGCCGCTCGAGCGCCGTCGCGATCGCGACCGGGTCGGCGGCAGCCAACTCGATCGGGCCCGTCGCGCCGAACGCCGCTTGCGAGCTGCCCCCGGCGAGGTCAACGCACGGCAGGCCGCAGGCCATCATCTCCTGCGGGATCAGCGAGTAGTTCGTGAGCGAGAGGCAGAGCCCGACGGTCGCCTCGCAGTAGGCCTCGGCGAGCCGCGCCGGAGCGGCGACGCCGAGCGACTCGCTGTGGAACGTCGTCTTGAGCGGGTCGTCCTGGCCGAACGCGATCACGCGCGTGTCGGGACGGCGGGCGCAGAGCTCCTCGAGCGCCAGGATCCCGAGCGGGACCGCGCGGCGGGCGGTGCCCGCGCGGGCGTAGAAGATCACCGTGTCGCGGCGGCGCTCGATCGAGGGGAGCGGACGGTAGACGTCGTGGTCGACGCCGAGATGGAAGTAGGCCCCTTCGCAGCCGTGCTGCTCGGCGAGCAGGTCGCGCAGCCAGCGGCTGGCGCAGATCGGGTAGAGGCCGAGATCGTAGGTCTGCTCGGCCCAGATCCGCTCGGCCGAGGTGGCGAAGAACTCCGGCTCGTGGTCCTGGACGAGGTAGGCGCGGGCGCCGCAGCCGGGCAGCATCGCGACCGGGTGGGCGGTGTCCCAGCCCGTGGCCACCGCGACATCGGCGCCGTGCCAGTCGTCGAAGCGCGTGAAGACGGGCGCGCCGACGGACGCGAACCAGTCGACGATGTTGCGGCGCGTGACGGCCGGGCGGTCGAGGTGGTGGTCACCGCCCGGATCGACGACCCAGATCGTGCACGTGTGTCCCATCCGCTCCAGTCGCGCGATCAGCCCGAAGATCGTCGAATGCCCGCCGCTGCCGCGCCGGAAGGGGGGGACGACGAAGGCGAGGTGGAGCCGGTCGCGATCGCCGGCGGTCGGGGCGCGCCGCGCGAGCGGCGCGGCGCCCTCCTTGGCGTAGCGCAGGATGTCGGCGTAGCGCGGCTTGGGGGAGTCGGCGCTCTGCGCCGGCTCGGGCGGACTGCCGCCGGCCGTCGACCCTGGCGGGCCGTCCGTCGGCGAGACGCCGATCGGCGCCGGCTCGCCGTCGGCCGAGGGCGCCGACGCCCGTCCCTCGAGCGACAGGCGCCGCTCGACCGCCGCGGGCAGCCGCTCCGGACGCGTGGCGGCGATCGCTGCCGCCTTGCGGCTGCCGTGGTGTAGCAGCGAACGCGCCGTCCACGCCGCCCGTCGCCCACCCGACCAGCCCTGCTCGGTCATCCAGCGTCGATCGGCCGCCACCCCGCCACCCACGTCCGCCAGCGCCCGTCGCGGCCGTGCCGGCTCCACGTGCCCGCTCGTCTCGCGCAGCCCGCGGTACTCGTCGAAGTAGCGCCGGGCGAACTCCAACGGCCCGTAGTCGTGGGCGTGGAGCACGGCTGCGCCGGGGTGGTAGGCCTTGACCCAGCCTGCCTCCAGCATCGCTCGCCCGAACGCCTGGTCCTAGGCATAGGCGAGCTCCTCGAAGCGGATCTCCTCCCAGCACTCGCGCGAGTAGGAGGCGTTGACGTTCGAGAGGAAGGTGAGATCGCCGGCCCGGTGCAGCGTCGGCTGGCCGTCCGGCGCCATCGAGGCGAAGAACTCGGTCAGCTCACGCGCGATCATCGGACTGGTGTCCGGCCACGGCAGGTGCGGGCCGTAGGCGGCGCCGACCTTTGCGTCGAGCGTGAACGCCGCGAGGTGGGCGGCCAGCCAGCCGGGTGCGGGGACCGCGTCCTGGGTCAGGAAGCAGACGATCTCGCCCGCGGCGAGCTCCATGCCGAGGTTGCGCGTGCGGCCGTGGCCGAAGTCCTCCGGTGCGATCTCGTGGACCGTCGCACCGCCGGCGCGCGCGAGCTCCACCGAGCCGTCGCGCGAGCCGGAGGCGATCACCAGCAGCTCGAGATTGGTCGCCGCGTCGCGCTGCTCGCGCACCGCGGCCAGTAGCCGCTCGAGGTAGCGCGCGCCGTCCTTGACCGGGATGACGACCGAGATGCTCGGCACGGGTCCTCAGGAGCGGGGATCGTCGTTGGCCGCGAGCTCGTCCTCTGCTGCCGTCTCGCGGAGGTCGGCGAGCCGCGTCTGGACGTAGCGCTGAACCGCGATCTGCCCGCGTCGCAGCTCGCGCAGCCAGCGCAGCAGCGCACGCAGTCGGCTCGCTCCCGGCCGGCGCATCAGCGCGTTGAGGTCGACGCCCCAGCGGTCGAGCCAGTAGCTGCGGTCCTGAGCGGCGGCGAGCGCGGCGTGCGCACGCGCGAGCTGCTCGACGTGCTCGCGCTCGATCGCCTCGAGGTCAGCCGGCTCCGCGCGGCCGTTGGCGGCAGGTGCCTCACCTTTCGTTGCGCGCGCCATGTCAGAGATTCTCCGCGATCCTCGGCGCCTCGCGCGTGAACAGCCACAGGCCGGCGCAGAACACCATCACCACCAACCCGAATGGGATCAGCAGACGGGCGTCGTGGCCGATCATCTCCGCCGCAGATGGCGCCGACGGGTCGAGCACGGCGTGCCGCATCTGGGTCAAGATCACCGCGAGTGGGTTGGCGGCCATCATCTCGCGCTGGAGCTCGGGCGGCAGCATCTTGATCACGTAGAGCACCGGCGACGCGTAGAAGGTGATCTGCAGTACCACGTCCCAGATCGGCTGGATGTCGCGGAAGCGCACGTAGAGCACCGACAGCAGCATCGCGAAGCCGATCGCGAGCACGGTCAGCGCGAGCACGAGCAGCGGGAACTGGAACCAGCTCATGCGCGGCTCCACTCCCGAGGCGATCGCGAAGACCAGCACCGCGAGCAGGTTGAGCCCGAGGTTGAACAGCGCGCTGAGCGCCACCGAGATCGGGATCGCGATGCGCGGGAAGTGCATCTTGCGCAGCAGGTTCTCACGCGTCATCAGGGACTGGACGCCGCCGCCGGTCGTCTCGGAGAAGTAGGTGAAGAGGACGATCGACGTCAGCAGGTAGACGGGGTAGTACTTGACCTCCTCGCCGATCGCGAAGACCTTCGTGAACACGAAGTAGAGGACCCCGAACAGCATCAGCGGCCGCATCAGCGTCCACAGGTAGCCGAGCACCGAGCCGAAGTAGCGCAGCTTGAAGTCGGTCACGGCGAGCATCCACGTCAGGCTGAGGGCTCGGCGGAAGTCGCCCCCGAGCGCGGACGGACCCTGGGCTTGAACCGTCGCAGCTGGAGCGTTCACGAGCGCTCGACCTCGACCTCGGTCGGGAGGTCGGCGACGCCGCCGGTGATGCGGTTCGTGTCGACATGCAACGTAACGGCATCGACGCGCTGGTCGAGCGTGATCCGTCCGTCGCTGGTCATGACTGCCGGCGTGAGGGTGTAGGTACTGTGCGCGAGCCAGTTCGGGAAGCGGAAGCGGACGGTTGCACGCTGGCCGGCGGCGAACGAGCCCGTCGTGGCGTCGAGGTCGCTGCGGGCGACGTAGATGGTGTGGCGCACGTCGTTGCGGAAGGTGATCAAGAACACTGGGTCCTCGACCGCGTCGATGAACTCGACCTCCATGCACGCCGCGCACGCCTCGCCGCGGCCGACCGTGAAGGTGTCGGCCGTGTCGGGGGCGCGGTCGGACCCGTTCTCGCACCAAGCGCGCGCGACGCGGGTCCTGGGAAGGCCCGGGCCGCCGGACGAGCCGTCCTCGCCGACGACTCCGAAGTTGATCTCCGCGTACTTCGCCGCGATCGCGTCGGGCTCGCCGATGTTCAGCATCTGCCCGCGCTCGAGCAGCATCGCGCGGTCGCAGAAGCGGCGTACCGAGTCCATGTCGTGAGTCACGAAGACGATCGTCCGTCCCTCGTCCTTCAACCGGTCGAACTGGTCGAAGCACTTCTGCTGGAAGGAGGCGTCGCCGACTGCCAGCACCTCGTCGACGAGCAGGATGTCCGCGTCGACCTGGATCGCGACGGCGAAGCCGAGCCGGACGCTCATCCCCGACGAGTAGTTCTTCAGCTTCAGGTCGACGAACTCCTCGAGCTCGGCGAACGCGATGATCTCGTCGAAGCGCTCGAGCGCCTGCTTGCGCGTCAGGCCGAGCATGATCGCGTTGATGACGACGTTGTCGCGCGCCGACAGCTCGGGATGGAATCCGACGCCGAGCTCGATGAACGGAGACAGCCTGCCCTGCACGTCGATCCGCCCGTCGTCGACCCCGTAGATGCCGGCGAGGCACTTCAGCAGCGTGCTCTTGCCGCTGCCGTTGCGTCCCACGATCCCGAAGAACTCGCCTTGGGCCACCTCGAAGCTGACGTCCTCGAGCGCGCGCAGTTCGCTGAACGTGCGCGAGCGGCGAGGGTGCAGTACCCGCTGCTTGAGCGTCGAGTACTGCTCGTGAGGGAGGCGGAAGCTCTTGGAGACGTCCTCGACCGAGACCGCGTGCAGCGGGGTCGACGCCTCCCGCGGATGGTCGACCGCCGGTTGTTGAGCGGTGGCCGGCAAGTTCGCGAACGGTACCAGCGGGCGTGGCCGCCCGGTAGCCGTATCGGCGCGCCCCCGGGACCGCGCGAACCCCCTGCCGGTCAAACGTCGATCGGTCTGTGCGCGCGGATCGCGGTTCGCTCTTCGAGCCGATTCCCGCCCGACCTCTGGAGGAAGCCTCGCGGATGGCAGGAGATGCCATAGATCTCGGCGTCCCGCCGGCTCTCGAAGGCGCTTCCCGCGGGCGTCGCCAGCCACTCGTCGACTGCGCCCAGCACGCCCCGCGGCCAGTCGTCCGACAGGCGCATCGCCTCGACGTCGACGCAGCCGTCTTCGACGACGAAGAACCCGCCCGGCGGCACGAATCGCGAGAACCCCGTCAGGGCCGCACGGGTGGTGGCGGCGACATGAGCGGAGTCCTCGACCACGAAGCAGCGAGCCCCAGGCCTCAGGAGCGAGGCGATGCGATCGGGCAGGCCCGTCTCGGTCACGTCCGCCTCGACCAGATCGATATCGGCATCGAACGACGCATCCGCCTCCTGCAGCGCGGCACGCGCCAGCGACTGGTCGACGTCGATCGAGATCACGTGCGGCGGGCGATCGATGCGGCGGTAGTCCCGCAGCGTGCGCAGCCGGTCGCGAAACCACAGGGCGCTCGCGCCGTAGTGCGTGCCGATCTCGATCACCGTGTCGGGCAGCGCTCTCCAGAGCAGGTGCTCGTAGACCCGCAGGTCCTCGGGAAACTTCGACAGAGGCACGCCCGCGTAGCTGTCCTCCGTGTGCTGGCGTGCGCGAGCGAGCCAGTACGAATGGAGGTCGCCATGCTCGACGTCGACGCTCACCGGGGGCGGCAGAAGCATTCGTGAATTATGGCGTAGCAGTACGATCGCGACCCATGCAGGAGGCGACCCACCCCGAGCGCTTCGATCCGGACCAGCAGGAGGGCGCGCTGATCGATACGGAGCATCGCGGTCGCTACTGGTGGGTCGCTCAGGTCGTCGGGGGCAAGGACGTGCTCGACGCCGGCTGTGGGACCGGATACGGGATGCGGATCCTCGCCGACGCCGGCGCGGCGAGCGTCGTGGGCGTCGACATCGACTCTGGCGCCGTGGAGGAGGCCGGTCGTCGGTTCGGAAATCCGCAGGCGGTGTTGCGTGGCGACCTGCGCGACATGCCGCTGCTGGCCGACGACGCCTTCGACCTGGTCGTGTGCTGGGAGACGATCGAGCACATGAGCGACGGCGAGCGGGCTCTCAGCGAGTTCCGGCGTGTGCTGAGGCCTGGCGGCACGCTGGTCGTGTCGTCGCCCAACCCGGATGTGTACCCGCCGGGGAACGAGCACCACGTCAACGAGTACAGGCCGCACGAACTCGTCGCGGCGGTCGCCAAGCACTTCTCGAACGTCACGACCTATCGCCAGCATGCCTGGCTCGCGTCGCTGATCGAGCCCGCGCAGGGGAAGGCGACCCCGGCTCTGGCGGAAGAAGCTCCCCGCCTTCGATCCACCGCGACGCTCGAACCCGGCCGCGAGACCTATGGGATCGTCGTCGCCAGTGGCGCCGAGCCTCCCGGCATGGAAAGCCTGGTCACGTTCGGCAGCGCCTTCGAGGTCAGGTGGTGGTCGGATCAGGTCGAAGCGATCCGGAACGAGGCGAGCCGGGAGCTAGCGCGCGCGCAGGACTCCGAGCAGGGCGTTCGACGACGCCTGGACGAGGTCAACCGGGCCTTGCTCGAAGCGAACCAGTCGATCGCGCAAGTTCCCCTGATGCGGCACCGGGCCGAGCACTTGGAGGAGGAGAACCGCTACCTGCAGGCCGCGCTCGAAAGCGTGAAGGGCTCGCTGAGCTGGCGCCTGTCGGCCCCGTTGCGTTATCTGCGGCAGCTTGTGCGGCGGGTCTGACGCTAGATCCTGCGCGCAGGCGCCTCCGTTAGGAAGGGGTACTTGCGGAGCAGGGTGGTCCAGGCCGCGGAGTTGTCGATGTTCGTCAACGAGATCATCGAGTGGGGGTTCACGCGATAGCGGGCAACGAAGTCCGGCACGCGTATCCCGTGCAAGCCCGCGTCGGCCATGGCGGCCCAAGCTGCGAAGTCCTCCCAGCCGTAGAGTGCCGTCTCCATCGAATAGCCGCCGATGGCGTCCAAGGCGGAGCGCCTGATCATCGACATGGCGTCGATGTAGTTTCCGTGACGCAGGCGCCTCGGGTCCCAGTCGAGCCAGTTCATGAGGCCGGAGGGGCCGTTGACGTCGAAGGCCTCGATGAGTCCGTACGCGAAGGCCGCGCCCGGGTGCTCGTCCAAGGTCTGCGAGAGGCGACTCAGGCCATGTGGCAGCACCATGTTGTCGGCATCGAGCACGAACAGCATGTCTGCTGTGGCGTGTTCGAGGGCGAGATTGCGGGCCGATGGAAGGCCGCCGTTCCGTTTACGTCGGATCAAGCGAACAGGAAGCCACGGCAGCTCGGCGCACGTGGCTCGCACGACGGCCACCGAGTGGTCCGTCGAAGCGTCGTCGACTGCCACCACCTCCACGTCGGCTAGGTCGCTGAGTGCGACGCTCCGGAGCGCATCGCCGACGTAGTCGGCGTAGTTGTGCACCGTCAGCAGCACACTTACCCGGGGCCTGTCCAGATCGGGGCCGTAGGACTCCACGACGTCCTCCTCGACGCCCCCTGTGCCGTTCTCGCAAAGCTCCTGTAGGCGCCGGTCGAGAGACCGCGTTTGCATCACGAGGTGCTTGAGCGCCATTCGCACCGGCAGCTGGTCTCCCACCACCTCCGCAAAGGCCTCCCAGTCGGGCGTCTGATCCGGGGGGGGCTTGGGGAGTGGAGCGGCTGGCGGGGGCGCGACTCGTCGAGTCGGTACCGGCGAGCGCGACGCGCGCTCCGCCGCGTCGAGAACAGCCTCGACGGCGATGGTCATCGGCATGTGATCGCGGACGAGCGCGTACGCAGCCTCGCGGGTGGCTCGAACTCGCTCGGGATCGCCCAACAACCCGTCGAGTACCTGTGGGAGATCCTCGTAGCTGGCCGAGATGAAGTGCTCGCCGGGGACGAACGGCTCGACTCCCAGAGAGTGCTCGCTGAGCACCACGGCCCCGTTGAGGACCGCTCCGAGGATGCGGTGCCACTCCATGTACGCGAGCGGTCCGCGGTGCACGTTGAGCATCACGTTCGTGTCCGCCAAGAGCTTCCACTTACGGTCGTTGGACAAAAAGGAGGTGCTGTCCACGAGGTGGGGACGTGCCGTCTCGACCATGTAGATCGCCGCCGGGCGCCCGGCGAGCACGGGCGCGCAACGTGCGAGCACCCGTGCTCGCCGATCGGCGTAGCCACCCAGAAACGTCATGTCGATCGAGCGATCGTCTGCCTCGCGGCCGTGCCAGGCGTCCCACGCGGGCACGTAACCGAGCGGGGCGTGCTTGGCGGCGATCCCGCGTGCCCCCAACTCCCGTACGCCGAGCTCGTTGATGTCGACGACCCCTCCCGCCGCCGCCGCGACGCTCGCCGCCAGATCGAACCAGGTGGTCCCCGGCTGCTCCGTGCAAAGGGTGACTGCGCGCCGCAGCTGCGCGGGGGTGGGATGCGCCATCTCCTGCACAAGGGGGTGGTACTCGTGGGGCACGTAGAGGTACACGAGGTCGTCCTCGAGCGCGGGAAAGCAGTCGACCGACTCCTCGACGTCCACCCCGTGGTCGCGAAGCGCGGCGCCGAAGGCGCCCAAGATCTCGGCGAAGAAGGCGTTCTGGCCACTGGCCGAGACGATGCAGAGGCGGGGCCGACCGGGCATTCGCGGCAGGGTAATCACTACGATGCCCGGCGTGTCGACAGACGGTTTGCCCCTCCCGCCGTTCGAGCTCGCCACCCGTGTGGGGTCGCTTCAAGAGAGCGACGACCCGTGGGGAATGTACGACTCCCTCGGACGAGCGATCCAGCAGGACCTTCTGGCCGCGCTACCCGCAGGCTTTTCGCTCGAAGGCCGGCGGATCCTCGACTTCGGATGTGGGGCCGGTCGTACCCTGCGCCACTTCGTCGGAGGCGAGTACGGCGGGGAGTTCTGGGGCTGCGACATCGACGCTGCGAGCATCGCGTGGCTCGAGGAGAACCTCAGCCCTCCGTTGTTCCCTTTTCTGAGCGGTGAGCTGCCCCCGCTGCCCCAGCCCGACGAGATGTTCGATGTCATCTACTGCGTCTCGGTGTTCACGCATCTCTCACGGAGTTGGAGCAGTTGGCTCCTCGAGTTGCATCGCGTGCTCAAGCCCGACGGAATCCTCCTGGCGACGTTCATGGGTGAGGGACAGTCGCTCGCGATCGCCGGCGAGCGCTGGGACGAGGGCAAGGTAGGGATGTTGACCCTCAGTCCGGGGCAGTCATGGGACCGAGGCGGCCCGATGATCCTGCACTCGCCCTGGTGGATCCGCGAGCACTGGGGGCGGCTGTTCGAAGTCGTCTCGCTCACGCCCCACGGCTTCGCGAGCGAGCCCGGCACCGGGCACGGAATGGCGGTGTTGCGCAAAAAGGCGACAAGCCTTACCGTCGCCGAGCTGGAGGCTCCCTCGAGTGACCCCCGCGAGGCGCCGGCGCTCGTGCACAACGTCGATCGGCTGATCCGGGAGCTGGAGGACCTGCGCCCTGCCTGGGAGGGCGCGACCGCGGAGCTCGCGACGCTCAGGCAGCGGACCTCCGTGCCCGCGGCCGAGCATGGCGACGGACAGCCGGCGGGCGTCGTCGCGCCGGCCTCTCCGAGGAGGAGCCTGCGAAGGCTCCTGAGTCGGTCTGGCGAGCCGTCCGGCGGTGACTAGCGTGCGGCGGAGCCGTCCCGATCGGGCGACCTTCGGTCCCGGCAGACGTCGCCCAGCGCGTCCCTGACGTTCTTCACCTGCGGGATCTGAGTCGCGCGCCGCTCGACGACGCCGAGCAGCGCGAGGCCCTTGCCGGGTGCCGAGCAGTCGATTAGAGACACTGGGACGCTCATCGAGAACCCGCTGCGCAGCAGCGTGTCGCCTGCGTCGAACGTCCTCGCGACGTCCGGACGCGCGGCCGACGGCGCGGTGTCCGCAACCGACGTGCCACCCGTGACGGCCACCACTCGATCGGCCGGTCCGCCGAGGCCGGTGGCGATCGCCCAGCCGCTCAGGCGGAGGACTCCACCGTCGATCCGCGCGAAGTCGACCCAGCCCTTCGCAGTCTCGTAGTCGACGGTGATGCGCCTGCCCCGGGGATCGGCCAAGAGCTTTCGAGCGGCGTCCAGACGGTACGGCAGCAGCGTGGTCGAGCGCGCGAGCGTGCGCATCTTCGACCCACCTCGCGGCTCCAAGGCGACCACCTCGTTCCTTCCGCGACGTAGGCTGGACAGCGGGAGGAGAACCGAGAAGGTCGCCCGGCCGTCCCCACCCTCGACGGTCGTCGTGGCCGCCGCGACGGTCCCGTTGACCGCGACCGCCACCGTACGACCTGGATGGCTCGCCTGAACCTCGCCCGCCACCTCGACGGACACCAGCGCCGCCTCGGGATCCACCCTCGCCCATGCGTTGGGAGCCTCCAAGGCTCCCGTTCCGTCTGGCGGCTCGATCGCGAAGTCTCCGAGCGAGCGACCCAGGAGGTCCGGCCGCGGGCCGAGGACGTGAAGCCCGGCGGGGCCCGCGGCGTCGCGTAGGAGCCCCGCCAGGTGACGCGCACGCGCGTCACGCTCGCGCGCGAACTCCCCAAGTGGCTCCGAGACGGCCGGCTCGCCCGAGCGATAGATCGCGACGGGCCTCGACGGCATGGACCTCTCGTCGAGCGGAACGCCGTCGAAGCGCCATCCGCTCCCGGCGTGCAAGGCTTTCGAGATCGTCGGCAGGACGTCGATCGTGCGAGCGCCCACGTCGCTCTTGTGACCGGCAACCTGTCCGGGCCGCTTGACCAGCAACGGCACTCCGGCGATGTCCGCGAGGTTCGCTCGCGTGGCGTCCCGCCGAGGCTGTCCCGGGATGAAGCTGGTCCCATGGTCCGCCACGACGACGATCATGGCGCGGTCGTAGAGCCCAGCGGCCCTTAGCCGCTGCAGAGTCTCGCCGAGCAGGCGGTCGGCGAGGCCGGTCTGGAGCATGTGCCGCTCGAGCCCCTGGTTCACCAAGGTGGGATCGCCGCTCCATGCCGCGCCGTCGAGTCCGGGTAGGTTTCCTCTCTTCACCACATACTGCTGCCCGGTGGGGAGGGACGTCCAGGGAGCGTGTGGGAGCGAGATGTGGAGAAAGTGCAGTCGCGGGCGATCGCCCTGGGGTTGTCGCACGCCCGTCATGAAGCGGCCGAAGTCGGCGAGCTCGTCCTCCTCGCCCAAGTTGGAGAGGGCATGTGCCGAGAAAGCGTCGACCGCGGCGCTCTTGCCTCCCGTATGGCCGAAGCCCGTCCAGGTCTGGTCGATGGCCGGCAGACCGGACTTCAGATCGTCAGGCAGGAGCATGTGCAGCGACACGACTCCCAGATCGGACAACAGCTCACGCAGTCGCGAGGCCGCTGGGTCACGCGACTCCTCGCATAGACGCGCGGGGCAGAGGTCGGTGTACGGCTCGATCACCTCGAGCTCGTGGCTATCTGCGAGCATCGTGAAGAGGTTGCGGGGGTGGTCGGCGCTGACGGGGAGCGTCCCCTTGGCCGGGATCTGACCGCTCAGGATCGCGGGCACGGCTTGGGTGGTCTGCTCGGCGACGGTCGTCGCATTGCGGTACCAGGTCGCGTCAGCAGCGAGACGACCGAAGGCTGGGAAGCGATTCGCGTCGAGTCCCCCGTGCTCGTCCATCAGCGTGGTGACAGGCAACTCGTCGAACACGATCATCACCACCGGGACGGGGTTCGAGGCAGGAGTGCCCGTGTCCGGACTCGTCTCGGAGGCCAGGAGAAGCTTCGACACTGGTGACAGCGTCAGGAAGAAGAGGAGAAAGAGAACCGGCGCCGCCGCCAGCACCGTCGCGAACGACCTCGCAAAGGATGTCCGGGCGTAGACGGTCGCGACGAGGACGCCGGCCCGCACAGCAAGGCCGGCGGCCAATACGGATCCACCGGTAATGTCACCTAGCGGAGGGAGCGCTATCAGGGTGACGAGCAATGCGACCAGCGCGAGGTGCAGCCAGGCTCCGACCCGCGGCGACAACTGCACGACGACGAGCTCGAGGGCGGCCAGCGCCAATGGGGGAAGGAACACGATCGCCAGCGCGAAGACCAGGATGTCGCCATTCGTGTTTCCCCGTGCGACGAAGAACTCAGGTGTGCGTCCAAGCACGTCCAGAAGCGGCAGAACGACGGCAAACCCCCAGAGCGCGGTGAGGTGAAGAGCGGCTGACCCGAGCGACAGCGAGCGCGCTCCCGGGCCAAGATCAAACCCTCTCGATCGCGGTGACACGCGTCAGACGTCTGGGCTATCCGCCCGGCGAAGCGCCCGCCGCCGCCTCAGCGGCAGCGCGTACCAGAGCAACGCGAACGCCAGGGCCACCGCCGTCGCCGCGGTCACGGTCGCCACAGCCCCCAGCACGAAGTTCGTCACCAGTACCACCACGCCCGTCATCGCCAACGCGAGCAGCGTCATCCCCGCGATCGTCAGGCGGTTCGCCACCGCGACGATGTGCTCCTTGTCGCCGTGCTGGAACTCGATTCGGTGGTGCATCGACGGCGCAATTAGGAGTGCGGCGGCCAGCGTCGTGCAGAGCAGGATCCCGAAGTAGACCTTCTCCTGGAGCGCGCTGACGTCGGCAAAACGCTGGTTGAACGGCACGATCAGCAGGAAGGCGAACAGCACCTGCACGCCCGGAAGCGCCACCCGCAGCTCGCCGAGCAGCTCGTCGAGGTTGCGGTCCGCGCGCTCCGAAGGGGTCTCGTCGCGCTCGGCGGCGCTCGTCCTGGCCATGGGCGCAGCCTACGCGAGCGCCCCGCCGGAGCGGGGCGCTCGGTGACTCGCGCGGCGTTGGCCTCCGGGCGGGTCAGTCGTCGTCGCTGCCGCCGCGGTCGTCGTCGCCACCGCGGCGGTCGTCCCCACCACGCTCGTCGTCGCCGCCGTGCTCGCCGCCGCCGCCCGAGCGCTCGACCTCGATCGCGCGCCACACGCCGTTCACGCGCCGGCGGGTCTTGACCTCGATGTTGCGCTGGCCGGCCTTGAGCCCCGAGAACCCGGCGACACGCTCGAAGCGGGTCCTCGACGTCACCTTGATCCGCTTCGTGCCGCGCTCGGAGTCGTGCAGGCGGAACGTGCGCGCGTCGCGGTTGACGGACACCACCGTGCCCTCGAACTCGCGCAGCGGCGGCTTGGTCGTCTGCGCGCCCGCGACGGCCGTCAGGCCGGTCACGAGCATCGCCGTGAGGGGTATGAGAACTGCGAAGCGCTTCATGCGATCACCTCTCAGGTCGTGGAATCTGGAGTCCACGATGCCTGGGAGGCCCCAAGCGACCGTCCAGCCGCGGGTCAGGAGTTGGTAAAGCCGAAAACGGCTCAGGCGGGGTGGAGGGCGAACAGCTCCGCCGCCCGCTCGGCGACCAGCTCGGGCTTCTCCTCCTGGATGAAGTGGCCCGAGTCCTCGACCAGCTCGACGGTCAGGTCGTCGCAGTGGCGCTCGAGGCCGTCCAGCAGGCGGTGCGAGACCGCCATGTCGTTGGTCCCGAACAGGAAGCGGGTCGGGACCGTGAGTCGCAGGTTCGCATAGCGGCGCTCGACCGCCACCGCGCGGAACGAGCGCAGGTAGCTGCGGTAGAGCAGCATGCTGGCGCGGGCGCTCTCGGGCCGCTGCAGACGGGCCGCGTAGGCCTCGGCATCCGCCCGTGAGATGCCGTCGTTGACGCGGTCGGCGCGCAGCATGCGCGCGATGAGGTCGGGGCGCGACCGCACGATGCGGTCGCCGAAGGCTGCCAGCGGGACGGCGTAGAAGCTGCGCCACAACAGGAGCGCCTTGCGCGGCGTGACCTCCACCCACGGCGGGATCGTGTTCAGCACGACCATGCTCGCGATCCGCTGCGGCGCGGCGATCGCGGCGGCGAAGGTGGCGAACCCGCCCCAGTCGTGGCCGATCATGTGCGCGCGCTCGATCTCGAGCGCGTCGAGCAGCGCGATCGCGTCGGCGCCGAGCGTCTCGCCGTTGTAGCCGCGCCCGGGCGCGTCGCTGGCTCCGAAGCCGCGCATGTCGGGCGCGACCACCCGGTAGCGGTCGGCGAGCAGCGGCATGACGTAGCGCCAGCACAGCGCGTCCTGCGGCCAGCCGTGGAGCAGCAGCAGCGGAGGGCCCTCGCCTGCCTCGTGGAGATGGACGTTCAGCGCCCCGACGTCATGGGCGTCGATCGTGACGGTCCGCTGGACGGCCCCGAGGATGTCCGGCGGCGCGGGAGTTGCAGCGGAAGTCGCCATCTCCTCGACCCTACAGAGACGGCTCGTGCCGCCCGCCGCCTCGGAGCAGCGCCGCCGGCACGCGCCTTCTCAGCGTTGCCCGTAGCTTTCCAGCCATGTCCTCCTCCCTGATCACCGGCTTCCCCGGCTTCATCGGGCGCCGGCTCGTAGCCAAGCTGCTCGACCAGGACCGCCGCGCGCGCGTGGTCGCCCTGGTCGAGCCCCGGATGCTCGACGCCGCCCGCGCGGCCGCCGCGGAGATCGACGCAGACCGGATCGACCTCGTCGCCGGCGACATCGCCGACCGCCGCCTCGGGCTCGACGACGCCGAGTACGCCCGGCTGGCCGCCGACGTGCGCCGCGTCTACCACCTCGCCGCGATCTACGACCTCGCCGTCCCGATCGAGCTCGCCCAGCGCGTGAACGTCGACGGCACCGGCAACGTGCTCGACTTCTGCCTCGCCGCGAAGAAGCTCGAGCGGCTGGCGTACGTCAGCACCGCGTACGTTGCCGGCCGGCGCAACGGCGTCGTCTACGAGCACGAGCTGGTCATGGGCCAGGAGTTCAAGAACCACTACGAGTCGACGAAGTTCCAGGCCGAGGTCTGGGTGCGCGAGCTGCTCGACCGCATCCCGACGACGATCTTGCGTCCGGCGGTGGTCGTGGGTGACTCCCAGACCGGTGAGACGCAGAAGTTCGACGGGCCGTACTACCTCCTGCGCGCGATCGCCCAGGCGGCGCGTCAGAACCGTCCGACGGTCCAGATCGGCCGCGCGGGGTCGCACTTCAACGTGGTACCGGTCGACTACGTCGTCGACGCGATCGCGGCGGCGGCCGTCGACCCCGCCACCGTCGGCGAGACGCTCCACCTCGTCGACCCCGACCCCGTCACCACCCGCGAGCTCGTCGAGCTGCTGTCGCAGCAGTACGCCGGCCGCGCCCCGCGCGGGACGCTGCCGCCGAAGCTGGCCGAGGGCAGCCTCCGCTTCGCCCCGGTGCGCAAGATGTTCTCGGACACGCCGGCCCAGTCGATCGTCTACCTCAACCACGCGGTCAAGTTCGCCACCCGCCGCACCGTCGACCTGCTCGGCCCGCACGGCCTGGCGCCGCCGCCGTTTCGGTCTTATGTCGGGCCGATGGTGGAGTTCTTCAGGGCGAACGAGGACGACCCCGCGCTCGCTCCGCGCGCCGCGGCTTAGCGGCTCGCTCAAGCGCCGGACGCCCGGCGGTCGTGGCTGACCGCGCGGGCTAGGAGTGCTCGATCGCCAGCACGCGCATCGTGCGCGGCCCTGACGGCGTGTCGAGCGTGGCCGCGTCGCCGACCTTCGAGCCCGCGAGCGCCTTGCCGACCGGCGAGTCGATCGAGATCAGGCCCGCGCTCGGGTTGGCCTCGACCTTCGGGACCAGCTTGTGGCTCATCTGCTTGCCTGTCTTCTCGTCGGTGTAGGTGACCGTCGTCCCCATTCCGGCGGCGCCGCCCTCGGCCGCCTCGACGATCTCCGCCGAGCGCAGCTGATCGCGCATCCCCGCGATCTTCGCCTCGAGCATCGCGGCGTCGTCCTTCGCGGCGTGGTACTCGGCGTTCTCCTTGAGGTCGCCCCACTCACGCGCAGTCTTGATCCGCGCGGCGATCTCGCGCCGGCCCTCGCCTTCGAGGCGCTCGATCTCGCTCGTTAGGTGGGCGTGAGCGGCGGCGGTGAGCTTGGTGGTGTCTGCCATCGGCCAAGACCCTATCGACGGCTCCCGCGAGATCGTGTACGATCGTACATGTACGGTTGTACAGATCCGAAGGAGCCATCTCATGTCCCCCGGCCTCATGCTCGGGCTCGCGATAGTCACCGAGGTCATCGGGACCGCGCTGCTGCGAGTCTCGGACGGCTTCACCAAGGTCGGTCCGTCGATCGGCGTCGTGATCGGCTACGTCGCCTCGGTCATCTTGCTCGCGAAGGTCCTCCGCGACCTCGACATCGGCCTCACCTACGCGATCTGGGCCGGCGCCGGCACGGCGATGATCGCGATCATCGGCGTCGTTGCCTGGAATGAGCCGATGGGGGCGCTCAAGGTCGCCAGCCTCGCGGCCGTGATCGTTGGCGTCGCAGGCCTCAACCTCTCGGCGGCGCACTGAGGGTCCGAGCGCCGATGAGCCGCCTCGTCCTCGCCCAAGGCACCACCCGGTGAGTCCCACGCCTTCGCCCGCGACGCCTTCGTCGGCGCGCGCACGGGGCGCCGGCGAGCCGCGCGGCGCCACCCGCCGCCGCGAGCTGCTCGAAGCCGCCGTTCGCGTCATCGGCCGCGGCGGCATCGCCGCCGTCGACCACCGCGCCGTCGCCGCCGAGGCCGGCGTCCCGCTCGGCTCGACCACCTACTACTTCGAGTCCAAGCACGACATGGTCGCCCAGGCGCTCAACTACGTCGCCGACCGCGAGGCCGAGCGCCTGCGCACCGAGGCCGAGCGCAGCCTCCGCGACGTCGGTCCCGAGGCGCTCCCCACCCGCCTCGCCGACGTCCTGATCCACGCTTGGGCCGGCGACCGCACCGTCCTGCTCGCCCAGTACGAGCTCTACCTCGAGTCCGCCCGCCGCGCCGACCTCCGCCCCGCCGCCGAGCGCTGGGACAGCGCCTACCGCGAGCTCCTCCAGCACGCCCTCGAGCAGCTCGGCACCCCCGACCCCGGCCACCGCGCCCGCCTCCTCTGCGCCGGCCTCGACGGCCTCCTGCTCGACCACGTCGCCACCGGCAGCGACCCCGGTGACCTCCGGGCCCTCGTCATCGAGCTGATCCAGCGCATCGCGGCACCCTGACGGGCTGAGGTCGACCTTTCGGACGCACTACGTCCAAAAAGTCGACCTCATTCCTGATATACCGCTTCGCGGTCTTGTGATCGGTCACTTCCGCTTGGCCGGCGCCAGGTCTACGTCGAGCCGCTTCAGGGTGCTCACCAGCTCGCGTGCCATCAGCTGGACGAGGTCTTCGACCGGCAGGTCCCGCCGCTTCAGCCACTCGGTGATGGCGCCCTCGGTGAAGCCCTGCCAGCCGCGCAGGGCGATCCGCAGCGGCGGGGGAGGGTCGTCAATGTCGAGCGCGTCGGCGATCAGGCGGATCGATCGCCAGCGAGCGTCCTCGGCCAGCTCCGCGAGCTCCTCGTCGGCTCCGTTGCCTCCGCTGACGAGCGCCCTGTAGCCGACGGTGTAGCGGTCGGCGAAGTCGACCTGAGCGCGGAGCTTCGCTTGTAGCCGCTCCCACGGCGAAGCGTCCTCGCCGGCGGCCTGGGCGGTCAGAAGCTCGTCCGCGACCCAGCGCAGCACCTCGAGGTAGTACCGCCGCTTGTCGCCGAAGTAGTGGAACAGCAGGCCATGCGACACACCGGCCTGACGCGCGACCTCGGCAGTGCCGACGTCGCCGTAGGGCCGATTCCCGAAGAACTCGAGGCCGAGCTCCAGCAGCTGACGACGCCGCTCGTCCGTCGCCAATCGGGTCCGGGTGGCCACGCTCGGACTGTAGAGGACCCATCGGTCTATTGACAAATACTCAGTAACGGTCTACGGTGCCTTCGCGATCTATCTGGGAGGCAGCGATGAAGGGTCAGCGAGTCCTCGTTACCGGGGCGTCCAGCGGCATTGGCAGAGAGCTCGCGCGCCAGCTCGCGGCGCGGGGAGCGCTGGTGGCCATCGCCGCACGGAGCGAGGATCGCCTGCGTGGGGCGGCCGACGAGATCGAGGCCACCGGCGGCTCCCGCCCGTGGATCCTCCCCGTCGATCTATCACGTCCAGGCGGGGCAGACGCCCTCGCCGCCCGCGCTCTCTCCGAGATGGGCACGGTCGACGCCCTCGTCAACAACGCCGGCACGAGCCTGCACGGCCTGCAGTGGATCGCCGGCGCCGGCGACGAGGCGCGCGAGCTGTTCGAGACCAACTACTGGTCGCCACTCGCCCTGACCCGGGCGCTCGTGCCGCCGATGCGCGAGCGCGGCACGGGCACGGTTGTCAACGTGACCTCGATGATCCAGGTCGCTCCGTTCCCGTGCCTCGGCCACACCTGCTCCTCGAAGGCCGCCTTGGCGATCGCCTCCCAGGCGCTGAGGATGGAGCTCGAGGGCAGCGGCGTCCACGTGGTCGAGGCGCCGCTCGGCGTCATCGACACCGCCGGCTCCTACGAGAACCGCCGCCTCCCAGGCGCCGAGCGCTGGATGAAGGGCGGCCCGATCGGAACCGCCGACGAGGCCGCCAGCCGGATCGTCTCAGCGATCGAGAACGGCGACGACCGCGTCATCTACCCGAAGCGCCTCGCCATCGGCTACGCCCTACCCGGCCTCGCCCGCCACTACGCCGCCCGTTTCGCCCGCCACGCCGAGCCCGACGAGTCGATCCTGCGCAGGACGGGCTCGACCGGCGACTCCACTCAGCGCGAGGCACGGGCGGAGTGGGAGCAGCGGCAGGCCTCTGTCAGCTAGTCGGCTGTGGAGTCGGCAACGATTCGTCGCTGAGCCGTCACGCTCGGGAGTGATATCAACACAATCGCCCTGATATCATCCTGGGTCCTATGAGGCAGCTCCTCCTGCGAGTACCCGAGTCGGTTCATACGCGTATCGCGGCTCGAGCCGCGCGTGAGGGACGCAGCATCAACGCGGTGGCGACGGAGATCATCGACGCGGCCGCCGACGCCGACCGAGGAGATCGCGGGACACGTCTGAGGGCTCAGGCAGCCGCAACCGGCGCTCTGCTTCCCGGGGCCAGCAGACGCGTAAGCAAGGCCGAGCGCAAGCGGATCATTGAGAGCGCCAAGGGGCTAGGCTCGATCGCCGACCGCCTCATCGATGAGCAGCGTGACCGGCTTTGATCGCCTACCTGGACTCGTCGGTCCTGGTGCGCTCCTACCTTCCTGACGAAGATGGGCACGCTGACATGGGACGTATTCTCGAAGATCCCGACATTGCCGCCGTTACCGGCAGCTTGACCAGGATCGAGGTGTCGGGCGCATTGGTACGGGCCGCCTCCGCCGGACGCGGCGATCGCGACGGTCTGCTCAAGCTCCTGGACTTCGACTTGGGCGAGCACGGAGCTGTGACCGTCCTCAAAGCCGATCAGAACCAGGTCGAGCAGACAGCTTTGCAGCTGGTTCGCCAGCACGCCCTTAGAGCACTGGACGCGCTCCACCTCGCCGTTGCCCAACTCGCAGTGCCTCCGCTCGCCGAGCCACGCGAGACGATCGCATTCGTCTCGCGGGATTCGGCGCAGGCGTCGGTCGCAGCTGGGCTGGGCTTCGAGGGGCTCTAAGGGCACCACCGATACACATGTGGCGTGCCGACGGTTGATTGCTAGGCGACTGCGCTGGCGACCGCTTGCCGATGGAGTTGATTCATCCCCGCCCGAGCGACGAGAGCGAGCCCCGACAGAAGCTCGAGATAAGCCTCTGCAAGTTGATTCTCGAGTTGCTCGACCATCTCGGGGGTCGGGAGACGGCGGTGGAGGCCGTCGTCGTTCATACGTCGCCAAGCGGAATAGAGCTTTGCGCCCATGGCTCGACGCTCCCAAGACTCGGTTTCGGAGCCGAGTTCGTCCTCGACGAAAGCCACCAGGCGATTGATGCACTTGTCTTGCGTCAGCTGATGGGGTCGTCCCCAGACGTCATCCCGAGTATCGGTCGAGGCAGGGAATACGCTGTCGGCCACTAGGCAAAGCAACTCTCGGCCTGACGAACAGGCGTGGCGGCAAGGCTCGCGTCCTCCGGTGGAGAGACGCTCCTCCATCGCCTGAAGCGGCTCCACGGCCTCAGGAACTGCGGCTCGGAGATACATGACCACCTCTGCTCGCAGCCGCTTCAGTCTGGCCGCTCCAGGGCCCGTGGCGGTGGTTCTGGCTCGCGGAGGCGGAGCAGGACTCCTCTTCCCCGCCGAGGCAAAACGAGATCTTGTTTGAACCGAGGGCTCGCGGGGCGGGAGGAGTCGGGACCCAGAAGGCCGCACGGAGATCACTCCCTCCCCATCAGTGCTGGGCGAAGGCTTCTCCTCTGACGGTGTGCCCCCGTCGATCATCGCTCAGCCGCAGCCGGTGTTGTTGCCGCAACTCGAGCACGTGTAGCAAGTGCCGGTGCGCTGCATCATGCCGCCGCACTGCGAGCAGGCCGGTCCGAGGTCGAGGCCGGTGATCCTGGCCGGGGCCGCGACCGGTGGCTCGTCGGTCATCGCGGAGGCAGCCGGAGCTGGCGTTGCCGTCGCGCCGCCGTTGCCGCCGCCGTTCGAGTGGCCGTTGCCACCGTTCGTCGGTCCCGCCGTATCGCCGCGCATCGCAGCCTCCTGCGCCGCCTTCCGCGCCTTGACCGCCGGGGTCATGATCCCGAGGTCCTCCTGGACGTCGACGTCGAGGAAGCGCGAGGCGAGCCAGCGCATGATGTAGTCGGGCAGCGACTTGGCGAACGGGATCTCCGGGTTGCCGGTGATGCCCTCCGGGTCGAAGCGCATGTAGGAGAACTTGCGCACGAGCGTCTCGAGCGGCACGCCGTACTGGAGCGCGATGCTGATCGACGTCGCGAACGCGTTCATCATGCCGCGCAGCGTCGAGCCCTCCTTGCCGATGTCGGTCAGGAAGATCTCGCCGACCGTGCCGTCGGCGTAGGTACCGGCGGTGATGTAGCCCTCGTGGCCCGCGATCGAGAACTTGTGCGTCACCGAGTCGCGCGTCCCGGGCATCCGCTTGCGCTTCGGCGGCGCCTCGGCGAGCGCGGCCGCCACCGCGGCGTTGATCTTCGCCTCGAGGTCGGCGGGCTCCTCGCGCTGCGCGTCGGTGCGCAGCGCCTGCGCGGTCTTCGAGCCGTCGCGGTAGATCGCGAGCGCCTTCAGGCCGAGCTTCCAGCCCTCCATGTAGGTCTCGGCGATGTCCTCGATCGTCGCCTCGGCCGGCAGGTTGACCGTCTTCGAGATCGCGCCCGAGAGGAACGGCTGCGCCGCGGCCATCATCTTGATGTGGCCCATGTGCGAGATCGCGCGTGAGCCGACCGCGACGTCGAAGACCGGCAGGTGCTCGTCCGCGAGCCCGGGCGCGCCGACAATCGTGCTGTTCTCGGCGATGTGCGCCTCGATCTGCTCGATCTGCTGGTCGCTGTAGCCGAGCGTGCGCAGCGCCTGCGGCACGGTCTGGTTGACGATCGTCATGTTGCCGCCGCCGACGAGCTCCTTGAACTTCACGAGCGAGAAGTCGGGCTCGATGCCGGTCGTGTCGCAGTCCATCAGGAAGGAGATCGTCCCCGTGGGGGCGAGCACCGTCGCCTGGGCGTTGCGGTAGCCGAACTCCTCGCCGAGCTCGATCGCCTCGTCCCACGAGCGCTTGGCCGCCTCGAGCAGCGGCTCCTCGACCAGCGTGGCGTCGATCTCGTCGGCCGCCGCGCGGTGCTTGCGCATCACGTGCAGGTGCGGGTCGCGGTTCTCCTCGAACTTCTCGTAGGGGCCGACCGCCGCGGCCACCTCGGCCGACTTGCGGTAGGCGCGGCCGGTCATCACGGCGGTGAGCGCACCGGCGACCGCGCGACCCTCGTCGGAGTCGTAGGGCAGGCCGTTGCTCATCAGCAGCGCGCCGAGGTTGGCGTAGCCGAGCCCGAGCTGACGGAACGCCCGCGCGTTGCGGCCGATCTCCTCGGTCGGGTAGCTCGACGGGCCGACGACGATCTCCTGCGCGAGGATCATCACGTCGATCACGTGCTCGTAGGCCTCGACGTCGAAGCTGCCGTCGGGGCGGCGGAACTTCATCAGGTTGATCGACGCGAGGTTGCAGGCCGAGTCGTCAACGTGCATGTACTCCGAGCACGGGTTCGACGCGTTGATCCGGCCCGAGTTCGGGCAGGTGTGCCAGTCGTTGATCGTCGTGTCGTACTGGACGCCCGGATCGGCGCAGCGCCAGGCCGCGTCCGAGATCTGGCGCAGCACGTCGGCGGCGTCGTGGGTCGCGACGACCGCGCCGTCCTGGCGTGCGACCAGCTCCCAGTCCTCGCCGCGCTCGGCGCGCTGCATGAACTCGTCGGTCACGCGCACCGAGTTGTTCGCGTTCTGGTACTGGATCGAGGTGAAGCCGTCACCGTCGATCGACATGTCGAAGCCGGCGTCGCGCAGCGCGAGCGCCTTCTCCTCCTCGCGCGCCTTGCACCAGACGAAGTCGAGGACGTCGGGATGGTCGATGTCCAGCACGACCATCTTCGCCGCGCGGCGCGTCTTGCCGCCGGACTTGATCGTGCCGGCCCACGAGTCGGCGCCGCGCATGAAGGAGACCGGGCCGCTGGCCGTGCCGCCCTTCTTGAGGTGCTCCATCGAGCCGCGGATGTTCGAGAGGTTGATCCCCGAGCCCGAGCCGCCGCGGAAGATCTTGCCCTCCTTGGTGTTCCACTCGAGGATCGACTCCATCGTGTCCTCGACGCTGAGGATGAAGCACGCCGAGCACTGCGGGCTCTCCTCGAAGCCGACGTTGAACCAGACCGGCGAGTTGAAGGCGGCTAGCTGGTGGAGCAGGATGTGGGTCAGCTCGGCCTCGAAGGCGTCGCCGTCCTCGTCCGAGGCGAAGTAGCCGTGCTCACGGCCCCAGCCGGCGATCGTCCCCGACACGCGACCGACCATCTGCCTGACCGACGACTCGCGCTCGTCGGTGCCGATCCGGCCGCGGAAGTACTTCTGGGCGACGATGTTGGTCGCGTTCTGCGACCAGCTCTTCGGGAACTCGACGCCGCGCTGCTCGAACGCCGGCTTCTCGGGATTGCCGATTACCGCATCGCGGATCTCCCACTCGACCGCGTCGAAGGGATGCACGCCCGGCTCGGTATAGCGCCGCTCGATGGCGACTCCGGCGGTGCTTGGCGTGGCTGCGGTGCGGTTGCTCGGCATGGCTCTCCTCGTCTTCTTTGCGTCCGGAATCCCGGTCCGCGGAGGTGGCTACCGCAAGCCGGGAAATTAGGATGCCTCCCCCGTCAGACGGAACGCACAGAAGGCGCGCAAGAGTCATTTTAGAGCCCCGGATTGCCTTTGTCCGAGCGCAATCGCAGCTTTTCTAGCTGTTTGCGGGGTAGGCGGGGGCGAAGTTCTGAGAGCGCTCCGCGGCAAGCGTCGGGCGCGGCGACCCGCGGGTGCCGCGGAGGCCTAACGCGGGTGCCGCGGGGGCCCTACCTCAGGGAGTCGAGCGTGCGCGCGAGACCGTCGGCGAGGCCGACCTCGGCGCTCCAGCCGAGCTCGTCCCGGGCGCGTGAGGCGTCGAGCGCGATGTGGCGCACCTCGCCCGGGCGCTCCGGGGCCATCTCGGCCTCGAACGGGCCGTCGGCCTGGGGCGCCAGCGCCTCGATCAGGTCGAGCACGCTCGTCTGGACGCCGGTGCCGACGTTGAAGGCGCCACTGGCGTCGGAGTCCGCGGCGAGCAGGTTCGCGCTCACCACATCCCCGACGAAGACGTAGTCGCGCGTCTGGAGGCCGTCGCCGAACACCGTCGGCTGGCCGCCCTCGAGCAGCTTGCCGCAGTAGATCGCGATCACGCCGGCCTCGCCGAGCGGGTCCTGGCGCGGGCCGTAGACGTTGCTGTAGCGCAGCGAGACGGTGGAGGTGCCGTGAAGTCGGCGGAACAGCTCGAGGTAGCCCTCGGCCGCGAACTTCGACTGGCCGTAGGGTGCCTCCGGCGCGACCGGGTGGTCCTCCGGCGCGGGGATGACCTTGCCCTCGCCGTAGATCGCCCCGCCGGTCGAGGAGTTGATCACCCGCGCGCCCGTGCGCCGCGCGGCCTCGAGCACGTTGATCGTGCCCTCGACGTTGATCCGCGCGTCGAGCGCGGGATCGGCCGCCGAGCGGCGCACGTCGATCTGCGCGGCGAGGTGGAAGATCGCCTCGGGCTTGACGCGCTCGGCCAGCTCGACGACGGCGGCCTGGTCGCGGACGTCGAGCTCGACCAGCTCGGCGCCGTTGGCGAGCGCGCCGTCGAGGTTCTCTCGGCGACCGGTCGAGAGGTCGTCGAGCACGGTCACCTCGTCGCCGCGGGCAAGCAGCCCGTCGACGATGTTGGAACCGATGAAGCCAGACCCGCCTGTGACGATTGAGCGCATAGGGCGCGGCATCATAGTCACGCTGTAGGTCGCGGAGCGGTGCATGTCGTAACGCTCGTGCCCTGCCCTTGGCCTGACCGCCTGACGCCCTTGCTAGCGTCGCCGCCGATGCGCGGCCTGTTCGTCACCTTCGAGGGAATCGACCGCTCGCGGAAGACGACCCAGGCGCGGATGCTGCTCGACGCGCTGGGGGACGAGGCCGTCGGGGTGCGCGAGCCGGGAGGGACCGCGGCGGGCGAGCGCATCCGCGCGCTGCTCAAGGACCCGGAGGTTGGGCTCTCGGCGGAGGCCGAGACGCTGCTGTTCGCCGCCGCGCGCGCCGAGCTGGTCGCGGGTGTGATCCGGCCGGCGCTCGACGCGGGCCGCGTGGTCGTCTCCGACCGCTTCCTCGACTCGTCGCTCGCCTACCAAGGCGCGGCGCGCGGGCTGGGGGTCGAGCAGGTCGAGCGGATCAACAGCTTCGCCACCGGGGCGCTGCGTCCGGACCTGACCTTGCTGCTGGACATCGACACGGGTGCGGCGGGCCGCCGTGGCGCCGTCGAGGACGACCGCTTCGAGCAGGAGGGAGCGACGCTGCAGGAGCAGGTCGCGGCGGCCTACGACGAGCTGGCGGCCGCCGACCCGGGGCGCTGGCGGCGGATCGCCGCCGACCGCGAACCGGCGGCCGTGCACGAGGACGTCCTGGCTGCCGTCGAGGCGGCGCGCAAGGCGCCGGCGGGTGAGCGATGAGCGCGGCCGTCACCGACGCGGAGCGCCTTCGACGGGCCGCGCGATGACCGTCGTCGTCCCCGGCACCGAGCACCACCCGCAGGCGCGCATGACGCTCGCCGCCGCCCTAGCCGGCCACGCCTCGCACGCCTACCTCTTCCACGGCCCCGCCGGCGTCGGCAAGCGAACCGCCGCCCGCGCCTTCGCCGCCGAGCTGCTCGCCGCCGGCGCGCCAGACGTCGACAACGCCCGCCACCGCGCGATCGCCGGCACTCACCCCGACCTCACCTGGGTTCGCCCGACCGGCGCCCACGTGATGCGCACCGAGGACGTCGCCGACCCGGTCGTCTCCGCTGCCACGCGCACGCCGTTCGAGTCCCAGAAGCGCGTCTTCGTGCTCGAGCGCGTCGACACGATGAACGACGAGGTCGCCAACCGGCTGCTCAAGACGCTCGAGGAGCCACCCACCTTCGTCCACCTGATCCTGATGACCGACTCGCTCGGCCAGGTGCTCCCCACGGTGATCTCCCGCTGCCAGCTTGTCCGCTTCGACCCGCTCCCCGCCGCCCGCATCGCGGAGGACCTCGTGGGCGAGGGCGTCCCGGCCGAGCTCGCCGGCGCATGCGCCCGCCTGGCGCTCGGCAACGGCGCCCGCGCCCGCTTCCTCGCCTCCGAGGACGGCCGGGCGCTCTGCGCGGACGTCGACCGCCTGGTCGCCGTCGCCCTCGCCGGCGGCGGACGCCCGACCGGCGAGCCCGAGGCCTGGCGCGGCCTGCTCGACCGCGCCGAGCAGCGACGGATCGCCGCCGAGGAGCGCATCGCCGAGGAGGCCAAGGCCCGCCTCGCATCCGAGCCCAAGGGCCGCGAGCGCGGCGCGATCGAGAAGCAGTTCGAGGACGCCGCCAAGCGCGACGGCCGCCGCGCGCGCACAGAGGTGCTTGACCTCGGCCTGACCCTCGCGGCGCTGCGCTTCCGCGACCTGCTCTGTCTCGCCGAGGGCGCGGACGCAGCGGTACTCGATCTCGCTGGCTCTCAGGCGCTCGCCGGGGGAGGCGGCAGCGGCCCGGATGGCGCCACCGCCGATGTCACCGGCGCTGCCACAACGCATGATCCGCGCCGCCTGAGGCTCGCCGCCGAGCGCTGCGAGGAGGCGCGTCTCTCGCTACAGCTCAACGTGACTGAGGACCTGGCGCTCGAGGCGCTCGGCTTCCGCCTCGCCCAGCTCGTCGGCGCCTCAACCTAGACGGCAGCTTCCACTCGGCGTCGCGCGCCGCTCGAGCACGGCCGACGCCCCTCGGCACCGCACCACCCGCCACGGTGGTACCGCCTTCACCTCCCGCAGCACCGCTCCGCCGCCGTCGAGGAAGGCGAGGTCGAGCGCGAACCGCATCCCGAACGTGTGGACCGAGCTGCACCGCGGGATCAGCAGCCCGCAGTCGCCCGGGAGATCGGCCAGCCAAGCAAGACCAAGCAGCCGGGCCCTCAAGGTCCCGGCGACGAACACCCGCGGACAGCCGGCCACGGCAATCCGCTCGAGTCCTCCAAAGCGATTCAGGCCCACCACCGACCGAGGGCGCCTCTTCCGCCCTCCCACCCCCGGCGCTTCCGAATCACGCCGCCCCAAGCCAAATCCCCGGCTAGACTCGGCCCCCGCTGCCGACGTAGCTCAGCTGGTAGAGCACTTCACTCGTAATGAAGGGGTCCCCGGTTCGAATCCGGGCGTCGGCTCTCGGCAGAGGCTGCGAACGCGACTATGCGAGATGGTCGTCGCCTTCGGGTTGGGAAGGCGACCTGCGGATATCTCTGCTAGTTGAGGCTAGGGCCGACATCCACCACTTCCTCATGCCTCATGTTGGTATTACCAGTTACTTTGGGTTTGGGGAGGAACGGGCTTAGTGCGGTTGACTTCCTACGGACAAGGTGCTTACCTCTACCGAGAGCCGGTCTAGGCTCGGCAACCGAGGAGGGGAGGTCGCATGGAGAGGGGTTCTTCACACACTAGCGTTCGTGGCAAGGTAACGCGACGACTCTTCTTAGGTGCCGGGGCAGCTGCCGGCGTGGCCGTGGTCGCGGGTCGCGGAGTGCCGGCAACCGCCGACGACGGGGGGCCTTGGTTGATCGGCAAGGTCGACCGAGTTGATAGCGAGCACACCTTTCACGTAACTCGAGTCCGTGGCGATAGCGTTCCAGTCCGCGTCGACCTGACCGCGGGGGCGACTGTCGTCCGGGACGGCCCCGCGTCTCTCACCGATTTCCAGGTTGGTGACGAGGTCGGAGCGGCGGGTGAGTGGAACCAAGACGGCAGCTATAGCGCGTACACTGTGGAGAGCACCTATCGGTTGCTCGACGCGGAGGTGCAGGCTGTCGACGGCGAGACCCTCGCTACGGCAGCCGGTGGCGTTTTGCTGTCGGACGAGACCCGCGCCCGTACGGGCCTAGGTCCGAACGGGCAGGAGATCGAGGCGACTCCGGTCGCCGACATCGAGGCGGGCGAGCACGTGGTTGTTCTGGGGCGGCGCAATGCCGCGACTGACGGTCCCCTCGAGGCCGTCGTGGTCGGAACTTACGAGTAGGGTCGAATGTGAGCGGCTTCGACGCTCTTTGGGACCTCGTCCAGGACGCGGCGGGACTCGTCAGCGATCCGGCGTTCTACGGCGCGGCCCTCTGGCTGCTCGCGGGCGTGTTCCTGGTCAGCGGTGTGGCAAAGCTGCGGAAGCCGGCGCTGGCGGCGATGGCAATCTCCGACTTTGGAGTGGTTCGCAAGCCCAAGCCGGTCTTCGGGACGGCGCTCGGCATGTTCGAGGCCTCGCTCGCCGTCGGCCTAATCGGGGCATCGATCGACGGAGGTGCAGTCGCGGCGGGATTCGCGGCGGTGGCGGCGATGCTGCTCTGGACGTTCGTAGTGCTGATTGTCCGCAGCCTTGTGTCCGGGGATCGCTTCGAGTGCTACTGCTTCGGGTCCGGCGATGCCTTATCGGCGCGAACGGCGTTGCGAACGGGTTCGCTGGCCCTCCTCGCGACAGGCGTGGCCGTCGGCATCGCCGACTCGGCTTCGCTCGGGTCGAGCTCTCTGGTGGAGCAGGCGCTCGTCGGTATCGGCGCACTGAGCATTTGCGCGCTCGTCGGCCGGATCCCAGACCTGATGACTTGGAACAACGATCCGTTCGGGCGAGCGGTCGACACGGTGCGGAGGTAGCGGAATGGATCTCGATACGGCAGTTCTGGCTGTTGGCGGCGCTTGGATCGCCGCCATGACAGTCGTCGTACTCGGCCTGATACGTCAGATCGGCTTGATTACGGTGCGAATGGAGCGCGATCAGCACGCCTCGGCAGCGGTCAACGACGGCCTGAATGTCGGCGAGGCAGTCCCCGAGGCAGTGATCGAGCAGCTGGCGGTGGACGAGCACTCGGTCGGATACCTGCTGATTCTCGGGGCGGTATGCACCCCGTGTCGCGAGCTCGCCAGCGACCTTGGCGGCGCTGTCCTGGAGCGGCCGGTGACAGCGTTGATCAGTGGCAGCGAGGAGCTGTCGGGCGCGATGTCCAGCCTTCTGCCAGATGATGTGTCGGTCATCCGCGACGCCGGCGAGGGTGAGATCGCCCAGAGCCTGCGCGTCGAGACCTCACCCTTCGTCTTCGAGATCGCCGACGGCAAGGTTCGCGGCAAGGCGGTTCTGCGCGGCGCCGAGCACTTGCTGTCATTCATGCAGGCGCCGCCCGAGCGCTCAAACGGAAACGGAAATGGGAGCGGAGCGACGCTCCACATTCAGGAGGTGGAGAGACATGCTGGGTCTTAAGGAGGGAGCTGGAGGTGAGGACGAGCTGCTCGCTGACGTCCCGTTCGGTCGTAGCCGGTTCTTGAAGTTCGTCGGTGGGGGACTGCTGAGCGCCGCGACGGCGCTGGCCCTGCGCAATGAGCCCGCGGACGCCCATCACCTAGGCGTCCCATACCCGTGCTTCGGCTACGGGAAGTGCCACTACTGCAGTGGCCGCATCTGCACCAACTACTGCAGCTGGCCGGATGGCCATGGTGCTGGCCATGGCTGCCCGACGAACGCGCAGTGTTGGAACACATGCACGGCCTTCGGCCTGTACCGGTGCTGCGACTGGCACGAGACCTTTCCCAACGTTCCTCAGCACCACTGCATCTGCTCTGAGCCTTGGGGCTGGTGCTAGCGGCGTCAAGGCCGCCTCTGGTCGCTGCGGCGATGCTCGGCGGCGCCGCGGTCGGCATCGCCGTACGGGCCGGCGGAGCAGGATGGCTCATGTTGGCTGTCCTGTTCTCGGCCGCACTCGTCGCGCTCGCCCAGCAGACATTGCCCTGAGGCCCCAACGCGGTCTATGGGATCGCCAGTTCTGACGTGTCTCGGAACCAGCACAGCAGGGGATGGGTGGCGAAGCTGGTCGTCTTCTCGGTCGCCGCGACCCTCGCGGACCTTCTGACCGGGGCCACGCTCGGCGCAATCGGATCGCTGCTCGACGTCGCGTTGCGTGTAGGGCTTGCCACGGCGTTCGCCCTAGTTGCGATCTGGACCGGCGCAGTGGAGACCTGGGGGCATCGAATTCGTCCACTTCAGTGTGATCGGGAGACGCCGCAGAGCTGGATGCACTCCGGACCCACCCGCTGGGCGCTGAAGAACGGCGCGGCGTTGGGCTTCGGTGCCGGTACGCGGCTCGGTTTCTCGCTCTGGTACGTCGTGCCCCTCGGAGCGTTGCTGTTTGGGAATGTGCCTGTGGGCGCTGCTATCTATGGAGCGTATGGTGGTACTCGTGCAGTCACGGCTTGGCTCATGATCCGTGCCGGCTCCGGAAGGAGCTTCGATGACGTCGCCGAGTGGATATTCGAGCGGGCGTCGATGGCGCGCACCGTCGCCGCAGCTGTGCTGCTCGCCCTGGGGGTTGCGACAATCGTGGGAGTCGGGCTGTGACATGGCGTCCGAAAGTCGGCTGGCTGGGCGCGGTGACGTTCGTTCTCGTCGCCATGGTGGTCTGGGTCGTCTTGGACCGCTACGGTGCCGACGTCGATGGCGGGGATCGCGGGTCGGCTCAGGAGGCGATCGCGGCCGCCGAGCCGGAGCGTTCCGATGCCGAGCCGGTGGTGCGGGTCACACGCGATGATGGCTCGCTGCCGCAAGGCTGCGGCCCGAGGGCGATCGCCTCGACCGTGATCGACTTCCTCACGGCTGTCAACGTCGGCGACGCCGCCGCGACTGACTTCGTCGATCTGAGCGATGCCCGTCCTCCGACCATCGCTCCGAATGGCGCCCCAGTCCACGGGCAGAGCTGGTACTCGGTTAGCGAGCGGCTCGAGGGCGGCCGCCGCAGACACTTCGTTGCCTCTGACAGTGAGCAGCTGGCGCACTACTTCGCCCGTCGCGCCACGAAGCACGAGCAACTCCTCTTGCGCCAGCTCGCCGCGAGCTCGCAGGGTGGGAGCCGCGTCGACATCGAGTACAAGATCAGGCGGCGGGCGGATGATCTGCGGCGTCGCGGCCGCCTTATGAACGGCAAGGGCTCGATCGACTGCGAGCACCGGAAGATCACTGTCTGGAGCATGGGCAACTCCGACGAGTTCCTGCCACGGCGAGCGGTTCGACCGCTTTGCCCGAAGCCGTCAGGCAGACGGCGACTGCCGCCTCTCGTCTGCACCATGAGATAGGCGAAACGTTCCCCATGGGGCGAGATTGGCAGTAACGCGTGACTAACATCACCTGCATCCGTCACACACGCACTCTTTCACTTGCCGGTCTCGGCTCGCTCGGGCTGGTGGTGATCGCCGTCGGTTGCGGAGACGACAGCCAGCAACCGGCCGCCGCGCGTGACGGAGCGTCGCAAGTCACCTGCTCGGTCGGCGACGAGCGCAAGGCACGCAACGCTCCCGCCGGGAGACAGGCGATCGTCCTTGGCTGCGCGCGCGGCCAAGGGGGAAGGCGGATCGAGGTCCATTCGTTCAGGGATGCGGCCGGGCCGTGCTTGAGCGTCGCGGGCATGCCGGGAGGCCCGCGCGCCTGCGGCCGTCCGCCCAGCGAGCGCCGGCCGGTGCCGCGGGCGCCGCTCAGCGGGGCGGCGATCGCGCAGCTGTCCGATCGGGCGCCGATCGAGGCCTACGGCGAGACGGCCGTGCGCGTGGCACGCGTCGTGATCCGCTACCGCAGCTCGGGAGCGCGACGGACGAAGCCGGCGACGCTCGTCCGCGTGCGGGATCGGGACGCGCTGGATGCGGCTGGCATCGACCGTCCCTTCGGGTACTTCGTCGCAACGGTCCCCGCGTCGGCGGCGGACATCGTCGCTGAGGGCCGAGGCGCCGACGGCCGTGCGATCGGCAGCCTCGACTTCGACCCCGTCGTCGAGAGCGTGTCTCCGAGAGCGTTCATCGCGGCCGCGCAGTAGCGACGCGAGACGGGTGCCGCGCCGACGCCTAAGCTCCGCCGCGGAGTGGCTGGGCCTGGTGGCCCGGCCGGCCTTCAAAGCCGGTTACGGCGGAGCAGCCCTTCGCTGGGATGGTTCGATTCCATCGCCGCTCCGTGCTCGCAGGACGTGCTCGTCGTCGCGCCGCACCGTCAGCTTTGTGGAGTCCATGTGCTCGAGCACCGCCTGCGCGTAGCGCCGAGTCGTTCCGAGCTCGTCGCGGAGGGCGGCGACCGTCGTCCTGCCGTCGCGCCTGCAGACGTCGAGCGCCCGGCCGGTGAGCCGCGCGAGCACGTCGGAATGGAAGTGCAGGTTGCGCCCCGCGCGCACCGCGAGGCCGTGGGCTCGGAGAGCGTCCAGGAGCCGGGCCGTCTGGCCGGAGTCGAGGCCGAGGGCGGCGGCGAGCTCCGCGTCGGCCCGGGGGCGCTCGCCGTCGGAGCGGAGCAGGTCGGCCAGTTGGCGGGCCAGGTCGTCGAGCGCCGGGAGCCGGCGCTCCGCGACGGGCGCGTCGAGCGGCGACTCGGACGCGAGCGGCGGCTCCTCTCGCTTGCCGCCGCCGTGCCGCCGCGCCGCAGGATCGACGATCACGGCTCCGGCGATCGTGTCGGGCGGAGCGAGCTGTCGCACCACCAGCCGGTCCCCGGTCGCGGACACGAGCGCCGTCTCGAGCCGGAGCTGGCAGAGCCCGCGCTCGCCGGGGCGGATCTCGCTCCGCTCGAACGGCACGACTCGCGCGGTGCTGTGGCGCGTGCCGTGGTGGGCGCTGACGCGGTCGCCCTTCCGGAGGGGGCGCGCCCGCTCGTCCAGCAGAAGCTCGACGTTGACGAAATGGCTGACCGAGACCGATGCCGGCACGCTGCAGACGACGTCACCGCGCTTCACGTCCCGCCAGGAGGGGCCGGCCAGGCCGACCGCGGTTCGCTGGCCCGCGGTCACCGTGCTCACCGGCTCGTCATGGACCTGCAACGACCGCGCGCGTGCCGCTTGCCCGTCCGGCAGCACCGTCAGCTCGTCGCCGACCGATATCGATCCCGACCACAGCGTCCCGGTAGCGACCGTGCCGACCCCTTTGAGCGTGAAGCAGCGATCGACGTGCAAGACGGCGCCCTCCTGCCGCGGGCGGCGGTCGGTCAGGCGAGCGGCGACGCGGTCGAGCGCCGCCCGCAGCTCGTCCAGCCCGGTGCCGAGCGGCGTCGCAACGTCGACGATGTCCAGTCCGGGCATCAGCTCAGCCGCCGCGGATCGCGCCGGCCCCGAGTCCTGGCGGTCGACTTTCGTGATCGCCACGACGCCCTCGTCGACGCCCAGCGCACGCAGGACGGTGAGGTGCTCGCGCGTCTGGGGCATTACGCCGTCGTCGGCGGCGACGCACATGAGGAAGAAGTCGATGCCGCTGGCTCCCGCGACCATCGTGCGGACGAACCGCTCGTGGCCCGGAACGTCGACGATCGACACACGCCTGCCCGACGGAAGCCCGAGCGGCGCGTAGCCGAGCTCGATCGAGACGCCGCGCCGCTTCTCCTCGGGGAGGCGATCCGTGTCCTTTCCCGTCAGGGCGGTGACAAGGGCGGTCTTGCCATGGTCGACATGGCCCGCCGTGCCGAGGACCCGGGGCCTGTCCGCGCTCATCCGAGTGCGGCGGACACCGCGCTCACGAGTGCAGCGACCTGCCCGTCGGCGACGGTCCTGGGATCTAGCAGGAGCCGTCGTTCGCGGGCCCTGCCGACCACGGGAACGGCTCCCGATCGCAGCCGGCGGGTGAGCTGATCGAGCCCGTGCGGCGCGGGATCGACGCTGCACGCCGGCCCCGTCAGCTCGAGCAGCGGAAGCGCTCCGCCGCCCACCTTCGCGGATGTCTCGACGATCTCGACCTCGGCCCCGTCCGCCGAGAGGCCCGAGCGGATCGCTTCGGCGCGGGCGCGTAGGGCCTCGTCCGACGCGGTCAGCATCGCCAAGACGGGGACCTGGCTCGTGACCGCCCCGGGGTCGAGGTAGAGGCGAAGCGTCGCCTCGAGTGCCGCGAGCGAGAGCTTGTCGATGCGCACGACGCGCGCGAGCGGGTGCGCCCGGCAGCGGGCGATCGCCTCCCGGCGCCCGACCACCAGTCCAGCCTGCGGACCGCCGAGCAGCTTGTCACCCGAGCAGCACACGGCGGCGCAACCGGCCTCGATCGAGCGCCGCACCGACGGCTCGTCGGCCGTTCCCGCCACGTGCTCGGCGAGCACCCCCGATCCGAGGTCGTCGATCACGGGCGCCCCGAGGCGGCATAGGTCCTCGATCGCCACGTCCTCCACGAAGCCGAGTGAGCGGAAGTTCGATTGGTGCACTCGAAGGATGGCTCCCGTGCTCTCGGTCATCGCGGCCGCGTAGTCCTCGACGTGGGTGCGGTTCGTCGTGCCGACCTCGACGAGCGTCGCCCCGGACTGGGCGACGATCGACGGGATCCTGAACGCGTCGCCGATCTCGATCAGCTGTCCGCGCGAGACGATCAGCTCAAGCCGTCCGGCGAGCGCCGCGGAAGCGACTAGTACCGCGGCCGCTCCGTTGTTGACCACAAGCGCCGCATCCGCTCCGGTGAGCTCCGCGGCGAGTGACTCCACGTGATCCTGCCGGGACCCGCGCCGGCCGGTCTCCAGGTCGTACTCCAAGTTCGAGTAGCCCTCGGCGGCGCGCGTCACGGCGTCTCGTGCGGCTGCGGGCAGCGGAGCCCTACCGAGGTTGGTGTGCAGGATCACGCCCGTCGCGTTGATCACCTCCTTGAGGGTTGGCTCGAACGTCGCGGCCGCTCGCACCTGGGCCTCACCGGCAAGATCGTCGGATGCCTGTGATCCGGCCAGAACGCGCGTGCGCGCTTCGCCGAGGGTCGCCCGTGCCGCCCGTACCGCCACCTCGCGAGAGACTCCGTCGATGTGCCGAGAGAGCTCGTCGACGGAGGGCAGAGAGCGCAATGCTCCCATTCTCGGGGCTTCTTCCTTCATCTCTGGTCGAGACGCCCTCTCCACAGTCACAGCTCCCTCCTCGAACAAGATGCCGCCCGTTGCCCCGATAATGGCGACGTGGCAGGTGGACCCGCATTCAAGCCCTCGGTCCGGCTGACGCAACTGTCGCACGGCGCCGGTTGTGCGTGCAAGCTCCCGGCGGCGGAGTTGCACGCGCTGCTGGGGGAGATCACAGGCCCGGACGACCCGGCGGTGCTCGTCGGCAACGACACGGCCGACGATGCCGGCGTCTACAGGATCTCCGACGACCTGGCGCTCGTCACCACGGTGGACTTCTTCACGCCGATCGTCGACGACCCCTACGACTTCGGCCGCATCGCCGCCGTCAACGCGCTGTCGGACGTCTACGCGATGGGTGGAAGGCCGTTGACCGCATTGAACCTGGTCGCCTATCCGCTCGAGTCGCTCGGTGGCGAGATTCTTCGCGAGATCATGCGAGGCGGCGCCGACGTGACGCGCGAGGCCGGGGTCGCCGTCGTCGGTGGTCACTCGATCGACGACGTAGAGCCCAAGTTCGGGCTGGCGGTGACCGGCTGCATCCATCCCGATCGCATAGTTCGCAACTCGACGGGCCGAGCGGGAGACGCGCTCCACTTGACCAAGCCGGTCGGCGGTGGCGTCGTGACGACGGCGGCCAAGAGAGGGCTTGCGTCGCCGGCACTGATCGCCGAGGCGACGCGTGTCATGACGACACTCAACCGCGACACCGCCGCGCTGGCGGTCGAAGCAGGTGCGAGCGCGATGACCGACGTCACCGGATTCGGTCTGCTCGGGCATCTGCGGGAGCTGACTCGGGCGTCTGGGATCGCGGCGATGGTGGACGCCGCACGTGTGCCGGCTATCGCCGGAGCGATCGAGCTGCTCTCCCGCGACGAGCCGCCGATCGCCGGCGGTACGCGGCGAAACCGCGACTGGGTGGAGGAGGCGGTCGCCTGGAGCCCGTCGGTACCGGAGCCCTACCGCTGGCTGCTGTGTGACGCGATGACGTCAGGCGGGTTGCTCGTCGCCGTGCCGCGCGGCTCGCAGGGGCCTGGCACGAGGATCGGGCAGCTCGTAGACGGTCCTCCCGGTGCGCTCAGCGTCACTTGGCAAGGGTGACTTACAGCGCGCGCCAAGCCTGGAAGCCACCGATCAGGTCTGTCGCCTCCACTCCAAGGTCTCGCAGAGCAGATGCCGCCAGCGATGACTGATAGCCCTCGTCACAGACGAGCACAACCGATTGCCCCGGCTTGCACATCGGACTGCGATGGGGGGAGGTCGGATCGAGTCGCCACTCGAGCACGTTGCGATCTATCTGGATCGCATCTGGCAGCTCACCGTCGCGTAGCCGTTGCTCCCAAGGCCGGAGGTCGACGATGAGCGTCTTGGGCGCGAGCGCCGACAGCTGCGACGGATCGACACGTGGCGCAATGCGTTTCCTGGCAGCATCGAGGACGCGGTCGATCTGTGCGCTGTCCCGGCTTGTCATGAATGCATGAGCGTAGCCCCCACAGGTGCTCGACATCAGGCGTCGAGCACCACGTCGCCGTCAGGTACGGCGCAGCACAGGAGGGCACTTCCCTGCGGCGCCGGCTGGATGGGCTCGGGACTGTGACGCACGCTTCCTTCGAGCACGCGCGCGTGGCAGCCGTGACAGGCGCCCACGCGGCAGCCCGCAGCCGCGGGGACGCCGCTGGCCTCGGCGAGCTCGAGAATGCTTGCCCGCCAGGGCTCCCACGGGACCGTGACGCCCGATCGCGAGAACGCGACGGACGGCGGGCCAGCCGCGGTGGCGGAGGGCGGAGGCGACGCCGAGGGGGCTAGGGCGCTCGCCGGCGACGAGCCCGCCGCCGGTACTCCACCGCCGAAGCTCTCGCTCTCGATCCGTGCGCCGGCGACGCCGGCCTTGCCTAGCCCGGCCTCGAGATCCTCGACGAACGAGCGAGGTCCGCAGAGCCGGTACTCGGCGTCCAGCGGAACCCCAAGGGCGAGCAGCGCCTCCACGCCGATCCTCCCGCGAGCGTCGTAGTCGCGCCCGAGGACGTCGCGCGGGTCGGGTCGTGAGTAACGGACGTGCGCATGGCCGTTCTCGAGCGCTCCGACCAGCTGGCGGACCTCGGCCCGGAACGGGTGCTCGCGACCGTTGCGCGCACCGTGGACCCACCACACCTCGCGCCGGGAGCACTCGGCCGCGAGTGCGTGCAGCATCGCGAGCACCGGCGTCGCGCCGATGCCGGCGCTGACCAGTACGACCTGTCGCGTCCGATGGTCACCGAGGCCGAACGTCCCCTGCGGCCCGGCGACCTCCACCGACGCGCCAACGTCGAGCGTCGCGTGCAGGTGCTCGCTCATCGCGCCCCCCGGCTCGCGCTTGACGCTCACCCGCAGCCGGCGCCCGCGCGGCGGCCCCGACACCGAGTAGCTGCGAACGACCCGTCCCGCGCCAGGTACGTCCGCGCGCACGGTGACGAACTGCCCGGGCGCCGGCACGGGCAGGCGCCTCCAACCCGCCGGCGCCAGCTCGAACGAGCAGACTGCACTGCTCTCCAGCACGACCCCCGCCACTCGGTAGCGGCGGAAGACGAGCCCGGCCGGCGGCGTCAACGCCCGCAAGACGAACAGGAAGAGGACCGGCGCGCCGGTGACGAGCATCAGCACCTGCATCCACGGCTCGGAGGCGTCGGTCCCAGCACCGAGCGCGTGCGCCACGGACAGTGCGTAGACGAGGATCGTCGCGCGGTGCAGCTTGCGCCACAGCGCGGGGCCGATCCGTCCTCGGACCCAGTAGCTGAGGCCGAGGATCGCGCCGAGCCAGCCGGCGGTCACGCCCATACCGGTCCACAGCGGCTCGTAGGTGCTCGTGAACGGCAGCGCTATGTCGCCGATCGAAGGCGACAGGAAAGCGTCGCCGAGCAGCGTGATGCCGTGCACGGCGATCGCTACGAGACCGACGAGGGCGGTCTGCTGGTGGACGGACAGCAGCGTGCGCGCGAGGCTCGGCCGCTGCGACACCCGGCCCGCCATCGCGAGGCCGATGCCGACCGAGGCGGCGATGCACACCAGCGCGACCACGCCCGAAGCGCGCGAGGCGAGCCACCAGCCGAACTCAGCGGGATCCGGCCCGGTCACGCGGCCGCCTCCAGGAGGCGGCCGACCGTCTCGACCCGCCCGTCGGCATGCACGAGCACGCCGCCGCCGCCCGCGAGCACGCGACGCGCGTCTCGGGCTCCGCGCAGCAGCGCGATCTTCGCGAGCGTCTCGGCCTCCAGCGTCGTCGTCGCGAGTGCCGTCGCCGACAGCAGGCCGGTTTGGACAGGATGGCCCGAGCACGGATCGAGGAGGTGATGGGCACTCCGCCCGTCCGAGCTCCTCCACGCGCGCGAGACCACGCTCGACGTGGCCACTGCGCCGCCGTCGACGGTCAGCTCCGCCGCGGGCGCCTCTGCCAGCGGATGGGCAACCTGAACTTGCCGGCGCCCGCCGACGCGGACGTCGCCCCCGCAGTCGACGACCCAAGACCGAAACTGCGCGAGCCGCTCGGCGATCAGGTCGGCGACGTGGCCCTTGCCCGAGCCGCCGAGGTCGAGGCGGAGCCCGGGCGTGCGCTCGATCGTGCCCGCGTCGTCGTCGACGCGCACCGCTCGCCAGCTCCGGTCGGGATGGGGAGTCGCAACCCGCGGAGGTCCAGACGGCAGCCGGATCGTCCCGTCCGGGCGGTAGGAGCCCACGTAACCAGCCGCCTCGAGGGCGTTCAGCAGGCACGGGTCCACGAGGCCGCCGCTGCGCTCCGCGGCCCACATCCCGGCCCGGACCGCGGACCGCAGCAGGGCCGACGCCGGCACCACCGGGCGCGGGTCGCGATTGAGCGCCGACAGCTCCGACTCGGGCAGGAAGCGAGACAGCCGCGCGTGGTAGTCGAGGATCGCCTCACGAGCTGCGCCGATGGCCGCTTCGGCCCCGTGGCCGGTCGCGATCAGCCGGACGTCGGTGCCCAGCGCGCGGAACGTCACGTCGACCGTCGGTGCCCTGAGCGTGACGACGATCCCGCTCATGAGCCGCCGCTGACGACGGGGGTCGGTGTCGGCGCGGGCGCGACGGCGACAGGCGTGGCGACTGCGCCCGACGTCGCCGGCGCCGGCTGGCCGCCCGCGCTCCCGACGGCCGCGGGCTCCTCGACGATCCGTCGCACGACGATTCGGCGAATCAATACCTGTCCGGACCCCTCGGCACCGGGCTTCACCGGTCCGATTGCCGGGTCCTGGCCGGCTCGGATCTGGAGCGAGAGGTAGATCAGGACGACGCAGAACAGGGCGCCGGCGATCGTCGCCACCGCAAGGCCGCTGGGGCGGTCAGTCATCGTCGTCACCGCCCCGCCCGCGGCCCCGACCACGCCCGTGCCCGCCGCCGTCGTCCTCGTCCTCGTCCCAGTCGTCGTCTCCGTCGCGCCCGCGACCGCTGTGGTCGTCGTCCCGGTCGTCGCCACCGTGGTCGTCGTCCACGGCGAGCTGGGCGCCAGAGACCGCCGCGGCAACAGGCGCCGTTGGCGCAACGGGCGGCGAGGCAGCTGGAGCGGCCGCTGCGCCCCCGCCGGCAGGCACCCGCACCGTCCGCTGGATCACTTCCGTCCGGACCTGTGGAGCTGAAGCGGCGGACTCGGACCCGGCCGGCTCGCCCCCGCGCGCGCCAAGCGCGAAGGCGGCGAGGACGCCGAGCGCCGCGAGGGTGCCGGCGGCTGCGATACGTGTGCGGTTGGGTGACATGCGGTCACCTTCGGCACGGGCCCTCCAAAGATCGGCTAGGCGAAGGTCAGGAGTTGGTAAAGCGGTGCCTGCGGAACTACTTCGCGGTCCTGGTGAGGATCAGCACTCCGAGCAGAGCGCTCGTCAGCGATCCCGCAAAGATCCCGATCTTCGCCGCGTCGACCGTAGCCGGGTCGCTGTATGCCAGCTGCGCAATGAAGAGCGAGACCGTGAAGCCGATGCCGCCCAGCGCGGCGATTCCCCAAACGTGCTGAGCGCGGACGCCGGCTGGGAGGCTGCCGATCCCGAGGCGTGCGACGAGCAGCGTGGTTCCGGAGATGCCGAGCAGCTTGCCGACGATGAGACCGACGGCGATCGCCCAGACGATCTGGTTGCCCGCGGCGTCGGAGATCGTGGAGCCGTCGAGGGCGATGCCGGCGTTCGCAAGCGCGAAGAGCGGTATGACGAGCAGGCTGGTGAACGGGTGGAGGCGGTGCTCGAGCTGCTCGAGCACCTGGCGCCCTCCGACCGGCCCGGCCGGTGTGAGCAATCCAACGGCGACGCCCGCGATCGTCGCGTGGACGCCGGACTCGAGCATCGCCACCCAGACGATCAGACCGAGTGGTATGTAGGCGATCACCCGTTGGACGCCGACCGCTCGCATGGCGACGATCGCGCCCAGGCCCGCCGCGACCACTGCCAGCCAGCCAATCGAGATCCCGGAGCTGTAGAAGAGCGCGATCACGGCGATCGCGACGACGTCGTCGACCACGGCGATCGTGAGCAACAGCAGCTTGACGCCGGACGGGACACGGTCGCCGAGCAGCGCCAGGATCCCGACCGCGAACGCGATGTCCGTCGCGGCGGGGATCGCCCAGCCGCGCGCGCCGTCGCCGTCGAGGGTCAGCAGCACGAAGATCAAGATCGGCAGCACCACTCCGCCGAGCGCGGCGAGGACCGGGACCGCGGCCGTCCTGCGGTCGCGCAGTTCGCCGGTGGCGAACTCGCGCTTGACCTCGAGCGCGACGACAAAGAAGAAGAGCGCCATCAGCTCGTCGTTGACCCAATGCTGGAAGTCCTCGGTGATCGCCGCCGACCCGAAGCCCAGCGTCAGCTCGGTGTCCCAGAACGAGACGTAGCTGCCGCCGAGGTTCGCCCAGATCAGCGCGACCGCGGTCGCGACCAGCAACGCGCCGCCGCCGATCGTCTCGTCCTGGAGGAAGTCGGTCGCGGCGTCGACCCGCTCGCGCACGCTTTGAGAGGAGAGATCTGGTGTCACCGGCAGCCTCCGTTGGGGGTCGACGAAGCAGTCGCCGACCAGTCTTCCCGGCACACCTGCGGCAGAGCCTACCCGCGGTGGGCGTCGGGACCGAGACCGCTACCCCTTCGGGGTCGACGGTCACATTCTCGTCGACCCGGGCGGTTCGTCTTGGACAGATGTCCGATTGCGTGAGTACGGCCGTGTCTTCACTCTGCCCTCGTAGCGCGGGAGGGAACGACCAGGAGGGATGGCATGACGATCGCGGTGAAGTCGGCGACGTTCGAGTCGGCAGCGGCCGGCGGGACTGGAGCGGACGGCTATGACTCGAAGCTCGAGGCCGGCGGCGGCGCCGTCCAAGTCGTCGACTGCGCCACCGAGGGCATACCCGTCCCCCCGTGGGGCGGAACCGACGTGGCCAAGCAGTCGGTGCCCGCCGCCGCGTCGACGCGCAACGCACGAGGAGTCTTCTCCACGAGCGTCGCCCAAGGCGACAACCAGTGGATGTCGTTCGGCATCTACATACCGCCCGGCTTCTGGGCGGCGCTCACGGCGAACTTGACCCTGGCTCGACGGGCTCGGGACAGCACACCTACTTCACCCTCAACAGCACCGCGAAGCGGCTGTCCGTCGAGCATTACGACGACACGACGACCACACGGCTCGGTCCCCCGAACGCGACCGACAACCACGCCCTCGAGGAGGGCCGGTGGCACCTCGTAGAGCTGCGGGCCCTCTACCACGCCACCCCTGGAACAGCACGTACGGAGCTGTGGATCAACGGCCAGCGCAAGTACGTCGACTCGACGAGGAAGAACCTCACCGTGTCGGGGTCGACCATGACCGAGTTCCAGACCTTCGTGTCGGTCCAAGCGGGCAACGCGCACGCGATCACCCTCTACTTCGACGTCGTGAAGCTGGGAGGCGCCCAGCAGGCGCCTGCCAACAGGGCGTATCCCTTCGGCTTCGAGGACGGGCGGCTCCAGTCGGTCGACGGCCACACGACCCAGAACGCAAACCTCACGGTGGACGACGTCAACGCCGGCGGCCGAGCCTACGACGGGCGTTACTCCGCGAAGATGACGACCACCACGACGACCGGCGGAGCGTTCGGCCGGCCGTGGGTGAACACCTGGTGGGACGTCGGAGACATCGTCTGGTACGGCGCCGCCGTGTGGATACCGGGCACCGCTCTACCCAGCGACGAGATCGAGTTGCTGCGCTGGGACACCTCACTCGTGACGGGGAGCGGGACCTGGGACGTCGGAGGGATCCACCTGCAGTCCGACGATCACGTCTATCTGTACCGCCAGCTCAACGGAGCGGCCAGGGTCGAGTTGATCGACGGAGGCGTCCTGCCCCGCGACCAGCACGTGTGGCTGGAGGCGCGGCAGGTGCTCGGGTCGTCGGCCGGCGCGCCGACCTACAACGAGCTGCTCGTCAACGGAGCTTCGGTTGGCATCTCGACCGCCGCGAACAAGGGCGCGGTCGGTCGGCAGATCTCCACGATCCGCGCGTTCGCGAACGTCAGCCAGTCGGGCAGTCCGCCGACCTTCTCCGCGTGGACTGACCGCATCCGGGTCGACAAGGTCGGGACCGTGGCCGTCGGCGACGCGCCGCTCGGCCCGATCTAGCCGCGGGACTGGGTGCCCGGTTAGGATCGGTCATGGCTCGCATGCCCCTGCGCAAACCCAAGTCTCCGCGCGTCCCCGCGCTCGAGCCGATCGCTCCGCGCGTGTGGCTTCTGCGCGGCGGCCTGACAGGCGAGATGAACGTCTATCTGGTCGAGGACGGCGACGGGGTCGTCGTCTACGACGCCGGTGAGAAGGGGATGGCGCCCGCGATCCTCGCCGCGGCGGAGCGTCTCGGCGGGATCTCCAAGGTCGTGCTCGGCCACGGCGACACCGACCACCGCGGCTCCGCGCCGGCCCTCAGTGCGCACGCGTCCGTGCTCTGTCACCCCGACGCGGTCGCCGAGGCCGAGGGCAGCGGCGGCCGTAGCTACTGGCAGATGGGCAAGCTGCCGCTGCCGGTCCGGCTCCTGCACCGCTTCCTTCACCGCTTCGTCTGGGACGGCGGACCGGTGCGGATTTCGGACACCCTCCGTGAGGGCGACCGGGTGGCCGACTTCGAGGTCGTCGAGCTTGCCGGCCACGCGCCCGGCCTGATCGGCCTCTGGCGAGCATCCGATCGGGTCGCCCTCGTCAGCGACACCGTCTACCTGACGAACATGGCAGGCCGCCCGGTTCCCCCACACGTGCCGGAGGAGGCCTACAACCTCGACACCGAGCAGGCTCGAGCCAGCATCCGCAAGCTCGCCGAGCTCGACCCGCTCCTCGTCGCGCCCGGCCACCTCGGTCCGCTCGTCGGACCGAACGTGCGCGCCGAGCTCGAGCGCGCTGCCGCGCCTCTCGGCGGCTGACGCCGCCACTGCCGGAGCGGCTCTGGGCGCCAAGCGGGGCGCGGGGGTTTCGATTGGGCTTGGCGAGGTATCTAAGCGCCATGGCAAAGGCCCTATATGCACCCTTCGGCATCGTCTCCGGCCTGATCGGCGGACTGATCGCGAGCACGATCTTCAAGCAGGTCTGGAAGCGGATCTCCGACGAGCCCGATCCCCCGAAGCCGCGTCAGAGCGAGTACGGCTGGCGTGAGCTGCTCCCGGCGGCCGCGCTCCAGGGCGCGATCTTCACGCTCGTGAAGACGGTCATCGATCGCGGTGGCGCGAAGGGCTTCCAGAAAGTGACCGGCGTCTGGCCGGGCGACTGACGAGGAGTTTCGAGATGGCAACCCGCTCACTGCGCGGACGTGGACGCGACGACGACGCGCCCGACAAGCCCTCCGACCTCGACTCCAAGGGCGGGGTCCTGAAGCGCACGTTCAGGGAGTTCAAGGAGGACAACCTGACCGACTGGGCGGCAGCGCTGACCTACTACGGCGTGCTCGCGATCTTCCCGGCGCTGCTCGCGCTGGTCTCGGTCGTCGGCCTGCTCGGCGACGACGCGACGCAGTCGCTGATCGACAACATCAACGAGGTCGCCCCGGGTCCGGCGAAGGAGATCGCCACGAGCGCGGTCGAGAACCTGCAGAAGGACAAGGGTGCCGCCGGCATCCTCTTCATCGTCGGCCTCGCCGGCGCGCTGTGGTCGGCGTCGGGCTACGTCGCCGCCTTCATGCGCGCCTCGAACTCGATCTACGACGTCGAGGAGGGGCGGCCGATCTACAAGACGCTTCCCGTCCGCCTCGGCACGACGATCGTGCTGCTCCTCCTGCTCGCGATCACCGCCCTTGCGGTCGCGATCACCGGGCCGCTCGCCGAGGAGGTCGGCAAGCTGATCGGCGCCGGGGACGAGGCGGTCACGGTCTGGAACATCGCCAAGTGGCCGGTCCTCTTCCTCGTCGTCTCGTTCATGTTCGCCTTCCTCTACTGGGCGGCGCCGAACGCGAAGCAGCCCGGCTTCCGCTGGATCAGCCCTGGCGGCATGCTCGGCGTGCTGCTCTGGATCGTCGCGTCGCTGGCGTTCGCCTTCTACGTCGCGAACTTCGCCTCCTACAACAAGACCTATGGGTCGCTTGGCGGCGTGATCGCCTTCCTCGTCTGGCTCTGGATCTCGAACATTGCGATCCTGCTCGGCGCCGAGTTCAACGCCGAGCTCGAGCGCGGGCGGCGGATCGAGTCCGGCGACGCCCGGCCCGACGAGGAGCCGTTCGTCGAGCCGCGCGATACGAAGAAGATGGACAAGCAGAAGGACTAGCAGGACGCCCGCTCCGCGCAGCGGGCGTGCTGTCGCGGCCCCAGCCGGTCCCGCCGGTTACGCTCGCCGCGTGTCAGGCTCGACCGCTTCAGCCGGTGCGCTGACCTACGTCGGGCACGCCACGGTCCTAGTCGAGCGAGACGGCGTCCGTCTCCTCACCGATCCGGTCCTGCGCGGCCGGGTCGTTCATCTCCGCCGCCAGGGTGGGCCCGTCGACATCGCCGCGCTCGGCAGGATCGATGCGGTCCTGATCTCACACACGCACCGCGACCACCTCGACGTCCCCTCCCTGCGTCAGGTCGCCAGCCCCGACGTGACAGTCGTGGTGCCGCCCGGGACAGGCGAGCAGGTCGCGAGCATCGGCTTCGGCGCGATCCGCGAGCTGGCGGTCGGGACCAGCACGAAGGTCGACGGCCTCCAGATCACCGCCACTCCCGCACGGCACGACAGCGCCCGCCACCCGTTCGGCACGCCAGGCGAGTCCGTCGGCTACCTGATCGGCGCCCACCGATCGGCGTACTTCGCCGGCGACACCGATCTCTTCCCCGAGATGGCCGAGCTGGCCGGGCGGATCGACGTAGCGCTGCTGCCTGTGTGGGGGTGGGGCCCGACGCTCGGTGCCGGTCACCTCAGCCCGGAGCGCGCGGCGCGGGCCCTGACGTTGCTGCGGCCGCGCGTGGCGGTGCCGATCCACTGGGGCACGCTGTTCCCGGTGGGCCTCGCACGTCTCCGAGCGCCGCTGCTCTACCGCCCTCCGCACGAGTTCGCCCACGCGGCGGCGCGGCTCGCGCCGGCTGTCGACGTCAGGGTGCTCGTGCCGGGGGAGTCGACCCGGTTGTAGCCAGGTTGGCGCCGTCGCGCTCGGCGAGCACCGCGTCGAACTCGCACCCGAACAGGAACGCGATCGACGTCAGCCAGCTCCACAGCAGCAAGATCACGAGCGCCGCGAACGCGCCATAGGTGGCGTTGTAGCTCGAGATCTCGCCGACGTAGATCCCATAGCCGGCCGAAGCGGCCAGCCACGCGCTCGCCGCGACGACGGCGCCGGGCGAGATCAACCGGAACCGCTCGCGGGGACCGCTCGGCGCCGCCCACATCACCAGTCGCATCGCCAGCATGACCGCGACGGCGGCGATCGGCCAACGGACGATCGCCCAGAACGTCGTGCCGACCGACGAGAGCCCGATCGCGTCAAGGACGTCCTCGGCAAGTCCACGGCCGACGAACGTCAGCACGCCCGCGATCAGCCCGAGCACCAGCAGCACCAGCGTCCAACCCACCCCCGCCGCGCGGCGTACGACGGTCAGCCCTTCCTGCCGGCGGCGCCAGATCACATCGAGCGCGCGTCCCGCCGCCGCGAACACGCGCGAGGCGCCGTAGATCAGCGTCGCGACCCCGATCAGCCCGATCGTGCCCGCCTGCTCGGGGGCGGACGCGATCGCGGTCTCCATGATCGACTCCACGGTTCCGGCGAGCGTCGTCGACGCGCCCTCGTCGCGCAGGTACTTGCCGAACTCGTCGGCCGTCTCCGCGTCCGCGCCGATCAGCTTGATCACCGATGCGGCGATCATCAGCGTCGGCAGCAGCGACAGCAGCCCGTAGTAGGCGAGCGACGCCGCGCGGTCGGTCATGCCGTCGTCCAGGAACCGCCGCGCCGCCAGCTCGAACGACCGCACCAGCGGTATCGCCCGCGCGCGCCGTACTCCCGGCAGCCGGTCCGGCTGGAGCTCGTCCAGCCGCGGCAGCTTCACCGCGGCGCCGTCTCGAGTCCGGTCTCCCGCAGCCATGCCATTAGCTGCTCGTGCATCGCCGCTGCCCCCACGATTGGCTCCCGCGGCAGGCTCCACTCGGCCGGCACGACCGCGAACGGATGCATCTGCCGGCCGCCGAGCCCGCCGTGCGAGCCATGAAATCCTCGAACGGCTGCACCTCGTCGACCACAGGGTCGTACGCGCCGTTGACCAGGATGTCGGGGCAGTTCGAGAAGCCGTCGTGGCGCTGCAGGTGCCATGCCGCACGCGGCCCGAACGGCGCGAGCGGATCATCGCCCTCGACCTGCCTATCCGCGATCCGCCGGCTGCCGCCAGTGCCGAGCGCCACGGCGCCCGCATGCTCGGAGCGAACCATCACGAAGCCGACCCCCGGATGCTCGGCGAGGCCCGTCAGCAGCCCGGGGTGGAGGCGCTCGATCGCCTCCGCGGTCAGCCGGCCCGGCTCGCGCGGGAAGTAGACGAGGCCGAGACAGCCCGACGCGAGCACCATGACCTCCGGCCGGCCGTCGGCCGTCAGCAGTGCCTGCTCCTCGACAGCCGCGCGGTTCGGCCCGAGCGCCACCGTGCCGTCGGCCATCCGCTCGCTCGTCGCCCGCCGCAGGATCCGCCCGGACACGCTGTCGTCCTCACGCGCCTCCGCGAGCGCCGCGCCGACGTCGCCCCAGGCCTCGTCGATCGCCGGCGGCGCGTGGACCTCGGCGCCGGTGTGGCGTGCCACGACCTCCTCGAGCGTCTCGCCGTGGCGCTGGCGGAACGGCGCCCCCTGGGTCTGCCCGTGATCGGAGAGCACCACCAGGTGGTAGGGCCGCGGCGCCTGGCGCGCCGCACGCTCGAGCCGCGCGAGCTGGGCATCGAGCCGCTTCAGCACCACGAACGCATCCGGCTCGAGGATCCCCGAGTGGTGCGCCACCTCGTCGTAGCCGACGAAGGTCGCGTAGGCGACCGGCACGCCCTCGACGACGTCGGCCATCAGCGTCGCGACGTTGAGGTCGCGCATCACGACCGTGATCGCCGCGCGGATGAACGGGTAGAGGCCGCGGCGGTCGACGTGCGGATCCCCGGACCGCCGCTGGCGGCGCCCCGCCCGGCGCTCGCCGGCGATGTCCGCGATCGACAGCGAGATCGTCCGCAGCAGCGCGTGGGCGTCGGCGAAGTAGCCGAAGAACTCGCCCGATCGCGAGCGCTGGCGATCGCGGATCACGCTCATCGTCGCCGAGCAGCGCGGCGCGTCGCCGGAGAACATGTTGCCGCGGCTCGTGCCGCCGGCCGCCAGCAGCCCGTTGCCGTTGGAGTGACGCCGCTCGATCTCGGTCGCGTCTTTGGGGTGGTTGGCCACGAGCAGCCTCCCCGCCTCCTTCTCGTACCAGCGGAACGCCGGCATGTCCGCGTTGCTCCCGTGCAGCAGGCCGGCCTGACTCGCCGCCGTCTGCGACGACAGGTCGCACTCCCAGCCGACGATCTGGTGGCTGCCGTCCTCGAGCCAGCCGGCGATCGTCGGCACCTTCCCGGCGCCGATCGCCTGCCTCAGCACCGCCTCGCCGAGGCCGTCGATCTCGAACAGGATCACCCCCGGGACGTCGGTCCGGTTGCGCTCGCGGTTGCCGCGCACGCGGCGGCGGACGACGCGCAGGTGGTAGGCGTCGCCGTCGAAGTCGAGCAGCGGCTCGACCGCAGTCGTCAGCGCCGCGAGCCCGAGCGCCGTCAGCAGCGTCGCGCCGAACGTGGGGTCGCTGCCGTCGACGATCCGGAACGCCGCGCTGATCACGATCGCGTTCAACACCAGCGATCCGAGCCCGAAGGTCAGCACGGTCAGCGGCAGCGCGATCCGGATCAGCAGCGGCCACAGCAGCGCGTTGAGCAGGGCGATCACCGCGGCGGTGGCGATGCCCGCGCGCAGCGACGGAACGTCGATCCCACGCAGCAGGTCCGCCAGCAGCCACAGCGCAAGCCCGTCGATCACGACGAGCACCAGCGCCCGGCCGAAGTAGCCGAGCGCTGCCCGCGCCGCGGCAGATGGTCGTCGGTCGCGCGGCTTCACACTCGCATTCTGCCGCGATGCGGCGATGCGGGTGGGCGAAGCGCTCGAAATCGTGCACCGGCAGCCTCGAGCTCGCGATCCGTCAGCCGAGAGCACCGCCGCGGCCCCGTTCTGTCACCCGGCGCTGGCAGCCGGCGCTCGGATAGCGTGCCCGCCATGTCCGACGAGGTCCTGCTCGAGCGCGATGCTGGCGTCGCGACGATCGTGCTCAACGCCCCCGACCGCCGGAACGCGCTCACCCGCGCGATGGCGCGCGACCTTGTCGCGGTCTGCGATGAGGTCGACGCGGACGCCGGGGTCGGTGCTGTCGTAGTCCGCGGCGAGGGCGGCCTCTTCTGCGCCGGCGGCGACCGCCAGACGCTCGCCGACGCGGGTCGCGACCCCGCCGCCCCCGACGCCTACGCCGACATCGGCGACGTCTACCTCTCGTTCCAGCGCGTCGGCGAGCTCGAGCCGCCGACCGTCGCCGCCGTCCGCGGCGGTGCAGTCGGCGCCGGCATGAACCTCGCCTTCGCCACCGACGTCCGCATCGTCGCCCACGACGCCAAGCTGATCTCCGGCTTCCTCCCGATCGGCCTTCATCCCGGCGGCGGTCACGCGGCCCTCCTCGGCCGCACCGGCGCCCGCGAGGCCGCCGCCGCACTCGCCCTCTTCGGCGAGCGGATCGACGGCGCCCGTGCCGCGGAGCTCGGCCTCGCCTGGGAGGCCGTCGACGACGCCGACGTCGACGCCCGCGCCCGCGAGCTCGCCGCCGTCCCCGGCGCCGACCCCGAGCTCGCGCGCCGCACCGCCCGCTCGCTGCGCACCGAGCTCGGCCCGCCCGCGCTCCCGTGGCCCGCCGCGCTCGAGCTCGAGCGTGCCTCGCAGATGTGGTCGATGCGCCGCAAGGACATCGCCGCCGGGTGAGCTACTTCAACGCCGTTCGCGCCTACTCGATCTTCGAGCTCTGCCTCTTCGTCGCGCTCGTCACGTTCGCGATCGGCGGCTGGAGCGAGAGCGCCGAGCTGATCCTCGGCTGGTCGCACGGGTTTGGCTGGATCCTGCTCTGCATGCTCGTCGGCTACGGCGCCACCCGCGGCGTCTTCAGCTGGATCGTCTTCGCCGCCACCGTCTCCCCGGCCGGCCCGCTCGGCAGCACGATCGGCATCGAGGTCCAGGCCCGGCGGCGCAACCGCCCCGCCGCGTCGGGGTAGCCTCAGCGCCCCCCGTGTTCCCGCTCAACGTCCCCAACGTCCTCACGCTGCTGCGCATCCTGCTGGTGCCAGTGCTGGTCGTCGCGCTCGGCGCAGAGGTGGAGGGTGGCTCGGAGATCGCCGCGGCGGTGTTCGTGCTCGCCGCCGTCACCGACGGCCTCGACGGCTACATCGCCCGCTCGCGCCAGTCGATCACGACCTTCGGCAAGGTGATGGACCCGGTCGCGGACAAGCTGCTGATCGCCGCCGCGCTGCTCACGCTCGTCAGCCTCGACCGCGTCGAGGCCTGGGTCGCGATGATCATCATCGCGCGCGAGTTCGCGGTCAGCGGACTGCGAATCGCCGCCGGCCAGCAGGGCGTGGTGATCCCCGCCAGCGCGCTCGGCAAGGTCAAGACGATCGTCCAGTCCGCCGCGGTGCTGGCGCTGATCGCGGCTTCGGACGCCGGCGCGCTCTGGGTCCAGGCGCTCGTCTACGCGATGGTCCTGACGACGATCGTCTCCGGCGCCGACTACTTCCTCAACTTCCGTCGCCGGATCGAGGAGCTCTCGCGCCAGCAGCGCGCCCGGGCCGCCCTGCCCGACCGCTAGCCGTTCGCATCAGTCGCTCCGGCGGGCCGGTCCGCCGCGCGTCTAGCCGAGCTCGGGATGCTCGTGCATCTCGGCGAGCCGCTCCAGGACCTCGGCGCGCGTCGCGCCGCGCAGCTCGAGCGCGCGGTCCATCGGCCGGCCGTATACGTCCAGCAGCGCCAGCAGCAAGTCCGGCGTGCAGACCGCGTCGGCGCCGCGCTCGGCCGCATGCTGCTCGGCTTCGCGGATCGCACGGTCGAGCGCGTCCTGGCCGAGCGGGGGCGCGGAGCCCGGCTCGTCGCAGGTGTCCTCGGCGGTCGTCTCCAGCGGCGCCTCGCCGACGCCCAGCGCTTGCAGCGCGGACCCGACCTTGCCGTGCAGGCGCAGCGCCCGCAGCCAGCGCTCGGCCTCGTCCTCGGCGCAGTGCGAGAACGGCATCGCCGTTCCGGCCAGGGCCGTCACCAGCGCGGCATCGTCGGACAGCGGCATGTGGGTCGTTCCCTCCATCTGGCTTCCGAGATCCTCATCGGCAGCCACCCCGTTCGCCAATAGTTCTGAAGTGCGAGATTGGCCGCAATTTGCGCTGAAGCGCTCAGCCGCGCAGCGGGCGATCCTCGAGCCACTCGCGCATCGTCACGTGGTGCGGCACGTGGATCTCGTCGGTCAGCTCGCGGCGCAGCTCGCCGATCAGCCCGTGGCGCTCGGCGACGACGTTGTGGCGGTGGATCGTCTCGAGGTTCTCCTGGCGCGCGAGCAGGAACGTCTCGTCGTCGAAGGCGCCGAACTCCTCGACCGCCATCCGCGCCATCTCGCGCACGCAGTCCTCGACGAAGCGCGGGTGCATGTGCGCCCGCTCGACGACCTCGACCTCGTCGCTGCGCTTCATCAGCTCGTAGATCTCCGAGCTCATCGAGCGCTCGACGATCCGCAGCAGCGTGCGCGCCTCGATCTCGTTCGTGCAGCCCTCGACGCAGCCGATGTAGAGCCGGCCGATGCCGCGCTGGTTGTGGGTGGCGACTGGCACCGAGCGCAGCACCCGCTCGATCTCGTCGTCGGTGAAGCCCTCAGCCACGAGCCGCTCGCGCGAGCGTGCCGTGACCATCTCCTGCGCGCACGGGCAGGCGGTCATCCCCTGCGCCTCGACCCCGATCAGCCGGCGCGTGCCGCGCTCGCTGGCCACCGCCGAGCCGAACAGCGTGTAGATCTCTTGCGTCGGCGAGCCGGAGGCGGGCGCGTTGACCTGCTCCGGATAGCGGGCCGCGATCCGGACCTCGGCGCGCAGCGCGTCCTGGCGGTCGCGTACGCGTTCGGCGATGTGCTGGGCGAGCGTCTCGGCCTTGAAGACCTCGCCGAGCACGACCTGGTCGATCGCCTCGTTGACGACCTCCTCGAAGCGCGACATGTGCGCGCCCTTCTGCTCCGGGCCGAGGTCGACGAAGCACTCGAGCTCGGCGAAGAACATCTGCTCGGAGCCGTCGACGCCGATCCGGATGACCTTCTCGACGCCCGTCACGCCGACCCGCGTGAGGCTTATGTGGGTGGTCGGACGCCGTGCTTGGACGTCGTCGTCGGGGACCGCCGCTGGGATTGCGAGATCAGCCATGGCAAATCACGATACCGCTCGGCAACCGGCGGCCGGGGAAGCGAGGTGCCAATTCGCACGAAGTTGCTATCGTGGCCAGCGGCTCGAAGCCTGGACCTCCAAGGATCCTTCAACTGGCTCAGCCCCTCGCGGTAATCCGCGAACGTCGTACCGCCGGACCAACAGCCGTGACGAAGACCGGCAGCCCTGCTAGGGGGCGGGTGTCGGAAGCACTGCAACCGCGTTTCGAGGAGTGGGGTTGAGGGAGAACGTTGATGGAGCAGCACTCTTGGAGGAGGGCTCAGACGCGCCTTTCCTCGAGATCGAGGAGCTGCGCAATCTGGCTAACGAGGGCCGCGAGCGCGGCTACCTGACGTACGAGGAGATCGCCGCCTGCCTCGAGGAGGTGGAGGTCACCAAGGAGCAGGTGCGGGACTTGCACGCCCACCTGCTGGAGGCGAGCGTCGAGGTCGTCTCGAAGGACGACAAGGCGGCGCCGTCGGTCCCCAGCGCGCCCCGGGCGCGCGACGAGGACGGCGAGCCCGCCGCCAAGAAGCCCGACATCGACCTCACGGTCGAGCCGAGCCTCGACTCGCTGCGCCTCTACCTGCGGTCGATCGGTCGCGTCGAGCTGCTGACGGCCGACCAGGAGGTCTCGCTCGCGAAGCGCCTCGAGCGCGGCGACATGGCGGCGAAGCGGCAGATGGTCGAGGCCAACCTGCGCCTCGTCGTCTCGATCGCCAAGGGCTACCTCGGCCGCGGCCTGTCGTTCCTGGACCTGATCCAGGAGGGCTCGCTCGGCCTGATCCGCGCGGTCGAGAAGTTCGACTACCGCCGCGGCTACAAGTTCTCGACCTACGCGACCTGGTGGATCCGCCAGGCGGTGACGCGGGCGATCGCCGACAAGGCGCGCACGATCCGGATCCCCGTCCACATGGTCGAGAAGCTCAACAAGGTCGTCCACGTCGAGCGCCAGATGGTCCAGTCGCTCGGCCGCGAGCCGACCCCCGACGAGATCGCCCACGAGCTGCAGTGGACCGCCCGCGAGGTCAAGGACATCCAGCGCTTCGCCCAGCTCCCCGTCTCGCTCGAGAAGCCGATCGGCGAGGAGGACGACTCCGAGCTCGGCGACTTCGTCGAGGACGAGACCGCGCTCTCCCCGTTCGAGACCGCCTCCGAGAACATGCGCCGCGAGAACGTCCGCCGCGTCCTCGACGCCCTCCCGCCACGCGAGCGCGAGGTCATCGAGATGCGCTACGGCCTCAAGGGCCACCAAGCCCGCACGCTCGAGGAGGTCGGCCGCGCCTTCGGCGTCACCCGCGAGCGCATCCGCCAGATCGAGAACAACACCCTCAAGAAGCTCGAGTGCCTCCCCGAGGCCCAGCGCCTCCGCGAGGCTTCTTAGCTCTGACGTAGGAGCGCGACGGGTGCCATCCGGCGCCCGTCCGCGTTCGCTACGCGGTTGGCGGCTAGAATCGGCGGCCCTCGGGGGGATGTCCGAGTGGTTAAAGGAGACGGGCTGTAAACCCGTTGGCTATGCCTACGCAGGTTCGAATCCTGCTCCCCCCACTAGTCCGATGCCCAACCTCAACGACCCGCAGTTCGACGAGGCGCGCGATCGCGACGGCTTTCGCGCCCAGCGAGCCCGGATCGGTCACCAGCTCGGAACCGAGCGCCTCGGGGTCAGCCTCTGGGAGCTCCCGCCAGGCGAGGCGGCGTACCCGTACCACGCCCATCTCGGCGAGGAGGAGCTCCTGATCGTGCTCGACGGCCGGCCCGCGCTCCGCACGCCCTCCGGCTGGCGCGACCTCGACGAGGGCGAGATCGTCTCGTTCAAGCGCGGGGAGGAGGGCGCCCACCAGCTCGTCAACCGCACCGACTCCACGGTGCGATTCCTCGCCATCAGCACCAACGGGGAGCCAGACATCGTGCTCTACCCGGACTCCGGCAAGGTCGGCGCCGCTCAGCGCCTGCCCGACGGCTCCGGTCTGAGGAAGACCTTCCGCCTCGACGACGCCGTCGACTACTACGACGGCGAACGGCCCCCTACCGGGTAGCCCGATCTCGCGCTAGGCTCCGTCCTCGCGCCCTCGTAGCTCAGTTGGTAGAGCACTTCCATGGTAAGGAAGGGGTCTCCGGTTCGAGTCCGGACGAGGGCTTGGCGCGGTAGGGCGGAACCGGGTGGGTTCGGCTCCATCGCACACTGGTGTAGGGACGTCGTTCCATACCGCGCCGACCGACGGACTACTGTTTGCGCATGGTCGATCAGGTCTTGATCGAGGAGGCAGCACGTCGCCTCGCTACAGCAGCCGGCGATTCGGCGCAGGTGATCCTGTTCGGCTCGCACGCCCGTGGCGAGGCTGACGCTCGCAGCGACATCGACTTCCTAGTCGTTGAGCCACATGTTGGAAATGAGGCCGACGAGGCGGTGCGACTGCGTCGCGAGTTGAGTGACTTGCGTGTCCCGGTCGATGTGGTGGTCGTGAGTCGCGCCTATGCCGACGAGTGGCGAGACGTTCGAGGCGGGATCGTTCATTCCGCGCTGAACGAGGGCCGCGTGCTTGCCGGCTGATGGCCGCCCAACGCGACCTTGCAAACCAGCTGCTCGAGCTCGCGCGTGACGACGAGGCGGCGGCGAGGACGCTCTTAGAAGCCGATTCGGTGGAGTCGGTCGTCGGCTTCCATTGCCAGCAGGCTGTCGAGAAGGCGCTGAAGGCCGTTCTTGCGGATGGCGCTCTCCAGTTCCCCTTCACGCACGACATCGAGTTGCTCGTGCAGCTCTGCGCAGATGCGGGCGCGCCCTTGCCTGACGACCTCGCCGATGTGGATCAGCTCACTCCATTCGCTGCGCGTGTCCGCTACGGCACCGCTCCCGTACCGGACGTCGACCTTGGGTCATGCCTCGACTGGGCAGCCCAGACGATCCTGTGGGCGAGGGAGCGCCTCGGGGAAACGCCTTCGCCGAGCGATCCCAGCTAGGCGGCGGCGGTCCACGTTAAACCGAGTCCCCGCCGAGCGCCATGATGCGGCCGACGTCGTCGGCCGCGAGCTCGAAGCCGAACACGTCGAAGTTCTCCTCGATCCGCTCGCGGCTGGAGGAGCGGGGGATGACGATGTTGCCGAGTTGGATGCTCCAGCGGAGGACGATCTGGGCGGGCGTGCGACCGTGGCGCTCGGCCAGCTCGGTGATGACTGGCTCGCGCAGCAGCCTGCCGGCACGGTCCAGCGGCGCCCACGCCTCTGTCGCGATCCCGTGCGCGGCGTGGTACTCGCGGCGCTCGGTCTGAGGGAGGTAGGGGTTCAGCTCGATCTGGTTCAGCGCGGGAACGGTGTCCGTCTCGCGGGCGAGACGCTCGAGGTGCTCGATCTGGAAGTTCGAGACGCCGATCGCGCGGACCGCTCCGTCGGCGAGCAGGCTCTCCAGCGCTTGCCAGGTCTCGATGTAGCGGTCGAGCTTCGGCGCCGGCCAGTGGATCAGGTAGAGGTCGATGATGTCGAGGCCGAGTCGCGTGCGGCTCGCCTCGAAGGCACGCAGCGTCGAGTCGTAGCCCTGGTCCTCCTCCCAGACTTTGGTTGCGACGAAGAGCTCGTCGCGCGGAATCCCGCTCGCGGCGATCGCCCGGCCGACCTCGTCCTCATTGCCGTAGATCGTCGCCGTGTCGAAGCTGCGGTAGCCGACCTCCAGCGCTAGCTCGACCTCGTGCCCGCCGACGTTCCAGGTGCCGAAGCTGAGCTGCGGCATGGCGACGCCGTTGTTCAGCTCGACTGAGGGGACGGCGGATGTGGAGGCCATCGGAAGCCCGATCTCAGCCGAGCGTCGCGGCGATCTCGTCGAGCGCCTTCTGCTCGTCCTCGCTGACCTGCGTGCCGCCGACGCCCATGAAGCCACCCTCCTTGTGGGCGTTGGCGACGGCCTCGGCGAGCGTCACGACGAAGCTCTTGTAGGCCTCGCGCTCCTCGACGGTCGCCTTCGCCTCGAGGATGCCGACCGCCTCGCGCAGCCGCTCCTCCGCGGCGCCCTTGACGTCCCCGGTCGAGCCGACTCGCTTGGGGTCCATCGCCGGCGGCGACGAAATCAGGTCGTCGAGCAGCTCGCTCTCGCCCTGCTGCTGGCGCGCCGCGGCGTAGATCTTGCCCATCGCCATCGTCTCGCGGATCGTGCCGCCACGGCCCGCGGTCACCACGCGCATGCCGGCGAGCACCGGAGCCTCGACGAGCGTCGACCACTCCTCGGCGTTGAAGTCGGCCTTCTTGGTCATCTCTTCTCCTCTTGGTCGAGTGGCAACGTCGCCGAAAGCAACGGCGAGGCGACGTCGGGATCGTCCTGGTCGCAGACGAAGGTGAGGGTCATCACGCCGGTGTCGAGCGCGCCGTGGACGCCCTCGACCTTGTAGGCGCTCTCGATCCTGCGCAGCCGGCGAACCTCGCCGTCGCGGTCGATCGTGCCGACGACGGACCCGACGATCTCGCCGTCCGAGTAGGTGTCCGACGAGGCCTCCGCCGACGCGGTGAAGACGAGCAGCTCCTCGCCGAGCGGGCTGGCGTCGCTGAACGTCAGCCTCGCCTCGCCGAGCTGGCCTAGGTCGTAGGACCGCATGCCGCGTAGCTCGCCCGCCGCGAGCGTACGGTCGCCGACGAGCGCGTCGAGCACCTCGTCGAGCGCCAGCTCTGTGACGACGTTGGCCCCCAGGTCGCTGTTCCCGCGCTGGAGCAGCCAGAACCCGTCGCCCATCACGGTGGCGCCCTCGATGTTGAGCTCGTCGAGGCTCTCGCGCAGCAGCCCGTAGAGCGGTTGCAGGTCGATCTCCTCCGGCTCTCCGTCCAGCGAGCCGTCCGGCGCCAGCGCCCATACGAAGCCACGGTCGCGGTTCGGCTTCGAGCCCGAGCCGAGGCCGAGCAGCGCTCCCTGAGGGTGCTGCTCGAACGGCGGCAGCGCGGTCAGCACCTCCAGGTCGGGCTTGGCCGCCTTGCGCTCGTCGGCGCCCGTCGGCAGGTCGCCGCTGAGCACACGGCGAAGCCGGCCGGGGGCGGGGTCCGAGACTCGGAAGACCGCCAGCGACAGCTCGTCGTCGCCGATCACGTACGCGAAATCGCCGCGTTGGACGACGCCGCTGGCGGCCGACACGTGAGCCGGTCGGTCGGGGTGCGAGGGAGCGTCGAGATCGAGCGTCCGCAGCTCGAGCAGCTCCAGCGGCGGGAGATCCTCGGGCCTGGCCTCGTGCCGATCCATCGCTAGCGGCTTGCCCGCCGCGGCGCCCGGGGAAACTGCGCGCCGACCGTCAGGCGGTGGCCAGCCGGCGCGCGAGCGCCTCGGTGAGATCGACCGCCTCGCGCACGGTCCCGAAGTCCAGGTTCTCGGGCGTGTCCGTCGGCAGGTGGTAGTTCGACAGCAGCTTCGTGTCGGGCTCGAACGACGTCACGGTGGCGGTCGGATAGCCAGCGCGGCTCGGGATCACGCTGTCGGTGCTCGACCGAGCTCGCTGGCCGCGGACCAGCTCGATGCCTGCCTCCGCGGCGGTGTCCGCGATCAGATTGCGGAACGACGGGTCGGGGTACTCCTCGATCCTCAGCACGCCCTCGCCCTCGAGCATCACGAGCCGCGGCGAGCCGATCGTGTCGAGGTTGAGGACCGAGGTGCGCGCCGGATCGAGCTGGCGCAGGTGGCGGTCGACGAAGTCGTAGATCCCGCCCTGGAGGACCTCCTCGGCACCGCACGAGGCGAGGACCACGCGCAGCCCGGCGATCGGCCGGTCGCGAAGCCGCTCGGCGAGATCGACCAGCGCGGCAACGGCCGACAGGTTGTCGTTGGCGCCGGGAACGATCCGATGGCGAGCGAGGTCGATACCGACCGCATTGGTCATCGCGCCGGTGGCGGTGCCGGCGGCCAGCAGCCCACGACGGTTCGTGATCGCGCCGATCGAGACGAGCAGCGGCGCGCCGATGATCGGCCACCAGAGCGGCAGCGACGCGTTCGCTCGCGCGATCACGCTCGGAAACCGCCGGGCGATGGCACGCTGGAGCGACTGGTCCAAGATCCAGCCCGTCGGCGCGGCGTCGTGGTGGGCGAGGACGACCAGCGTGCGGTCGGTGGCGAGGTCCCCGACCTCCGCGACGACGTTCGTCGTCCGGCGCGGGCGCCTCGAGATCCGGCGCCAGACACGCCAGCGGTTGTCGGCGTCGTCCGCGATCGCCAGCCCGGCGAGACCGGCGATCAGCGCGGCGAGCTTGCGCGCCCGGCCCGTCAGGGCTACGACGCCGGCGATCATGGCGGCGGTACCCAACGGCCCCAGCAGCCGCGCATAGCCGTCGCGATACTCCACCGACTCGACCCGCGCCGGCGCGCCGGCGGCGCGGAGGCGGTCGGCGATCCACTCCGCGGCCTGCGCCTCGCCCGCCGAGCCCGCCCCGCGCTCGAGCGGGGCAAGCGTCTCGACGACCTCTCGCAACGTGGACTCGGACATCGCCGCGGAACTCTATGGATGGACGATGCTCCTAGAGTCAGCGCGTGTTCGAGGACCTCGTCAGCCAGTCGGTCGAGCTGCCGAGCGGAGAGCTGCACGTGCTGCAGCCGGCGGAGTCGGCCGAGCTGCCGGACGACGGGCCGGTCGAATGGGCGCCGATCGCCCCGTACCGGTCCGTGCTCTGGCGCAGCGGCGTGGCGCTCGCGCGCGAGCTCGACGGCACGGCCCTCCGCGGCCTACGCGTCATCGAGCTGGGATGCGGACTCGCGCTACCGAGCCTCACCGCCGCGCGCGCAGGCGCCGCCGTCCTCGCGACCGATGAATGTCCGGAGGCGCTCAGGCTCGTCACCCGCAACGCCGAGGCGAACGGCGTGCGCGTCGAGACCGCCACCGTCGACTGGACGGAGCCCGACGAGATCGTTAGGCGAGCGCCGTTCGACGTAGTGCTCGCCGCTGACGTCCTCTACGAGGACGCGGCCATCGCGCCGCTGCTCGCGCTCCTTCCACGCCTCGCGCCGCAGGCCTGGCTCGCCGATCCTGGCCGGCCAGCGGCCGAAGCGTTCTTCGAGCAGGCCGGACGCTGCGGCTGGACGATGGAGACCCGCCTCCGCGGGGTTGTCCGGATCCACCGGCTACGCCTTTCGTGATTCGCCAGGTCGGCCGAGCCTGTTCGCCTCGCTCCGGCCAGTTGGTTCGGGTGAGGGCGACTTTTCCGACGGAATGCGTCGGAAAAGTCGACCTCACCCCACGGCCCGCGCTCAGCCGCCCTCGACGTGCGCCTTCAGCTCACCCGGTCGCGCATTGACGAGCATGTCGCGCAGCTTGTCCTCCACCGGCCCCCGGATAAGCATCCCGAGCATGCGACCCGTATCGCCCTCGAGCGAGTAGGTGGCGCGCGTCCGCCCATCCCCGAGGTCCTCGAGCTCCCAAGATCCCACCAGCGACTTCAGGTCGCCCTTCTCCTGCGTCCACGACAGCCGCGTCGGCGGCGCGTAGACGAAGCGCACCTGCGACTTCACCGTCGTCACCTTGGCGTCGGCCTCGGTCTCGACGAGCGACGGGCGCCCCTCGGCGTCACGATCGAGCGCCTCGAGGTCCTTCATGCCGCCCTGCCAGTCGGGCGCCGACTCGACGTCGGCGACGACCTCCCATACGCGCTCCAGCGGCGCGTCGATCTCCGCGCTGGCCGAACCCGCCAAGACACCCATCTCAAGCCTCCGTCGTAGTGGTGGACCGACCTTATCCAGCCGGCGGGGGCCCGAGCACTCTCCGTACGTAGTCGTTCGCGAACACGCCGTCGGGATCGAGCCGCCGTCGCACGGCGTGGAAGTCGTCCCAGCCCGGATAGCGCGGCGCCAGCGTCGCCGCGGTCTGGAAGTGACGCTTGCCCCAGTGCGGCCGCCCGTCGAAGCCGTCCATGACCTGCTCGACCGCGCGGAAGTACGGCTCCCACTCCATCCCGCGGTACATGTGGACCGCGATGTAGCACGTGTCGCGCCCCCCGGCCGGGCTCAGCAGCGCGTCGTCGGGCGCCACGAACCGCACCTCGATCGGGAACGGCACCGCGAAGCTTGGCCGCTGCGCGACCTCGAGCACCGCCCGCACCGCCTCCGCCGCCCGCTCGCGCGGCAGCGCATACTCCATCTCCGTGAACCGCACCAGCCGCGGCGAGGCGAAGACGCGGTAGGAGCGGTCGACCCGTCGCGACGTCCCCGACGCCCGTGCGAGCAGCCGGTTGATCTGCGGGATCAGTCGCGGCGCCCGCCGGACGGCGGCGCAGGCGAGGCCGAAGACGTGGTTGCGCAGCAGCACATCGTCGACCCACGCCCGCGCTCGCGACGGCGGCTCGGGCGCCCGGTCGACCTTGCGGTTGGTCCGCGTCAGCGCCAGCTGGCTGTGCGGGAAGACGTAGAACTCGAAGTGCTCGGCGCCGTCGGCCAGCTCGTCGATCCGTCCGAGCACCTCCTCGAGCGGCGCGGTCGAGTCGACGCCCTCGAGCGTGAAGGCCGGCACCGTCTGCAGCGTCACCTCCGTGACCACTCCCAGCGCCCCAACGCTCACGCGCGCCGCACGCCACGCGTCCGGATCGTCGCTCTCGGACACCCGCAGCAGCGACCCATCGGCGGTCGCCAGCTCGACCTCCGCCAACGCCGCGGACAGGTTGCACAGCCGCGATCCGGTCCCGTGCGTGGCAGTCGCCGTCGCTCCGGCGATCGACTGCACGTCGACGTCGCCGAGGTTCTCGAGCGCGAGCCCGTGGCCCCACAGCGCCTCGCTCAGCGCGTTCAGCGAGATTCCCGCCTCGACTCTGGCAAGGCCGCTCTCCCGGTCGATCTCGAGCACTCGCCGCATGCGGTCGAGCGTCAGCAGCGTGCCGTCCGTCAGCGCCGCGTCGGTGAACGAGTGGCCGGCGCCCGCGACCCTCAACCCCCGGCCCGCATCCCGCGCCCGCCCGACCGCCTCGACGACCTCCGCCGCGCTCGCCGGATGCTCGACCGCCGCGGGGGAGCAGACCTGATCGCCCGCCCAGTTGCGCCACTCGGGCGCCACGCTCACCGCCTCGCGGCGCGCGCCCAGGCGATCGCCAGCGCCTGCAGCGGCAGCCGCGCCAGCAGCGTCGCCCGCCCGCCCGGGATCCCATAGCGGTCGGGATTGAGCGCCATGTGGACGTTCGCCGGGAAGACTGCGAGCAGCGTCGCGACGCTCCACAGGCTCGCGGCCCGGCGTGTCGGCCCGTGCATGACGCCCAACCCGCCGGCGATCTCCGCGACGCCGCTGACGTAGACCAGCGCCCGCTTCGCCGGCAGCCGGTCCGGCACGATCGCCTCGTACGTCCGCGGGATGACGAAGTGCATCAACCCGGCGAAGACGAAGAACGGCCCGAAGCTGCGTGCGGCGCGTGGCATCGGCCGGCCGACTCTACAGCCGCACCCGCGCTCAGCCGGTCGCAGCCGCCGCCGCGTGCTCCACCAGCCGCGCCCGCACCGTCTTGGCGTCGTGCGTCACCGGCTCTGTCGACGCGATGAACTCCGCCAGCAGCTCCGCGAACCTCAGCGGGTCGTCGAGCTGCGGGAAGTGCCCAGAGCCCTCGAAGATTTCGAGCCGGCTCAGCGGCAGCCGCTCGTGCGCATCGAGCCCATGCGCCGCGGGGATGATCGGGTCGCGGTCGCCCCAGACGATCAGCGTCGGCGTCTTCTCGGCCAGGTACAACCGGTCGTTCGCCGTCACGCGCTGGCCGCGCGGGCTCACCACCGACCGCACGGTCCGGACGAACGCCGCCCGCCGCTCGGTGTCGCCGAGCGAGGCGATCCCGCGCGAGACCTCCGCGAGGTCGGCGCCCGGCTGCAGCCCGACCCGTCCCAGCAGCGAGGCCATCGCCGACCCGGCGTCCATCAACGGCTTGGCCGTCAGCAGCGGCAGCACCTGCTCCGCGAACGGCAGCGCCGCGCTGCGGATCAGCGGGCTGACGTCACGCCCGAGGCCGCCGCTCGACACCAGCACCAGCCGTTCGACCAACTCCGGGAACTGGTACGAGAACTGCATAGCGATCCCGCCTCCGAGCGAATGCCCGACGACGGTCGCACGCTCGACCTCGAGCACCGAGAGCAGGTCGCGCATCATGCACGCGTGGGCGCCGAGCGAGTGGTCGCCGCGCTGGCGGTCCGAGTCGCCGTGCCCCGGCAGATCGGGCGCGATCACCTCGTAATCGCGCGCAAGCAGCCGCATCGCGGGCTCCCAGCTCTGGCAGGAGTTGGTGATCCCGTGGATCAGGAAGATCGTCGGGCCCTCGCCGGCCCGCCGGAACGCCACCCGCCTGCCGTGCAACGTCCGAACGTCGAGTTCCATGCCATCCGACTGTACCCGCCCGGCGGCCGGACCCAGCCCGCGCTATCCTGAGGCGCGAAATGTTGCGACCGTCGGTCGCCTTCGTATGGCGGCTCGTCGCCCTGCGATGGGACCCGGGAGGGGGGCTTCACCGCCTTGGAGTAGCTCGGGACGGACGTCGGTCGCTCTGACCAACTAGAGATCGTGCAGGAGCCATGGCTCGAGGAGACGTTCGAATCGCCGTAACCCTGGAGTGCCAGGAGTGCAAGCGGCGCAACTACCAGTCACAGAAGTCCAAGCGCAACAATCCGGACCGGATCGAGCTGCGCAAGTACTGTCGTTGGTGCGGCAAGCACACACCGCACAAGGAGACGCGCTGAGCGCCCCGCGCTCGCGCGCCTGACTGGGAAGACCGCATGGCTCGGAACCGTCAGCGGGCCAAGGAGCGCGAGGCGCGTCGCAAGGCGCGCGAGGGCGACGGCGGCGCGCCCCGCAGCGCCCGTCCGGGCGACGGCGCCCCGCCTCGCGAGGACGCTCCCAAGCGCCGCCGCGGCGGCGATCCGATCGCCGACGACGTCCTCGACGAGCTCGAGCGCGAGTCGGTCGTCGCGAGCAGCGCCGACCCGGTCACGCCCCCGCCGCTGAGCGAGTCCGAGCGCCTGCGCGCCGGCGCGCCCCCCGAGGACGTCGGCAGCACCGCCGAGGTGCTCGAGTACGAGCAGGACCTCGACGGCGACGACGACCCAGAGCACTTCGATCCGACCCAGGACATCGCCGAGGAGGACCGCGCGGCCGACGGAGCCAAGCGCCGCCGGGTCGCCCAGGACAACAAGCACCGGTCGCGTCTCGTACAGTTCCTGATCGCCGTATGGGCCGAGCTGCAGCGTGTGCAGTGGCCCGACCGTCAGGCGCTGATCACGCTGACGGGCGTCGTTCTAGGCTTCGTGCTGATCGCCGGCGGCTATCTCGGCTTGTTGGACGCGATCGCCTCGAGACTCATCCAAGCAATCCTCTGAGCCCCAACGGGTTCCTCCAGAAAGCAGCCTGAGCAAAGCCAATGTTCCGCTGGTACGCCGTCAACACCTACTCGGGCCACGAGAAGAAGGTCAAGCAGAACCTCGAACACCGGGTTCAGTCGCTTGGCCAGCAGACTTCCGTGCGCCAGGTCGTCATCCCCACCGAGCAGATCCAGGAGATGAAGGACGGCCAGAAGGTCCAGAAGGAGCAGCGGACGATGCCCGGCTATCTGCTCGTGAACATGAACCTGACCGACGACTCCTGGGGGCTGGTCAAGAACACCCCCGGTGTCACGGGCTTCGTCGGGCCGTCGCAGAAGCCGGTGCCGCTGAGCCAGCCCGAGGTCGACCGGCTGCTCAACCGCGAGACCGCCGAGCGCCCGCGGACGCGCGCCCAGTTCACCGTCGGCGAGTCGGTCAAGGTCGTCTCGGGCCCGCTGTCGGACTTCTCCGGCGAGATCTCCGAGATCAACGAGGACGCCGCCAAGCTCAAGGTGCTGGTATCCATCTTCGGTAGGGAGACCCCCGTCGAGGTGGGCTTCGACCAGGTGAAGAAGATCTAGATGGCCAAGAAGGTTCTGACACTCATCAAGCTGCAGGTCCCCGGCGGCAACGCCAATCCGGCGCCGCCGGTCGGCCCCGCGCTGGGCCAGCACGGCGTCAACATCATGGAGTTCTGCAAGGCGTTCAACGCGCAGACCCAGGGCGACAACGGAACGGTCATCCCGGTCGAGATCACGGTCTTCGAGGACCGCTCGTTCACCTTCATCACCAAGACGCCGCCGGCCGCGGTCCTGATCAAGAAGGCAGCCGGCATCTCCAAGGGCTCGGGTGAGCCGAACCGCGAGAAGGTCGCCTCGATCACGCGCGACCAGGCGCGTCAGATCGCCGAGACGAAGATGCCCGACCTCAACGCGAACGACCTCGACCAGGCGACCAAGATCATCGAGGGCACCGCCCGCTCGATGGGCGTGGAGGTCTCATAGCGATGGCCAAGCACGGCAAGCGCTACGTCGACAACCTGAAGCAGGTCGACCGCGAGCGCGAGTACACGCCCGCCGAGGCGATCGCGCTGATCAAGGGCTTCTCGACCGGCAAGCTCGACGAGACGGTCGAGGTCCACATCCGCACCGGCCTCAACGTCCGCCACGCCGAGGAGCAGCTGCGCGGGACGATCTCGCTCCCGAACGGCCTCGGCCGTGAGATGACCGTCGCGGTCTTCGCCAAGGGCGACAAGGCGCGCGAGGCCGAGGAGGCCGGCGCCGACCACGTCGGCGACGACGACCTCGCCAAGAAGGTCGAGGAGGGCTTCACCGACTTCGACGTCGCGATCGCCACGCCGGACATGATGCCGACGGTCGGCAAGCTCGGCCGGGTGCTCGGTCCGCAGGGCAAGATGCCCAACCCGAAGGTCGGCACGGTCACCAACGACGTGACGAAGGCCGTCTCGGAGGCCAAGGCCGGCAAGGTCGAGTACCGCACGGACCGCACCGCGATCGTGCACCTGCCAATCGGCAAGGCGAGCTTCGAGCCGAGCGCGCTGGCCGAGAACTACGCCGCGCTGATCGACGAGGTCAACCGCGCCAAGCCGGCCTCCGCGAAGGGCCGCTACATCCACACCGTCACGCTGACCACGACGATGGGTCCCGGCGTGCGCGTCGACCCGAGCGCCGCGGTCGACGAGGCGAGCGAGGCAGCCGCTGCGGTAGCCTGACCGAGAACTTTCTGCCCGAGACTCCCGGCAGGCCGCGCGAGCGGCCGCAAGCCCGGGACAGGTGGAGCCCCCGAGACGCGTCAGACCGTTCTCCCGGAGCCCGCTTGTGAGCGGGCTCTTTCGATAGAGAGACGAGAACGGAATGAACAGGGACGAGAAGGCAGCGGTCATCGATCAGGTGGCCGATCAGATCCAGGAGTCGCAGGCGATCTTCGCCGTCGACTACCGCGGGATCACCGTGTCGCAGGTCGCCGCGCTGCGCGCCACGCTGCGCGACGCCGACGCCACCCTGCGGGTGGTCAAGAACACGCTCACCGAACGCGCCGCCGACAAGGCCGGTGCCGAGGACCTCAAGGCATTCCTCGACGGGCCGACCGCGTTCACCTTCGTCAAGGGCGATGCCGCGCTCGCGGCCAAGGCCCTCGCCGCCTTCCGCCGGGAGCACGACCTGCTCGACTTCAAGGGCGGCCGGATGGACGGCGCCGTGGTGTCCGCCGACGAGATCCTCGCGATCTCGCGGCTGCCTTCACGCGATGTCCTCCACGGCCAGCTCGTCGGAGTGCTCGCCCACCCGATCAGCGGCCTCGCCCGCACGCTCAACCAGCTCATCCAGGGCCTCGCCGTCCAGCTCGGCCAGATCGCCGAGAAGGGACTGGTGGGCGGGGACGCTCCCGCCGCGGAGCCGCCCGCCGACGAGCCCGCGGCCGAGGAGCCGGCCGCCGAGGAGGCTCAGGCCGATGAGTCTGCTGCTGCTGCCGACGAGGCTCCGGCTGAGGAGCCCGAGGCTGCCGCCGACGAGCCCGAGACAACTGACGAGGCCGAGGCGCCCAGCGCCGATGCCGAGCCGGCCGCCGATGGCGCGGCGGCTGACAACGATCAAAACGATGCGCCCTCCGAGGGCGACCAAGAGAAGGAGAGCTAGAGATGGCCACCAGTACTGACGAGTGGATTGACGAGCTAAAGAGCATTTCAGTGCTCGAGCTGTCCGAGCGCATCAAGGCGCTCGAGGAGGCGTTCGGCGTCTCAGCAGCCGCTGTCGCAGCCGCGGCTCCCGCCGCTGGCGGCGCCGCCAGCGGTGACGGTGCCGCCGCCGAGGAGGAGTCGACCACGGTCGACGTCGTCCTCACCGGCCCGGGTGACAAGAAGATCCAGGTGATCAAGGTCGTGCGCGCGGCGACGGGTCTCGGCCTCAAGGAGGCCAAGGCGCTCGTCGACGAGGCCCCCAAGCCGATCAAGGAGGGCATCGAGCGCGAGGAGGCCGACAAGCTCAAGGCCGAGCTCGAGGAGGCCGGCGGCAGCGTCGAGCTCAAGTAGCGCCGAGTCACAGCTCTGCTCTCTCGGAAGGGGCCGCCAGGTGCGGCCCCTTCTCGTTCCACGGCCTATGTGCGTGCTCGCCCCGGGTTGCGTTTCGCCCCCCGAACCGCGGGGTACGCCGGACCGGGATGCACGTGACGGAGACAGTCGTACGCAGCGCCGTCGCCCCGGTCAAGCTCGGGCTCTCAGCCGGCGAGCTCGCGCTCGAGGTCACGCTCGGCCTCGTGCGCGGCGTTCGGCGAGCCTTCAGCGACGACGATGGAGACCGCGGCCTGACGACCCCGCTGGCGCCTGCGCGTCCCGTCTCGGCCGGGCGTCGCCCGACCGGCTCGGTGTCGACCCCCGAGCGTCCCAGCACCGGCACGGCGCCGTCCGTGCCGAGCGGGCGCGCCGCCACGGCACCGCCCGCGGACGCAAAGCCCAAGGTCACCCCACCGCCACCAGTCCCGCCGGCGGCCGCGGACGGCCCGGCGATCGCCGTCGTGCCGCCGCCTCCCGGCGCGAAGCAGGTCGACGACGATCCGGTCCCCGTCGCCGAGTTCGGTGGCGAGGGCGCGGAGACCGCCGCCGGCGCACAGATCCACATCGACGAGCCGTGGGACGGCTACGACGGCATGACCGCGGCCCAGATCCAGAAGCGCCTGACCAAGGCGAATCGAGCGGTCGTCGCGGCGGTGTCGCTCTACGAGGGCTCGGGTCGCGGACGTCGCTCGGTGCTGGGCGCGGCGGACCGCCGCCTGCGTCAGCTCAGCGCCTGAGCCGAGTCACGGCGCACAGCCGACGCGCCGTCCATCGTCGCGGAGCGGCTACAGCGAGGGGGAGAAGACGAGCTCCCAGAACGCCGCCCCGAGGACGGCGGCTGTGAAGCCCCAGAGCAGCGCCCAGGCGACGCGCTCGCGCGGCTTCATCTGCGGCCGGGCGATGCCGAAGATCAGCACCAGCTCGAGCACCACGCTCGCCGCGACGAAGATCCCCAGCTCGAACTCGCCGGTGAACGCACCGACGATCAACAGCACGCACGGAACGACCACCGCGGCAGCCGTCGCCGAGATTACGAACACGACGAGCTCGTTGAACGGGTCCCGGTAGATCCGCTCGCGCGGGTCGAGCGCCGCGCTCAGCCTGTCCTGTGTGCTCCCGGCCTCCATCGCGTCCGGATCATATTGCAGCCCCACGCGGCAGGCCGCTCGGCGCCAAAGCCGCTACCCTGGGCGGCGGCCCATAGTCGTAGCCGTCCCTAGAGCTGTGCTTCGCCACATATCGCGAAGCCTCGGGACGGGGTCCGTGACGGCCGCCTCCGTGCTCTGACCGGGCTCGGTACCCGCCCCTCCGGGGGCGGATTTCGGTGTGCTATTCTGGACGGTCGCGCTTCGGCGCCCGCCCGCTCTCCCGCTTCAACCTTCGAAGGAGTCGCCGTCTTGGCACGTGTTGATGCCTCTCGCTTGCGCCGCAGCTTCTCGCGCCTTGAGAACGTTCTCGAGCTTCCCAACCTGATCGACATCCAGCGCAGCTCGTTCGACTGGCTGGTCGACACCGAGAGCGGTGGTCTGCGGGAGACCATCGACGACGTCTCGCCGATCGAGGACTACACCGGCAACCTCGCCGTCGTCTTCGAGGACATCCACTTCGACGATCCGGTCGCTTCGATCTCCGAGTGCCGGGAGAAGGACCTCACCTACGCGCGTCCGCTGACCGTCAAGGTCGCGTTCCAGAACCGCGAGACCGGCGAGATCCGCGAGCAGTCCGTCTTCATGGGCGACTTCCCGTGGATGACCGAGCGCGGCACGTTCATCATCAACGGCACCGAGCGCGTCGTCGTGACGCAGCTCGTGCGCTCGCCGGGCGCCTACGTGATGGAGCCGAAGGACCGCGAGAAGCAGGTCTTCATCGCGAACCTGATGCCGGCGCGTGGCTCGTGGCTCGAGCTCGAGATCGACAAGAAGGGCAAGGTCTTCGTCCGGATCGACCGCAAGCGCAAGCTGCCGGTCAGCGTGCTGCTGCGGGCGATGGGCGAGGTGCTGCGCGAGAGCGGCGTCGCGTCGAGCTGGACCGGCAGCGACGAGGACATCCTCGGCCTGTTCGACAATTCGCTCTACATCCGCAACACGCTCGAGTCTGACACCGAGGTCACCAAGTCCGAGGACGGCGCGCTGATCGAGCTGTTCAAGAAGCAGCGTCCGGGCGAGCCGCCGTCGGTCGACGCCGCCAAGAACCTGCTCAACCAGCTCTTCTTCGACCCCAAGCGCTACGACCTCACGCGCGTCGGTCGCTACAAGCTCAACTCGCGCCTGCATCTCGACGAGTCGCTCGACACGCGCACGCTGACCCCGCGCGACATCGTCGAGCTGGTCAAGGAGCTCGTCTCGCTGCCCAAGCTGCTCGGCATCCCCGAGGACGGCCTCTACGAGGGCGAGCCGATCAAGGACTTCGCGGCCGAGGCCCAGACCTACGGTCGCGAGCCGATCGAGGAGCGCCTCGACGAGTACGAGCACTTCGGCAACCGCCGTCTGCGCACCGTCGGCGAGCTGATCCAGGAGGCCTTCCGGATCGGCCTCTACCGGATGGAGCGGGTCGTCCGCGAGCGCCTCACGACCGAGGACTCGGACACGATCACGCCGCAGACGATCATCAACATCCGTCCGGTCGTGGCGGCGCAGAAGGAGTTCTTCGGCTCCTCGCAGCTGTCGCAGTTC